>Ga0302046_10006604_pt1 | contig 10100 bp, 6 predicted proteins | sample RVTome_11_FD_200261 | JGI IMG/M metagenome (GOLD analysis project Ga0302046, IMG submission 200261) | Soil microbial communities from uranium-contaminated site in the Upper Colorado River Basin, Wyoming, United States - RVT147D111 (version 2) ... | reverse complement strand
GCCCGGGATCGACCCGCAGCGGGCGGCCGTCGTGTTCTCGACCGGCGTCGGCGGGCTCCGCTACCTCGAGGATCAGATCCGCGTGCTCGTGGAGCGCGGCCCCGGCCGCGTCTCGGCGTTCACCGTGCCGGCGATGATGCCGAACGCCGCCTCGGGGACGGTCGCGATGGAGCTCGGGTTCACCGGGCCGAACGCGTGCGTCACGACCGCGTGCGCCGCCGGCGCCCACGGCGTGGGCGAGGCCTACCGCTACATCAAGCACGGGATGGCCGACCTCGCGGTCGCGGGCGGAACCGAGGCCGCGATCACCCCGCTCGCGGTGGCGGCCTTCGCGCAGATGCAGGCGCTCTCGAAGAACCCCGACCCCGAGCGCGCCTCGCGGCCGTTCGACGCGGATCGCGACGGCTTCGTGATCGCCGAGGCTGCCTGCGCGCTCGTCCTCGAGGAGAAGGAGCGCGCGCTCGAGCGCGGGGCCCCGATCTACGCCGAGGTGGCCGGGTACGGCACGAGCGCCGACGCGCACCACATCACCGCCCCCGAGCCCGAGGGCGCCGGCGCGATCATCGCGATGCAGATGGCGCTCGCCGACGCGGGCGCGGACGTCGAGGCTGTCGGGTACCTGAACGCGCACGGGACCTCGACGCCGCTGAACGACGCCGCCGAGACCAAGGCGATCAAGAAGGTGTTCGGCGACCACGCCTACCGCCTGCCCGTCTCCTCGACGAAGTCGATGACCGGCCACATGGTCGGCGCCGCGGGCGCGGCCGAGGCCGCGGTCGCCGCCCTCGTCCTGGAGCGGGGCGTGATCCCGCCCACGATCAACTACGCCACGCCCGATCCCGAGTGCGACCTCGACTACGTGCCGAACGAAGCGCGCGAGGCCGACGTCCGGCTGGCGCTCTCGAACTCCTTCGGCTTCGGCGGCCAGAACGCCGTCCTGGCCCTGCGCCGCGCCTAGCGCAGCTCGATCTCTACGTCGCCGTCGCGGCGCACGAACATGGCTTTGTAGACCTCGCCGTATTCGCCGGGCTTGCCGAGGCGTTCGCCGTTCAGGAACAGGCGCACGGCGCCGGCGTTGCCGAGCACGATCCGGAGCCGCTCGGGATGGCTGAACGCGCGGGACCAGCCGGGCCGGCGGGTCCCCTTCACGAGGGTCTCGCCGCCGGAGCCGACCCGCACCCACGACTCCGCGTCCTTCACGCGGATCTCGAGGGTCACGCCGGTCGGCGGCGCCGCGGGCGGCACGATAACGTCGGCGGGCTCCGCGGCGGGCTCGGCCTGCGGAGGGGCGGGGAGCCGGAGCACTTCCTGCCGGGCGGTGATGACCGCGAGCGCGGCCAGCGCCGCCAAGCCCAGGACCAGGAGGCCGCGCTGCACGATCCTCCGCCGCGACCGTCCCTGCACCGGCCGGGGCAGGGTCATCACGCTTGGGGTGTCGCCGTGCGCGCGGCGATAGTCCTCGACGAGGGGCTCGGGGTCCAGGCGCAGGAACGCCGCGTACTCGCGCAGGAACGCTCGCGCGTACACGGGCGCGGGGAAGGCCGAGGGCGGCGAGTCGACCTCGAGCGCCTCTAGGAACTTCGGCTTGATCCGGGTCGAGAGCGACGCCTCCTCGAGGGTCGCCTTCCTCCGGGCACGCGCCTCTTTGAGACGGGCCCCGATCTGCGTTCTGGGAGACACCGAGACGGCCATACCGACCTCCACCGGTGCCCCTCCCCCACGCAGCGAGTATAGGTCCGGTTCGCGCGAAAGGGGGGAGCTACGCGAAGAAGAGGTCGAGCTCGCGCTTCGCGCTCTCGGGCGAGTCGCTCCCGTGCACGAGGTTCTCGGTGACGATCGTGCCGAAGTCGCCCCGGATCGTCCCCGGGGGGGCCTCGGCGGGATCCGTCGGGCCCATGAGGGTCCGCACGACCGGCACCACCCCTTCGCCCTCCACCTTCGCGATCACGACGGGCCCCGAGGTGATGAACGAGATCAGCTCGCCGAAGAAGGGCTTGTCGCGGTGCTCGTCGTAGTGGCGGCCCGCGAGGTCCTCGTCGATCGTCATCATCTTCAGCTCCGCGATCCGCAGGCCCTTGCGCTCGATGCGGCCCAGGATCTCGCCGACCAGCCCGCGGCGGACGCCGTCGGGCTTCACGATCACCAGCGTCGACTCCATGTCAGGTTCCCTTCAGGTAGCGGGGGCGAGCGTCGGCGACAGTGTACAGAGAGCCCGTGACCAGGATCAGGTCGTCGGGGGCGGCGGCGGCCTCGGCGGCGTCGAGCGCCTCCCCCACGCTCGCGTGCGGGATCGCCGGGATGCCGGCGGCGTCACACAGCTCGGCCATGCGGTCGGCGGGGAGCGCCCGCGGGTGCCTCGACGCGCACGCGTAGGCGGTCGTGGCCCGCGAGGCGAGGCCCTCCAAGATCCCCGCAGCGTCCTTCGTGTCGAGGATCGAGACGACGAGCAGGAGTCGCTGCCACAGGAACGCCTCGCCGATCGCCGCGGCGAGGGCCGCGGCGCCCTCGGGGTTGTGGGCGCCATCGAGCACGATCAGCGGGTGACGCCCAGCCACCTCGAGCCGTCCCGGCGAGGATGCTCCCGAGAGCGCCTGGCGCAACGGATCGGCGGCGAGCTCGCGCCCGAGCAGGATCTCGGCGCCCACGATCGCGGCAGCCGCGTTGCGCGCCTGGTGCTCGCCGTGCAGGTGCAGAGCCAGGTCCCGGTACTCGCCGTGGATGCCGCGCACCGAGATCTGCTGGCCTCCGACGGCGAGCTCGCGGCCGGTGAGCGCGAACGCGTCTCCCTCGGCGTGGATCGTGGCGCCCACCTCGGATGCCCGCGCTTCGAGAACGACCACCGCCTCGGGGCGCTGCTCGCGCACGACGGCCGCGGTCCCCTCCTTGAGGATGCCTGCTTTCTCGCGCGCCACCTCCTTCACGGTGTCGCCAAGCTCGCGGTGGTCGAGGGAGATCGGGCACACGATCGCGACCTCGGAACGGATCAGGTTCGTGGCGTCCCACGACCCCCCCATCCCCACCTCGAAGACCCCGACGTCGACGGGCTTGTCGGCGAACCAGAGGTAGGCCATCGCCGCCATCGTCTCGAAGTAGGTGACGGGCTCGCCGCCGGCGTCGACCTGGCGCAGGTAGGGCTCGAGGTGCGCGTAGGTCTCGGCGAGCTCGGGCGGGGAGATCGCCTCGTCGCAGAGCGCGAGCCGTTCGGTCACCGAGACAAGATGCGGCGAGGTGGTGAGCCCCGTCGCGAGCCCGTGCGCGCAGAGGATACGCGTGACGAGGCGGGCGGTGGTGGTCTTGCCGTTGGTCCCAGCGACGTGGACCGTGGGGTATGTGAGCTGCGGGTCGCCCAGGAGCTCGGTCACGGCGCGGATCCGGTCGAGCGACGGCACCATCCGCCCTTCGCCGCGCGCCTCGAGCGCGGCCAGCGCCGCCTCGTAGCGCATCAGCAGCCGAGCTCGTCGAGCTGGGCGCGCAGCGCCGCCTCCTCTTCCTTGAAGGCGGCGAGCTTCTCGCGCTGGCCGTCCACGACGTCGGCCGGGGCCTTCTGGAGGAACCCCTCGTTCGCGAGCTTGCGCTCCACCTTCGCGGCGTCGTCCTCGATCCCGGCGAGGCGCCTGCGGATCCGGGCGCACTCGGTGTCGGTGTCGAGCACGCCGGCGAGCGGGATCAGGGCCTCGACCCCCTGCACGGACAGGCGCGCGCTCCCGGCAGGGTCGGCGGGCCCGACCTCGAGGGCGCCGATCCTGGCGAGGCGCTGGAGCTCGCCGCCGAGCGTAGCGAGCACCTGGGCCTGCTCCTCATCGGCGTGGACCCGCACCGTCAGGTCGGTCGTGGGAGGCACGCTGTGGTCGCTGCGGAACGCGCGGACGGCCGTGACGAGATCGGCCGCGAAGGAGAACCGGCGCTCCACCTCCTCGTCGCGGTGCTCCTCGCGGGGCTCCGGCCACGGCGCGATCACGATCGACTCCCCCGCTCCGAGGCGCTGCCAGACCTCCTCGGTGACGAACGGCATTATCGGGTGCAGGAGCCGCATCGTGCGCTCGAGGATCCAGGCGAGGACGGCCGCGGCCCCCCGCTTCTCCTCGGCCGACCCATCGTAGAAGCGCGGCTTCGCCATCTCGAGCCCCCAGTCCGCCAGCTCGGACCACAGGAAGCGGTAGAGCGCCTGTGCCGCGTCGGAGAGCCGGTAGGTCTCGAGCGCGGCGTCGACCTCGGCCCGGCAGATCTCGTGGCGCGAGAGCAGCCAGCGGTCGGTCAGCGTGAGGTCCTCGGGAAGCTCGGCCGGGCCCTCGAGGTTGGTGAGGATCAGCCGCGCCACGTTCCAGATCTTGTTCGCGAAGTGCTTGCCGCTTCCGATCCCCTCCTCGGCGAGCGGCAGGTTCTGCTGCTCGGGCGATGCCATGCGGGCGAGCGAGAACCGCAGCGCGTCGGCGCCGTAGCGCTCGATCATGTCGAGGGGATCGATAACATTGCCGAGCGACTTCGACATCTTGCGCCCCTCGCGGTCGCGGACGAGCCCGTGGATCACCACCTCGCGGAAGGGCACGTCGCCCACGAGGAACATACCGCTCATGATCATCCGCGCGACCCACAGGTAGAGGATCTCGTAGCCGGTCACGAGCACCGAGGTCGGGTACCAGAACTCCAGGTCGGCGGTCTCGTCGGGCCAGCCGAGCGTGGAGTACGGCCACAGCTGCGACGAGAACCACGTGTCGAGGACGTCGGGGTCCTGCTCGATCTCCTCGGTCCCGCACACCTCGCAAACCGACGGATCCTCGATCGCGACAAGCTCGTGCCCGTCGGCGCAGTACCAGACGGGGATGCGGTGCCCCCACCAGAGCTGCCGCGAGACGTTCCAGTCGCGCAGCTCGTCGAGCCAGGCGGTGTAGCTCTTGGCCCAGCGCTCGGGCCAGAACCGGACCCGGCCGTCCTCGGCTGCCTGCTTCGCCGGGCCCGTGAGCCGGTCGACCGCGACGAACCACTGCTTGCCCGACAGCCACGGCTCGATCTCGCTGTGACAGCGGTAGCAGTGCCCGACCGCGTGCACGTACGGACGCTCTTCCGACACGAGCAGCCCCTCCTGCTCGAGCCGGTCGCGCACGCGGCGCCGGGCTTCGTAGCGGTCGAGGCCACGGAACTCCTCGGCGGCCACCTCGCCCACGGCGGCGTCGGCCGTCAGCACGTTCATCGCCGCCAGCCCGGCGCGCTCGGCGATCTCGAAGTCGTTCGGGTCGTGGGCGGGCGTGACCTTCACCGCGCCGGTCCCGAACGCCGGGTCGACGGCGGCGTCGGCGACGATCGGGATCTCGCGCCCGTCGAACGGGTGGCGCACCGAAGCGCCGATCACCGAGCGGTAGCGCTCGTCCTCGGGATGGACCGCGATCCCGGTATCGCCCAGCATCGTCTCGAGCCGGGTCGTGGCCACCTCGACGTGCCCGGACCCGTCGGCGAGCGGGTAGCGGAACGTCACGAGCTCGCCCTCGACGTCCCGGTGTTCGACCTCGGAGTCCGAGAGGGCGGTGTGATCGGTGGGGCACCAGTTGATGATGCGTTCGCCGCGGTAGACCAGGCCCTGCTCGTACATCCGCACGAACGCGACGCGGACCGCGCGGGAGAGACCCTCGTCCATCGTGAACCGCAGCCGGTCCCAGTCGCAGGAGCTGCCGAGCGCCTGCATCTGCTCGACGATCCGCCCGCCGTACTGCTCCTTCCACGCCCAGACCCTCTCGACGAACGCCTCGCGCCCCATCTCGCGTCGCTCGACGCCCTCTTTCCGCAGCTCGCGCTCCACCACCACCTGCGTAGCGATGCCGGCGTGGTCGGTCCCCGGGAGCCAGAGCGTGCGGTGCCCCTGCATCCGCCGGCGGCGCACGATCGCGTCTTGGATCGTGTGATCGAGGGCGTGACCGATGTGGAGCGCGCCCGTGATGTTCGGTGGCGGGAGCACGATGCTGAACGGCTCGCCTTCGCCCGGCTCTGGGTGGAAGTAGCCGCGCTCGATCCACTCGGCGTAGCGGCGACGCTCGACGTCGCGGGCTTCGTAGGCGGTCGGCATCTCGGTCGGGCTCATGGCCGCGAGTCTACCCGCGCGGGACTTCACTCGGCCCCCGAACCGGCCGATAGTGACATCGAGAGGCTCGCGAGGAGCTTCTAGCGACCCGAGCGACAGGGGCGAGGATGGACCCGAACGACCTTGGTCCCGAGGCCGACCCGCGCGCGAGCGCGGCGGTCGAGGGCGCCACCATGGCGGGCGTCGGCGGCGATGCGGCCGGGACCCTGCTTGCCGCCGTGCTGAGCGAGCTCCCGGACGTGATCCTCATGTTCCAGGTGAGCCCCCAGGGCCGCCTGCTGTGCCAGAGCGCGATGAGCTCGCGGCCCACCGCCCCGATCCTCCAGGACCTCGTGGGCAAGGGGATCGAGCAGATCCTTCCCCGTGGTGCGCTGACGCACTTCGGCGAGCGCTACGACGAGGCGTTCACGTCGAAGGAGCCCGTCCGTTACGAGGAGGACATGGCGGTCGGCGACGCGCGCCTGCATCTCGAAGCCACCCTGACGCCGATGTTCAACGAGGCGGGGGCATGCACCCACCTGTTCTGGTCGGCGCGCGATCTCACCGAGCACCGATCGACGATGGCTGCGCTGCGCGAGAGCGAGGAGCGGTTCAACACGCTGATCGACAGCTCCTCGGTCGGCATCGCGTGGACCGACCCCGACGGGGGCCTCGTGCAGGTCAACCCCGCGCTGAGCGAGCTCCTGGGGAAGCCGGTCGACCGCCTGCTGAGCACGACGATCCAGGAGCTCGCCCATCCCGAGGACGCGGACAGCGTCACCCGGCTGATGGGCGATGCCCTGGAGGGCCACGGCGAGACCACCCAGACCGAGATCCGCCTGCTGCACGAGCGGGGCGACCCCCTGTGGATCAAGGGCGACGTGGCCCTCGTCCGCGACCGGGCGGGAGAGCCGCAGCGCTTCATCTGGCAACTCCAGGACATGACCGAGCGACGAGGCCTCCAGGAGCGTCTCACCCACCAGTCGCTGCATGACCCGCTCTCGGGCCTCCCGAACCGCGCGCTCTTCATCGACCGGCTCGGCCGAGCGCTCAGCCGGCTCGACCGCAACCCCGGGCTGGTCGCGGTGATGCTGCTGGACCTCGACCGGTTCGACACGATCAACGAGGCGCACGGGCACGAGATCGGCGATCGGTACCTGCGCGAGCTCGGCGAGCGGCTCGAGGAGCGCGTCCGCGCGGCCGATACCGTAGCGCGCCTGTCAAGCGACGAGTTCGCCTTCGTCGTGGAGGACCTCCAGACGGAGGAGGACGCCCACGCGGTGACCGACCGGATCCGCGATGCGGTCGAGGATCCCCTCACCGTCGAGGCCAACGACCTGTCGCTGACCGCCAGCATCGGAGTGGCGCTCACCACGAGCGCGACCGACCGGCCCGAGTCGATGCTGCGCGACGCCGGCGCCGCGATGCACCGAGCCAAGGCCGACGGGCGCTCGCGCACCGTGATCTTCGACGAGTCGATGCGCGCCGAGACCGCGAAGCGGCTCAAGACCGAGTCGGACCTGCAGCGCGCGATCGAGGAGGGCGAGTTCCGACTCTTCTACCAGCCGATGATCGACCTCGGAACGGGGCGGATCGTGGGCGTGGAGGTGCTAGCGCGCTGGCAGCATCCCGACCGCGGCCTCGTGACGCCCGGCGAGTTCATCGAGCTCGCCGAGGAGACCGGCCTGATCGTGCCGCTCGGCCGGTGGGTCCTCGAGCAGGCCTGCATCCAGTCGCAGCGCTGGAGCAAGGTCCGGTCGGAGCCGATGCTCACGGCGATCAACATCTCGCCTCGCCAGCTCCTGGAGTCGGACCTGCCGAAGACGATCGAGAAGGTGCTCGCCGAGACGGGCGCCGAGCCGTCGTCGCTCTGCCTCGAGATCACCGAGGGGCTGCTAGTCGAGGAGTCCAGCGGCGCTATCGGCACGCTGCGCGAGCTGAAGGACCTCGGGCTCCAGATCGGGATCGACGACTTCGGCAAGGGGTTCTCTTCCCTCGCCTACCTGAAGCGGCTCCCGGTCGACATGCTCAAGCTCGACCGGACGTTCGTATCGGGGATCGGCACGAGCGAGGAGGACCAAGCGATCGCCTCGGCCGTCGTGAACCTGGCGCGGGCGATGGGGCTCACCTCGATCGCCGAGGGCGTGGAGACGGCGGAGCAGCTCGCCGCCCTGCGCGAGCTCGGCTGCGACCAGGGCCAGGGCTACTTCTTCTCGAGCCCCCAGCCCCCCGAGGTGCTCATGGAGCTCCTCTCACAGGACCTGCGCTGGTAGGCGTCACGCGTACGGTTCACGAACCGTGACCGCGTCGAAGTTGGGGAACATCACTTTGTTCTTGGGCCCACAGGGCTATCAGCGCAGCTAGGAGGTGGAGCGAGGGTCTCATACACCGCTCACGCGGACGCAGCCTCCGGAAGGTACTCGACGAGGCGTGAGCGCGGCCACCGTCGACGCGAACGTCCTGGTCACGCCTCCGATACGGGCTGCATTGGCCCTCGAGCGCCTGGTGCGGGGGCCGCCACAGAGAACCTAGTACGTGTCCGATGCAGCTTCTCAGAAGCTCACGTCCGGACCGCTCAGGCGCTGCGCTCCTTGCGCTGGGGTGGCTCGAGAGGCACGAGCGTCGGGTTGACGCCCTGGCGGACGACCTCCTCGTCGATCACGCAGCGTTCCACGTCCTCGCGAGACGGCAGGTCGTACATCACGCCGAGGAGGACCTCCTCCATGATCGCGCGCAGGCCCCGGGCGCCGGTGCCGCGTCGGATCGAGAGCTCAGCGATCGCGGCCAGCGCGTCGTCGGAGAGCTCGAGCTCGACGCCGTCGAACTCGAAGAACTTCCGGTACTGCTTCACGAGCGCGTTCTTCGGCTGCGTGAGGATGTCGATCAGGGCGCCCTTGTCGAGCGAGTGCACGTGGGTGATGACCGGGAGGCGGCCGACGAACTCGGGGATCAGCCCGTACTTCAGCAGATCCTCGGGGAGCACCTTGGCGAGGACCTCACCGATCTCCTCGTCACCTTTCGAGGTCGACAGGAACCCGACGGCCTTACGCCCCACGCGCGACTGGATGATCTCGTCGAGCCCCGAGAAAGAGCCGCCGCAGATGAACAGGATCTTCGTCGTGTCGATCTGGATGAACTCCTGGTGCGGGTGCTTGCGGCCGCCCTGGGGCGGGACGCTCGCCTGGGTGCCCTCGAGGATCTTGAGCAGGGCCTGCTGCACGCCCTCGCCGGAGACGTCGCGCGTGATCGAGGGGTTCTCGGACTTGCGCGCGATCTTATCGATCTCATCGATGTAGATGATGCCGGTCTCGGCGCGCTTCACGTCGAAGTCGGCGGCCTGGATCAGCTTCAACAGGATGTTCTCGACGTCCTCGCCCACGTAGCCGGCCTCGGTGAGCGCGGTGGCGTCGGCGATCGCGAACGGGACGTTCAGCATGCGCGCCAGGGTCTGCGCGAGGAGGGTCTTGCCGCAGCCGCTGGGGCCGAGCAGGAGGATGTTCGACTTCTGGAGCTCGACCTCGTCGCCCTTGTCGCCCTCGACCTGGATCCGCTTGTAGTGGTTGTAGACCGCGACCGACAGGACCTTCTTCGCCTGCTCCTGACCGATCACGTAGTCGTTGAGGAACTCGTAGATCTCCTTGGGCTTGGGGAGCTCCTCGAGCTTCACGTCGGAGGTCTCGGAGAGCTCCTCCTCGATGATCTCGTTGCACAGGTCGATGCACTCGTCGCAGATGTAGACGCCGGGACCGGCGATCAGCTTCTTGACCTGTTTCTGAGACTTACCGCAGAACGAGCACTTCAGCAGATCGCTGTCTCCGAACTTCGCCATCCCTCACCCTTCGCTCGCGGGTCCGCGGTCACCTATCCTACGACGGCCCGGTGGCCGCCGCCGCGAGTTCCTTCGGAACCTTCCGCGACGCGATCACCTCGTCGATGATGCCGTACTCCTTCGCCTGGTCGGCGTCCATGATGAAGTCTCGATCGGTGTCCTTGGAGATCTTCGCGAGCGTCTGGCCCGTGTGTTCGGCGAGAAGCTCGTCGAGGAGCGCCC
>Ga0302046_10006603_pt1 | contig 10100 bp, 8 predicted proteins | sample RVTome_11_FD_200261 | JGI IMG/M metagenome (GOLD analysis project Ga0302046, IMG submission 200261) | Soil microbial communities from uranium-contaminated site in the Upper Colorado River Basin, Wyoming, United States - RVT147D111 (version 2) ... | reverse complement strand
GCACCTCGACGCTCCGCTCCCGCTGGTGCGCGACGACGGCGCGCAGGCGTTCGCGGCGACGGACGTTCGATCGGGACCGGTGCCCGCGGGCGACGCTCCGCTCCCACCGGGCGAGCTGTTGACCGTGGTGAGCCTGCTGTGCGGAAAGGACTCCCGCGCGGGACAGGACGTCCTGCGCTACGTCTCGAAGGACGAGACGCCGCTGTTCAAGTTCGACGTCGCCGAGATCGAGCCGGCCGGAGCCTGCGTGCGGCTCGCGGACGTCGTCGAGACGTGGCGGCTCGTCGAAGGCGGCTACAGCTACCACCTGCGCTGGGGAGACGGGGCGACCGGTGATCCGTTGACGGCGGTCGCCGGCTTCGAAGTCTCCGCGGGCTCTCCCGCCCCTCCGCGACGCATGGCCGGACCGCCCGACGGCTTGTGATCAAGCGACGACGGGCGAGGCGGAGCAGATTCGAGCGTACTCCAGCAGGATGTCGGTGGCCGTGATGATCCCGACCAGCTTGCCGTTGGCCACGACCGGGAGGGCGCCGATCTTCTTGCGCGCCATCATGGTCGCCGCGCGTCCGGCGTCCGCGTCGGGCTCGACCGTGATCACGCCTCGGCGCATGATGTGGCGGACGCGCCTGGGGATGACGTACAGGGCGGTCTCACCGCTCTTTCGAACCACCGAGCGCCTCCGACTCCGAGGCCCGAGGGCCTTGTACAGATCGCGGTCGGAGACGATTCCGACCACCTCCGAGTCCTGCAGCACGGGAAGGTGCCGAATCTTCTCGTACGCCAGCAAGAAAAAAACCCGATCGACCATATCGTCGGGTCGGACCGTGAACACCTCGGTCTGCATCAGGTCCTTGACTCTCATTCGTGGCCTCCTCGGTCGAGTGCACCGGACATCAAGATAGCGAAGCCGGAGATTGTGGAGCGTGCCCATCCACTTTTCGGCGCCGGGCCGGTATTGCGAGGCGGGCCGGTCCTCGGTCTCACGCCAGCCCGACCGTCGCGCGGACCTGATTCTCGACGCCGCCGGCGATCACCAGGGCCTGGGGCACCGGCCCGAGCGCGGGAAAGCGGAAGGTCTCCCCGCGGAACGCGATCGTCGCCGTCTCGAAATCGACGTCGATCGCGTCTCCCGGGGCGACCGTCTTCGCGCCCGCGGCGATGTCGGCCGCCAGCAGCTCGCGCAGGCGGCCGACCAGCGCCGGGCACTCGATGCACGCGAATCCGTTGTTGAACGCGTTGCGGAGATAGGTCTGCGAGAAGCTCGCCGCGATGACCATGGCGATGCCCTTGGCCCGAAGCGAGGTCACGGCCTGCTCGCGGCTCGAGCCGGTTCCGAAGTTCCAGGCTCCCACGAGGATGTCGCCCGCGCGAGCGATGGCGCCGAACTCCGGGTCGTAGTTCTCCATCACCACCCGGGCCATCATCTCGGGCGTCATGTCCTCCCGATAGGTGTGGTCCTTGCCGTAAATTCCATCCGTATTCAGGTTGTCTTGCGGCACGACCACCACCCGGCCTCGAACGCGGCGGGGGAAGCCGGGCAGGATGCCGACCCTCTCGTCGGGCGGCGCGGGCGCCTCGAGATGCGTGATGCGGGTCACGAGCCGGCCCGCGGGCGTGTCTCCGGGTCCGCGAATGTAGCCTGCGATCGAGGACGCGGCGACCACGGCGGGACTCGCGAGGTAGCACTCCGCGTCCCGCGATCCCATCCGCCCCTTGAAATTGCGGTTGGTGGCGGAGATCCCGACCTCGCCGGGCTCGAGCACGCCCGCCCCCAGGCCGATGCACGGACCGCAGCCCGGCGGAAGCGGGGCGGCTCCCGCGTCGAGCAGCGTCCGCCAGATTCCGCGCCGCTCGGCTTCGTCCTGCACCTCCCGGCTCGCTGCGGAGACGTATAAGGCGACGCCCTCGGCGATGCGCCGGCCATCGAGGACGGCTGCGGCCGCCGCGAGATCCTCGACCCGCGAGTTGACGCACGAAACGAGATAGGCCTTGTGGATCCGGATCTTGCGCGGCTCGAGGTCGCTGAGCGCGGTCATGACGTGGACGCTGTCGGGGCCCGAGACGTGCGGGGTCACGTGCGTCAGGTCCAGAGCGATCTCGGCGGCGTAGGACGCGCCGGCGTCCGGGGCCGGCGGGTCCGATTCGAGGCTCGCCACATCGTCGTCGGCGATGCGCCGGATCCCCCGCCTGCCGAGGATCGCGACACGCCCGCGGATGTAGCTCAGGGTCGTCGCGTCGACGGGGAACCAACCGACGAGGGCGCCCCATTCGGTCGTCATGTTCGAGATCGACATCCGTGCGTCCATGCTCAGGGTGGCCACTCCCGGGCCTGCGAACTCCACCGCGGCGTTCAGGACCTCGCCCCGGTTGTAGCGCCCGCACAGGGCGACGATCACGTCCTTGCCGGTCGACCCCTCGGGAAGCTCGCCATCGAGCATGACGCGCACGGTCCTCGGCACCTGCCACCAGAACTCGCCCGTCGCCCAGATCGCCGCGGCATCGGTGCGCACGACCGGAGTGCCGATCGCTCCCAGGGCGCCGTACATGTTGGCATGCGAGTCGGAGGCCACGACGAACGCTCCCGGAGTGACGTACAGTTGCTCGCACATCACCTGGTGGCCGATTCCGGTCCCGGCCGGGTAGAAGTCGATTCCTTGCCGGCGCGCGAACTCCTCGATCGAGCGATACTTGGCGAGGTTGGTCTCCGCCGTGTTCTGGATGTCGTGGTCGAGGACGAAGACGGGCTGGCGGGGATTCCGGATCTCGGGGACGCCGATCGCGCGGAACTTCATCATGACGGCGGCGGTGTTGTCGTGCGTCATGACGTGCTTGGGGCGAATGCGGAGGAAGTCGCCGGCACGCAGCGGCCTACCCTGGGGCCCGGAGGTCATGTGTCGGTGCGCGATCTTCTCGACGACGGTCTGGCCCACGCGGTGACCTCGGACGGCCTTCAGCTTAACCGACCGGGCGGCCCGGGTCCAGGATCGCCGCCGGGCGTCAGCTCGTCCGCCGAGAGGACACCCACGAGGCCAGCGCGACGAACACCAGGGCGGCGCCTCCGACCACCGAGAACTCCAACAGCGCTCCCACGCCGGGAAGCCCCAACCCATCCGGCAGTTGCCCGCCGTACAGCGCGCGACGCACCCCGGCCAGCGCATAGCTCAGCGGATTCCAAGCCAGGGCCGCTTCCATGACCCGGTTCTGACCGGTCGCGGGGAAGAACGCGCCCGAGAGCATCCACAGCGGGAACAGCACGACCCCCATCACGACGTGGTAGGCCTGAACCGAGTCCAGCCACCACGCGAGAGCGAAACCGGCGGAGCTCAGGGCCAGGGTCACCAGGGCGAGCATCGCGACGAGCGCGCTCCAGTCCATGGACCCCAGCGCGAAGCCGGCCGCCGGCGCGAGGGCCAGGAAGATCGCCGCATGGAAGAGGCCGACGGTCGTGGAGCCGATCGACTTCCCGACCACGAGCGCGGTTCTCGATCCCGGCGCCGCCAGCACGCCCTGGAGAAACCCCTGGCGCCGGTCTTCGATCACCGACATCGTCGCGGTCACGCTGACCTGCAGGAGCACGACCACGAGCACGCCAGGATAGAAGTACTCGAGGTATCCGATGCCCGCGCCCTGGGCGTGGAACGACGGGGTAACGCCCGCGCCGATGGCCGCCCACAGCAGCAGAGGTGGTGCGAGCGCCCCCAGGATTCGGGCCTTCTGCCGAAAGAACAGAATCGTGTCGCGCCACCACAGGACCGCGATCATCCCGCCGTCGTTCCGGGAGAGCCACGCCATCACGCGACCTCGGGCGTGGCTTCGGAGGCTTCGTCGCCCAGCTCCTTGCCGGTCAGCTCGAGGAACACCTCGCCCATCCCGACGCGTCTCAGTCCGACCGAGCGAAACGTGTTCTCGGGAAGCGCTTCCACGAGGCGCGGGATCAGCTCGTGGGCGCGCTCGTGCTCCAGGACGACCTTGCCGTCCAGGGTCCGGGCCGCGACGCCGAAGCGCGCGGAGATCGTCGCCGCCACGGCGTCGGGGTCGTCGGTCTCCAGAACCACGAGATCGCCCTTGACGCCCTCGCGCAGACGCTGCGGCGTGTCGCACGCCACGATCCGGCCGCGATCGAGGATCGCCAGACGGTCGCATCGCGCGGCCTCTTCGGGCTGATGAGTATTGAGGATCAGGGTCGTGCCGCGCTCGGATCGCAAGGCGTCGAGGCGCTCCCAGATCGCCCGGTACGCCCGCTGGTCGAGCCCGGTGGTCGGCTCGTCGAGGATGAGGAGGTCGGGCTCGTGGACCAGGGCGCGGACCAGCTCGACACGCCGCCTCATTCCTCCCGACAGGCGCGCGACCGGCTCGTCGGCGCGGTCCCGGACGTCGGCCTGGAGCAGCAGATCGTCGATCCTGCCCGCGGCCCGCCTTTTCGGAACTCCGTACAGGCGCGCCGCGAGCGACAGATTCTCGCGCGCGGTGAGTCTGGGATCGAGCGCCGGATCCTGGAACACCACGCCACACCGGCGGCGAAAACCGGCGTCGTGGGGCCGCACCGCGCGCCCGTCGAAGACGATCGCTCCCGAGCGCGGGTCGAGGAGCCCGGTCAGGACGCGGAACAGGGTCGACTTGCCGGCACCGTTCGGACCGAGGAACCCGAGGATCTCCCCGCGACCGGCCTCGAACGAAATCCCGCGCAGGACCTCGCGAGAGCCGCGGTGGACGACGAGATCCCGGACCGCGAGCAGCGGGGTCGAAGGGGCGCCGGGCGCGGAGCGCATGGACTACAGGGCGTCCAGGACCAGAACGCTGAGCAGCACCGGGAGGTACAGCAAGGAATACAGGAACACGCGCCGCGCTCCGTTCGAGCCGCGCTCGGCAACGGCCACGATCACCAGCGCCACGAAAACCGCGCCGAGCGCGACGGCCGTCGCGGTGTACGCGAGCCCGGTGATCCCGAGGGCGCTGGGAGCGAGACTCACGGCGAACAGCCCGATCGTGTAGACGAGCATGGTGCGGCGGGCGGTGCTCTCGCCTCGCGCGACGGGCAGGACCTGCAGTCCGCCCCGCGCATAGTCCTCCTTGAGCCACAGCGCGATCGCGATGAAATGCGGCAGCTGCCAGAAGTACATGATCCCGAACAGCGCCCACGCGGGGGCCGCCAGGGAGTTCGTCGCGGCGGCCCATCCCATGAGGGGCGGGATGGCGCCCGGGATGCCGCCGACCTCCAGGGCCCTCGGCGTGATCCTCTTGAGCGGGGTGTACGCCACGACGTAGGTGGCGAGGGCCGCGAAACCCAAAAGGGCGGTCAGGCCGTTCGTGGCCATCAGGATCGTCGGGAGGGCGAGTGCGGCGAGACCGGCCGCCAGCGCCAGCGCCACCGCGGGGTCGAGGCGCCCCGCCGGCAAAGGCCGACGGCGCGTGCGGTGCATCAGCCCATCCACCTCGCGCTCGATCCAGCAGTTCAGGATGTTGGCGGCGCCGACCAGCGCTCCGGTCGCCAGCAGGAAAATCGCCGCCCTCGCGGGACCGAGGGTTCCGGGCGCGAGCCACAGCCCCATGGCCGCCGTGAAGACCACCGACGTCGTGATCCCGCCCTTGGCCATCTCCGCGACGTCGCGCAAGACCGCGATCGCGCCTCGCGCCACTCCAAGGTCTCGGTACCCGTCGAGGACACCCGCACGCCGCACGGTGCCGGTCGACGGTCGAGATGAGGTGCTGTCCACGGACCCCCCGGGTGACTTCACGGGCGAAGAGAGCCGCGATTCTAACGCATCGGGCCGCGCGACCGCCAAGCCCGCTCGCGCGGCGCGACGGGATGGCCTAACCTGTCGGCACGGTTTCCGGAGGCCGGCCATGAAGATCGAGTCCAGTGTCCTCGTGATCGTCGCGCTCGGGGCCCTCGCGGCCGGGCCGGGCACGGCATCCCCGGTGCAGGCCCAGGACCCGAACTCGACGGCCCACGGCTCCGGCGGCGAGGACCGCGCCGCCGGCGATCGCTCCGCGGGCGAGCACGACGGACACCACCACGACGCCACCGCGACGCACTCGTTCGCCGACGTCGAGCGGTGGGTCGAGATCTTCGATGATCCGCAGCGCGACGCCTGGCAGCGACCCGACGAGGTGGTCGCGTTCGTCGGCCTGACCGCGGGCGATACGGTCGCGGACCTGGGGGCCGGCACGGGCTACTTCATCGTCCGGCTGGCGCGCGCCGTCGGTCCCGGCGGGCACGTCTTCGCGGTCGACACCGAGCCCGCGCTGGTCGAGCACCTGCGCCGTCGCGCCGCGGAGCACGATCTCTCGCAGGTCTCGGTCATCCTGGCCGAGCCCGACGATCCGAAGCTGCCCGCGGGCGCGCTCGACCTGATCCTGATCGTGGACACGTGGCACCACATCGACGACCGCATCACCTACCTCGAGACGCTCCGCACCACGCTCGCGCCGAACGGGCGCGTCGCTGTCGTGGACTTCCACGAGGGCGAGCTTCCCGTCGGCCCGCCGCCCGGACACAAGCTGAGCCGCGACGCGGTGGCCGGCGAGTTCGAGGAGGCGGGGTGGATTCTGAGCTCGGAGAGCCGCGAGCTTCCCTATCAGTACCTGCTGGTCTTCCGACCGCCGCCGTCGTGACGGCTGGCCTCGTCCGCGGCGCTACGGGGTGCGCACCGCGACGGGCTTCAAGGCATCGAGCAGTCGATCGACGGCCTCGCGATAGGTCTGCCGGAACTGCTGCTCGTTCGGGCCGAAGCGCTGGGTGCGGTACAGGATCACGAGCCCGTGCACCGTCGCCCAGATGAGGATCGACATCTGGATCGGGTCGTCCCTGCGGAAGACGCCGCGCTCGATGCACATCGCGACCTGCTCGACCGACATGCGGAAGGTCGTCCAGTTGTGCCGCTTCAGCTCCTCCGAGATGCCTCCGATGTCGCGGCCCGGAACCAGGAACGCGAAGTCGAAGTACTTCGGACGCTCGAGGGCGAAGTCGAGATAGTTGTCGATGAGCCGGTGAAGGCGCTCGAGAGGATCATCGGCCTCGAGCGCCGGCTTGAGGTAGTCCTCGAGCATCCGCAGCCCGGACGCGATGATCTCGGCGAGCAGCTCGTCCTTGTCGCGGAAGTAGCGGTAGATCGCCGGCGCCGTGACGCCGACCCGCTCCGCGACCTTGCGCATCGAGACGCCGTCGATCCCGTCCTTGAGGAAGAGATCCTGCGCCGCGTCGGAAATCTTGGTCCTCAGATCTTCCATCCGCTAACAGTGTTCACGCATCATTGCTGGAGTGAGCAGGAGGAGCGTCGAGGGCATTATCGCGATTCGAGAGAGGGAATCAAGCCCCCTGCCCCGAGCCGGCTCGCTCGCGCGATAACACCGTTAACCCCGGGATCGCAACTTAATGGCGTTAACGCCGCCGCGGTGCAATACCATCGATGTGCGCTCGTCGTCATCGTGGAGGACAATCTACGCACGACGAGAGCGCACGAACGAAGGGAGGACTCGGTCACCGTGAGCAGTGGAGACGTCGTTCTGCCCCGTGTCGAAGGAGCCGCGGACTCGATCGAGCACGAGCTCGACGAGCGCGTCCGCGAGAGCGTCCGCCGGGCGCAGCGCTATCTTCTCTCGATCCAGAGCGAGGACGGTCACTGGTGCGGCGAGCTCGAGGGCGACACGATCCTGGAGTCGGAGTACGTCCTCGTGATGCACTACCTCGGACGGACCGCCGAGCCGAGGGTCGCCATGGCCGCCAACTACGTCCGCCACAAGCAGCGCGACGATGGCGGATGGGCGATCTATCCGGGAGGGCCGCCCGACGCCAGCGCCTCCGTGAAGGCGTACTTCGTTCTGAAGCTCCTGGGAGACGACCCCGAGGCGCACCACATGCGCAAGGCGCGTCAGGTCATCCTCGATCTCGGCGGCATCGATGCGTGCAACTCGTTCACCAAGATCTACCTCGCGATCTACGGGCAGTTCCCGTGGGCGAAGTGCCCGGCCGTTCCTCCGGAGCTGATCCTCTTTCCGCGGTGGTTCTACATCAACGTCTACGAGATGTCGTCGTGGTCGAGAGCGATCCTCATTCCGTTGAGCATCATCCGCGCGCTGCAGCCCTCCGCCGTGGTCCCGCCGGCGGCGAGCATCTCCGAGCTGTATTCGGCGTCCTACCGGCCGCCGGCACCCACGTTCTGGTCGGCGTTGTTCAAGGCGCTCGACGTCGGATTGAAAGTCGCGGAGAGGATCCCGTTCAAGCCGTCGCGGGACATCGCCCTCAAGCGCGCCGAACGCTGGATCGTTGAGCGGTTGGCGGGCAGCGACGGCCTCGGGGCGATCTTCCCGCCGATCGTGAACACCATCATCGCGCTGCGCGCGCTCGGCTATCCGCTCGACCATCCCACGATCCGGCAACAGATCGGCGAGCTCGAGAAGCTCGAGATCGTCGAGGGTGACACGCTGCGGGTCCAGCCGTGCTTCTCTCCGGTGTGGGACACGGCGCTCGCGGTCAACGCCCTCGTGGAGTCGGGCCTGGCGTCGAACGACCCCGCGCTGGTGCGCGCCACGCGCTGGTTGCTCGACAAGCGCGGCCACGGATCCGGGGATTGGGCGGTCAAGAACCCGGAGACGCGTCGCGCGGGCTGGTACTTCGAGTACGCGAACCCTTTCTATCCCGACTGCGACACGACGGCGCAGACCATCACGGCCCTGTCCAAGATCGACCTCCCCGAGGAAACCGAGGACAAGGACTGCCGCGAGGCGATCTTCGAGGCCCACCACTGGCACATGAGCATGCAGAACCGCGACGGCGGATGGGGCGCGTTCGACAAGGACTGCGACAAGGAGATCCTGACCCACGTGCCGTTCGCCGATCACAACGCGATGATCGATCCGAGCACGTCCGATCTCACCGCGCGTGCGCTCGAGGCGCTGGCGTGCCTCGGATACGACCACAGCTTCCCGGCCGCGAGGCGCGCCGTCGAGTTCCTGCGGCGCGAGCAGGAGCGCGACGGGTCGTGGTTCGGCCGCTGGGGCTGCAATTACCTGTACGGGACGTGGCTCGCGCTGTGGGGCCTGCGCGCGATCGGCGTGGACATGGACTCGGCCTGGGTGCAGCGCGGCGCGGAGTGGCTACGCAGCTGTCAGAACGAGGACGGCGGATGGGGCGAGCTGCCGCAGTCATACGACGACCAGTCGTACAAGGGACGCGGACCGAGCACGGCATCCCAGACGGCGTGGGCGCTCTTGGGCCTGATGGCGGCGGGGCACGCGCGAACGGAGTCCGTGTCCCGGGGGCTCCGATACCTGCTCGAGCGCCAGGAGGCGGACGGATCGTGGACCGACGAACTGTGGACGGGCACGGGCTTCCCCAGCGTGTTCTACCTCAGGTACCATCTGTACTCGATCTACTTCCCGCTGCTCGCCTTGGCGGAGCACGTCCAACCGTCCTCGTCTCCGCGACGACGCCCGATGTCGGTCCCGGAGAGCGCGCGGCAGCGCGCAGGAGCTCATTCCGCATGAGATTCCCGGTTCACATCACGCTCGACATGGTTCGCCATCAGACGAAGAACGCGGTGCAGGGCAACCGTCGATATCCGTTCGTGCTGATGCTGGAGCCTCTGTACACCTGCAACCTGGCGTGCCTCGGATGCTCCACCGAGCGCTATACGGGGAAGCTGAAGGACCGCCTGCCGCTCGACAGGTGCCTGCAGGCCGTGGACGAGTGCGGCGCTCCCGCGGTCTCGATCTGCGGCGGAGAGCCGACGCTGTACCCGGAGCTCCCGGACCTCGTGCGCGGCATCATCGACCGCAAGCGCCACGTCTATCTGTGCACCAATGCGCTGCAGCTCGACCACAGGGTCTACGGGGTCATCCCGCCGCACCGGCGGTTGACGATCAACGTCCATCTCGACGGTATGAGGAAAACCCACGACCGGGTGTGCGATCGCGAAGGCGTGTTCGACAAGGCCGTGGAGATGATCAAGGAGGGCAAGCGGCGCGGCTATCACGTCATGACCAACACCACGGTGTTCAAGGAGACCGACGTCGGCGAGGTCAAGGCGCTGTGCGAGCTGGCGGCGGGGCTTGGCGTCGACGGCATGCTGGTCGCACCGGGGTATCACTACGAGTCGGTC
>Ga0302046_10006602_pt1 | contig 10101 bp, 7 predicted proteins | sample RVTome_11_FD_200261 | JGI IMG/M metagenome (GOLD analysis project Ga0302046, IMG submission 200261) | Soil microbial communities from uranium-contaminated site in the Upper Colorado River Basin, Wyoming, United States - RVT147D111 (version 2) ... | reverse complement strand
AGCGCTCGAGTTTCCCGGCACCGCCGCGGCGTACTACAAGCTGGACGGCTCGCCGTACCGGCCCGGCGAGCTCCTCGTGCAGCCGGACTACGCCAGCACGCTGCGCAAGATCGTCCAGGGCGGGCGTGAGGCCTTCTACGAGGGCGATGTCGCGCGCGCGATGGCCGCCGACCTGGCGGCCAACGGCAGCACCGTCGGCCTCGAAGCCATCCAGGGTTACGAGGCCGAGGAGAGCCGGATCGTTCGGGGCAGCTATCGCGGCTACGAGCTGGTGGGCCTGGACGTGCCCGCCGCGGGCGTGCTCGCCATCGAGGCGCTCCAGATCATGGAGCGCTTCGATCCCGGTTCGATGAGCGAGCCCGAGTGGTTCGCCGTCACCGCTCAGGCGCTGCGGATCGCCTCGCGTGAGCTGCGCGGCCTCGGCACCGACACCGCCGCCGCACGGGCGACGTCCAAGGAGTGGGCGGCCCGCATGGCCCAGGAGGTTGCCGCGCCGGGGCGAGCGCCCACGGTTCCGGGAGGTGAGGCCGGGTCGGCCGCGGGCTCGGTCGTCGCCGGGTCGCAGCGGGCCGGCCCGCACGCGGAAGGCCCGCGGACGGCCCCCGAAGCGCAGCCCGACCTGCACGGCCACACAACCCACCTGTCGACCGCCGACGCCGACGGCATGGTCGTGTCGCTCACTCAAACGCTCGGTCCTACGATGGGCTCGAAGGTCGTGACGCCCGGGCTCGGCTTTCTGTACGCGTCCACGCTCGGCGGCTACCTGAGCAACATCACGGCAGGCGTGCGTGCTCGCTCGAACATCTGTCCCTTCCTGGTCCTTCGTGACGGCGAGGTCGTGCTCGTGCTCGGCGCCGCGGGCGGCGGCATGATTCCGCCGGCCGTCGTGCACGCCGTCACCCGCGTGATCGACTTCGGCATGTCGCTGCCGGAAGCGCTCGCGGAGCCACGAGTCGCGGGCGGGGGCGGCGGCGCGTTCGACGCCGAGACCAGTCCCGACATCGGGTGGACGCCCGACGAGCTCGACGCGATGCGCGCCCTCGGCATCGAGGTGGACCCCACGCCCAGGTCGGGCGCGTTCGGGCGCGTGCACGGGATCCAGCTCGACCCCGAGGCCCGGACGTGGATCGGCGCCGCCGATCCGGACTGGGAGGGGAGCGCCAGGGGACCGGCGCTCGTAGGCCTGGGAGGTCGTTGAGTCGAAACAGCCGCCCGACGCCGAGCGTAGGGTCGAGCGGGCGGGCGCAGCCCGCTCCGGGCTCATCACGCTTTGGCCAGGGGACGGGTGGACGTGGACTCCTTCGCGCAGAACCTCCGCTACGCGGTTCGTAAGCTTCTCCGGGCTCCGCTCTTCTCCACGGTTGCGGTGCTCACGCTCGCGGTGGGTATCGGCAGCAACGCCGCGATCTTCAGCGTCGTCAACGGCGTCCTGCTCAAGCCGCTGCCCTTCGAAGACCCCGAGGCCCTCGTGGGCATCTGGCACACCGCGCCCGGGCTCGGCTTCGACGAGGTGAACCAGTCGCCGGCGCTGCACTTCACCTACGTGGCCGACAACCGGACGTTCGAGTCGGTGGGCATGTGGGACAACTCGCAGGCCTCCGTCACCGGGCTCGACGAGCCCGAGCAGGTCGACGCCATGTACGTGACACACCAGACCCTGCCCATGCTCGGCGTACGGCCCGTGGTCGGGCGGACGTTCTCGGCCGAGGAGGACTCGCCGGAAGGAGCCGAGACCGCGGTGCTGGGCCACGCCTACTGGCAGGACCGCTTCGGGGGCGATCCCGACGCGGTGGGTCGCACCATCGTGGTGAACGGTGTCAGCCGGGAGATCATCGGCGTGATGCCGGACGGCTATCGTTTCCTGCGCCACGATCCGGCGATCTACCTGCCGTTCCGCTTCGACGAGTCCAATATCTTCACCGGGAACTTCAGCTATCAGGCGGTGGGCCGGCTGCGGGCGGATGCGACCATCGAGCAGGCGAACGCGGACGTCGCGCGCATGGTGCCGATCGCCGTGGAGCGTTACCCCGGTGGCCTCACGCTCGGCATGCTCGAGCAGGCGCGCTTCGGACCGCTCGTCCGGCCCCTGAAGCAGGACGTGGTCGGCGACCTGGGATCGGTCCTCTGGGTTCTGTTGGGCACGGTCGGCATCGTGCTCCTCATCGCATGCGCCAACGTCGCCAACCTCTTCATCGTGCGGGCCGAGGGCCGCCAGCGGGAGATCGCCGTGCGGACGGCCATGGGCGCGGGCGGCCGCAGGATCGCCGGCCAACTCCTGACGGAGAGCCTCCTGTTGGGTCTCGTGAGTGGCGTAGCGGGGCTCGCGCTCGCGTCCGGAGGTCTGCGCCTTCTCCAGGCGATCGGACCGGAGCGCCTGCCGCGGCTCCACGAGGTCGGCCTCGATCCGATCGTGCTCGCCTTCACCCTGGGGATCTCCGTCCTGACGGGTGTGCTATTCGGGCTCGCGCCCGCGCTGCAGTACGGGCGCCCGAACCTCGTCACCGCGCTCAAGGAGGGCGGGCGCGGCGGAAGCGCGGGCAAGGAGCGGCACCTGGCGCGCAACACGCTCGTCGTGGCGCAGATGGCGCTCGCGCTGGTCCTACTCGCCGGATCGGGCCTGATGATCCGGAGCGTACAGGCGCTCCACGCCGTGGATCCCGGCTTCGACGCTCCGGAGGAGGTCCTGACGTTCCGGGTGACGATCCCCAGCGCCGAGGTGGCCGAGCCGGACCAGGTTGCGATCACGCACCGGGAAGTCCTGCGTCGCGTCCGGATGATCCCCGGCGTGGCCGCGGCCTCGTTCTCCACCTCGGTGACCATGGACGGCGCGGACTCGAGCGACGGCGTGGAGGTCGAGGACTTCCCGGTCGAAGCCGACCAGATCCCGCCCATCCGGCGGCTCAAGTACGTCGGCGGCGACTACTTCGAGACGATGGGCAATCCCGTACTCGCGGGCCGCTCCATCGTGTGGTCGGACGTCGAGGACCGTGCGCTGGTGGCCGTGGTCACCGAGGGCTTCGCACGTGAGTACTGGGACTCGCCGGCCGCCGCCATCGGCGAGCGGATCCGCGTCTTCGGCGCGGAGCTCGCCACACACGACTGGCGCGAGATCGTCGGCGTCGTCGGCAACGTGCACGACGACGGGCTGAGCCAGGGTCCGGTCACGGTCGTGTATTGGCCGCAGGTGGTGGCGGACTGGTACGGCGAGGAGCTCTTCACGAGCCGCTCGATGGGCTACGCCGTGCGGACGAGCACGGGCCGACCCCAGGAGCTCCTCCCGCACGTCCGCGACGCCGTGTGGTCCGTCAACCCCAATCTCCCGCTCGCAAACGTCAACACCTTGCAGGAGCTCGTCGACGACTCGATGGCCCGCACCTCGTTCACGCTCGTCATGCTCGGGATCGCCGCGGCCGTCGCGCTCTTCCTGGGGGCGGTGGGCATCTACGGCGTCATCTCCTACGTCGTCTCGCAGCGCACGCGCGAGATCGGCGTCCGCATGGCGCTCGGCGCCGAGAAGGCCGACGTGAGCCGCATGGTGCTGAAGCAGGCAAGCCTGCTCGCCCTCGGGGGCGTCTTGATCGGCCTCTTGGCCGCCGCGGGCCTCACGCGCCTGATGTCGTCGCTGCTCTTCGGCGTGAGCCCGGTGGACCCGGTCACGTTCGGCGGCGTGGCCGCCACGCTCGCGCTCATCGCGCTCTTGGCGAGCTACCTGCCGGCGCGGCGCGCGTCGAGCGTCGACCCGGTGGTCGCGTTGCGGTTCGAGTAGCGCGCCGAGCCGCCTGGGCCTGCCTACGCCCCTTCGTCCGCAGCGAATCGCCCGGCATCCAGCCGGCAGTACGCTCCGAGGGCGGCTCCGATCGGACGAGCCGGTTGAATTTGGATTCGAAGTCCGTAAATTCAGCGCATGTCCGACCGCGTTCGCGAACCCATTCAGGTCTATCTCACGTCCGAGGAGCGCGCGGAGCTGGACCGCAAGGCCGAGGCGATGGGGGTGTCGCGCTCGGAAGCGCTGCGGCGCGGCATCCAGGCCGTCGCCTCACCGCGCGCTCGTGGGCCGCTCGCGGAGTTGATCGCGCAGGGGCTGGCGAGCCCGGCCCGAGCGCTGCCCGCTGCGCCACCCCCCTCGCGTCCCGTCGCGCCTCTCGACGACGTGCTCGAGGGGCTCACGCGCGATCGCGGAGCGCGGTGATCTACCTCGACACGTCGGTCGCGCTCGCGCATCTGCTCGCCGAGGACCGGCGCCCCCCGGAGTCGCTTTGGAGAGAGGAGCTCGTCTCGAGCCGCCTGCTGGAGTACGAGCTCTGGAACCGGCTGCATGCCGCGGGCCTGGCGGGCTCACACGGGGACGCGGCGCGGCTGCTGCTGGCTCGTGTCGCGTTCCTCGAGCTGGACCGCACGGTGCTCGAGCGGGCGCTCCAGGGGTTCCCGACCCCGGTGCGCACGCTCGACGCGCTACACCTCGCGTCCGCAGGCTTCCTGCGCGAGCGCGGGCACGAGGCCCCCGTGGCCACCTACGATGAGAGGCTCGCCGAGGGAGCGCGCGGAATCGGACTGAGCCTGTTCGACGGACTGTGAGGAGGGCGCCCGGCCGCCCCTCTTGACCTGGTGGCCGAGCACACGCCCGCCGGCGGCGCTGGATCCCGCCGGGTATCAGGTACGCGCGAGGCGCGGGCGCCTTCCCTACCCGCAAACCCGAACGCTAGAGACGAGCCATGCTGGAACTCCTCGGACGACCCTGGCCCTGGTACGTGGCCGGGCCGCTCATCGGACTGGTGGTGCCGTTCATCTTCTGGTACGGCGGCAGGAAGTGGGGCGTTTCCTCGAGCCTCCAGCACATGTGCGCCGCAGTGCTGCCGGGCAAGATCGTCTACTTCCGCTACGACTGGTGGAAGAACGGCGCATGGCAGCTGGCCATGGTGGCGGGGATGGTGGTGGGCGGCTTCATCGGCGGCCGCGTGCCGTCGAGCTCCGAGCACGTCGTCGCCATCTCCGAAGCCACGCGGGCCGACCTCTCCGCGCTGGGCGTCACGGACTTCGGTGGATTGGTCCCGTCGGACTACTTCTCGTTCGATGCGCTGCTGACGCTGCCGGGCGCCCTGCTGGTCGTCGCGGGCGGCTTCCTCGTGGGGTTCGGGGCGCGCTATGCCGACGGCTGCACGTCCGGCCACGCGATCTCCGGGCTGTCGACGTTGCAGCGGTCCTCGCTCGTGGCGGTGATCGGCTTCTTCATCGGAGGACTCGTCACGACACACCTCCTGCTTCCGTTGTTCCTCTAGGAGTCCGAACGGTGAGCGAGACCACGCTGAGGGAGCCGAAGCTTCCGCCCACCGAGGCGCGCCGGGATCCGCTGCTGGTGTACTTCGCGGTCGGCATCGCGCTCGGCACGATCTTCATCAAGTCGGAGGTCGTCTCCTGGTTCCGGATTCAGGAGATGTTCCGGTTTCAGGCGTTCCACATGTACGGCGTGCTGGGATCCGCGGTTGCCGTCGGCGCCGTAAGCGTTGCGCTCATGAAGCGCTTCGGCGTACGGGCGGCCGGCGGCCATCCCATCCGCTTCCCGAGCCCTGAGGAGACACGGCCGAGGCCGCACCACCTGCTCGGCGGCATCACCTTCGGACTCGGCTGGGCGATGATCGGCGCGTGTCCCGGGCCGATCTACGCCCTCATCGGCAGCGGGCTGCCGATCATGCTCGTCGGGCTGCTGGCCGCCCTGGCGGGCGCCTGGACGTACGGACTCCTGAGGCCCGGCCTGCCGCACTGAGGGCGGGCGCACCGAAGCGGTCGCGCCGCGGCGGTCCTCATGCTGCGTCAGTGGCGACTGACCGCCGCGACTGACCGCGGCGACTGACCGCGGCGACCGGCGGCGGCGACTGGCCGCGGCGACTGGCGGGCAGAGGAAGCGGTCTCCCTCTCAGGCCGCACCCGCGCGCACGCGGGACGCGATGTCCTGCACCACGTACGCCGCGTCCCGTCCAACCGCGTGGATCATCGTGGACGACAGCGCATAGAGGAAGTGCAGCCCGACGAAGTACAGGCCCGGGTGCGACTCGACCACGCCGCGCCGCTGCACCGGCTCGCCGCCCTCGAAGACCGGGAGGTCGATCCACGCGTGGGCCGGCTCGAACCCAGTGCACCAGATGACGTTCGCAACGTCCAGGACCTGGCCATCCTCCAGGAGCGGCCGGCCGGCCCGCACGCCGGCCATACGCGGCACGCGCTTCACGCCCGCCGCATCGAGGTCCTTCGTCTTCACACGGATGAGCGGTCCGCCCTGAGAGGTTGCCCTCGGGCGCACCTTGCGGCCGAGCGGTGTGCTCAGGGTCAGGACCCGGTGAAACAGCACGCGCAGCACCAGTCGGACCAGAAGGAGCCGCCCCGCGAGGCCACCGATGCGGAAGGGGATCTGTCCGACGTCCCGCCCCGCCATCCAGGTGGCGTGCCGAGGAACGATCTCGCGCGCGATCTCCGAGCCCGAGTTGCCGGCGCCGACGATCAGCACGCCGCCCCCGCGAAGCTGCGAAAGGTTGCGGTAGTCGCTCGAGTGGACCTGGACGATGGCAGGGTCGAGCTCGTTCGCGAACGTGGGCACGCGCGGCGTCTGAAAGCTCGACATGGCGACCACGACGTTCTCGGCCTCGAGGCGCGACCGGCCTACGCTCAGCACGAAGCGTCCGTTCTCGTGCCACAGACGATCCACGCGCGCGTTGGTGCGGACGGGCAGCCCGAAGCGCTCCGCGTACGACCCGAGGTAGTCGGCCATCTCGTTCTTGGTGGGAAACCCATGCGGATCGCCCGGAAACGGCATGCCGTCCAGCCCGTCGTAACGGGCCGGCGTGAACAGGCGGAGCGAATCCCATCTTCGGCGCCAGAGGTCCCCGATCCGTGCGTTCCCCTCCAGGATCACGAACGGCCGGCCGCGGCGTGCCAGGTGGTACCCGACCGATAGGCCCGCCTGCCCGGCGCCCACCACGATCGTCTCGACTCGCTCCGGCCGTGCGTCGGCACTCGCCTCCAACCTCCCCTCCGTGGCTCGTTCCGCCGCTGCATCTCGACCGCGCACGGTCACTGCGATCCGTCCGTCCATCGTACACGCTCCTGTCATCGTTCTCGCGAGCGACTCAGCCCCGCTGGAAGAAAAGCATACCGAGCATGGCACGCGGGCGCATCGGGCAAATCCACCAAATACGGCGACCCACATGCCGTGGGTAATTCTATGTAGGCCAGGTGGCCCAGCGTCCCGTCCGCGGGGCGGGGCGATGCCGGCGCTCAGACCAGCCCGTGCTCGTACGCGAACGCCGTGGCGGCGGACCTGGAGGAAACGCCGAGCTTCGTGAAGATGTTACTGAGGTGGCGCGCCACGGTCTTCTCGCTGATGCACAGGTCGGCCGCGAGGGCGCGGTTCGTCTTTCCGGTCGCGACGAGGCGGAGCACCTCGACCTCACGCGCCGTCAGCCCGCCCGGTGCTTCCGAACGTGGCACGGCCGTGAGATCGTCGAGGCGCCGCAGGTCCACCGCGGCACCCAGCCGCTCGAACGCCCGGCGTGCCGCCGCCAACTCGATCGCCGCGCCGTCGGCGTCGGCGAGCGCCCGACACGCGAGGCCCACGAGCACCCGCGTCCGTGCGGCCTCGTACGGCGCGTCGAGCTCGCGCCACAAGCCACATGCGCGTCGCAGCAGGCCGAGCGCGGCGCCGTGCTCTTCCTCGACCAGAAGGATGGCTCCGCTGGCCTGAGCGGACAGCGCCTCCAGGAGCGGTGCGTCGAGCCGCTCGGCGATCTCCGCGAGCTCGTCCGCCGCCCGGCGGGCACCCGCGCGGTCGCCGGCGGCCAGGAGGATCTCGACGCACGCGGGCAGCACCCTGGCCCGCGCGCGTGGGTGGCGCGTCTCGTCCAGCACGCCGCGGATGGCGGCCTCGGCCGCGGCCATGTTCCCCTGAGCCATGCGGAGCTGAGCAAGGCCGGGCTGCGGCTTGCGCCCCGCTTCCCCGGCGCGGCGGTAGGTGTTCTCGGCCAGCGCGAGCTCGCCGCGCAGCCGGTGCAGCTCGGCCTGTTGGTAGAGGGCGGCGCCGACGGCCCCTTGGCCGGGCAGGCGCGACAGCCGCTCGTGCGCCTGCTCCGCCGCCTCGAGCGCGTCGGGCCAGGCGCCGTGGAATCGCATGATCTCCGCACGGCGCACGAGGCACTGGCCGCGGTAGGGCACCAGGTCCGGCTGGGACTCGCACCACCGGGTGAACGCCGCGGTCCACTCCTGCGCCCGGCGCAGGTCGTAGATGTCGTGGCAGACCTCGAGCACCGCGCAGTAGATGATCCCCGCGAAGATCGGCGACACCTCGCCGGCGGTCACGCCCACCATGACCTCGTCGAGCAGAGAGATCCCCCGGGCGATCTCGCCGGATCGTACCAGCACCTGCCCCTGGCCGAGCCGCGCCAGCGCCGTCACGTCGGCGTCCGCGAACCGCCGACCGATCTCCCCCGCCTCCTCGAACGTTGCGTGCGCGGCGACCAGGTCGCCGGCCCCGAGAAGGCGAAGCGCCTCCGGGATCAACACGCACCCTCGTTCGACGCAATCTTGGCCGCCGTCCTCGAGCACACGGCGCGCGCGCGCGACCCAGCCGCCGCCCTGCGCCTGCTCCCCGCGGCCGATGAGCTGCAAGCCCGCCAGGAACGCGCAGCGCGCGGCACCCGGAGCGTCGCCGCTACCGAGCAGCGCGTGGTGCGCCCGAGCCAGCGCGTCGACGCTCTGGTTCTCCTTCCCCACGAGGTACGCCGCGCAGCCCAGGAGCTCGAGGTCGGGCGGATCGAGCGGCGCCTCCGAGTCCGCGGCCGAGAGGTGCTCGTAGGCCTCAGCCCACCCCCGCCCCGCGAACGAGGCCCGACCGCGCGCGAGTGCGCCTCTGGGTTCCGCCCGATCCGTCATCGAGGGACCGTAGGGCGAGGGGTGCCCAGGGGGCAAGGGACGGGGGTCGGCCGGCGCGCGACCATCCTGGACGGCGGACACGGGGGGACGCGCCCCCGGCGGGTGGCGACCACTCGACGTGCGCGCCGCTCGCTCCGTGGTGGCCGGACGTACGCCCCGCCACGTGGATGGCGGCCATGCCGTGCCCGTCCCATGTTGGGCGCCCGAGGAGACCGCGTGCCTCGACCAACGGGCCGAACGGAAATCGTGAGCGAACGCCTCCCCACCCTGAACCGCCACAGCGCGCGCATCACCCAGGAACCCGCGCAGGCCAGCTCCCAGGCCATGCTGTACGCGACAGGCCTGAAGCAGGAGGACATGGCGAAGCCCCAGGTCGGCATCGCCTCGATGTGGTGGGAGGGCAACCCGTGCAACATGCACCTCCTCGATCTCGCCGCCGCCGTGCGCGACGGTGTGCGTGAGGCGGGACTCGTGCCCATGCGCTTCAACACCATCGGCGTGAGCGACGGCATCTCGATGGGCACCGAAGGCATGAGCTACTCGCTGCCGTCGCGGGACCTGATCGCCGACTCCATCGAGTCGGTGATGAGGGCCCAGTGGTACGACGCCAACGTCGCGATCCCGGGCTGCGACAAGAACATGCCCGGCTCGCTCATGGCCATGGGCAGGGTGAACCGGCCCGCGCTCATGGTCTACGGCGGGACCATACGGAAGGGGCGGCTCGGAGAGGAGGCGCTCGACATCGTGAGCGCGTTCGAGAGCTACGGGCAGCTCATCGCCGGAAGCATCGACGAGGCGCGGTTCGAGCAGGTTGTGCGCCACGCCTGTCCGGGAGCCGGCGCGTGCGGGGGCATGTACACAGCGAACACGATGGCGAGCGCGGCGGAGGCACTGGGCATGACGTTGCCCTACAGCTCGTCGACGCCCGCCGAGGATCCGCGCAAGCTCGAGGAGTGCCGTGCGGCGGGCGCCGCCGTCCGGACGCTCCTGGAGGCCGATTTGCGGCCTCGCGACGTCATGACCCGCGCGGCGTTCGAGAACGCGATGGTGCTCGTGACCGCGCTCGGCGGCTCGACCAACGCCGTGCTGCACCTGATCGCCATCGCGCACTCGGTCGGAGTGAGGCTCGAGCTCGACGACTTCCAGAGCGTGAGCGACCGTGTGCCGTACCTGGCCGACCTCAAG
>Ga0302046_10006601_pt1 | contig 10101 bp, 9 predicted proteins | sample RVTome_11_FD_200261 | JGI IMG/M metagenome (GOLD analysis project Ga0302046, IMG submission 200261) | Soil microbial communities from uranium-contaminated site in the Upper Colorado River Basin, Wyoming, United States - RVT147D111 (version 2) ... | reverse complement strand
CGATGCTTTTGACCTCGCCAACGAACCCCAGCTCTACAATCTCCGGCGTATCCGCAGAGGCACCGTTGCGGGTCATGGTCAGCCTCGTCGCCTCGATCAACCTGCCATCCTTTCCGGTAAGACCCACCGCCGAGCCACCATGATGGCTGATGAGGTTAACGATTTCCTTGTTGACCAGTCCGCCCAGCACCATTTCGACCACATCCATGGTTTCGCTGTCTGTGACCCGCATACCCTCTATAAACTCGGTCTCCTTTCCGATCCGCTTTAGAAGCTGGCCGATTTGTGGTCCACCGCCGTGCACAACTACCGGGTTGATTCCAACGAGCTTCAGCAACACGATGTCCCGGGCAAACCCGCTCTTGAGCTTCTCGTCCACCATGGCGGCGCCGCCGTATTTGACGACGACGGTTTTACCTTTGTAGCGGCGGATATACGGCAACGCGTCGGCAAGGACACGAACCGTGTTAATCGCTTCCTTGCGTGTAAGCGTCATTGATTATCCTGAAATCAATAAGCGATGAGGCCAATCCACGCGCCCTCGCCTGGATTGTCGTTGGGGGTTGGAAGCATGGCGATGGCCGGTTTTCGGTTCAGAACGGTAAATCGAGATCCGGATCGATATTCAGTATCGTTTTCTTGAAGGTGCCGCCGATACGATTCAACGCTTCCTTGTTATCGGCTTCAAATCTCAACACCAGACACGGCGTAGTGTTCGAGGGGCGCACCAAACCCCAGCCGTCTGCATAGTCCACCCGAACACCATCGATGGTCGTCACCGTGCCATCGGCAAATTCACCCGACCTTTCGAATTTCTCCATAAACGCCCGGTGTTCGCGTTCGGCAAGCTTGACTTTGAGTTCCGGCGTGGCCACGCCAGCGGGCAGCTGCCTGAATACCTCCACCGGTGGTTTCTTGAAACCCATGAGAATTTCCAGCATTCGGGCCGCAGCATACAGTGCATCGTCGAAGCCGTACCATCGTTCCTTGAAAAAAATATGCCCGCTCATTTCGCCGGCAAGCGGAGCCCCTGTCTCCTTGAGTTTGCTCTTGATAAAGGAGTGTCCCGTCTTCCACATGACAGGCTTGCCCCCGAGCGCTTCGATGAATCTGGGAAGCCGGCTTGAGCATTTAACGTCAAAGACGATTTCGGCGCCTTCGTTGCGAGAGAGCACGTCCCTCGCGAACAGCATGAGTTGCCGATCCGGATAGATCACGTTGCCGTCACCATCGACGACGCCCAGCCGGTCGCCGTCGCCGTCGAACGCGAAACCGATATCGGCGGAGTTGTCTTTCACCGCCTGTATGAGATCCTTGAGGTTCTCCGGTTGACTCGGATCAGGGTGGTGATGCGGGAAACTGCCGTCCACCTCACAGTAAAGTTCAGTCACGCTGTGCCCCAGTGCACGAATCAGTTGTGGCGCAACATCGCCCGCTACACCATTGCCACAGTCGATCACCACATTGAGCGCGCTGCCCAGCGCAACCGGAATGTCCTCGCTGACACGCCGAATGTACTCCGACAAGACCTCGGTACTCTGCAGCTCTCCGCTGCCAGTGAAAAAATCTCCCGCATCGACGCGCGTTTTAAGCGCCGCGATCCGCTCGCCGAACAGCGTTTCTCCGGCCAGCATAATCTTGAGTCCGTTGTACTCGGGCGGATTATGGCTGCCCGTCACCATGACCCCACTGCCCGTCTCCAGATAGTGGGTGGCAAAATAGACAAGCGGTGTAGGTACGCGGCCGATATCGATGACGTCGCGGCCGGCTGAACGCAGTCCGGCGATCAAGGCTTCGGAGAGTTCAGCGCTGGAGTTTCTTCCGTCACGCCCTACGACAATGGTTTTTTGTCCGAGAGACTCGGCTTCGCTTCCGATGGCCATGCCAATCAACTGTACGGCGTTTGCGCTCAGTTCCTCGTCGACGACACCGCGGATGTCGTAGGCGCGAAAGATTGAATCGGAAAGGGCATGAAACTCCTCTACCACCGGTTCGCTGAACCCGCCCTTGGTGAGCTCCGGCTCAGCCACCTGCGGCTGATCGGGCACGGAATCGGTAGGCGCGGCAGCCGGCCGCCCCGTTTTGTCCTGTGTACCCGTGTCCGTACCGCGCCGTCGGCGCAGCATTACCAGCGCTCCGCCGGCCATGAGCAATGCCGCGCCGGCGCCTATCGGTAGCAGGGGCAGGCCTTTATCCACGGACCCCGTCCGGATCTGCCTGCTCTCGGCCCAATACGCCACTTTCCAGGCAGCGCCGGGCACGGACAAGGAGATTTTCGGGAGACCGATCCGAAAACGCGCATCGCCGTTCGCACCAAGCACGAGCGGTTTTCCATCATCGCCGACCGGCTGCTGCAGTTCAGCGTAGCCTGCGGGCACCTGGGTCCGCGCGAGGGTCGATTTCAGGATGGACGGCTTCAACGCAATCAGCACGTGGCCGAGGAGCTTGCCGGTCCCGGATTCAACGCGGCGGAGAACGGCAATATTCTCCGAATCCTCGCCTTTGAAATGTATTTCGGCGCCGGGCGCGACGCCCCGCTGTTCGGACTGCCGGAGCAATTCAAGCGCCGCGTAGCCGAGCGGCGGAAAACCATCGTAGTCCGTCTCATCAAGGCCTGGCTGAACGATTCGAATCCCCAGGACATTATCGGATAATGCACCCAGTTCCCGGGCTTTGGCCGCCAGGGCAGCGGCATCGCCGTGTGCGAGAAGGGATCCGACGGAATCCGCTTTGATGGCCTTGTCTACCGGTTCCAGCGCGACCCCGATAGCTCTGGCGACATCGCTACCGAACCGGGAAGCGATCGTCTCCTGCTGTCGCGCCTGTTTCTCAGTTCGCGATGCGTCGTACCACTGATAGCCAAAGTATCCGCCAACCAGCAAAACCAGCAGGGCGACGACAATAGCAACGGGCAAACGATATCTGGCGAGAAGCGGGTCAACGGAGCCGGCGCCGATCTTTCCTTTCAATAATCCCATGGCCAATCCGTCATAGACATTCCGGTGGTCAGCTCAGGCGCGACCGGAATGACCGAAACCACCGTCGCCGCGCTCAGACTCCTGGAAAGACGCAACGGTCTCAAACCGAGCCTTGATCACGGGAACGAAGACCATTTGCGCAATTCGGTCACCTGGCTGGATGGTAAAGGAGTCATTACCCCGATTCCAGCAAGAGACGAACACCTGCCCCTGATAGTCCGAGTCGATTAATCCCACCAGGTTTCCGAGCACGATTCCGTGTTTGTGACCAAGCCCGGAGCGCGGCAGCAGAACCGCAGCGACGTCCGGATCCCGCATGTCCACAGCGATTCCGGTGGGAATGAGATGCGCCTCGCCCGGGTTGACTTCCAGGGGGCCGTCAACGCAAGCGCGCATATCGACGCCGGCGGAACCCGGCGTTGCGTATGCGGGTAGCGGAAAATCGGCGCCGATGCGCGGGTCAAGTATCTTGAGCTGGATGCTTTTCACGATAACGTTCCGCCACGATTCCAATCAGTTGCCGCGCAATACGGGTCTTGGGCGCCAGCGTCAGCTCCCTGGCTCCCCCTGACCAGTACACACTCAACGCGTTGTCATCGCTCTCAAAACCCGAGCCCGATATACCGACGCGGTTCGCCGCGATCATGTCCAGCGCCTTGCTCGACAATTTCTCGCGGGCGTGCTTTTCAACGTCATCGGTCTCGGCCGCGAATCCCACCGTGAACGGGCCGTGGGGGATCGCCGCAACCCCGGCAAGGATGTCCGGCGTTCTTACCAGCCGGAGTGATTTCAGATCGTCGTTCTTTTTTATCTTCGTTTCCGAGTACGCTTCCGGTGTGTAATCGGATACCGCGGCGGCGGCGATGAATATTTGGTTATCGCCGGCCCGCGCCATGACGGCATCGTACATCTCCCGGGCAGAGGTCACGCTCACGCGTCGGACACCGAAGGGCGTTTCGAGTGAAGTCGGGCCGCTGACAAGGGTAACATCACCGCCGGCTTCGGCCGCCGCATTCGCCAGCGCGTACCCCATTTTCCCCGAGCTGTGGTTGCTAAGGAAGCGGACCGGGTCCAGCGCCTCGCGGGTGGCCCCGGCCGTCACCAGCACGCCGAGCCCTTGCAAGCGTTCGCTGTTATACATGGACGCGATATGCGAGGCGATATCCGCCGGCTCGAGCATGCGTCCCGGACCGACCTCCCCGCAGGCCTGGGATCCGTCCCCCGGACCCAGCGTGACGACGCCGCGATCGCGCAGGATCGCAACATTGGCTGCCGTCGCGGCGGCGTTCCACATTTGTTGATTCATGGCGGGGGCGAGCACCAGGGGCGCCGAGGTCGCCAGACACAGGGTGCTGAGCAGGTCATCGGCAAGACCGTGGGCCAGTTTGGCGATGAAATCGGCGCTGGCGGGCGCGATCAGCAGGGTGTCCGCCCAGCGGCCGAGTTCGATATGGCCCATGGCGGCTTCTGCGCGGGCGTCCAGCAGGTCCGTATGTACCGGAAACCCCGAGACCGCCTGCAGCGTCAACGGCATAATAAATTCGCAGGCCGCGCCCGTCATCGCCACCCGCACCTCGAAACCGCGTTCCCGAAGGCGGCGCACGATATCCGGACTTTTGTACGCAGCGATGCCGCCGGTGACCCCAAGCAGGATTCGCTTGCTGGTTGTTGCGCCCATAATCCTGTAAATTCTAGCAAGCCTTAAGTGCCGACATGGAGGTCGGTATGACCATCAAGGAATGGCCGTTCGCGGAACGGCCCAGGGAAAAGCTCCTGTCCCGCGGCGCCGAGGCCCTGTCCGACGCTGAATTGCTCGCCATCTTCATTCGCACGGGTGTCCGCGGACACACCGCGCTGGACCTCGCCCGCGATGTCCTTCGCCGCCTCGGCGGTCTTCGGGGACTGTGCGAAAGCGACGCCGCGACCATCTGCCAGGCACCGGGGCTGGGAATGGCAAAATTCGTGCAGATCAACGCGGCTCTGGAACTTGGACGCCGATACCTGGAGTCCAGGCTGGCGAAAACGGACGTACTGACCAGTCCCGGCGATACCCGCCGGTTTCTTGAAGCAAAGCTGAAAGGCAAGCCTTATGAAGTGTTTGCCTGCCTGTATCTGGACAACCGGCATCGCATCATCCGTTACGAAGAACTGTTTCACGGCACCATCGACGGCGCCAGCGTTCACCCGCGGGAGGTGGTTCGGCGCGCCCTGCGACACAATGCAGCCGCGATTATCGTGACCCACAACCACCCGTCCGGCGTGGCGGAACCCAGCCGGGCGGACCGGGCGCTTACCCGCCGGCTGCAGGACGCAGCATCCCTCATCGATATTCGCCTGTTAGACCACGTGGTGGTGGGTGACGGCGAGACGGTGTCCTTCGCCGAGCGCGGCTGGCTCTGAACCTTCCCGCAACCGTCCGACAGGACACATTGAAATGGCCCGCCGCCGTTGGTATGCTTCGCCGCCCCCAAACACCGGCCCAGCCAGTAACGTTCGATGTCCAAGGTCTGCCAAGTCACCGGAAAACGCCCTGTCGCCGGGAACAACGTGTCCCACGCAAGAAACAGGACGCGGCGCCGGTTTCTTCCCAACCTCCATATGCAGCGTTTCTGGCTGCCGACGGAAAAACGCTGGATAAAATTGCGCGTTTCCTCGGCGGGACTGCGCATCATCGACAAGAAGGGCATTGAGGCCGTAATCTCCGAGCTTCGCCAGAAGGGCGTCCGGATTTAGGAGGGGAGCACCATGCGCGACAAGATCAAGCTCGTATCCAGCGCCGGTACCGGCCACTTCTACACCACCACCAAGAACAAGCGGACGACGCCGGAAAAAATCGAGATGAAAAAGTTCGATCCCGTCGTGCGAAAGCACGTCGTGTACAAAGAGGCGAAAATCAAATAAGGCAGGAAGCCGCCTTTTAAACTGGTAAAGCCGCCGCCCAGGCGGCTTTTTTATGCCTTTTCCTCAAGCGGGAGACAGCGAATACGCGGGCAATGTACGGGCAAATTCCTGTAACGCACGGATTCCGCTTGCTTCAGCTTCCCGGCACCAATCCTGCAGCGCCTTGACCAGACCTTCGCGAGTCGCGGTCCGTTCCTGCCAGATAGCCTGCAGCTTGCGTTTGTAGTGGTAGGTGGTCCACAAGGCGTGGCTCGACTTAAGCGCATCCTCGAGCCGCCGCCGGGCATCCGCACTGAGCCGGGTCTCTTCCCGCGCGAGCAGGGACTTGCATTGCTTGAGCAGGCTGCGGCGCGGGGGGTCAGCGCGCTTCATTTCCTCCCGGTGCACCCGGTTGAGCACGCTTCGCGCATAGAGAGACATCACCTCGAGACGGTTGGCGATGATCGCCGCAAGCGTATCCGCATCCGGCGCGTCCTTTCCGTGAACCATCACGGTTTTGGGCGGAACCTTCTTGACCCGCGCCAGTCCGAATATCGCCAGCATTCGAATGTACAGCCAGCCGATATCGAACTCCCACCAGCGGACCGAAAACCTGGCCGAGCTGGCGAAAGCGTGATGATTGTTATGCAATTCCTCACCGCCAATGAGTATCCCGATAGGAACAATATTGGTGGACGCATCCGCGGTTTCGAACTTTCGGTAGCCCCCCCAATGACCGACTCCGTTGATGACGCCGGCGGCGAAAACAGGGATCCACAGCATCTGAACGGCCCAGATGGTGATGCCGATAACGCCGAATAGCGCTACGTCGATGAGCAGCATCAGAAGATAACCGCGGTTCGAGCGCGGCCCGTAAATATTTCTCTCGACCCAGTCATCCGGTGTTCCATGGCCGTAGCGCGCCATGGTGTCCTGGTTTTTGGCTTCCTTGCGGTAGAGTTCGGAGCCTTCCAGCAGCACCTTGAGGATGCCGTCGATCTGCGGGCTGTGCGGGTCATCCGGGGTTTCCACGCGGGCGTGGTGCTTGCGGTGGATGGCCACCCACTGCTTTGTTTCCATGCCGGTGGTCAGCCAGAGCCAGAAGCGGAAAAAGTGACTGACGGCGGGATGCAGGTCCAGCGCACGGTGGGCCTGGTGACGATGAAGATAAATCGTCACCCCGGCGATGGTGATATGGGTCATCGCCAAGGCCACCACAATATACCCCCACACGGGCAGTTCAATCAGTCCGTACATCTATCACTCTCTAGCTCGATTGGCTTGAATACCGGGGAACACGGCTGTGTACAGCACGCTTCCCCCCCAACAAAAGTGTCATTCTAACACCAACCCCCGGTTTGCGGATACCACCGCCGGGGGCGATATCGGCGAACGCTGAATCTCGGCAATCCCCGGCAGCCGCTCGACCCCGGACACCCGCGTGGCACCCGCCGGACCCGGCGTCCGTGCCGGAAGTCCGGATCGCCGATCTGTGTCCCTTTCGTGCGCCGAACATACTCCGCCGACCCGGGCTTGATCTGTGCGCCATCGCACTTAGGTCGCTGTCCAAAATAAGCTTTCAATCTTCGTGAGTTCATGATCTCATGTGCGGATGAGACGTGAATTGGAACTCGAAGCGAAGGTGGTGGCGACGAAGTCGGAAAGCTTAATTTGATCAAAGCCCTTAGCGGGTTTGTGATTTCGATGAAAGCGGGCCGCTGGTGGTCGCGCCCAAGCCGAAAGCTTTCCCGGTGATGCCGGTGGTGCTGTTACTGATGATGACCGGGGCGGGGTAAACGGCGCGCTTGGCAACGGCACCGGCCAAGCGCATAGAATCTGCCCATGAACAGCGCGCAGAGTCTGGTCAGCGTCAAGTCCCTTTACCGCCGCTACGGGACTCTGGAAGCCGTTCGCGGCGTGAGTTTCGAGCTGCGGCTGGGCGAGGTGCTCGGACTGCTCGGGCCGAACGGCGCCGGAAAAACCACCACCCTGCAGATGCTTTGCGGTGTGCTGGCACCGAGCGCCGGCCAGATCCTAATTGACGGCGAGGACCACATCAGTGCCGCTACCCGCACCAAACGGAAGATCGGCTACCTGCCCGAGCAGCCTCCCCTCTACCACGAGCTGAGCGTCGACGAGTTTCTTCGCTTTTGCGCGCGCCTGCGGCGCGTTGACCGCGCCAGCGTCGAACCTGCCGTGGAACATGCCAAATTGCGCTGCGGCCTGACCGGGGTCGGCAAGCGCCTCATCGGAAATCTGTCCAAGGGTTTTCAGCAGCGCGTCGGAATCGCCCAGTCCATCGTCCACAGTCCCGCGGTGGTGGTGCTGGATGAGCCGACGGTGGGGCTGGATCCTATCCAGATCAGGGAAATCCGGGACCTGATTCGGGAACTGGGCAACGACCACGCCGTGATCCTTTCCACCCATGTGCTTCCGGAAGTGCAGGCGGTATGTGACCGGGTACAGATCCTGCATGAAGGGCGGGTGGTACTGGACGAGGTCCTGGAATCGGTGCAGACATCCGGCGACACCCTGAGGGTCGGCCTGCGGCGGCCACCCGCCATTGCCGCACTCGAAGGCCTGTCGCAGGTGGAAAGTGTTGAATGCCTGGACCAGGGGTGCTTTCGAATTCGCCACCGTCCAGGCGCGGACATGGCCGAAACGCTGGCGCAGCGGGCCGTGGCCGAAGATTGGGGGCTGTTCGAACTGGCGCCGGAGCAAGGCGGACTCGAGGAGATCTTTTTTTCCCTGACCTTCGGCGAAAAGTCTGATGGGCGTTCGCGGAGCCCGGCGGCCACGCCGGACGGGGGGACGAAATGACCGGAGCGAGATCCCCGCAATGCTGGTGATTGCGGGCCGAGAACTGCGCAGCCTGTTCATGTCTCCGCTGGCATGGACGCTGCTGGCCGTCGTTGAGGTGGTGCTGGCCTATATATTTCTTATCCGCATTGAAGCCTTCGTCCAACTGCAGCCGCGCCTGCCGGCAATACCCGACGGGCCGGGGCTTACCGCTCTGGTGGTGGCGCCCTTGTTCAAGGCCGCGGGAGGAATCCTGATGATGGTTGCGCCGCTATTGACCATGCGCCTGGTTAGCGAGGAGATCCGCGCCGGCACATTCACCCTGCTGCTGTCGTCGCCGCGCACCGTTTCCGAGATTGTCGCCGGCAAATATATCGCCATGGTCGCATTCTTTTGTGTCGCTATCGCGCTGGTGCTGCTGATGCCCATGCTGCTGCTGTTCGGCGGCACGCTGGACTTCGGCTTACTTGCCGCCTGCACGCTGGCCTTGTTCTTGCTCCTTGCGAGTTTTTCCGCCGCCGGGCTGTACATGTCCTCGTTGACGTCCCAGCCGGTGGTCGCCGCGGTCAGCACCTTCGGCCTGTTGCTGATGCTCTGGATACTCGATTGGGCAGCGGCGGGCAGTGATTCGAATGCAAGCGCGCTGTTTTCATATCTATCGGTTTCAAATCATGCAAATGCCCTCCTGCGCGGCGTGTTCGACACCCGCGACCTGGCCTACTACGCGCTGTTCATACTGAGTTTTCTCGCACTTACCGTCAGGCGGCTCGACGGGATTCGAATCCAGGACTGAGCAATTTTCACAAACGGGCATGGAAACGAACTCCCGATCAAGGCTTATTTTCAAACTGCACTCGGTATTGTCCCTGCTGCTACTGGCAGTCATCGTCAGCGCCCTGGCGTGGATCAGCGACCGTCACGGGGTTCGGCTCGACTGGACTGCCGTGGCCAGGAATACACTGTCCGAGCCCAGCCGGCGCCTGCTGGATCGGCTCGACGGTCCCCTCGAAATCACCGCCTATGCCCGTGAAAACCAGATGATTCGCCAGGCCGTGCGCGACCTGGTGGAACGGTATCGGGCACACAAACCGGACATCGAACTCGTTTTCGTAAACCCGGACCGGGCGCCGGGTGACGTACGCCGGCTGGGTGTCACCGTCGACGGTGAACTGATCGTGCGCTATGCCGGTCGCAGCGAGCATCTCAAGTCCATCAACGAGCGCAGTCTCACCAACGCGATCAACCGGGTGGCACGAAACGAGCGCCGGCGCGTTTCTTACCTGAGCGGTCACGGCGAGCGGGATCTCCTGGGCAAGGCGAACCACGACATGGGTGTCTTCGGGCGGGAACTGGAGTCCCGGGGATTCAGCGTTGTTCGCCTGGACCTGACGAGGGCGGGCGGGATTCCCGACAACACGGACATGGTTGTTCTGAGCGAAGGCGA
>Ga0302046_10006600_pt1 | contig 10101 bp, 6 predicted proteins | sample RVTome_11_FD_200261 | JGI IMG/M metagenome (GOLD analysis project Ga0302046, IMG submission 200261) | Soil microbial communities from uranium-contaminated site in the Upper Colorado River Basin, Wyoming, United States - RVT147D111 (version 2) ... | reverse complement strand
TTTCGCTTTTCGCCGTTTAGCATTGTCGGTCGAATAGTTCTTGTGCTCACGCTGGCCTATTGGATTTGGCGCCTGGCTCGGTAGCAGGCCAATCGATGTGCTCTTGATCGTGATGTCGGGCGGTTTGATCGGGGATTAAGGAATTTCTTCACGCTTTATCGACCGTTGGCAATGACGTGGCGCGTCTATGATAATAGTGGCTCGGCGGGACCGACATTGATCGCACGAGGAGGCGTACGCCTGGCCGACAAGATTATTGTTCCCGAGACCTGGAAGAGGTTCGCTTCCAAATATGGCTCGCAAGAATAAGAAAATCAAGAACATCGCCAAGCTGCTGGCGGACGACCGCGTCATTACCAGGGCGCTTCGTAAGGGCGTTCGCGCCGCACTCCGTAGTCACAAACAGGCGGGCAATCCCATCTGCGAATGGCGGGACGGGAAAATCGTCTGGATTCCTCCCGATAAGGTCCCCGTGGACGAATGAATCGGCACGAGAATAGCTCTGGCGGAATTGTCCACACCTATCGCGGCTACGATCCGCAGCGGTTTCCCATGCCCGCGGCCGAGGCGCCCGACCTGGTGACGCCCGCCTTCGAGCACATGCTGGCTTACGGCGACCTGCGTCATCTCTCGCCCGAGCAGCTCGCCGAGGCCATCGAGCTCGATCCGTCGCAGATTCAGGGATTCGGACCCAGCATCGATTCCCTCCTGGCCATGCTCGAGGAGCGCAAGCGAAAGATTCTCGCCACCTACGAGTCGGAGGCCGCCCGCCGGGATGCCGATCGCGCCTACCGCGACCGCGCCGCGGCGACGCCAGCGCCGCCCGCGGCGCGCCCGCTATTCCAGCGCGCCGTCGCCGCCGAACAGATCGCCGACCTGGAGCGACTCTGGTATCGCGTCGACCAGCGCACCGACTTCGCCCGGGCGCTGGTCCGGCTCATTGACGATCTCGGCCGCAAGTACGAGGTCGAAAAGCTCGCGGCGAAGTACGCCTTCACCGGAAAAAAGCCGATGTCGGTCGACAAGGCGCTCGAGATCAAAGAGGAGCTGGAAACGATCGACCGCCTCATCGACCAGCTCAGGGAGGCGGCGAAAAACGCCAAGCTCTACGTTATCAACCTCGACGAGCTGGCCCGCTTCGCCGACGACCAGCAGATGCAGTCGCTCGAGTCGATGCGCCGCCAGGTCGAAGAACTCCTCCGCCACCTCGCCGAGCAGCAGGGCCTGCAATCCGACGGCGGGCAATATCGCCTGACGCCGAAGGCCATGAAGCTGTTTCAATCGAAGCTGCTGGACCGCATCTTCTGCGACCTGCACGCCGCCAGGTCCGGCCGCCACCAGCTCCCGGTCGTCGGCGACGGCGTCGTCGAGATGCAGCGAACGAAGCCCTACGAGTTCGGCGATTCGCTGGCGAACATGGACGTCACCGCCTCGATGACCAACGCAATGATCCGCGAAGCGCGCGATAAGAGCGGAATGCGTAATGCCGAATGCGGAACGGAAGACGTGGACCCGGTGATTCCGAAATCCGAATCCCGCATTCGGCACGCGCGCCGCATCCGCCTCCTCCCCGAGGACATCGAAATCCACGAGACCCGCAACACGCCCAAGTGCGCCAGCGTCGTCTGCATGGACATGAGCGGCTCGATGCGCTGGGGTGGCGCGTACGTCGATGTCAAACGCATGGCGCTGGCGCTGCACGGCCTGATCCGCACCGAGTATCCCGGCGATTTTCTCGACTTCGTCGAGATCTACTCCGTCGCCCGCCGCCGACACTTCTCCGAGATCGCCACGCTGCTGCCGAAGCCGGTCACGATCCACGACCCCGTCGTTCGCCTCAAGGCCGACCTCAGCGACGAGCGCCTGACCGAAAGCGACCTGCCGCCCCACTTCACCAACCTGCAACACGGCCTCGACCTGGCCCGCCGACTCCTCACCGTACAGGATACCCCCAATCGCCAGATCATCCTGATCACCGACGGCCTGCCCACGGCCCACTTTGAGGCCAACTGGCTATATCTTCTCTATCCGCCGCACGCGCGGACCGAACGAGAGACGCTCCGCGAGGGCCTGCGCTGCCGGCAGGCCGGCATCACGGTCAACGTCTTCCTGCTGTCGAGCTGGTCGCAGACGGCCGAAGACGTTCGATTCGCTCATCGACTGGCCGAAAGCACCGCGGGCCGGGTCTTGTTCGTCGGCGGGCGGGAGCTCGACCGCTTCGTCGTGTGGGACTACCTCAAGAAACGGCGGCAGATCATCGGTTAAGACCGCGGCGGCGGCGGCCATACCGGTCGCTCGCCGCGGCCGCCCCCGCAGCGACAAATGGTTCCTTCACGGTTCCCTTTTTGCTACAATGGCCCCGGTGGATGGGGTACCCGCGTTCGCATCGGAATGCGGACGGCAAGAGCCGGGGGGCCCCAAAAGGGAGTGGGGCAGGCGTTTCTCTCACCTCGCCGCGAGCCGGCGTCGTCGTCACGCCTCACGGCACCGCATTGGTGACGACGGCGATGCTCGAATCCTGACATTACTGAAAGGGATCAAGATGAGGATGAATCCGTGCCTATTGTTCGCGTCGATCGTATCGCTGGTCATCGCTTCGACGAGCCCGGCCGCTCCAAACGGCGATCCCCGGCCGGCCGCCGCGTCACGCATCCTGCACTTGAACCTCGGCGCCGTCGACACCAGCACCCTGACGAATCTCAAGGCCAACGCTCGCGGTGACTTTTCGCGGCAGCAGGCATACGTCGTTCAGTTCGACGGGCCACTGACGCCCGAGCGACGGGCCCGCGTTGAAAATGCCGGCATCAAGCTGCGCGAGTATCTGCCCGCCAATGCCTACGTCGCTGAGCTCGGCGGCGTCGCGCCGGCCGTGCTGCAACAGTTCCCGGAGATCGCTTTCGTCGGGCCCTTTCAGAATTCTTGGAAGCTCGATCCGCAGCTCGGCCGGATGCAATGGCAGACCGCGGAGCGACGGGCCCTCGCCGCAAGCGGCAAGACCGCGGCGATCGTCACCCTCTTTGAAGGGCGCGAGCCCGGAGCCGTGGTGCGGGTCCTCCAGTCCATCGACGGAACGGTCATTCACTATGTCACGCCGATCGGTCCGAGCGTGGAAATCTCCGCGACGATCCCAACCGGGCGCGTCGGCGATCTGGCGGCCCTGGCGGACGTGCACTACGTCGAGGAGGCGGGCGAATTCACTCTGCGCAACAGCACCACGCGCTGGATCGTCCAGAGCAACGTCACCAACGTCACGCCGCTCTACGACAACGGCATACATGGCGAGGACCAGGTCGTCGGCGTCATGGACGGCAAGCTGAACGTCAATCACTGCTCGTTCAGCGACGTCAATCCCATCGGCCCGTTACATCGAAAAATCCTGGCCTACAACACGTCGTTGGGCTCGGACTTCCACGGCACCCACGTCTGCGGCACGGCCGCCGGCGATAACGGCGTCGACGACAACACCCGCGGCATCGCCTACCTGGCGAAGCTCGTCTTCGACGACATCCCTTCCTTCACCGATACCGCGATGTACAACAGTCTCGAGCTGCACCACAACCAGACTGCCCGCATGCACACCAACAGTTGGGGCAACGACGGAACGACCGCCTACAACAGTCTGACGCGCGGAATCGACCGCTTCTCGTACGACTACGAGGACAGTCTCGTCTTCTTCGCCGTGACGAACACCGGCACATTGAAGAATCCCGAGAACGCCAAGAATCTGATCGCGGTCGGCGCTTCGCAGGATACGCCGAACCAGGGGAACTTCTGTTCCGGCGGTGCGGGCCCGACGGCCGACGGCCGCCGCAAGCCCGAGATCTTCGCCCCCGGATGCAATACGCAGTCTTCCCAGTCCAGCTCCGCATGCAGCACGACCGGACTGACCGGAACGTCGATGGCCAGCCCCGCCGTCACCGGTACCGGCTCGCTGGTCCGCCAGTATTACACCGACGGTTACTATCCCAGCGGAACGGCCACGCCGGTCGACGCCTTGACTCCGACCGCCGCCCTCGTCAAGGCGACGATGATCAACGCCTCGGTCAACATGGCCGGCATCGGGGGCTATCCGAGCAACGGCGAGGGCTGGGGACGCATTCTCGCCGGCGACGCCCTCTACTTCCCGGGCGACGCCCGAGAGCTCGGCGTGCTCGCCGACGTGCGCAACGCCGACGGCCTCGTCAACGCCGACCCCGACGCCGAATACAACGTCAATGTCTTGAGCACCGGCGAGCAACTGCGCATTACGCTCGTGTGGACCGATCCCCCCGCCTCCGCGTCCACAGGCAGCGGCCTGGCCCTGATCAACGACCTTGATCTCGAGGTGGAAGCGCCCGGTGGCGCGACCTATCTCGGCAACGTTTTCAGCGGCGGGGTCAGCGTCAGCGGCGGGTCCGCCGACGCCCTGAACAACGTCGAACAGGTCCACGTCAATTCGCCGACCATCGGATCGTGGACCGTCCGCGTCCGGCCGGCCGCCGTGAATCTACCTGCCCAGGGCTATGCATTGATCGCCACCGGGGATGTGCAACTGGCGCCCCCGGATTGCAACGAAAACGGAACCCCCGACGACGAAGACATCGCCCTGGGCAATTCCGACGACTGCAACGCCAACGGCCGGCCCGACGAGTGCGAGCCGCAGGACGACTGCAACGCCAACGGCACGCTGGACTTCTGCGACCTGTTCCTCGGCACGTCGCCCGATTGCAACGACGACGACATTCCCGACGAGTGCCAGCTCGCCGCAAACGACTGCAACGCCAACGGCACGCCCGACGATTGCGAGCCCCAGGCGGATTGCAATGCCAACGGCACGCTGGATTTCTGCGATCTGTTCCTGGCCACTTCCCCCGACTGCAACGCCAACGCCATCCCCGACGAATGCGAATTGTCCGGAGAGTCCGATCTGCTCGACGCCGGCTTCGAGAGCGGTCTGTCGGCCGGATGGTCGGCAACCGGGCTGTGGCACGTGACCGGCGCTTGCCCGCGGCCGAACACCTGCGACCCCGCCAACTGGGCCTATTACGGAATCGACGCCAACTGCAATTTCAATACCGGCGCCCAGAATGCCGGCGTGTTGACCGCCCCGGCGGTGACGATTCCCACCGGCGCCAGTTCCGCCGTGCTCACCTATTGTTCGGCCTACGCGGGCGAGGCCGGAAACTCCAATGCGTCGGGCTTTGACTGGGCCTGGCTGTCCGTCAACAACACCGAGATCGACGATGTCAGCCAGGCCAACGACCAGAACACCTGGGAGACGCGGACTGAGAACCTCCTCGCCTATGCCGGGCAGACCATTACTTTGCGCTGGCATTTCGACTCCGTCGATCAGGTCTTGAATTCGGAATTCGGCTGGCAGGTCGACAATATCGTCCTCGAAGTCGTCGTCCCCGGCGCCGGCGACTGCAACAGCAACGGCACGCCCGACGATTGCGACCTCTCGTCGCTCAACAGCCCGGACTGCAACGCCAACGGAACGCCGGACGAGTGCGAATCGCCCCCCGTCGATTGTCCCTGCGACACCGTGCCGGGCGACATGGACGGCAACTCGATCGTCGATGGCGCCGACATGGCGATGTTCGAGACCTGCCTGCTCGACGGCAACCCGGCGACGGCCGGGTGCGCCTGCGCCGATCTCGACACCAGCGGCATGATCGACGATCTGGACATGGACGCCTTCGTCCTCTGCCTCCTCGGATTGGAATGTCCATAGACGACGCGACGCGCAGGCGGCAACGGTGCGTCACCATGGCTATTGCGTTTTTCTGTAGCGTTCGCCCTCCGTGGCGGACGCACCAGTCGCGCAATTCTCGCAAATCTCTCCTCGGCCCCACCAGGCCGGCGCCGCCGCACGAACAACAAAGCGCTTCCCGTGTCAGTGCCTTGTCCGAGCCGCGACCGTCAGGAGTTCTGCCATGGCAGGCAAATGGTAATTCGCGAAATCAGCCATTGACTTGGGAACCGCTGTCACGCACGCTGAATGGAAACGCCCGCGCCATCTCGATCATCGCCTCCGCCATCGGCCGCCCCGGCGGTGCGCCGAAGATTTGCTCGAACTTGCCGCAATCGAGCGACACGTCCGCCGGCCGCGGCTCCGGGCTATCCAGCTCCCGCTGCCGCGACGGAACGATGCACGCGTCGTTGACGCCCAGCGCCGCCGCCGCGATGCGCCCCATCTCCAATCGCGACAGCCGCTGCGGACCGCCGACGTGAACGACCCCCTGAAACTTGGATTCCAGCACGCGCCGCAGCGATCGCGCCGCGTCCTCCAGTAGGATCGGCGTGCGAAACTCGTCTTCGAACAGCGCCAGCGGGTGGCCGGCGCGCAGCGCCGACAATTGACCGGAGAAAGTCGTGTCCCGCCGCGCCGCCGGCAGGCCGTACATCAGCGACAGTCGCACCACGCAGTGCCGCCCGTGGCGCAGCGCTGCTTCTTCCGCGGCGACCTTCGACCGGCCGTATTCGCTGAGCGGCGCCGGCGGCGATGATTCAACGTACGGCGCCGCGGTCCCGTCAAAGACCAGGTCGGTCGACGTCAGCGCCAACCGCGCCCCGATTTCGCCGCACACCTCGCACAGCCGGGCCGTGGCCTCCACGTTGACGCGCCGCGCCAACGCCGGATCGCCATGCGCCGCCTGGATGCGGGTCACCGCGCCCGCGTGAGCGACGTACGCCGGGCGACGACCCCGCAAGACCTCAGCCAGCGCGTCGAGTTCGCCCAGATCGCAGCGGACGAATTCCCCATGATCCGGCGACGGACCCCTCGGCGAGATCAGCCCGACGACCGATTCGCCCGACCGGACAAGCTCGCGCATCAGGACGCTGCCGAACTGTCCCCCCGCCCCGGTCAACAGCCATTTCGGCCTTGAGGTCGGCATCGCCATACCCACCAGGAACGGGCCCTGTTGCCCGATTCACCGCGCAGCCGACAAGAGAAATGTCATTCTCCAGCCGCGGCGGGTATCATCGACTATCATCCGTGCCGCTGGAAACCCTTCCAGCCGGCTGCATCATTCGAACGCGGGTGCTCCACAAATGACCCGTCGGCGACAAACCCGGCGCCCACCCATCACCGAACGCCATGTACCCCGCCTGCGCCGCGCCCTGACCCTCGTCGAAGTACTCGTCGTCGTCGCGATCATCGCCGTCATGGTAGGCATCCTCCTGCCCACCCTGGCGTCCGCCCGCGCCGAAGGCGAAAAGGCCCGTTGCCTCGCCAATCTCCGGGCCCTTGGCGTGGCCTTCAGCTCCTACAGCGTCGACGACGAACAGGACTATACGACGCCCATCCATCCCAAGGCCGAATCGACCTGGCACTGCGACGGTGAGTACGAGTACGGGGGCAAAACCGGATTCGGATATTTCGAGCATCCCCATTTTATCCAGGACAATCGCGTCCTGAACCGATACTTGTTCACTACGGGCTCGGGCACTCCCTTTGAGCTCTACCATTGCCCCGGCGACGACGGAGTCCCCAAGCTCGACGAATCCAGGTGGATCAATTTCGAACCGTATTTCGTCGACAGGGACTGGCCCGACAAGACCATCTTCGGAATCACAGGGACCAGCTATCGACTCAATAACCACATCGATTTTACCGACACGTTGCCACTGTACTATCAACGCCATTTCTTCGGGCCCTACATGCGCCCGGTGACGCAGGTGCCCGACGCAGGCGCTACCGTTCTGCTCGAGGAAACCATCGCCGAGGTGGCCAAGTGGAACCCGGGCCTGCACGTGGAGGGCTGGCACCGCAAGGCCAACCGCTTCAATGTCCTGTTCGTCGACGGCCACGCCGAGCCCATTCACCTATCCGGTCAGACAAGCACCTTCAGAGATGACGACGGGTATTGGATGCGGCGCTCGGAAAACTGGCGGATGGATTGCTACCCGAGCAAACCCGTCATCGACAAGCCGTGTTCAGAGGGTAAAGAGGGATGCGATTGACGCCTTCCCGCTGGTACCCCTGTTTACTCGTGCCCTAGGAATCGTGGCCACCGGCCTGGTGCGTGAACAAGAACAAGATGTGCGACTACACCTACATCGCCGACGCGCTAGGGCGACATGACGGGCAGAGGTACGATGCCGGGCGCGGGCGGGGGTTGATGCGTCTTAACGAATACGTCGTCGTACTGGCCGACGAGATAGTCGCGCCGCGGGCCCGATTGAATGTGGTCCCACGGAAGGACTTCGCCGTACGGCCGCTCGCGATGGGCGTACCAGTCGGGATCGATTCCGGTGGCGTCGAATGCCCGTCGCCAGAGGTCGTAATGGAAACACTCGTCCCAGCCGTCGAACCTGGCGCCGAGTCGATAGGCCTCCTGCACGGCGGGGCCGAGGCGGCGATCGCCGCGGGAGAGGACGGCTTCGAGGATCGATCGCTGCGGGTCGTGGGTCTTGATCTTCACGGACTTGCGCCGCGTGCCGTGCATCATCGACGCCAGGGTGCGCCGGGCCTGGGCAAAATACTCGACGCGCGGCTGGGCGGCCCATTGCAACGGGGTGAACGGCTTGGGCACCAGAAAGCCGACGCTGCCGTTGATCTGCCCCGGCCCCTTGCCGATGCGCCGCCGGGCTTCGGACATCTCGACGCAGATCTCATGGATGCCGCGGACGTCGTCGGGCGTCTCACCCGGAAAGCCGACCATGAAATAACACTTGAGCCGATTCCAGCCGGCGCGGTACACCTCGAGGATTCCGTCGATGAGATGGCCGTCGGTGACTTTCTTGCGAATCGCGGCCCGCATGGAATCGCGGGCGGCTTCGACGGCGATCGTCAGGCCGCCCTTGCGCACGCTATTGGCCATCCACGGGATGTTGGCCAGCATCTTATCCACCCGAAGCGACGGCATCGAGATGTTCACGCGCCGGGCGGCGAATCGCTCATTGATCCGCGCCGCCAGCTCCGGCAGGTGCGGGTAATCAGCCGTGGACAGACTCAACAGTCCGAGCTCGGACTGGCCCGTCGCGCGATGCTGTTGCTCGGCGATCTCGAGAATCTTCTCGACGCTGCGCACGCCGACCGGCCGCTTGGTGTAGCCCGCGTGGCAGAATCGGCAGCGCTGGGGACAGCCGCGCATGACCTCGATGGCGATGCGGTCGTGGACCACTTCCGTAAAAGGCACGAGCGGTCGCGTCGGGAAGGGCGCGTTTTCAAAGTCGGGCGTCTGACAGCGCTCGATCGTCGGGGGCAGGCCCGAGACGCGGGGAATGACGCCGGCGATGGTCCCGTCGGGGTGATAGGAAACGTCGTAGAGCGACGGGGCGTAGGCCCATTCGAAACGGCGGGCCATGATCTCGATCATCTCGCGGCGGCGGACGCCGGATTGCTTCAGTTCCCGGTAGGCGTCCAGGATCGCCGCCATGGACGCTTCGCCGTCGCCGATGACGACGAGATCGACGAACTCCGCGACGGGCTCGGGATTGTCCGCCTGCGGGCCGCCGGCGATGACCAGGGGATGCGTATCGTCACGATCGGCACAGCGGAGCGGAATACCCGCCAGGTCGAGCATCATGAGCAGATTGGAAAAGCCGAGTTCGTATTGCAGGGAGACGGCGAAGATGTCGGCGGTCGCGACGGGCTGCCGGGTGTCCCAGGTGAACAGGGGGATGCGGCGGTCGCGGAGGCGGGCTTCGGCGTCGAGCCAGGGGGCATAGACGCGTTCGGCGCAGACGCCCCCGGTATGGTTGCAGAGCCAGTAGATGATCTGGCAGCCGAGGTGCGACATGCCGATGGTGTAGGCGTCCGGGAATGCGATGGCGACGCGGACGTCGGCGCGCTGCCAATCGCCGTCGGCGACGAGCTGGTTGAGCTCACGACCGATATACTGCCCCGGTTGTCGGACGTAGGGCAGCAGTTCGTCGCTGACGCGTTGTCGCAGGGTGGTCATCGTTTGCGAGGTTTCCTTGCGAGACGACCTTCGCCGGCGCCATGGGCCGGCGCGAGGCCGCGCCGGGTCCTGCGGCGATGATCGCTCCTCACTATAACCGCAAATCACGCGGCACTCCCTTTTCCGCCGGACACGTGGTCGGTTCATAGAATTGCCCGTCGGCAGGGTGGTTCGTGTCGGCATTTTGCCGTCGCGGCCGCCGCGTTCGACG
>Ga0302046_10006599_pt1 | contig 10101 bp, 9 predicted proteins | sample RVTome_11_FD_200261 | JGI IMG/M metagenome (GOLD analysis project Ga0302046, IMG submission 200261) | Soil microbial communities from uranium-contaminated site in the Upper Colorado River Basin, Wyoming, United States - RVT147D111 (version 2) ... | reverse complement strand
TGATGGAGCAGCGCGCGTACGATCTGTTCATGCAGAACCTCGTCAAGGGAACGAGCCATCTGGCCTTGGGCCAGGAGGCCGTCGCCGCGGGATTCGCCGCCGCGATGCGCATGGACGATTACAGCTTTTGCACCTATCGGGGGCACAACCACACCTTGCTGCGGGGCGCCTCGATGGCGGGCGTGCTCGGCGAGCTCATGGGCCGGACTTGCGGGCTGATGCGCGGCAAGGGCGGCTCGATGCACCTCACTAGCGTCGAGCACGGCGCGATGGGCTCGTACGCGATCATCGGAGCGCATCTGCCGATCGCCGCCGGCGCGGCATGGTCGGCGCAATACCGCGGCAGCGGTCAGGTCGCCGTGTGCTTCTTCGGCGACGGCACGACCAACATCGGCGCATTTCACGAGGCCCTCAACTTGGCCGTGGTCTGGAAGCTGCCGGTAGTCTTCGTTTGCGAAAACAATATGTACATGGAATACACCGCGATCAGCGACGTGACCGCGGTCGAGCATCCGGCCGCCGATAGGGCCAGCGCCTACGGCCTGGATCCCATGCTCATCGACGGCAACGACGTCGAGCTCGTCTACGAGACCGCGGCCGAGGTGCTCGAGCGCGCCCGCACGGGCGGCGGCCCGAGCCTGGTCGAGGCGAAGACCTACCGTCACGGCGGCCACTCACGCGCGGATCCCGGCAAGTACCGCCCCGATGCGGAGGTCAAGGCGTGGCTTGAGCGCGACCCGGTGCCGCGTTATCGTCAGCGCCTTTTGAGAATCGGCATCGAGGAAGCGCGCCTCAGCGAGATCGAGGCGGCGGGCGAGGCCGAGGTCGAGCAGGCTACGCAGATCGCGCGGGCCTCGCCCACCGCCGACGTCGCCACGGCGGAGCGCGACGTGTTCGCGGACGGCGGGTCCGCGTGGCGAAACTAGCAAAGAGCTTCTATGCAGACTGAATTATTTATTGGCGGCCGGTGGCGCCCGTCCGCGGACAAGAGCACGTTCCCGGTCACCGATCCGGCGACCGAGGAGATCATCGCCGAGGTGGCGAGCGCCACGGTCGACGATGCCCTCGAAGCCGTCGAGGTCGCCCACGCCGCGGGCCGGGCCTGGGCCAAGCGGGCGCCGCGGGATCGGGCGGAGGTGCTGCGCCGCGCCTGGGAACTATTGAGCCGACGCCAGGCCGAGATCACCGAATGCATCACCCGCGAGAACGGCAAAGCCATGCGCGACGCGCGGGGTGAAACCGCGTACGCGCTGGAGTTCTTTCGCTGGTATGCCGAGGAGGCCGTGCGCAACTACGGCGAGCTGTTGACGGCGCCGAGCGGCGACAAGCGCATCGTCGTTCTGCAACAGCCGATCGGCGTCAGCGTGCTGGTGACGCCGTGGAACTTCCCCGCGGCGATGGCGACGCGCAAGATCGCGCCGGCGCTCGCGGCGGGTTGTCCGGTCATTCTGAAGCCCGCGTCCGACACGCCGCTGACTGCGCTCTTGATCGCCGACGTTCTCAAGGAGGCCGGCGTTCCCGACGGCGTCGTCAACGTGCTGCCGTCGCGCAGCTCGGGGAAGATCGTCGGCGCGATGCTGCATCATCCGCTGGTCCGCAAGCTTTCGTTCACCGGCTCGACCGAAGTCGGCCGCGTGCTTCTCAGAGCAGCGGCCGATTGCGTCGTCAGCACCTCGATGGAGCTCGGCGGCAATGCGCCCTTCCTGGTTTTCGACGATGCCGACATCGATGCCGCGGTCGCCGGAGCGATGGTCGCGAAGATGCGAAACGGCGGCGAGGCGTGCACCGCCGCGAATCGCTTCTACGTGCACGAGCGCGTGCAGCAGGAGTTCACCGAGAAGTTCTCGGCGGCGATGAAAAGGTTGCGCATCGGGTCGGGGCTGGATCCGGAAGTCGAGCTCGGACCGATGGTGAACAAACGAGCGATCGAGGACATCGACCGGCTGGTGCAGGACGCCGCAGGCCGTGGCTCGGAGGTCGTCACGGGCGGCGCGCCGCTGGCGCGGACCGGATTCTTCTACCCGCCGACGGTGCTGAGCTGCGTGCCCAAGGAAGCGACGATACTCAAGAACGAGATCTTCGGGCCCGTCGCGCCGATCGTGGCCTTCAGCGACGACGACGAGGCGATCACGGCGGCAAACGACACCGAATACGGCCTCATCGCGTATCTGTTCACGGGCAACCTGTCTCGCGGCATGCGGGTCGCCGAGCGGCTCGAGTCCGGCATGGTCGGCGTCAACCGCGGCCTGGTCTCCGATCCCGCCGCGCCTTTCGGCGGCGTGAAGCAGAGCGGCCTCGGCCGCGAAGGCTCGCACGACGGCATGATGGAATACATGGAGAAGAAATACATCGGCGTCGAGTGGTAGGCGCGGGCTCGCTCGTCACGCCCTCGGCGCCCGTGTCGTCGAGCCTCGGATGATCAGGCGCGGCTCCAGCCGCACGAGCTTCGCGGGCGCGGAGGGGTCAGCGATTCTCTCCAGCAGCAGCCGCGCGGCCTGAACGCCGAGCTCGTCCTGGGGGATGTGCAGCGTCGTCAGCGGCGGATCGAAGCGATCGGCATAGGGCATGTCGTTGAATCCCGTGACCGATACGTCCTCCGGGCAGCGCAAGCCCCGGCGCTTGAGCGCGTCATAGCAGCCGAGCGCCAACAGATCATTCGCCGTCAACACCGCCGAGAACACGCCGCCGCTGTCGAGCAGCCGTCGGAGCGCCGCTTCGCCCGCCGCCGCCGTAAACGCGTTCGCGTTGACCGCCAGCCGCCGTTCCACGTCGAGACCGAGCTCTCTCGCCCGTTTGAGAAACGCGCGGTGGCGGACGTAACCGGTCGAGGTCGTTCGCGGTCCGCCGACGTAGGCAATCCGCCGATGCCCGAGCTGGGCGAGATGCTGCAGGGCAAGCTCGATGCCGAGCTCGTCGTCGTTGACGACTGCGGAAACGTTGTGCCGCGAAACCGTGCGATTGACGAGCACCAGCGGGATGCCCTGATCGACACAGGCGTCGACGCCGGGGTCTTTGCGTGTGGCGCTCGCGAGGATCAAACCGTCGACGTGCCGGGCGCTCATGTTCTCGATGATCGTGCGCTCGCTCCGCTGCCGACCGCCGGAATCGGCGAGTATCGCGATGTACCCTTGGCGGTCGAGCGTTCGCTCGGCGCTGCGGACGATCGGCGGGAACACGGGATTGGTGAGATCGGGAATGACGATGCCGACCGTGTAGGTCTTGCGGGTGCGCAGGCCCGAAGCGAGAGGATTGCGCCGATAGCCGAGCTCGTCGGCTATGCTCATGACTCTTTCGGCCAAGGCCGCCGATACCATCGATCTGGTCGCAGGATTCAGCACCCGAGAGACCGTCGAAGGATGCACGCCCGCGCGCTTAGCGACGTCTTTGATGTTTGAATCGTTTTTCGCCATGCTATTTGCCGTTGTTTGCAGCACGGATTATGGCGCATTAGGGCCGCGGCTTGGCGGTTGCAAACGACCGAGGCCGAAGGTAGCGTACGCAAACGATTGCATCCCATTAAAACAAGCATTTGGAGCAAGCTTCGTGGCAACACCCCAAGCACAGCTAAGCGGCCTGACGGTCGGTTGGATCGGCGCCGGCCGCATGGGTTTCTCGATGGCGAAACGCCTGCTGGACGCGGGCTGCGACGTCTCTATTTATAACCGCACGCGCAGCAAGGCCGAGCCGCTCGCGGCCTCGGGCGGCAAGATCGTCGATATTCCGAAGGACCTCGCCGACCGCGATATCGTTTTCACGATGGTATCCGCCTCGGCGGACTTGATCGCAGTGACGTCCGGTGACAACGGCGTGTTTACCGCCGAGAAAAAACCGCGCTTGCTGATCGATTGCTCCAGCGTTTCCGAGGAGGCCTCGGCGCAGGTTCGCGCGCAAGCGGCGAAGCTCGGCGTGCAAATGCTGGCGGCACCCGTAAGCGGCAACGCCAAAGTCGTCAAAGCCGGCAAGCTGACGATCGTCGCCTCGGGACCGAAGCCGGCGTTCGACATGGCGGAGCCGTATCTCGCCGCGGTCGGCCGCGGAGTGACCTACGTCGGCGAAGGCGAGCTCGCGCGCATGGTCAAGATCTGCCACAACCTGTTGCTCGGCGTCGTCACGCAATGTCTCGCCGAGATCGTCGTGCTTGCGGAGAAGGGCGGCGTGCCGCGCCATGCGACGCTGGATTTCATCAACAACAGCGTCATGGGCTCGATGTTCTCGAGGTACAAGACGCCGGCCTTCGTCACGCTCGATTTGACGCCGACGTTCACGCCGGTGCTGCTGCGCAAGGATCTCGATCTCGGCCTCAAGGCCGGCAAAGCGCTCGGTGTGCCCCTGCCTGTCACGGAGCTGACCCGGGCGCTAGTGCAAAGAGCCATCGATGCGGGCCAGACCGACTGCGACTTCGCCGTGCTGCTGCTCGAGCAGGCCAAGGCAGCCGGCATGACGCTTACGCCCGAGGACGTCGAGGTCGGCACGGGCTTATGAGCGCCAAGGCCGAGCCCAAGCCGCGGCTCGGCATGGTCGCCGTGGCAGGCCCGGGGCTGTTGCTCGCCGCGACCGGCGTCGGCGGCGGCGACCTCGCCACCGGCAGCATCGTCGGCAGCCTGCTTGGCACCGCGGTGCTCTGGGCGGTCGTCGTCGGTGCATTCCTCAAATACGTCGTCACCGAAGGCCTCGCGCGCTGGCAGCTCGCCACCGGGGAGACCTTCCTCGAAGGCGTCGTGCACCGCCTCGGCCCCGCCGTGATCGTCGTGTTTCTGCCGTTCCTGCTGCTGTGGTCGTTCTTCGTCGGCTCGGCGCAGATGAGCGCCTGCGGCATTGCGCTGCACGCGATTTTCCCGTTCTTCGAGACCCCCGAGCGCGGTAAGATCGTGTTCGGCATGGCCTCGAGCCTCGTCGGCATCGGCCTCGTGCTCAAGGGCGGTTATCGGCTGTTCGAGCAGGTGATGCGCGTGTGCATCGGCATCATGTTCGTGACCGTCGTGCTCACGGCCGTGATGCTCTGGCCCGGCACGGGCGAAGTGCTCGCGGGTCTGTTCGTTCCACGCATCCCGGACGCGGGCGGCACCGGGCTCATCTGGACCATCGCTCTGATCGGCGGTATCGGCGGCACCTTGACGGTGCTCAGCTACGGCTACTGGCTGCGCGAGGAAGGGCGCTCCAACCCTGAGGATCTTTGGATCTGCCGCATCGATCTCGGCGCGGGCTACACGATGACCGCGGTGTTCGGCATTGGGATGATCATCGTCGGCAGCACGATCGAGGTGTCGGGGCAGGGCACGACGTTGCTCGTGACGCTGTCCGACCGCCTCGGCGAGCTCATCGGGCCGGTGGGCAAATGGCTGTTCCTGCTCGGCGCCTGGGGCGCCGTGTTCAGCAGCCTGCTCGGCGTCTGGCAATCGGTGCCGTATCTATTCGCCGACTGCTGGGGGCTGCTCCGTCAGCGCGCGCACCACGCTGAGCTCGAGCCGATCGCCGTGGACACGCGCGCGCTGCCGTACCGGATCTATCTCGCCGTGCTCGGCATCGTGCCGATGATCGGGCTCTTCTGGGGCTTCCGCGACGTGCAGCGGCTCTACACGGTCACCGGCGCGCTGTTCTTCCCGTTTCTCGCGCTGGCGCTCTTGATCATGACCGGTCGCGCGGCCTGGATCGGCGCGGCCTTCAAGACCCGGCCCGCGGGCTTGGTCACGCTGATCGCGATTTTGGCGTTCTTCTGCTGGGTGGGGCTGCTCGAGGCCATGGGGCGGATCTGAGCCAAGCTTGTCGACGCAAGGAATGCCGTGATGTTTTTCGAGCCCAAGGACCCGCAAGTCCTGTCGCACAACCCGCTGTATGCCTGCATCGTGCCCCGGCCGATCGGCTGGATCTCGACCCTGAGCGAGGACGGACGCGCCAATCTCGCGCCTTTCAGTTTCGCCAACGCGGTCAGCATGGCGCCGCCGATGCTCATGTTCTGCAACAACGGCGTTCACGCCCAGGGCGGCGTCAAGGACAGCGCCGCGAACGCCGAGAGCACCGGCGAGTTCGTCTACAACATGGCGACCTGGGACCTTCGTGAGCAGATGAATCTGACCTCGGCGACGCTGCCTCGCGAGGTCGACGAGTTCGACTATGCGGGCCTGCACAAGGCGCCGTCGAGAATCGTGAAGCCGCCGCGAGTCGCGGAATCGCCGATTTGCCTGGAATGCAGGACTTGGAAAGTCTTGCGCTTGCCGCCGATGCCCGGCGGCGGCAACAACATCATGGTCATCGGCGAGATCGTCGGCGTCCATATCGCCGATGACGCCATCAGTGACGGTCTGGTCGCGATCACACGGATCAAGCCCATCGCGCGTCTGGGCTATACCGACTACACTGTCGTCCACGACAGCTTTTCGATGACGCGCCCGAAAATATAAATCCAGAAATGCCGCGCACCGTCAAGACATTGAGAGTATCGCTGGGCCTGGAGCAGGCGAGCCTCATCGTCGATACTGCGCTGGCCGCGGCGCGCAAGCACGATCTCGAGCCGCTCACGGTCGTCGTGCTCGATGCAGGCGGTCACGATATCGCGCTCAAGCGCGAGGACGGCAGCGGCATCATTCGCGTCGAGATCGCGCGGGCGAAGGCCTACGGGGCGCTCGGCATGGGTCTTTCCAGCCGTGCCATCGGCGAGCGCCTCGCGCAGCGTCCGGTGTTCGCGGGCTCGCTTACGGCAATATCCGGCGGGCGGCTCGCGACGGCCGCGGGCGGCGTGCTCGTCCTGGACGCCGACGCAAACGTCATCGGCGCCGTCGGCATCTCCGGCGACACCTCGGAGAAAGACGAATTCGCGGCGATCAGCAGTATCAAAGCGGCGGGCTTGAGCGCCGATCCGGACAAGCCCGATCCGGACTGGCGGGGTTAGCCCTGCATAACCGCTGCCGCCGCGGGCCGGCCGGCCCAGGAGATCTCGCCTGAACCCCTTGCACGCGTATCCGCACTCCGATGCCTAGCGGTCGCAGGGAATCAGAGTACCCCTGCGTGCGCCTGCGCAAGGGCGAGGACCGCCGGCTGCGTGCGGGGCATCTCTGGGTCTACAGCAACGAGGTGGACTCGGCAACGCCTGTGCGCGGTCTCGAGCCCGGCGAGCTCGTGCGCTTGGAGGATTTTCGAGGCCGGCCGCTCGGCATCGCGCACGTCAACCCTCACTGCCTGATCTGCGCGCGCGTCCTCAGTCGCCGTGCCGGAAGCGGCTTCGACGGCGCTACGATCCGGCGACGCTTGGCAAGCGCATTGCGACTGCGCGAGTCCTTGTACGAAGCGCCGTACTATCGTCTGGCCTACGGCGAGAGCGACGCGCTTCCCGGTCTGGTCGTGGATCGATACGGGGCGGTGCTCGTCGTGCAGATCACCACGGCCGGAATGGAGCGGCTGCGCGCGCAAATTTCAACCGTGCTTCAAGAGCTGCTCTCACCCGAGGCCGTGATGCTGCGCAACGATACGTCCGCGCGGCAGCTCGAGCAGCTCGAGCGCTACGTCGAGGTCGTCTTGGGCGAGGCGCCCGAGCAAACGATCATCGAGGAGAACGGCACGCGCTTCGAGGTGTCGTTGCTCGGCGGCCAGAAGACCGGTTGGTACTTCGATCATCGCGCGAACCGCGAGCGCATGCGCCGCTACGTGGCGGGCAAGTGCGTGCTCGACGTCTTCAGCTACATCGGCGCCTGGGGCGTGCAGGCGTTGACGGCCGGCGCCGCCGAGGTCACTTGCGTGGACGGCTCTGCACGCGCGCTCGCGCAGGCACGGCGCAACGCGGCGCTCAACGGCGCCGCCGAGCGGCTCGAGACCATCGGGGCCGACGCGTTCGATGCGCTCAAAGCCCTAGGAAGCGCGGGGAAGCGTTTCGACGTGGTCATCCTCGACCCGCCGGCTTTCGTCAAGCGCAAGAAGGACCTCAAGGAAGGGGCGCAGGCCTACCGGAGACTCAATGCGCTGGCGCTGCAGCTTCTCGAGACCGACGGCATTTTGATTTCCTCGTCCTGCTCCTACCACATGCCACGCGACCTGTTCCTGAGCGAGATACGGCAGGCCGGCTTGCGCACCGGCCGCGCGCTCCAGGTGTTGGAGCAGGGTCATCAGGCACAGGATCATCCCGTGCACCCGGCAATGCCAGAGACCGATTATCTCAAGACCTTCACCGTGCGCGTGCGCAGCGGTTGACGCCGCCCCCAGCCGTTAGGCCGAGGCACCAGCGCGTCGGATGCTCGTCGGAGCCGATGCGAACGGCCGACGCCTAGCCGTCCCGGCCGGCCTCCAGATAGCCGTAGCACTCGTACTCGAGGATCCGAATACCGTCCTCCAGCCGGCGATAGAGCGGCATCCGCATCTGCCAGGGCTCGGTAAAGACCTCCGGATCCTCGATCGTGACCTCATAGAGCAGATGGTCCATGCCCGTACGCGTGTAACGTTCGACGACATGCAAAGCCTCGCTGTGAAAGTTTCCCGATCGGTCGAGCCATGTCTGATCCGTGAAATTGACGACGTCGACGACGAGCGTGTCGCCTTCCCAACGGCCGCGCGAATCGCCCATCCATAGGCGCTGCACCGGATCCTCGGGATGCGGGCTGTCCAAAAAGATATTGCGAACGGTGTGAACGTATTCCGAGAGGATCGTGATCTGGCGCGGTGTTTGCACGATCTGGAACGGATAGGGCATGTAAGTGATGCGCGGCACGCCGACCATCTTGCAATTCGCTTCCGGATCCGCAGTCAGTCGATTGCGACGATTCTCGTCTCTCCGCGCCGCGGCTGACGGCCGGTAAGGTATTTCGTTGTCCACCACGACGCTCGCCCCGGCGGGAATGCCCAGCTGCGCCGCATGGTCCTCGATGTCCCAGACGGCCGTGTTCATGGCCTGCCAGATACCCTGTAGGTCCGGGTGCCCATGAGCCGTTCGCGGCGCCGAGTACGCTCGCGGCCGTTCCTGAGCCGCGCCGGCGCAGGCGCACAGCATCGCCGCGACGACAGACGCAGCGAGCGCGGCGGGCGAGCTCATCGGTCGGCCCTCTGGGCTTCCCGAGCCTCCGCTGCGCTGATCCCGGGGAAGATCGCGATGCCGGCGGCTCGAGAAACCGCCATCAGCGCTTCGTTGTTCTCGTAGCAGGCGAGCTCCTCGAGCTCGTACCGCTCTTCCGTGCTGCGCCTGTAGGGAACTGCGATCGTGAAGGGTTGCGTAAACACGTTCGGGTCCTCGAGCGTGGCCTGGTAGTGGAGCGTATTGTGGTCGACGAGCCACAGACGTTCGACCACGCGCGCTTCCTCGGTGTAGAACCTGCCGCGCTGATCCAGCCAGGGTAGGCCGTTCTGGTTCGTCGTCTCGATGACCAGCGTGTTGCCTTCCCAATGGCCGCTCGAGGCGCCGTTCCAAAGCCGAATTTTTTCGCCGGGAGGCGGCCGGTCGTCCAACGGAATGATTCGGTAGGCGTGAGAGTTGTAGGTCAGAATCACGAGATAGTCGGGCGTCTGCAGGAACTGGCGTGGTCCGCCGTGATACATCGTGTTCGGAACGCCGGAAAGCAGACAGGCCGCATTGTGGTGAAAATGGCGTTGCGGGTGCTCCCGCCTGCGTGCATCGGCCCAGGCCTGCATCGGGACCTTTCCATCGGGCGGGTCGACGACCGCGGTCGGAGCGCCGAGATCATCGAGCGTCTGCGGATGCTCTTCCAAATCCTCCAACGCCCCGCCGATCTGCCCACCCGGCAGGATCCAGGTGCCTTCTAGGTTCGGTCGCCCCTCGGCCGTGCGCAGGGGATCGAACGCTTGTGCCGCTTCGAGCGCGCAGTCGTGAAAAACCGCGGGGGCATTGCCGGGACACGCGGACTCCTCGACCCAGCCTTGGGCCGCCGAAGGGGAGGCCCACAGCATCGAGCCAGCCGAGACGGCCAGGAACGCGGCTGTCCCCGTGACGCAAAGTTCATTCACGCGGCATCTCCCTCCGGCACGGCTGCGTGGAAATCGGCGAGATTCGTTCCGCGCCTTGCTTATTCGTAGCTAAGGATTATCTTAGTGCCGAGATCGGGATAATACGAGCATGCACCAGGATCGGCTACGTTGACACGTACGATACGAGTTGCCGCTGTCAGG
>Ga0302046_10006598_pt1 | contig 10102 bp, 6 predicted proteins | sample RVTome_11_FD_200261 | JGI IMG/M metagenome (GOLD analysis project Ga0302046, IMG submission 200261) | Soil microbial communities from uranium-contaminated site in the Upper Colorado River Basin, Wyoming, United States - RVT147D111 (version 2) ... | reverse complement strand
GCACCCGGAGGTCCGCTAGTCAACAAGTCAACCAACGTCCCCGTCCGTGCGGACGATCGAGAAATTGATCCAGCCTTTCACCGGGTCCACCTGCTCGACCAGCACCCGGAAGCGGTCGCCCAGGGTGTAGCGGCGGCCCGTGTCGCGGGAGACCAGGGCGTGGGCGTCCTCGTCCAGCTCCACCCACTCGGGCAGGGTCGAGACGTGCACGAGCCCCTCCACGAAGAACGGGTCCAGGGTCACGTAGAGGCCCTGGGGCGCCACGCCCGTCACCGTGCCGGAGAACTCCTCGCCCAAGTGCCTCGCCATGAAGGCGCACTTCTTCAGGGCCTCCATGTCGCGCTCGGCGTCCATGGCCACGCGCTCGCGCCAGGAGATGCGCGTGGCCACCGCGGCGAGGCTCTCGGCCCGGCCGCGCGCGCGCGCCAACGCCGCACCCTCGGCCAGCAGGTCCGACACCGCGCGGTGCACCACCAGGTCCGCGTAGCGCCGGATCGGCGAGGTGAAGTGGAGGTAGGCCGCGAAGCCCAGGGCGAAGTGGCCGCGGTTGCGCGGGTCGTAGCGGGCCTGCTGCATGGCGCGCAGGGTCGTCAGGTGCACCAGCCGCTGCTCGGGTCGGCCCACCACGCCCTCGATCGCGCGCGCGATCGCCGCGGGCGTGAGCTCGCCGCGCCCGCGCGCGTCGATCAGCCCGAACGACTCGAGCACCTCGCGCAGGCGGGCCAGGTCGGGCGGGGCCGGCGGCTCGTGGACCCGAAAGACGGCAGGCAGCTCGCGCTCGAGCAGGCGCTCGGCCACGGCGCGGTTGGCCGCCAGCATGGCCTCCTCGATGGCGCGGTGGGCCACGGTGCGCACCGCCTTCTGCACGTCCACGGGCATGCCTTCTTCGTCGAGCTCGATCACGGCGGCGGGCAGGTCGAGATCGATGGAGCCCGCCGCGAGCCGGCGCGCCAGCAGCGCGCGCGCACACCCGGCGAGCCGGCGCAGCGGCGCGACGAGGTCCGGCGCAGGCAGGCTCGCCGCGGCGCCGGGCCCACCCTCCATCGCCGCCGCCGCCTGCTCGTAGTGCAGGCGCGCGCGGCTGCGGATCACGGCGCGAGAGAGCCGGCCGGGGCTCACGCCGCCCTCGGGGCCCACGTCCATGCGCACCACCAGGGCGAAGCGGTCCACGTCGGGGCGCAGGGAGCAGAGATCCCCCGAGAGGCGCTCGGGCAGCATCGGGATGGCGCGGTCGGGGAAGTACACGCTGTTGCCCCGACGCAGCGCCTCGCGGTCGAGCGCGCTGCCCTCGGGCACGAAGCAGGACACGTCGGCGATCGCCACCCACAGGCGGTGCCCGCCGCCGGGCGCGTCCTCCACCAGCACGGCGTCGTCGTGGTCGCGCGCCGTCTTCGGGTCGATGGTGACGAAGGGCAGCGCGCGCAGGTCCTCGCGCCCGGTCGCTCCCGCGAGCTCGGTCGGCCCGGGCTCGGCGATCGCCTCCAGCTCGCGCAGCACGTCCTCGGGGAACTCCACGGGCAGGCGCCGGTGCCAGACCACGGCCCTGAAGTCCGGCTCGGGCTCGCCGGGGCGCCCGAGCACCTCGACCACGCGCCCGGCGAACCCACCGCGCGGCTGGCGCGGCGCCGGCGCCAGCACCACCACGTCGCCGTCGCGCGCGCGCCCGAGGTTCTTGCCCGAGACGGCGATGCCCCACTCGACGTCGTCGCGGTAGGGCGTGACCACGGCGCCCGACAGCTCGCGGTTCACGATGCCGATCCAGGTGCGGCGCCGCGCGTCCAGGACCTCGAGGACCTCGCCGCGCCGCTGCCGCTCGCCCGGGTCGCCCAGCGGGAGCAGCAGCACGCGCTCACCGGCCTCGGCGGCGGCGCCGCCGGCCACGCGGAAGCTCGCGCCCGCGTCGGTCACCACCGTGCCGCCCCCTCCGGGCCCCGGCGTGAAGGTGCCCTCCACGAGGCCGTCGCGACGCGGCAGGCGGTAGCGGCGGTCGCGCCGCTCGAGGGCGCCGGCGCGCACCAGCTCGCGCAGCAGCCGGTGCAGCTGCTGCTTCGTCTGGCGCCCGCCGCCCAGGCGGTCGAGCAGCTCGCGCTCGCTGCGCGGCCGCACGCGCAGCTCGGCCAGCACCCGCTCCCGATCGATGGCCATCTGCGCTCTCCCGGGGTCAGACGGTGGTGGGCCGCGCGCCGCCCGTGGCGCTGCCGTGTCTCGCGCGCCGCTTGCGTCGTGCTTCAGGAAGGGGAGTGTGGTGCTCGGGACTGGAGTCGAACCAGCACGGTGTTGCCACCACCAGATTCTGAGTCTGGCGCGTCTACCAATTCCGCCACCCGAGCAACCGGGACGCCGGAGGTTAGCGTCGGCCCCGCAGCCGGTCAGTCCCTGGAAGGGACGCTACACACACGCCATGGCGGCTCGCGTCCCGTGGCTCCGGCGGCTCGGACTCGCCCTGCTCTGGTGGGCGGTCGCGGCGGCGGTCGTGGCCCTCGCGGCCCTGCTCGCCGCAGCGGTCGGGCTGGTCTCGGCGGCGCTCGCGGGCGCTGAGATCGGGGAGGTGCAGCGCGCCGTCTGGCTCGAGCTCGGCCGCACCGTGGCCGGGCGCGCGCTGGCGCCCCTGGGCCTCGTCACGGTGCTCGCGTGGCTCGCCCTCGCGGCGCGCTTCCCGGGTCTGGACGCGAGCTGGCGGGGGCTCCTGGCCGGCGTTCCGGCGGTGGCGGCCGCGGGCTTCCTGCCCGTGGGAGCCTTCGTCTTCACGGCCTGGCGGCCCGAGACGGCCTGGGACCGGGCCGGGACGCTCGGGCTCGTGGCCGGCGGCGTGTCGGTGGCGCTGCTGCTCGCCCGCCGGGCGCTGCCCGTGCTCGCGCCGGGCGCGCTCGCGCCCAGGGCTCCCCACGCCGGGCGCGGCGGAGCTTGACCCACCCCCTCGGGTGCCTACCGTTCGCGCGTTTTTCCCGGAGGTCCGCTTGGCCGAAGACCGCGAGGATCGCGACGCACCGTTGCTGCTGCCCGACGGCGAGGGCGGCAGCGGGCGCTTGGACGTCCCGCGCGTCCTGCCCGTGCTGCCGGTCCGCGACGCGGTCGTGTTCCCGGGCGTCACCGCGCCCCTGGCGGTCGGGCGCCCGGGCTCGCTCGCGGCCCTGGAGCAGGCGGGCGAAGGCGGCTTCCTGCTGATCGCCACGCAGCGCGATCCCGCGCTCGAGAGCCCCGGCCGCGACGACCTCCACCCCGTGGCCTGCATCGCGCGCGTCGTCAAGGTGATGGGCACCCGCGGCGAGGGCGGCAAGCACGCGGTCGTGGTGGGCGTGGTGCGCTCGCGCATCGGCGCGGTCCAGGCCGAGTCCCCCGCCCTGCGCGTGGCCATCGAGCCGCTGATCGACCAGGACGACGACAGCCCCGAGCGCCACCTGGCCTGGCGCCGCGTGGTGGACCTGGCCAAGAGCGTGATCGACCTGCGCGACGACATGCCCGAGGAGTGGAAGGGCTTCGTCGAGAACCTGCCGAGCCCGGGACTGCTGGCCGACCTCGTCGCCTCGACGCTGCCGATCCCGGTGGAGGAGAAGGTGGGCCTGCTGGCTGAGATCAGCGTCACGCGCCGCCTGGAGCGGACCGCGGCGCAGCTCGAGCGTGAGGTCACCATCGCCCGCGCCCAGCGCGCGCTCAGCGCCGAGTCCGAGGGCGACGATCCGCGCCGGCGCGAGCGCTTGCTGCGCCGGCGGCAGCGCGAGATCCAGGGCGAGCTCGGCGAGGTGGACTCGGCCTCGGGCGAGGTGGACGAGCTGCGCGAGCGCATCGAGGCCGCCGGTCTGCCCGAGGAGGCCGCCGCCCACGCCGACCGCGAGCTGCGTCGCCTGGCGGCGCTGCCCCAGCACGCCCCCGACCGCCACCTGCTGCGCAACTACCTCGAGTGGATGGCCGAGCTGCCCTGGAGCAGCGAGACCGAGGACAAGCTCGACCTGGCCGAGGCGCGTCGCGTGCTGGACGAGGACCACCACGGCCTCACCAAGGTCAAGGACCGCATCCTCGAGTTCCTGGCCGTGCGCAAGCTCGCGCCCCAGGCCAGCTCGCCGATCCTGTGCTTCGTGGGGCCGCCGGGCGTGGGCAAGACCTCGCTCGGCCGCTCGATCGCGCGCGCCATGGGGCGCCATTTCGCGCGCGCGTCGCTCGGCGGCGTGCGCGACGAGGCCGAGATCCGCGGTCACCGGCGCACCTACGTGGGTGCCATGCCCGGCCGCGTGCTCCAGAGCCTGCGGCGCGCGGGCTCGCGCAACCCGATCTTCCTGCTGGACGAGGTGGACAAGCTCGGCGCCGACTTCCGGGGCGACCCCTCGTCGGCCCTGCTCGAGGTGCTCGACCCGGAGCAGAACCACACCTTCAGCGACCACTACCTCGAGGTTCCCTTCGATCTCTCGCACGTGCTCTTCATCGCCACCGCCAACACGCTGGCCACCATCCCCGCCGCGCTGCTCGACCGCATGGAGGTGATCGAGCTGCCCGGCTACACGGACCGCGACAAGCTCGTGATCGCGCGCGGCTTTCTCGTGCCCAAGCAGCTCGCCGAGCACGGCCTGAGCCCGCAGCGGGCGCGCATCGAGGACGGCGCGCTGCGCTTGCTGGTGGACGAGTACACGCGCGAGGCCGGCGTCCGGAATCTCGACCGCCAGCTTGCGACCCTGGTGCGCAAGGCGGCCCGCCGCGTGGCCGAGGGCTCCGCCGACGATCCCCTGGTGGTGGACGAGAAGTTCCTGCGCGAGGCGCTGGGCGCGCCGCCGCACCTGCCCGAGACCGCCGAGCGCACCCGGATCGCCGGCGTGGTGGTGGGCCTCGCGCGGACGAACCACGGGGGCGACATCCTGTTCATCGAGGCCACCGCCCTGCCCGGCGGCGAGGCGCTGCGCCTGCGCCTGACCGGCCAGCTCGGCGAGGTCATGCGCGAGTCGGCCGAGGCGGCCGTCTCCTGGGTGCGCGCCAACGCCCAGGCGCTCGGCTGCCAGCACGAGGTGCTCAAGGGCGGCGAGCTGCACCTGCACGTGCCGGCCGGCTCGGTTCCCAAGGACGGGCCTTCGGCGGGCGTGGCCCTGGCCACCGCGGTGGTCTCGGCGCTCTCGGGCCGCCGCGCCCGCGGCGAGGTGGCCATGACCGGCGAGATCTCGCTGCGCGGGCGCGTGCTGCCGGTGGGCGGCATCAAGGACAAGATCCTGGCCGCGGCGCGCGCCGGGATCCGCACCGTCGTGATCCCGCGACGCAACGAGAAGGATCTCGTGGAGATCCCCCAGGACGTGCGCGACGAGCTCTCGATCCGCCTGGTCGACACCGTGGACGAGGCACTCGCCATCGCCCTGGAGCCCGCGCGCGGCTGAGCGCCTGCGCGGCGATCCCTCCACCGGCTCGCAGCAGACTTTGCAGCCGCGCCACCGGCGTCGAGTCGGTTGGACGCAACGGCGACGGCTCGGTGGACGTTTCTCGCGAGAAACGCACGCGGATTCTTCCTGATTTCGCGCAAGCGCCATCGCGATGGCGCTCGCACATCTGCTACTCACGCGCAGCGTCGGGCCGCTCGGCGGCGGCGCGATCGGATCGCCCGACCGGTTCCTTCGACTGGATGGCTGTCCCGGCTGGCTCGTCTCGCTGCTCTGTGTCGACTCACCTGGGGGGGGAACCGGATGCGCATCCGCGCCGCGGTGGTGGTCTGTCTCTTGGCCTTGGGCGCGGCGCCCGCTTTCGCCGCCGAGACGACGCGGGTCGTGACCCTGCGCTGGATCCAGCCGGACGGGCCGCGCCCCGACGCCGTCTTCTTCCTGGTCGGCGCAGCGTCGGAGGCCTACGACCAGGCGATTCCCGTCGGCGTGCCGGCCGTGCTCGGCAGCGTCGCGAGCTCCTCGCTGGTGCTCGCGGCCGGGCGGGACCTCTACGTGGCGATCGTCGCCCAGAACGGAGCGGGCTTCTCGCTCACCTCCAACGAGATCTTCCTCCCCGCGTACGAGCTGCCTGCGCCCGACGAACAGGCTTTGATCGCTCTCGGCCATGGGCAGCCGCATGCGCGCACGCCGCTGGTGGGCCTCGATGGCGAGCTCTTCGAGGGGCCGGAGCTCGACATGCCGCTCGCAGGCCAGCACGTGGCCTGGTGCGACCTCGAGGGCGACGGGGCCCCTGAGCTGGTGCTGGGCCAGGAGGGCTCGGGCAAGGGCCAGCTCGTGATCTTGGACGTGGCGAGCGGCGCCGTGCGCGCCGTGCTGGGCGGCTCCGGGAGCCATGCGGCTCGGCCCGCCTGCGGCGACCTCGATGGCGACGGCCGCGACGAGATCGTGATGGGGCTCGACGTCCGCTCGGGCGCATGGATCCAGGTGTTCGACGATTTGCGCTCGTGGCTGCAGCCGCTGCAGCTCCCCGCCCTGGATGCGCTCGGCCGGCTCCCGCGCCTCGGCTGGCACGGCCGCGTCGGCGCGGGCGCGGTGCAGCCGGCGGTAGGCGACCTGGACGGAGACGGGCGCGCCGAGGTCGTGCTGGGCCTCGACCGCGACGGCGGCGGGTGGGTGCGGGTCCTGGACGACGCCGGCGCCGGCCTGGCGCCGTTCCATCGGGGCTCGATCCAGAGTGGCTGGCTGCAGGCCTCGAACATCAACGAGGCCGTCTGGCCGGCCCTCGGCGACGCCGACGGCGACGGCCGCGCCGAGCTGGTGTTCGGCTTGGCCACCCCGGGCCAGCTGCGGATCCTGAACGACCCCATCCAGCGCAGCCAGGGCAGCATGCTGGACGGCTGGTTCGAGCTGCTCGAAGCCCGCGCGGTCGGCGCGAGCCTGCACCCGGCCCTGGGCGACCTCGACTTCGACGGCCGCGCGGAGCTGGTGCTGGGCTTCGAGGGCTTGTTCACCGGCGTGCTCCGGGTCCTCACCAACGTGATGTCCGTGCCGCTGCCCCACCCCCTCGCGCCGGACGGCGGTTGGATCGACGTCCACGACCACGCGCTGGGCGGTCCGGTGTTCCCGGCCATACGGGCGGCCGTTCCGTAGTCGACCGGACCCAGGGTCGGCCGGACCCCGCTCGCGCGACCGGGCCGCTCCCCAGGCTCGGAACGGCTACCTTGCCGCGGTCCTTGCGCGTCGCACTCGTCCACGACTGGCTGACCGGGATGCGCGGCGGGGAGCGCGTGCTCGACGAGCTGTGCGCGATCTTCCCGGACGCCGACCTCTACACCCTGATCCACGTGCCCGGCAGCGTCTCGCGGCGCATCGAGGCCCGGCGCATCGTGGCGAGCCCGCTCTCGCGCCTGCCCGGCGCGGCGCGGCACTACCGCAAGCTCCTGCCACTGCTGCCCTGGGCGATCGGCCGCTTCCGCCTGGAGGGCTACGACCTGGTGCTCTCCGTCAGCCACGCCGTCGCCAAGGGCGTGCGCGTGGCGCCCGGAACGCCCCACGTCTGCTACTGCTTGACGCCCATGCGCTACGTCTGGGACCAGATCGACGCCTACCTCGGACGAGGCCCGCTGCGCGTGCTGTCCGTGCCGCTCGTGGCCTGGCTGCGCCGCTGGGATCGGCGCACCAGCGGCCCCGACCGCATCACGAAGGTGATCGCCATCTCCGAGACGGTGCGTGCGCGGGTGCGCGAGCGCTGGGCGCGCGATGCCGACGTGATCCATCCGCCGGTGGACGTGGAGCGCATCCGGCCCGACGGCCAGCCGCCGGACCCGTTCTTCCTGATGGTGGGCGCGTTCGTGCCCTACAAGCGCGAGGCCCTGGCCGTGGAGGCCTTCCGCGGCGTGCGGGCCGAGCTGCGCGTGGTGGGTGACGGCCCGCTGCGGGCCGCGGTGGCGGCGCGCGCGCCGGGCAACGTGCGCTTCCTGGGCCGCGTGAACGACGCCACGCTCGCCCGCCTCTACGCTCGCTGCCGCGCGCTCGTCTATCCCCAGGAGGAGGACTTCGGGATCGTGGCCGTGGAGGCCCAGGCCGCCGGGCGTCCCGTGATCGCCTTCGGGCGCGGCGGCGCCGCCGAGACCGTGGTGCCGCCCGGCGCGGGCGACCGCGCGCCCACCGGACTCTTCTTCGACGAGCCGACGCCCGAGGCGCTGCGCGACGCCCTGCGCCGCTTCGAGGCCGACGAGAAGCGCTTCGACCCGGCCGCCGTCCGCGCTCACGCCGAGCGCTTCTCGGTGGCCCGCTTCCAGCGCGAGATGGGCGCGGCGCTCTCGACCGTCGTCCCCGTGGCCGCGGGAGCCGCCGCTTGAGCGGGGGGTTCCGCGTGCCCATGGTGGACCTGCCCTCCCAGTACGCCGCGCTGCGCGGCGAGATCGACGAGGCGTTGGCCGGCGTGCTCGCCAGCCAGCGCTTCATCGGCGGCGCCGAGGTCGAGGCCCTGGAGCAGGCCCTGGCCGCCCAGAGCGGAACGGCCTTCGCCGTGGCCTGCGCCTCGGGCAGCGACGCGCTCCTGCTCTCGCTCCAGGCGGCCGGCATCGGACCCGGTGACGAGGTGCTCTGCCCGGCCTTCACCTTCTTCGCCACGGCCGGCGCGGTGGCCCGCCTGGGCGCGCGGCCCGTGCTCGTGGACGTGGATCCCGCGACGCTCGACCTGGGCCCCACCCAGGCCGAGGCGGGCCTGGCGCGCTGCCGGCGCCCGCGCGCCGTCCTCCCCGTGGACCTGTTCGGCCGCGTCGCGCCCGTGGGCGCGCTCGCGGCCTGGGCCGAGGCGCGCGGGATGTTCGTGGTCGAGGACGCCGCCCAGGCGATCGGCGCGCGCGACGCCGAGGGCCGGCCCGCCGGCTCGCGCGGCCTCGCCGGCGCCTTCAGCTTCTTCCCGTCCAAGAACCTGGGCGCCTTCGGCGACGGGGGCCTGGCCACCACCGATTCGGAGGCGCTCGCGACGCGGATGCGCGAGCTGCGCAACCACGGCCGCGGGCTCGACGGCCTGCACCACGTGGTGGGCACCAACTCCCGGCTCGATGCGCTCCAGGCCGCGGTGCTGCGCGTGAAGCTGCGCCACCTGGAGAGCTGGACCAAACAGCGGCTCGAGAACGCCGACTTCTACGATCGTCGCTTCGCCGAGGCGGGCGCGCGGCCCGCGGGCCAGGGCCCCGACGACGCGCCGCTGCGCACGCCGCCGCCCGCGGCCGCGCCTGCGGTCCACGTCTACAACCAGTACGTGGTGCGCGTGCGCGCCGACCTGCGCGACCCGCTGCGCCAGCACCTCGCCGAGCGCGGCGTGGAGACGCGCATCTACTACGAGCGCGGCCTGCACCACGAGCCCTGCTTCGCCGGACTCGCCACCCCCGCCCTGCCCGCCAGCGAGACCGCCTGCCGCGAGACGCTCGCGCTGCCGATCCATCCCGAGCTCGGCGCGGCCGACCGCGAGCACGTGGCCGAGAGCGTGCTCGCTTTCCTCTTCCGCTAGCAGCCTGCTAGCGGTCGGGAAGCACGCGGCGGTGGACGAAGGCCCACTCCTCGAAGGACGGTGAGATCGACACCAACGCGAAGCCGGCGCGCCGCAGGGCGGCGATCGCCCGGCGCGTGCGCGCGAGGCCCACGCCGGGCATGCGGTGGTGGAACTCGACCAGCAGCTGGTCCACCGGCGGCCCGTGGGCCAGCAGATCCTCGAGCACCTCGTACTCGGCCCCCTCCACGTCGAGCTTCAGCAGGGCGAGACGCGCGTGGCCACGCTCGCGCGCCAGCGTCGCCACGCGCCGCACCTCCACCTCGAGGGCGGCGACGGGCGCGCCCGGGCGCGGCAGCAGGCTGTGCGAGACCCAGGCAGGGTCCTCGGGCGCGTAGAAGCGCGCCCGGCCGTCGCGGGCGGCGACGCCCACCGGGTGGAAGTGGAAGCCCGCGGGCCACGTCTGGCCCGCCACCCAGGCGATCGAGCGCGGCGTCGGATCGAAGGCGTGCAGCTCCACGCCGAGAGGCCCGAAGCGCTCGAGGAGGGCGCGATCGAAGCTCGCGTCCTCGCCCACGCCCACGGAGTAGACGACGCTGGCCGGCTCGAGCCCGGCGGCCCACAGCGGGAAGCCTCCGTAGTCCGAGCCCAGGCGCACGATCGGGACGCGCAGGTCCGGGCGCCCGGGCAGGCCCGCGTGGCGCAGGCGCCGCAGCGCGCGCGCGAGCGGCGCGCCGACCCGACGGTCCAC
>Ga0302046_10006597_pt1 | contig 10103 bp, 9 predicted proteins | sample RVTome_11_FD_200261 | JGI IMG/M metagenome (GOLD analysis project Ga0302046, IMG submission 200261) | Soil microbial communities from uranium-contaminated site in the Upper Colorado River Basin, Wyoming, United States - RVT147D111 (version 2) ... | reverse complement strand
AGGCGCTTCAGGCGCCGCACGGAGGTCAGGAAGCGATCGGTGGGATCCTCGTGTTGGCATTCGGGGAGCGATGCCGGCGCGCCGTCCTCGCTCGCCGGCACGTTCTCGAAGACGTCGGCCACCGCGATCTCGGCCGTGCGAAGCCGGTCGCCGAGGGCGACTATGTACTCGCCGGCGATGTCGAGCGAGAACACCGCCGTGCGAATCTCCTGCTCGCCGATCTCGATGTCCTTGGCGATCGCGACTTCTTCCTCCCGCGTGAGCAGGGGGATGCGGCTCATCTCCCGGAGATAGCGACGTTCCGGGCTGTCTTGATCGGACGCGACGGAGGTGCGGCCATGCGTGCGCGATTCCAAGTGGGCACTGTATCCGTTCCGCGGGTCGGCGGTAAGAGGCGTCCGGAGTGGGTTTGCGCGTGCGGGGTAATGAGAGGATAAAGGACCGTCTCCTTTGTTTGCGCGAGATGCGTTCCGTCCCAGCGGCGACGCTCTCGGCTTCTCGCTCAGGCAACCGCGACCGGGTCCCTAGAGCCCCAGCCGGGGCAGGAGCGTGCCATGAGCAGGAAGATCGTCCTCGGAGTCCCTCCCCTCGAGCGCCGCCAGGCGCGCCGGACCGACTGAAGGGCACGGCGTGCGGGTCCGAGACACCACCACGGCCCAGCGGGCCCTGCTCGCGGCCGTGAGCAACGGCATCTCCCGACGTCTCGAAGCGGCGTTCACCGATCCTGCCGAACCCGACGGCCCGAATGCCGCGATCGACCTCCGCGAGCGCGGCCGGCACATGGTGATGGAGATCCCGGAGACGCTGGTGATCGAAGCTACCAGCGTCGTTGCCGCGCGCGAGTCGTTTCGGGTGCGCGTGAAGGGCAGGCGGGATCGCATGCTATTTCGCGAGCCGCCGGCCCGGTTGCCGAAGAGGATCGAGCGCGCCGAGGAGCCGGGGTTCTTCCGGCGCCAGGGCGGCCCCGGCCGCCCCCCACCGCGAGGCCGTCGATGAGCGGGCGGCGAATGGACGGTGCTCCCCGATGACGTTCTTCGGGGGGGGCGGCAGGAACGCCAAGATGACACCGCGTCCGACGGGCCGCCCGGACGGCAAGTCGATTCTGCCAGTCGGCGGTCGCGTGCTCGTGACGCAGGAGTCGCCCGGCGACGGGAGCGTCCCGCTCTCCGACGAGCCGGGCCACACGCGAGTGGGCAGCGTGCCGGTGGGTACCGAAGCCGAAGTGACCGCGTGGCGCCCGCGCGGCGGTTGGGGCACGCGCTACCGGATTCGTATCGAGGACGGAAGCGAGGGCTGGGTGGACGCGGCCAATCTTCGCGCCCGCCCAGCGCCCGAGCCGCCACGTCGAGCCCCGACGCCGATGCCGGTGCGCGACGCGAGCCCGAAGTCGGCCGCGAAGCCCCGCGCAAAGGGCGTCGCGAAGCGTGTCAGGAAGCCGAAGGCGTGAGACGCGAGCGGCCGCCCGTGCACGCCGTCCATCCGGAGACGCCCAGCCGCGGCCTCCTCGGTGCGGTCTTGGAGCGTGCGATGCGTGACGCGATCGGGCCGTTGGGGACGGGCTCGACGGCCTGCACGCCGAGCGAGCAGGTACGGGCGCGCCATTGGTTTCGCCATGCCAGCGTCGAACCGATGTCGTTTCGCTGGCTCTGCCTGGTCCTCGACCTCGACCCCGAAGCCATCGTGCGGCGCTTGGAGGTGCCGAGCGGTCCCGGGGAGACGCGTGAGATCACGAGTGAGGTCGCGGGCGATGCCGTCCTCGTGGAAGGCTAGCGTGGCGATCCTATGGCATCGCGCCGTCGTGCGTATGCAACGGTGGTGGCAGCGCCGCGCCGACCGGCTCGCCGTGGAGCCCACCGAGAAGCCGTCGGAGCATGGGTCGCACCGGGGATCGCAGGCCTGGTTCTGGGAACAGGTTCAGGAGGGCCGGCAGGAGGCCGCGGCCCGTGCCGTCCGGCCAAAGCCCCTGGACCCGTAAGGGGGCGGGTCGCCCCGTAGGGCAGGTCTCAGTGCGGGAACACGAGCTGCTGGCCGCAGTGCGAGCAGAAGATCGACTGCTGCCTTCGCGCGGTGGCGTGTGCCTCCTCGGTGCAGTGACGCGGTGTGATGCCGGCGTTCACGACGCCGCCGCACTGCGGGCAGTGACTGACGGGTGCGTCGCTTCGGCGGTGGTTCATGTTCATGCAGGGGTTCGGCTGGCCTCTGGCGATCATCGGTTTCCTCGCATCTCGGCCGGTCGCTCGTCATGAGCGGGCGCCGCCCCACGGCGGCCAGTTCCGTGGGACGGTGGGGCCCCTCGTCGTCGCACGGATCGCCGTCGGCGAGGAGACGTACTCGTCACTTTGCCTGGGACCGGGCCTGCTGTCGAACCGGTGGCGGCGGTGCATCGAGACGCTGGGTCGCGAGGCTGGCAGTCGCCCGCCCGTCTCGGGTACGGTTACCCCATGAAGATCGAAGGTGGATGCTATTGCGGGGCAGTCCGGTACGCGGCGGAAGGCGACGCGCTCTTCAAGGGGCAGTGCCATTGCCGCGAATGTCAGTACGTTTCGGGCGGGCACCCCAACGTGGTCGTGGGCATGCCCGAGGCCGGATTCACCTACACGAAGGGGGGGGCCAAGGCCTTTCGGCGGCCCGATCTGGCCACGCCCGTGACGCGGGAGTTCTGCGCCGCGTGCGGGACGCATCTTCTGAGCAAGGCCCCGGGGCTTCCGGGCGCGGTCCTCGTCAAGGTCGGGACCTTCGACGATCCGGGGATCTTCGGCGGACCGGACATGGTGATCTACACCGTCGACAAGCAACCCTTCCATCATCTGCCGGAGGGCGTGCCGACGTTCGATCGGGTGCCGGGCTGAGATGACGCCCGGCCCCCCGTCGTCCGGTCGGCGTGTCCCGAGACGGACAGTCCTGGTCCTCGCGCTGGTACTGGTGGCAGCGGTGGCCAGCGCCCATCGCGAAGATCCCGACACGCACGTCCCCCTGCACGATCACGAGTATCCGCTGCGGCGGAGCCGGCTGCTGCTGCGCGATGGCCGCTCGCCGGCGATGCACTTCAAAGGCAAGTGGTCGGGGGCGGCCGATCGCGGTGATTTCGACCCGACCACGAGTGGCGCCACCATCCGGGTGAGTACGACGACCGACGGTGGCGACAGCGGGACGATCCGCCTCCCGGCGGCCGGCTGGACGGCCCGGGGGAGAAGGGTGCGCTACCGCGACCCGAGCGGCGCGGCCGGCGGCATCCAGAAGCTGGTCCTCCGGATCGGCAAACGGGGCGGCAGCCTCGCGATGCAGGCCGGCGGCGACACCTGGCGCTACCGATTGCACGGCGCGCAGGGCCCCATCGACGTGGCGCTCGAGATCGGCGCGGCCCGCTGGTGCGCGGCCTTCAGCGGCAGCGACCTGAAGCAACGGGTAGGCCGGCGGGTGCGGGCCGCGTCGCGGGTGCCGCCGCCTGGGTGCGCGTGCGATGCGCTCGTGGCCGGAACCTTCGACGGCATCCAGACGCTCTTCCAGCAACGCGGATGCACCGCGGCCGTGTGTCACGGGGCCACGCCCGGCCAGGGGAGTCTCGATCTCCGCCCGGCCGTTGCCTACGAGAGTCTGGTCGGCGTGCCGTCGACCATCGACCCGTCCATCGCGCGGGTCCTACCGGGCGACGACGATCACAGCCTACTGTGGCAGAAGCTCGCCGCGCTGACCGAAGGGCTCTCCGGCGTGCCCGGGTCGGGCATGCCCGTCGGCAGCGCCCCGCTCACGGCGGAGGAGCTTCGGCTCGTCTCGCTGTGGATCTACAACGGCGCACCGCCCACGGGCATCGTACCGGGCTCGGAGTCCCTGCTGCTCGACTCGTGCCGTCCCTCCCCGACCCCGAGCAAGATCCCGCCGCCGACTCCCCCAGATCCGAATGAGGGCGTGCAGTTGCATGGCCCGGCCTGGTCGATTCCGGTTCTCGGCGAGGACGAGGTCTGTTACGCCACCTATTACGACCTCCGCGACGTCGTCCCCGCCGAGTCCCGAGGCCCCTGTCCAGAGTTCCGCGGCGGGCCGACCCGTGAATGTCTCTTCTACAATCGCGCCGAGTTGATCCAGGACCCGAACTCCCACCACAGCATCCCGCGCACCTACGTCGGCGAAGCGGACGTCACGCATCCCGCCTTCGGACCGTTCACGTGCCACGGCGGTGCGGCGGACGGGGCGCCGTGTGATCCGAAGACTCGCGGCGTTCCGGCGCCGGCCGGCGCGGACTGCGGCGCCGGCGGCGGGTGCGCCGGGCGGGTCGTCTCGAGCGTCGCCTGCCTCACGTACGGACCGCCAGACTTCGGTCAGGGATTCAACCTGGCCGAGAGTTCGGGGGCACCGGACGTCTTCGTGGCGACCGAGCCTCGCCACGTGCTCGACCTGCCCACCGGCGTCATGGACGCGATCCCGGTCACGGGCGTCATGGTGTGGAACTCGCACGCCTTCAACACCACGCCCGAGCCGACGACCAACGAGCAGTGGCTGCGCTTCTTCTATGCGCCGGCCGACGAGCAGGAGTTCCTGCTGCAGGACTTTTTTCACATTCGCGACATCTTCATCATGGAAGTGCCGCCGTTCGAACGCCGCGAGTACTGTACGACGCTCATGTTCAAGGCCGGGACCCGTCTCTTCGAGCTGATGTCGCACACGCACAAGCGTGGCGATCTGTTCGAGCTGTGGGGACCGGGCGGTACCGATGCCTGCGAGTCGTTCCTCGACCCGACCTGCGGGCCAGACGCCGCCTCCCCGATGCTGCGCACGACCGACTACGCCGACCCGGACGTCGTGGTGTTCGATCCGCCACTGGTCCTCGACGGGGACGCGGCGGATCGTACGGTCAAGTACTGTGCGATCTACGACAACGGCGCCACGGACCCCACGGCGGTGAAGCGCCGCTCGACGGCGCCTCCGAGCGCGCAGAAATGCACGGACGGCGAGGTGGCGTGCGTGGGCGGGTCCAATCGCGGCGTGCCGTGCGGGGGCCTCGATGCGGTATGCGATTCGGCCCCCGGCGCCGGCGACGGCGTGTGCGATGCGTGCCCCCTGCGCGGCTGGGTGACCGCCGACGACGAGATGTTCGCATTGCTCGGGTCCTACTACTGCGCCGAGGGGGTGGATTGCGTGGTGCCGGCCGAGTTGCCGCGCCGATTGCCGCCGACGTTCCCGGGGCTATGACGGGCCCTGGCGCGGAGCGTAGAGCCCCTGATCGCGGCGAACCCACCAGGCGCCGGTCGCCGCCCGCGTGTCCGGAGAGCTGAACCGGTACGTGAAGAGCCGGGCCCGCAGATAGCGGGGCGGCTCGTCGGGGAAGGGGTTCGAGGCGAGCAGGGCGAGCACGGGCGCGCGGCCCTCGGCGAGCCGGTCGAGCAGGGCCGGGAACCAGTACGTTCGCTCGAATCCCTGCAAGGCGGCGAACCACATCTGCCAGTCGAGGCGGGGCATGTGCGGCTGGACGAAGTCCGGACGGCGCCTCGGATCGCCGGGCTTCCACCGGAACTCGTAGGGTCGCCAGGTCCGTCCGTCGACGGAACCCTCGAGGACGATCTCCGGCCGCTCCTTCGTCATGGTGGCGAAGAGTCCGTAGGCGTTGACGGAACGAAGCGGCCGTACGGCGGCGAGGGCGTCGCGGAGCGGCCCGGGCAGACGCTCAAGCCCTGCGATGCTCGGGACCATCGTGCCCAGACTGAGGAGTCCGATGGCGCTGGCGAGTGCCGGACGCACGGCTACGCCCAGTCTGCCACGGCGGCGTGCCGGTCCGGCGTCGTCGTGTGGCGACCCGTACGCGCGGCCGAGCGTCCGGTCGTCGAGGAGCGGTATGCACAGGACCACGGTGAGCAGGTTGAAGAAGCCGTAGTTGCCGGTGGCGGCGATGCCGACCTGCAGGGCGACCAGGAGGATGCAAGCCGCCTGGCGAACGCGCCGGGGGCCGAGGATGCCGAACGGGACGACCAACTCGATCGAGAACATGACCGCCGCCGCCGCTCGGTGGACGATCGTTGGCAGATGCTGCGCGTACCAGCCCACCCAGACGGGAAGGCACGTCGTCCAGTAGTGGTACTGGAGGGCCGTCAGGTCCCACCAGGCCGGATCGCCGCTGCGGAGCTTCACGACGCCCGACAGGAAGCTCAGCTTGAAGAGCAGGAGGCGCAGCAGCCAGACGGCGGAGCGCGACGTGCCGGTGGCCACGCCGGGCCGGATGCCGGCCGGCGCCAGGAGGCAGGCCACGAGTCCGGTCTCCAGGAGCAGCGCGTCCCACTGGAAGCCGAGAAAGACCTGACCGACGACGGTGAGCGACAGGTAGGTCGCCCAGAGGAGGGCGCAGGTCGCCAGCGGCGCGACGTTCACGAAGAGCACAGTGGCCAGGGCGACCCCGCCCCAGCAGAGGACGCGCAGCGTCGCGTCGCTGGCGCCGGTCCACCAGCAGAGCGTGGGGAGGTGCCAGGGCGCCGCGTCGCCGAGTCGTTCCTGCGCCAAAGCGAGGTAGTTCCCCGCGGGCAGGATGCCCTGCGGGCCGACTAGGCCGGTGATCTGAACGCCGAGCGAGGCGAACGCGATCGCGTAGACGACCGCCAGCAGGCGAAGGAACAGCCAGCGCGTCAGATCGAAGCGCCCGGCGGCCACCGGGCCTCGCTCAGAACATGCCGCCCGAGTCGACGCCCCCCGAGCCGGAGTCCCGGCTCGGAATGTCCTTCCCGGTGATCATGTCCTTGTAGCCCATGCCGGGGCCGACCATCGGGTACACATGGGCGCTCGGGTCGACCATCACTTCGAGGAAGGCGGGACCGGAGAAGCTCACGAACGCTTCCAGGTCCTTGCGGACCTGGTCGCGGGCCGACACGCGCCGGGCGAAGCCGAAACCGTCGGCCTCCACGGCCCGGATGAAGTCCTTCTTGTGCAGCGTCTTGTCCGTCCCGGAGTAGCGGCTGGTGTAGAACAGGTCCTGCCACTGACGCACCATGCCGTCGCCCATGTTGTTGAGCAGCAGCACCTTCACCGGAATGTCGTAGGTGGTGAGCGTCTCGAGTTCGCCGTAGTTCATCCGGATACTCCCGTCGCCGTCGACGTCGATGACGAGGGCATCGGGGTTGGCGATCTGCGCCCCGATGGCGGCCGGCAGGCCGAAGCCCATGGTGCCCATGCTGCCTGACGTGAGGAACGTGCGGGGCTTGGTGAAGTCGAGGTACTGGGCGGCCCACATCTGATGCTGGCCGACGCCGGTGGAGACGATGGCGTTACCTTGGGTGATCTCGTTCAGTTGCTCCAGCACGTACTCGGCCCGCACGGCCGACCCGCCCCGCGCGAAGTTGTAGGCGTGCCGGATCTTGAGCTGCTGCAGGTGCGCGCGCCAGGGCTGGAAATTCCTCTTGAACCCGGCGCCGGCTTCCAGGAGCTGGGCAAGGCCGCTCTTGGCGTCCATCACGTGCGCCCAGTCGACGTGCTTCACCTTCTCGATCTCCGAGGCGTCGACGTCCAGGTGGGCGATCGTGGCGCGGGGTGCGAACTCCTTCACCTTGCCTGCCACACGGTCGTCGAAGCGCGAGCCGACGGCGAACAGGAAGTCGCAGTCCTCGACGGCGTAGTTCGCATAGGCGGCGCCGTGCATGCCGAGCATGTGCATGGACAGCTCGGACGTCGTGTCGATGCCGCCGATGCCCATGAGGGTGGTGACCACGGGAATGCCGAAGCGCTTCGCGAAGGCACCCAGCTCGGTGGCGGCGTTGCCGTTGATGATGCCGCCGCCGGCGTAGATCAGCGGTCGTTCGGAACGCTCGAGCAGGCGGAAGAAGTCCTCACCGTGCGACGGCGAAAATCGCACGGCCTGTAGTTGCTCCATGCGGCGACGCCAGCCGTGCGACGCCAGGAGCCCTTCGCCCTTGAAGGGCTGCTCGGCCAGTTGCACGTCCTTCGGCAAGTCGACCACGACGGGACCCGGCCGGCCGCTGCGCGCGATGTCGAACGCGGTGCGCATCGTCTCCTCGACCTTGGTCTCGTCGGTGAGGAGGAACACGTGCTTGGCACAGGCAGCCATGATGTTGAAGACGGGAGCCTCTTGGAACGCGTCGGTACCCATCGCCGCCCGCGGGACCTGGCCGCAGATGAGGACCACCGGGATGGAGTCCGCCTGGCAGTCCCGGATCGGGGTCACCGAGTTGGTGGCGCCCGGTCCGGAGGTGACCAGGAAGACGCCCACCCGCCCACTCGAGCGCGCATAGCCGGCTGCCATGAACCCGGCCCCCTGCTCGGTGGCGGGCACGATGAGGCGGATCTGCTCCGCTTCGGGTCGGGTTTCATTGTAGCGGAAGACGGCGTCGTAGGTGGGGAGGATGGCGCCCCCGCTGTAGCCGAAGATGGTGTCGACGCCTTCGTCGGCGAGGACCTGCAGGATGGTGTCGGCGCCACTGAGGACCTTGCCCTTCAGCGGATGTGTGGAAATCGGCGGACTCGGCACCGACGCGATCGGAGCCTGTGGTTTCCTGGCGGTCGACATGGGTTCCTCCGGACCTCCCTCGGACGAAGGCCAGCTCCGTGTATAGCGTGGAATCGGAGGGCGTGCCATGCACGCCGCCGCCTGCCGCTCGCTCAGAAATGGAGGCCCTTCTTGCGCGAGTAGCCGGTTTGGCGGGCGCGGATGCGCCCGTCCGGTCCCACGAGCACGAAGCTCGGTGTGCCCGCCACCCCGTAGGCAAGAAAGCTGCGCCGGTCGGGGTCACTGGCGATGACGCCCGGGAACGGCTCCTGGAAGCGCGCGAAGAACGGGCCGAGCTGGGTGGCGTCCTCATCCGTGATCGAGACGATTCGCACGTGGTCACGCGCGGCCAGCTGCGCCAGCTCCGGGAGCGCGGCCTTGCAGATGGAGCACCAGGTCGCCCAGAAGAAGAGCAGGGTGTCGCCCGCGCCGGCGAGCTGCGTCGGCGGCGTGCCGCGGTATGGTTCGAGGTCGAGCGCCGGCGCGGGATCGCCCGCCTGGGGTGGCTCGGGGAGCTGCGGCCAGGTCCGCGGATAGGCTTGCAGCGTCACCGACACGCGCCGGGTGGCGCCGTCCCTGAACAGCATCAGGTCGGCGGTATCTCCCGGGTCCGACAGCATCGTCCAGGCCCGTACCTGTCCCGGTTCGACGAAGGCCTCCTCGGGGGTGCCGACGATCACGTCGCCCGACGCGATGCCGGCGCGGGCGGCCGGCGAATCGGGAAAGACGGCCTGGACCTGGGCGGCCCCTGCGGCGAGCCGGTAGCGCGTGCGCTGGGCCTCCGTGGCGCCCCGAAACTGCAGCCCCAGCCAGGCGGGGAGAAAGCGCTCGGCCGTGCTCAGATCGGCGGCGTACGAGGGAAAGGCCTCCGGTTCGTACTCGACGATGCCCTCGGGGCGGCCGACCGGGAGGCGGATGGTTTCGCAGGCGACCATCTCCTCGAACGCGGCCCGCGCCTGGGGATCGGGGAGCGCGGCGAGATGGGCCTCCCCGGCCAGGCGGATCAGCAATGCGCGCAGCCGCAACAGCACGCCCAAGCGCACCTGCATGCGGTACACGAGCTGGGTCGCCAGCTCGCGCTTGTCGCGGAGGCGCTGCAGGCGTTCGTACGTGAGGGGCTCACGACGCGTGTATGCTCCGAGCGCCTCGATCAACTCGCCGCGGATGGCGATCCGCTTGCCGTCGGAGAGGGCGCGCACGCCGTCGGGGGCGAGCCGCTCCTTCCAGACGGGCTCGGCATCGGCGAAGCGCGAGACGTTCGCCTGTGCGGCCGTGGAGAAGGTGTCCCGCCAGGCGTCCCGCTGACGGCGGAGTTCGTCGCTCACGGTGCGCACGCGTTCGATCTGGTCGTCGACCTCGGTGACGCGGCGGGGGGAGGCGAGGCCGTACTGATCTGCGATGCGGTCGAGGCGCCGGATGTGCGATTCCCAGGCGCCGGAGTCGCGCAGCGCCTCGGCGATGCGAGCATCCCCGAGGGCGGGCAGGGACGTGCCGGCGGTGACCGCGGCCTCGCCGAGGAGATCCTCGAGCAGGACGTCCGAGGAGCGCAGCGGTACGTCCGGGGAGTCGTCGCGGACGAGGACCGACTCGTGCGCGTGGGCGAGGCTGCCGTGCGCCGCCAGGG
>Ga0302046_10006596_pt1 | contig 10103 bp, 13 predicted proteins | sample RVTome_11_FD_200261 | JGI IMG/M metagenome (GOLD analysis project Ga0302046, IMG submission 200261) | Soil microbial communities from uranium-contaminated site in the Upper Colorado River Basin, Wyoming, United States - RVT147D111 (version 2) ... | reverse complement strand
ATAAAGTCAATCTCCAAGAAATCCTCAGTCGTCATGACCTGTTTATTACGCAGCCGCTCCATTTCGCGCACTGAAAGAAGTAACTTCTTGTGCATTGCGTCTATGTCTAACCCCGACATTTGCTCAATCAGTTGAACCACCCTGGCTCCGAGCAAGTTTATTTCCGGTCTGGTAGACAAGGTATCGGGTAACTGGCTCAACTCCTGAAACGCCTGCGCTAAACTGTAGTCACGAACCGCATTGGCGTACATTTGCGTTCGTGTTTTAACTTTTCGCTCTTCAACAATTTCAGCCACAATCGCCTTCTTAGGTCCTCGGCTGTGCAAAGCGCAGCGACCATCGGGAGAAGAGGTATTTGAGCATAAGGAACGCACATAGCCGCATTTTGGACAATAAGGGAGAGAGACCGTCTTATCTTTATAGTAATCATAGCCGCAATGGTTACAGTTTCGCAGCGGCCACGCACAGTACATTTTTTTGTAGTTGTCCGGCCATAACATTCCCTGGTAAAGCTGTAAGTTTTCCAGCAGCGAAGGAAACCATTGTTTCTCTAAGAATGTATCAAGGTCCTGCGTAATCATCTTTTCGGCAGTTTCCACCATTACCGAAATGTTCTCCCCTACTTCGGCTTCCGGTAACACCCCTGAACGATTGTCTCTTTGGCGCAGGATCATGATTAAAGAGCGCCGTAATGCCGCACCGTAAGTGAGAAATTGGTCTTTGTCCTGGTTTTCACAAGCTAGTAGGAGGTTGTTTAGGGCAATGGGGACAGTGTAGGGCGCTAGAATTTCCTTAACTTCATCTAGCTTGTCTACAGGAGCGCCGTAGTCCAACAGAATTTTGCGAACTTCGTTCAGGTAAACCTCTAAGTGTCTCGTCTCAAAAGCAATCATGGAGTATCTCAAAAAAAATACCGCCTGAGAGCGGTATTTGTATTACGTTGTTATTTGATTATAGCGGGTCTAAATCAGAATGTCAGGGACTTCCAACTTTCGGCCCCCCTCTTTTTGCAACCTCTTTTTCTGTTCCATTACCAACTCTGGTCTTGAAAGCTTCTGATTCTGCAATCGCTCTGCTTCATTGGCGACAAAATATTTAGTTACTTCTTCCGTTGTAAATGTATGCGCTGTATCCAAGTTTTCCAAAGCTTCTTGTTTCAGTGCTTTACGTTCTTCAAGTTCTTCGGCTTCATTGATTTCCCGTTCTGTCTTTAGAGCCATGCGATAAGCCTCCAACTCAGCTTCATTAGCAACGGCATAAAACCGCGCCGTTCGCTTATGCGGCTGAATCACATCACCACCCCAGTCCTCATTGAAAAGAGCCAACCGCGCTTCACTCATCGGCTTCCTACCGATGTGAAAATGGTCGGTCTTTTTGCCCAGTTCAGGGGAACGGCGAGATAGTTTGTAATAAACATACTGTTTGCCTTTCTTGGAACGTATGTCTTTTGACTGGGTATAAAAACGATTATGTCCACTCATAATGATTGATCATAGCAAACTATACTCAAAAAATCAAGATCGCTAAAATAGAGACATCTGCTTCGGCTCTATTTTGTCCAGAATTTTGTAAGCTTCCTGGATATAGAAAGTGTAATCAAGCGGGTAATCTTGAGCGGCCGCACTCTCTACGTCGTTCAAAACCATAACGGTGCGGCCGCTTAATAAGCTGGTTCTACGTGGTCCTGCTTGTTTGTAAATGATGCCGCCTTTGGTAGTGGCGATGAAGCGGTTGGTCTTTTGTAACGGTATTGTTTCTGTCACTGTCTGAAAAAACTGAACAAATTTAGCATTCGAGCGTTCGGTCATCATGAAATCATGAACATCCTCGTGCTGACCAACTGTTTTCTCTATTGGTGTTCCATCCAGAAAGTATTGTCTGAGCGCCATAGATACAATTGGGTATTTAAACCCTTTGCGGAAGGTCCAGACGGTCAATGAGTCATCATAGGAGAATACGTTTTTGGTCTTAACCTTACCGCTCGTAGATCGTGCTAAGTAAGCGTTCACATCCCGTCTGACATATAAGTCATACTCGGTAAATTCTAATTCTAAGCTGGTTTTCTGCTGCCACTCCTGACATAACCTCTGGTAAGTTTCTTGCTTATCATCAGGTACAAGACAAACAATCCCGTCTGTATTAGCCGAGATACAGCGAATTCCCTCCAGAGCTAGTTTTTCAATCAAGTCTAAGAGGTAAATCTGTCCCCCTATGGTAGTTTGGTAAAAGCACAAAGGGTCATACAACCAAAAACCGGAGTAGTTCATTTTACCAAAAGCTCCGTTAACACTAATTTTCAGTCCTTCGCTTTTGGCCTTTTTGCCTTGCTTCTTGGCTTCTAAACGATTGTTCGTCAGTTTTATATCTAACTGTTTGATTCTGTCTAGTTCAAGATGTGCCGGGTAAAAATTCTCATTTTGGCGCAGTCGAGGATAGTAGCTACTGACATCCGCATCAATAATCTTCAGTCCTGGTTGAGAGCGGAACACGCCACCCTCATCTTTAGAATGCATACCACCTACGCCAAAACTGTAGGTTGCACCACAGAATGCAAACTCATAGGTGAAGCTCTTTTCGCCCCACGTTAACTTATTCCCATTGGCGAACTTAATGGTTCGAGCGGCCGCATGGTCTATCAAGATATAAGCAAATAATCGTGCAGACCTATCCTGGGTTGCTTTGGTTGTCTCCCATACCTGCTTATTGGCAGCAGGAAGTTGTAATTCCAAAACACCATTTTCCAGTCGAAAAGAATAAGTTTTCTTTTTCTTCGCCGCCGCCCGTTCCTCACAGATTCCAACTAAACTATTATTGTTTACCATTTGATCAGCCAGGTTCTTTTGAAAGCCTATTTTCCCCCGAACAATGTCAAAATCGTAAAACCCGGCAATTAATGTTTGCATCTCAGGAGTTACGAAATTGTAATGTCTTGGTAGGACTTCGTGACCGAAGATTTGATTACGAAACGTTCCTTTTTCATCCGGCTCCCCGTACTCTTTAGTAAAAATAATATTGGTGATAGCCGAATCCCCCGCTGCTAAGAGATCGACCCCATATTCCTTACCTAATTCTTCCCGCATCTCTATTTCATCTTTCAGAGCATGAAATAATTTACAAGTAATACCAACATCGTTAAAGTTGTATTTCACAATAAACGGTATATCCTCTTCCTTTACCGACTCGTTATAAGGAAGAGGCAGGTCTTGTAGCTTGTGGTGCTTCAAATGGATAGCACAGTTTTTGAGCGCCGGTCGGTTCATATTAACCGCTATGATCTCTTGTAAATCAATCGTTTGGAACTTGAATTTCCAATTCATGAGCCGCTTCATAGCTTGCCATAATTTGGGCGACCAGCTTTCCCGATCCCTGGTAATAATTATCTGGGCTAGATTCCACAAACCTTCACAGGTGAGCGGCCGCTTACTGTGTACATCTAAAATACGGGCCAACAAAAGATTGTCGAAACGATAGGAATTAAATCCTGCCAAAGTAAGGTCTGGTTGGCAAACAAACTCGCGCAACTCCCGCCACTTCTGATCATTATCCTCTTTGGACCAACCATCATAAATAACAAAGAATGTTTTCTCGCCGGTTTCCACGTCCTCAAAAGCGGCGGTGAACAGGTTTCTAAATGTTTCTAAATCATACGCTAAGGTCGCCATCGTTAATGAACTCCAGGTAGTCTTCAAAATCGTGCCGTCCCGGATTGCTCTGGCTGTGCAACATTAAGTAGGCACGATACGCTTTGGTATTGGAATAAGTTAACTGCCCGTATTGAACAATCTTCAAAGGCAGTGCTAATCTGGCATCCCTACCTTCCGTATCCAACCGGGCTAGAAAAGGTGTTAGCCACTTGCACTTAATCATTGGTATTCCCAAATATCCACCGTATTAGGCAACCTCAGCAAGTAGGGCGAAACCTGTCCTTTCTGCAAGCGACCGTAACCGATGCCGGGATAGTTTAAGGCAATAGTGGTACGAGGATTCTCATCACAAAACTGCATCAGTTTGAGAACACTGCGTCGAATAATCTCAGGATCACTATCCAACCACCAGGCTCTCTTCGTTTGAAACAGTCCTAAGCGGCCGCTCACAAACGGCACAAAATTGTATTCGTTAAATAGATTTTGTTCTTTTCCAAAATGTTCTAAGAGGTAGCTCCCCGCTACTTCCGGTAGTCCAGGATACCGCACCACCGCTTGCTTCGCAATTCCTGCCTCCATAACCAACTCGCCCCAGTCGTTACAACTGGCATTGGTTGTAATCAAAAACAAATCCACTCTATCGTGAGCAAACCACATGTCCCCTTTCTTAAATAAAGCCATTTTTGTTCTCCTATGTACTCAAAATTTATAGGAGTATAACTTTTTTCCTTCCCCCTGTCAACGCGAAAAAGCCGCCTTTGGAGAAGACGGCTTTTTCTACAGGAGAACATTATAGGAATGTTTTGTACAACTTTCAGTCTACCAGCAAATCAAAAAATGTCAAGTTAGACAGAGCGTCCAAATTAAACTATACTTTTTTCAAAGCTTCTTTTTTTGAGGAGAATAATATGCAAAATCCAAAGGTAAATATACATGGCAGTTGCAGCAACAGTGTAACCCATATGCGTAATTGCGCTTCTTCAGGACGACCGGTTATTGTCAAAGCGGTGGACAATGCCGGTTTGGTATTGGATGCTTGCAACATAGCCGCTCAATTTGGCGTTCCGGCCACCGTCATTATGCGGTGGGTAGATTTACCCGGTTATCCTCAAGGAATCCCCAACTATCAGGAAGAACCCGTAGCGGCCGGTATGAAGTATGCGGCCGCTGTCAAGCAAAGGTTAAGTCAAGCTCCCGAACTAACCCCTCTGACGGGTAAATTCTACCTGTCTATATTTAATGAAATCAGAACCCAAATAGACCCGGATAATCCTAATTACAACAACATGCACCCGGTGAGTTGGATCGCTGTCTGCGGTCAAACGGTAGCCGAAGAACTACTGGCCGCAGGTCATAAAGTTACCTTATTTAGTTTTAATGCCGGAACACCGGAACCGGAAGATTGGTTGCGCGAGAAAGTGCCAGATTTACTTCGATTTGCGGCCGCTAACAAAGACCATGTTATGATCGACTGCCACGAAGGTTATCCGATTGGAGCCGGTCTGAACGACGACTGGCGGCAATATTGGCCGCATATGATCGGTCGCTTTGTTCATATGTACACCGCTTGTCAGGTACTCCAGATAGGGTTTCCCTCCATCGTTATTTCTGAGTTCGCCTGGCAGTACGATAATATGCCCGATGGAACGCAAGCCTTAAAAGTGGTTCAAGAGGTGTTAGCCGAAGTCTACCAACCCTGGTCTGGTTTTAATGCTTTATACCTGTGGACCGGTCTCTTCCCTGGCGCTAATAGTACACTTAGCAATAAAATGTGTAGTTTCGCCAATACGACGTTATGGAACTATACCCTAACCGGCTCGGTAGAGGTTGAGCCAATACCGGAGCCGGAGCCGGATTGTTTTGGTAAACCCCGTGTTCAATACGCCCGAACCTACGTCCTCTTGCACGATAGTATGTCAGTAGAATGGTGGTTAGCGGCCGCTCGTGGCGGTTATGCCCCTAGAGGAACGCCAGCCAGCGGCCGCTTTACGGTTGGCACAAGTGCGGATGATGCTGGCGTTGCCGACTTGCTTAAGCGGCGCATCATTGCGGTTAACCCTGAATTGTGGGGGGCAGGGGAAGATGGAACCGGACTTGAAGGTTTCTTTAAGCAATATTATCCGGGAGCGACTTACATTCCTTTAGCGGCCGCTACTCCGGCTGAACTAGAGGATAAATTAAAAGTCCTCGATCCTAATAATCCACCGCAACCTGTACCTATTGCTACCATGTTTAGCGCCCCTATCGGCACAGCCGCCGAACGAGACGCGGGAGAGTTGTGGAATGACTAACTGGTTTGATGCCAATCCTTTTCTCAATTTTTACGAGGTAACGCCTGGTCGTTTCGCCTATCATGAAGGAGCAGACCTGAATCTTAATGTTCCAACGTGGGACGCAGATTCAGATAAACCAGTTTATGCTATTGGTGACGGTGTTGTAACCTATAGTCAGTTGGTTCCTGCACCTTCCACCTGGGGACGTAAAGTAGTTATTCGCCACAAGCTGCCTGACGGTTCCATCATTCATAGTCGTTATGCTCACCTCAGAACGCTAGCGGTGCAGGTAGGTGACATAGTTTTGCGCGGTCGGCAAATCGGAACTGTTGGCGGCACAGAGTATGGTTTCCCCAACCATCTTCATTTTGCTATTAGCCATTCTGGTATCTTAGAAACTAATCCTACCCATTGGCCGGGCACAAATCGAGAGGCCGTTGTCGCTAATTATGTAAACCCCAAAGCATGGTTACAAGTGTACAATCCGCCCGTTCTGTTTCCTACCGAGGTCTCCTTTGGTATTCACGATGAAGATGGAGCCAAATGGATGTTAGCCAACCAGGTTAAAGGTCCGTCGTTGCACAGCATTGTGCTAAAAGCACCTACGCCTATTGATTTCACGCGCTATGCTGATGCCGGTATTCGCGTCTACTTACGCCTGAATTGGGACTATCACCCCAACGGAACGCTACCAGGACCAGATCGCCCTCAAGAACAGTTGCAGTTTGTCAACGCCTGTATTACAACCATAACAGAAAGCAAGGGTGTTGCCGGTTGGATCATCGGCAACGAGTTCAACAATCCTGCTGAACATCCTGACGGCAAATCTTTATCTCCTACCTATGTTGCTAAGTTATACAACGGAATTTGGGGAATGGTCCCTCTTGACAAACCGGTTTCTATTGGCGCAATTGATCCTTACTTTGGCCCGTCCCATTTTCCCTTCCCGGATAATAGGAAATACTGGTCAGACCTCTTACAACTGATTGACGGTATTGATTTCTTCAATTTGCACCCGAAGACACAAGACTCTCGACCTGAACTGGTCAACTCCAACCAGACCTTTACCGATCCCCCTTTAATTGGGGCCTACCAGCACTTAAACAGCTATAAGCAGTTATTAGAGCTAATACCGGCTAAGTATCGTTCACGACCCGTTGTACTGTCTGAGGTAAACCCGCAGCGCAAAGCGCCGGGTGGGGTCTTGGGTTGGAATGCCGATTTAGCGGCCGCATGGATTGAGGCAGCGGCCGCTAATGTCACTGCCTGGAATAATGTTTCGGGTACAATGAAGGTTCAAGAGGTAATTTTCTATCGTTGGTCGTTTGACGAGTGGGCGTTGCAAAACATTCCTGCTGCGCTAAATACTGTTAAAAATTTGTAGTCACTTTCAAGGTGTTTTGTAGGTAGCAGTAGCGTTTTTTCTGTTAAACTAAAGGTGTGTGTTTGGATATTCAAGCAGTTGCCATCATTGTTACAATCCTCATTGCTCTGAGCTTCTTTATCTTAGGCGCAGCGGTTGATTTTGTCATTCATTCGCGCCAACACAAACGAGTGCTTCGTTTTTACGAAAAAGAACTGGAGCTAAACCGGCAGACCATAACCAGTCAAGACCAACTCCTGGCAGCGGCTTTAGCCAACAAAGAAATAACCGCCATCTTAGACAAGGCAATCTTTCTCATCTACCACAACCCACAGGACGAAATAACTTTTATAACCAATCGTGCCGCAATGGAACTTTTCGGAGAACCGGCAGAAAACATTATTGGTCGCGTGATTGCCGAAGAGGATAATCAAGAGGCAGTGCGGGAGGCGGCTGAGTACCGGCAGATGGTTCGAGCCATTAGCGGCCGCTTTGAACCTTTGTATCCGCTGAGAGTTCGGTATCTCAACCGTAACGGTGATTACAAATGGTATGAAGCAGAAGTCAACCCAATTTTACGCGACGGTGGTGTGGTGGGTACAATTAGTGCTCTGCGGTATTTACGCGATCCGTTTCGAGTTTAAATCAGGAGAAAATAATGAAAGAAGAAATTAAAGAAATAGTTGCCAGAATCTACCAGTGGGTAATAGAGAACCCTCGTGCCGCCAGAGCGGTTATTGTGGCCTCAGTCTCAGTCTTAGCCACGCGCCTGCCAGTGCTTGAACCGTATCAAGAGCCGATCATCACTGTCCTTTTGACTCTGTTTATTGCCCAGGATGCCCGAATAGCAACCAGGGACACTATTTCGCAACCGAGCGTAGAAAATAACGATGTCCAATCCGATGCCTGAGAGACCGTTTGGCGTTCGTGGCTATCTGCGGCCTGATTTTACCAAGAGCCTATCGCCACAACTGGTTAAAATTGACGACTTCTTTCGGGATTATCCTAAGTTTGAAACGGCTTACGGGCGCAGGCTGTTTGTCGTAGATGATGAAACGGTTGTTTATGTACAGACGCTCAGGCAACTGCTCATAAATAGAGATGCTACCGTTCATGTTTTGGAAAAGGAAGAGGCTAGACTTGTTGAAATAGCTAAGGAATGGCAAGACTACGTAATGAAGTTTCACCAATTTTTGAAAAGTCTCGGCTATTCAGATGATGCACTCCCCACACCCCCCGAACGAACCGCGTGACTCTCCTTCGCACTACGTTTGTTCTTCAATTCAATTCGCCTTATCTTGTCCCAAACCCCCTGTCTTGTAATACGCATCAAAACCCCTATCTCCTCTAAAGTTGCCTGTTTGTTCTTAACCAGACGATAAGCGATTAAGTCGGCATCTCGCGCATTCTTAGAGAACTTACGCAAGACAAAACCTTTGCGGCGCAATGCGGCCGCATGAATAACCACGCCTTTGCGACTTTCCATACCGCTCTTAACCAATACCTCGTCAATAGAAGCAGCCTTGTTCCATAGTTGGGCAAATTCGTTGTCATCCACTAAATCCTTCCTCCTGGGTACATTTCACGCAACTGACCTACTCTGTCTGACTCTTTGACTACTAGAATGTCAGGCCCATTTAAGCGCACTAATGCGTTTTCAATAACAGACTGTAGACGATCTGGTACAACCAAGGTGTCACCATTATTCAATCCTAATCCAATCGTCAACATATCGGCCGCACTTTGCTGTCTGCCAATATAAACCGTCTGTCCTTCGTACTCAGGCTTACGAAGGTGAACTTCCGGCGAGAAATCGTTGGTCCAAATAGTCAGCGGCCACGAAACAGTGTCGTCGTAAGTCATTTGCAAAAGCCATTTTGCCGTTAAGTCCATATTCTGCGGTAGGTTGGACAAACCGTAAAATGATACTTCGCCTTCGTCTGATGATTGCCAAGAATCGTCACTGTAGAGAATTTTCACAAGCGTAACAAAAACCTCCATCTTCCAACCACCCCCCAAAACCGTCGCTACGTGACTCCACTCTTCGGGTGCAATATATATAGCCGATTCTTCTTCTACTTCTCGACTTATAGCCTGCTTAGGTGTTTCGTTTGGCTCAATTGTCCCCCCAAGACCGTTTGTTTTGCCTTTCATGCGGCCGCTGTTCTTGCGTATTAACAAAACTTGACGATCCGATATTACAAAACCTAAACAATAATGTTTCATCCTGCATCTCCTGTAATATAACTACTAATATAACTGGCTCCACAGCGGCCGCACCATAAGTTCTTTCCATCGGCCATACACTCGGTATTAAAACAATCCGGGCAAATCTTATTCTTAATTAACTCTTCTTTACATATTAAAGCGTAAGTTAAATATTTAATGACTAAGGTTGCTTGCAACTTCGCCTGATACAAATCTTCCCCGTACACATCCATGATCACGCCGTCTGTGCTGTGGGAACGAATAACTGCCAACCAACCGCGCTCCTCGGTTTTTATTACGTCAGCTATGTAGAGTCTATCTAACACGGTTGCTCCTGTAAAATTCGTTCTGGGAGTCTTCGTAAATACCTAACAGTTCTTCGTAAACAGGCGGAATCTTCTTGCTAACACTCAATAGGTTGTCAATTACACTACCTATTCCGTCAGCAGCAATAGCACCGCTCAGTATCATTTCCTGCAAAGCAGCGGCAGCATCAGCAATTTTCCAAATTTGATTTTCTGTCATTATTTTGTTTCTCCTGTTAAAAAGGTACGTTGTCCTTGCCGCAATGGGGACAAATTAAGTCGTTGCTCGAATTAAACAATGAGCCGCAAC
>Ga0302046_10006595_pt1 | contig 10104 bp, 8 predicted proteins | sample RVTome_11_FD_200261 | JGI IMG/M metagenome (GOLD analysis project Ga0302046, IMG submission 200261) | Soil microbial communities from uranium-contaminated site in the Upper Colorado River Basin, Wyoming, United States - RVT147D111 (version 2) ... | reverse complement strand
TACCTCACGCGCATGGGCAGCGCCGCATCGCGCATGCAGCGCCTGATCGACGACCTGCTCAGCCTGTCACGGGTGACGACGCGTGGCAATCCGCTCGAGCCGATCGACCTGGCGCCGCTGCTGGAAGAAGTCGTGACGGATCTCGAGCACCGCATTCACACGACCGCCGGCACTGTCGATGTCGGTGAGGTGCCCGTGATCCACGCTGATCCCGTACAGATGCGCCAGGTCTTCCAGAACCTGATCGGCAATGCGCTCAAGTTCCATCGCCCGGACGTAGCGCCGGTCGTGCGGGTGAGCGCAGTCCGGACCAGCACGGCCACGGTCGAGATCCGCATCGAGGACAACGGCATCGGCTTCGAGAACAAGGACGCGGAACGTGTCTTCCTGCCCTTCCAGCGCCTGCACGGCCGGACGCAGTACGAAGGCACGGGCATCGGCCTGACGATCGTACAGAAGATCATCGAGCGACACGGCGGCACGATCCGCGCGGAGAGCGAGCCCGGCCGGGGCACGCGCTTCCTTGTGACGCTCCCACTCCACGGAACCATGGGAGAGAGACATGCCGCCTGAGCGAGCGGAGCCGATCACCATCCTGATGGCGGACGACGATGCGGATGACCGCATGCTCGCGCGCGAAGCCATGGAAGAGAGCCGGCTCTGCAACTGCTTCCGCTTCGTCGAAGACGGGCAGGAGCTGATGGACTACCTGAGGCAGACGGGACCGTACGCGAACGCGGACGCGCCGCGACCGGGCCTGATCCTGCTCGACCTGAACATGCCGCGCAAGGATGGACGGCAGGCACTGCAGGAGATCAAGAGTGATCCGCAGCTGCGCCGGATTCCGGTCATCGTGCTGACCACGTCCAAGACGGAAGAGGACATTCTGCGCACGTACGACCTGGGCGCCAACAGCTTCATCTCGAAGCCGGTGACGTTCGAGCGGCTGGTCGAGATCGTGCGCACGCTCGGCACCTACTGGTTCAACATTGTCGAGCTGCCGGGCGGCAATGGCAACCGGTAGCATGGAGAGAGCCGTGCGTGTGCTGCTCGTCGAAGACGACGAGGATGACTGGGTCCTGACCCGTGCCATCCTCGCGGACGGCTTCGGCTCGCGCGTCATGCCGGACTGGGCGCAGACGTACGAGGCCGGACTCGAGCGATTGCTCACGGACGACTACGACGTCGCGCTCGTCGACTACAATCTGGGCAGCGAAACGGGAATCGAACTGCTGACCGAGGCCGCCGCACGGGGCTGCCGCATCCCGATCATCATGCTGACCGGCCAGGACGACCGCTCGACGGACCTGCAGGCCATGCACGCGGGCGCCGCGGACTATCTGGTGAAGAACCGCGTGACCAGCGATCTGCTGGAACGGGCGATCCGCTATGCCCGTGAACGACATCGCCTGCTCGAACAGATCCGCTCGCTCTCGCTGAATGACGAACTGACCGGACTCAGCAACCGGCGCGGCTTCTTCACGCTGGCCGACCAGCGGCTGCAGCTGCTCGAGCGACGTGCGCCGCAGTGCCTGCTGCTGTTCGCCGATGTGGACGGATTGAAGCATGCCAACGATACGCTCGGCCACGACACCGGTGACCGGCTGCTGATCGACGCCGCACGCGTGCTGCGCGCGACGTTCCGCCGCACCGATCTCGTCGCGCGGCTGGGCGGCGACGAGTTCGTCGTGCTCGCCGATGAAGCGAACGACGAGGACACCACCGGCGTCCTCGATCGCCTCGATCAGCACATCGCAGCGCGCAACGCCGACATCGAGCCCGACGCACCTGCCCTCTCCATCAGCGCCGGCCTGCTCTGCTTCCGCGCCAATCCATCCACCGACCTGCAGAAACTTCTCGCCGAAGCCGATGCGCGCATGCTCCAGTGCAAGAAGCTGCGGCGCGAGCGGACGTCCCTCGCCGACTGCAGCCGCGCGACCGTCGCCTGACCCGCCGGGCCACACCCGCCACACAGCAGCCGCCCGTCCCGTCAGACCCGCCTCCCACTTGACGGGGGATCGGGCAGGGGAAAACTTCCGCTATCCGCTCGACGACCGAGCGCTCGGCAACGAGCGCGATCACACTCCTCAGGGTTCGGCTCCCATGCAGCTCTCACACCGGGTCGGGTTCATGCTGGTCGCCGCTCTCGCGGCCTCCACATCAACCGCAGCGCGCGCACAGACGCCGCCCAATCCCTACCGCGTAGCCAGCGAGGCCTGGGGCCAGCTGCCCGATGGCCGCGCCTGGGGTGCGCTCAGCGCCGTCTACCCGAGCCCTGACGGGCGGACCATCTGGGTCGCCGACCGCTGCGGTGCCAATACCTGCACCGACAAGCCCGCTCTGACGACGATCCTGCAGTTCGACCTGGACGGAAAGCTGCTGCGCCAGTTCGGCGCCGGCCTGTTCGTCTGGCCGCACGGCATGCACGTCGACCGCCAGGGCAATGTCTGGGTCACCGATGCCGTCACCGCCGGAAGCGCCGGCGACACGCCGTCGGGCCTCGGCCACGTCGTCTACAAGTTCAGTCCTGACGGTACCCTGCTCATGACGTTGGGGAGGAAAGGCGTCGCGGGCGATGGGCCGGACACGTTCCGCCAGCCGTCGGACGTGCTCGTCGCACCCAACGGTGACATCTTCGTCGTCGATGGCCACGGCGCCGGCGGCAACAACCGGGTCGTGAAGTTTTCCGCGGATGGCCGGTTCATCAAGCAGTGGGGCGAGACCGGCGAGGCGGATGGCCAGTTCCGCGATCCCCACGCCCTCGCCATGGACGCGCAGGGCCGCCTGTTCGTCGGCGATCGCGGCAACAGCCGAATTCAGATCTTCGATCAGGACGGCAACCACATTGCGACGTGGAACCAGTTCGGCCGGCCGAGCGGCCTCTTCATCGACCGCGACGACGTCCTCTACGCGACCGATTCCGAATCCAATGACCGGCGCAATCCGGGCGTGAAGCGCGGCATCTACATCGGCAGTGCACGCGATGGCACGCTCACCGCGTTCATTCCGGACCCTGCCGATCCGAACAGCGGGCCGCTCGCCGGTACGAGCGGCGCCGAAGGCGTGGCCGTCGATGCCATGGGCAACATCTACGGTGCGGAAGTCGGGCCGCGGACGCTGCGCAAGTACGTGCGGCGCTGAACGGACGAATGGCGCGGGCGCATCGTCGCCTGCAGAACCGGGCAATACCATCACCGAGGAGATGACATGACCAGGACGAGGGCGACGCTGGCGCTGACTGCACTGTTCGCAGTGGCTGCGATTCCGGCGCAGGCACAGGCTCCGCGCATGAGCTTCTTCCTGACCAGCAGCGGTCCGGGCAACGGTGCCAACCTCGGCGGCCTGGCCGGCGCCGATCGTCACTGCACCATGCTCGCCGACGCCGTCGGTGTCACCGGCCGCACCTGGCGCGCCTACCTGAGCGTGCCCGCAACCGCCGGACAGCCGGCCGTCAACGCGCGCGACCGCATCGGCAGTGGGCCGTGGCACAATGTGCAGGGCCAGCTCATCGCCCAGAACATTGCGGACCTGCACGGCGACAACGCGAAGTGGACGAAACAGACCGTGCTGAACGAGAAGGGCGAACCCGTGAACGGACGCGGTGACACGCCCAACCGTCACGACATCCTCACCGGCTCACAGGCTGACGGTACCGCATTCCCTGCCGGCGAAGAAACGACGTGCGAGAACTGGACCAGCGCGTCCGACGGCAGTGGCAGCGCGCGCGTCGGACACCATGACAAGATCGGCGGTGGCGACAATCCGAATTCCTGGAACTCCGCGCACGCTTCGCGCGGCTGCAGCCAGGCCAATCTGCGCGGCACCGGAGGCGACGGATTGTTCTATTGTTTTGCCATCAGTTGAATGACGCGGGGAGAGGGCTACGGCTACGGCTTCGGCTTCGGCTACAGCTACGGCCAGGGCCGAACGACAGGGCCTTGCGAGAGCTGGCGGACGGGGCAGCGGGACGGCGACGGACGGGCGTTGCGGGTGGTTCGCGGCGTGAGTGATCGCAAACTCGAGGCGAGGGCGCGACGATGCAGCTGAGGTGTGCGTTCGGCGCTGCGATGCTGGCGGCACTCGCAGTGTGTTCGGCGGCGGAGGCGGCTGCGCAGGTGCTGCTCGCGCCGGTGCGCGCGGCGGGGCAGAGCGTGACACCGGTGTTCGAAGGTTGGTATCGCAATCCTGACGGCACGTTCAGTCTCTCGTTCGGCTACTTCAATCGCAATGCCGAAGAAGTACTGGAGATTCCGATCGGTCCGCAGAATTCGATGGCGCCGGGCCGGCCGGACGGCGGACAACCGACGCACTTCGCGCCGCGCCGGCACTGGGGTGTCTTTGCCGTCCGGGTGCCTGCGGACTTCGGTGAGAAGCGCGTCATCTGGACGCTCGTCGTGCGCGGTGAAACGTTCAGTGTGCCGGGCAGCCTGAAGGCCGGTTGGCAGATCGACGCGCTGGAGGGCGAGGCGGGCGCGGGCAACACGCCACCCGTCCTGCGCTTCGATGGCGCGGGTCCGGGCGGCCACGGGCCGGGCGGTCTCATGGCTGCGACCGTACTCACCGCCACGGTCGGCGTGCCGTTGGACCTCGTCGTCTGGGCGACCGACGACGGACGCGCATCCACCAGTGTGGCGAGCGGCGGGAGAGAAGGTGTGCCCGTCACACTCACGTGGTTCAAGCACCAGGGACCAGGCGACGTCGCATTCGCGGACGCATCGCCCGACGTGGCCGGCGCCGATGGCAGGGCCACGACGACCGCGACGTTCAATGCCCCCGGCGACTATGTCCTGCGCGTGCGCGCCAACGATGCATCGGGCGTCGTCGGCGCAGGTCACGCGCAGTGCTGCTGGACCAACGGCTTCGTGAAGGTGCGCGTCAACCGCTGAATCAGGAGCGCAGCCATGAGACGATCGGTGTCGACCCGCACGCGGTTCACGATCAGTGTTGTCCTGCTCGCCTTCGCCGTGGCCGGCGCAACGGCGCTGACGACGGATGGTGACGCGATCGCTGCGGGCGTGCGCGATGCGGGCGGCGCCATCGCTGTCACGTATGCGAAGGACGTGGCGCCCATCCTGCAGGCAAAATGTCAGGTCTGTCATCAGCCGGGCTCGATCGCGCCCATGTCGTTGCTCACGTACGAGCAGGCGAAGCAGTTCGCGCCGCTGATCAAGGCGAGGGTCGAGGCGAGGACGATGCCGCCGTGGCACATCGATCGCAGCGTCGGCATCCGCGACTTCAAGAACGATCGGTCGCTGTCCGACGAACAGATCCGCACGATCGTCGAATGGGTCGATGCGGGTGCACCGCCCGGTGATCCGCAGGACATGCCGGCACCGGTCGAGTGGCCGGACCCGGCGGCGTGGCAGCTCACCACGGAATTCGGCGAGCCCGACCTGGTCGTGAAATCCGAGCCGTACACCGTGCAGCCACGGGGCCAGGACAAGTGGTTCCGGCCGGTTGTCGAGACCGGCCTGACCGAGCCGCGCTGGGTGCGGGCCATTGAAATCAAACCATCCGTGCCCGACGGTCGCAGAGTCGTGCACCACGTACTCGCTCTACTCGAACAGGCCGAGGACGGCATCACCGGTCTCGCCAGCACTGCAGCGCACAGCGGCAGCCGGATGAGCGCAGGACTCTTCATGGAATGGGCGGTCGGCAAGACCGGCGAGATCTTCCCGGAGGATGCAGGCAAGCTCATGCTGCCCGGCTCGAAGATCCGCTGGGAAGTGCACTACTACGCAATCGGCGAGCTGATCGAGAACGACGTCGTCGAACTCGGTGTCTGGTTCTACCCCAGGGGATTCCAGCCGAAGAACCGGACGATCCTGCGCATGTTCAACGCCGCGCCCGGCTCCGAACTCGACATTCCGCCGGGCGAGGTCGCCATGACGCAGAACTTCTACGTTCTGCCCGCGCCCGCTCGGCTGGAGAATTTCCAGCCGCACATGCATATGCGCGGCAAGGCGATGTCCATGGGCGCCGTGTTTCCGGACGGCCGCCGCGAGCTGCTCAGCATGGTCAGCAACTTCCAGTGGCGCTGGCACGTCAACTACATCTACGACGACGCCGCCACCCCTGTCCTGCCCAGGGGAACCACGCTCGTCTTCACCGCGTGGCACGACAACACATCGTCCAATCCGAACAACCCCGATCCCGAGCAGTGGGTCGGCTGGGGCGACCGCACGGTCGATGAGATGGCTCACGCGTGGGTCGACGTGACCTACCTCGAGCAAGCGGACTACGAACGCCTGGCCGCCGAGCGGACCCGGAGGAGACGACCGGCCACGCGGTGAAACGCATCGCCGGCGGCGGGCAGGTATCGGTCGCCCCGCCGGTGCACGCACCTCCACCGCTCCACTGACCACGGCGCAGTACGAGCAGCCCGGCGGGAACGGATGAACGACCGGGCGGACGTCCGGGCGGGTCCACGGACGTCCGCGCGCGGGCAGGTTTACGGGCGGACGTACGCTCAAGGGCGCGGGCGGCATCGGTCTGTTGTGCCCCTCGCTCGGTGGCCGTCTCTCAGGTCCTCGGGTGACTCCCCTGCGGATCTCGTCCCTCGACATCGGCGGTTGTGGCTCGCCTGGCGGGCCCGACGCACAGTTGCAACCGAACGCGACATACAGCAGTCCCATTCCCGTGCCCAAGCGGGTCTGCACCCGCCAGTACCTTCCCGAACCCGGCCGCAACCACAAACACCGATCAGCTGCTGACAGAGGATCACCCGAAGCCCTTGCAGACGGACATCGAGCGAGGGGCGTGCCCGGCACCGGGGCCGCCCGCGCCCTTGAACGTGCGTCCGCCCGTAAACCTGCCCGCGCGCCGACGTCCGTGGACCCGCCCGGACGTCCGCCCGGCAGGTCCCGCCGCAGAGACCCCGCCCGCCAGTCCACAAACACCGATGAGCTGCTGAGAGAGGATCATCCGAAGCCCCGGCAGACGGACATCGAGCGAGGGGTGTGCCACGCACCGGGCCGCCTGCGCCCTTGAACGTACGTCCGCCCGTAAACCTGCCCGCGCGCCGACGTCCGTGGACCCGCCCGGACGTCCGCCCGGCAGTTCCCGCCGCAGAGGCGCGCGGACGTCCGCCCGGCAGTTCCCGCCGCAGAGGCGCGCGGATGTCCGCCCGGCAGTTCCCGCCGCAGAGGCGCGGACGTCCGCCGCAAGAAGGAAATCCGTCCGCCCGCACACCCAATCGATCAATGATTCCACTGCATTCGTCTCAGCCAATCGGGGAAAAGCTGGACTCACCCGTCTGCCCCGGATAGAATTGCAAGGATCGACAATCCCGCCGTCCAACCGACACGGAGCGGTACATCCATGACGGTCACATTCACGCTGAACGGCCGATCCACGACAGTCGATGTGGCGCCGGACATGCCGCTGCTCTGGGTGCTGCGCGATGTTCTGGATCTGAAGGGCACGAAGTTCGGGTGCGGCGCGGCACATTGCGGCGCGTGTACGGTGCATCTGAACGGGGCGGCGACGCGGTCGTGCGTGCTGCCGGTGACGGCGGTGGCGGGCGCGTCGGTGACGACGATCGAGGGTCTGTCGTCGGACGGGACGCATGCGTTGCAGCGGGCGTGGGAGGAAGTGGACGTGCCGCAGTGCGGTTACTGCCAGGCGGGCCAGCTGATGTCGGCGGCGGCACTGCTGTCGCGGACGGCGAAACCGACGGATACGCAGATCGACGAGGCGATGAACGGCAACCTGTGCCGTTGTGCGACGTACCTGCGGATCCGTCAGGCGATCCACCGGGCGGCGGAGATGACGGCGACGGAAGCGGGCGGCACGAACCCGGGCGGCCGGTCCGGCGGCTCCGATCTGTAAGGGGGAACTGTGAATACGACACTGAACGTGGATCGTCGGCAGTTCCTGCGGGTGACGGCGCTGGCAGGCGGCGGCATGCTGCTGGGCACGCAGTTGGAATACTTCGGATCGGCGGAGGCGCTGGCCGCGGAGCCCGCAGCGAATGCCGTGTTGAACGCGTACATCCGGATCACACCGGAGAACGTGATTACGATCGTGGCGAAGAATCCGGAGATCGGGCAGGGCGTCAAGACGATGCTGCCCATGATCATTGCGGATGAGCTGGATGTCGACTGGAAGGATGTGCGGATCGAGCAGGCGTCGCTGGATACGGAGAACTATCCGGGCCAGAGTGCGGGCGGCAGCACGGCGACGCCGAACAACTGGACACCGATGCGGCGGGTGGGCGCTGCGGGTCGTGCCATGCTGATTGCAGCAGCGGCCGACACGTGGCGGGTACCGGCATCCGAATGCACGACGGCGTCCGGTGTCGTGCATCACCGGTCGAGCGGTCGCAGTCTGCGCTATGGCGAGCTGGCGACGAAGGCGGCGACCATGGCGGCGCCCGACCTGGAGACGGTGCCGCTCAAGAATCCGGGCCAGTTCAGGATCATCGGCACGCGCGTGCCGGGCGTTGACAATCATGCAATCGTGACGGGCCAGCCGCTCTATGGCATCGACGTCACGGTGCCGGGCATGCTGTTCGCCGTCTTCGAGAAGTGCCCGGTGTTCGGCGGGCGTGTGTCGAATGCGAATCTCGACGAAGTACGGGCTGCCGCCGGTGTGCGCCAGGCGTTTGTCGTCGAAGGTGGGACAGCGCTGAACGGACTGCTGAGCGGCGTCGCCATTCTCGGTGACACGTGGTGGGCGGCGAAGAGTGCGCGCCAGCGGCTGCGCGTGACGTGGGACGAAGGTGCAACCGCGCAGCAGAGCAGTGCGGCGTTCGCGGCACAGGCCGCGACGCTGTCGCAGCAGCCGCCGCAGCGGTCACTGCGGCGTGATGGTGATCCCGATGCGGCGCTGGCGAGTGCGGCGAACGTCGTCGAGGCGGAATACTTCTATCCGTTCATCTCGCATGCGCCGCTCGAGCCGCAGAACTGCACGGCGCATTTGCAGAACGGAAGAATGGAGATCTGGGCGCCGACGCAGACGCCGGCGAGCGGTCGTCGCCTCGTGGCGCAGACGCTCGGCATGCAGGAAACCGACATCACGATTCACATCATGCGCAGTGGCGGCGGTTTCGGCCGGCGTCTCTACAATGACTACATGGTCGAGGCGGCGGCAATCGCGCGCCAGGCGGGTGTGCCGGTCAAGCTGCTGTGGACGCGTGAAGACGACATGCAGCACGACTTCTACCGGCCGGCCGGGTTCCACTACCTGAAGGGTGGTGTGGACGCGAACGGCAGGCTGGTCGCGTGGCGCAATCATTTCATCTCGTTCGGTGAGGGCGAGCGGTTCGCGTCGAGTGCAGGAATCGGAGCGGCCGAGTTCCCGGCTCGCTACATCGCGAACTACGCGCTCGATGCATCCGTGATGCCGCTCGGCGTTCCGACGGGTGCGCTGCGTGCACCCACGAGCAACGGCGTGGCGTTCGTCGTGCAGTCGTTCATCGACGAGCTGGCGGACGCGGCCGGCAAGGACCCGATCCAGTTCCGTCGCGAGCTGCTCGCCAACATGCAGCCGGAGCCCCCGCAGGGTGGCCAGCGCGGTGGTGGTGGCGGTGGCTTCGATGCCGACCGGATGCGCGGTGTCCTGGACATGGTCGCCGAGCGTTCCGGCTGGGGCCGCCAGCAGCTGCCACGCGGCACGGGCATGGGCGTCGGCTTCCACTACAGCCATCGCGGCCACTTCGCGGAGGTCGTGCAGGCGACGGTCAGCCGGCAGGGCGTGGTGACGGTCGACAAGGTCTGGGTCGCCGGCGACATTGGCAGCCAGGTCATCAATCCGGGCAATGCCGAGAACCAGACGCAGGGCGCAGTGCTCGACGGCATAGCGGAAGCACTCGGCCAGGAGATCACGATCGAGCGTGGCCGCACCGTGCAGAGCAACTTCCACGATTTCCCGCTGCTGCGTCTGACGCAGGTACCGCCGGTCGAGATTCACTTCAACATCACGAACAACCCGCCCACCGGTCTGGGTGAGCCATCACTGCCGCCGGTCGTGCCTGCACTGACGAACGCAATTTTCGCGGCGACTGGCAAGCGCGTCCGCTCGCTGCCGTTGTCGAAGCACGATCTGAGCTGGTCCTGACAGTTCCTGCGTAGTGCGCGAACAGCGCGCCGTACGAATGGAACG
>Ga0302046_10006594_pt1 | contig 10104 bp, 9 predicted proteins | sample RVTome_11_FD_200261 | JGI IMG/M metagenome (GOLD analysis project Ga0302046, IMG submission 200261) | Soil microbial communities from uranium-contaminated site in the Upper Colorado River Basin, Wyoming, United States - RVT147D111 (version 2) ... | reverse complement strand
GCGGTGTCGGCGAGCGAGCGGCGGAGCAGCACCGCGGGCCCGTCGTCGAGCGGGTGCGCGACCGAGGCCGGCGGGCGGATCCAGGAGAGGCCGTGGCGCTCGAGCGGAAGCTCGCGGAGCCACGGCGACAGCAGCCCCATCGGATGGCAGCCCGAGCAGACGTCGTGGGCGAAGCCCGGGAGCGTGAGCGCCGCCGTGCGGGTGCCGCCGCCGATGGTGTCGCGCGCCTCGAGCACGCGTACGGCGAGCCCGGCCCGCGCCAGCGCCACCGCGGCGGCGAGCCCGTTCGGCCCCGACCCCACGACGACCGCGTCGTCGGCCGCGGTCACGCCGCGCCGCAGTCCCAGGGCTTTCGCTTGGCGAGGTCGGCGAGCTCGACCCAGCCCTCCTCGAGCACGCCGCGCTTGGCGTCGACGATCCGCCAGTGCAGCGACGAGCCGAGGATCGGCTGCGCCTCGACCATGATCGCCCGCACCTCGCCGTCCTCGAAGCCGCACTGTGCCTGGATGCAGGCCATCAGCCGCTCGTCGGCGAGATGCCCTTCCCCGAAGTTCCAGCCGAGCACCGAGCCGGCGACGGTCTCGCCGTCGCAGTACGTGTACTCGCGCGCCGGCCGGCCGTCGATCGCGCGCGGCAGCAGCATCCCGAGCACGCGCCCCTGCAGGTGCATGCAGCGGAAGGCGAGGAAGCGGGCGTCGGCGTCGGCGGCCTGCTCGGCCGGCAGGTAGCGTTCCTGCTGCTCGCGCAGGAGCGGCGCGGCGCGCTTCAGGCGATGGAGCTTCTCGTAGCTCTTGTCGCGGAAGAGCCACGCGTTCCACGCCCAGTTGCCGGCGTAGTAGCGCATGGCGACCAGGAACGAGACCATCGAGGGCACGAGATTGCCGACCAGCGGCAGCACCAGCAGCGCGACCACCAGGTAGGCGGCGAGCGGCGCCGACCCGACGGCGAAGAGGCTCACCTCCGGGTACCCGACGAAGAGGAAGAACGCCGCGTAGAGGCTGAGCACGTTCCACTCGAACACGGCCGCGATCGGCAGATTGCTCAAGATGAAGCCGTGCAGCAGCACGACCCAGAGCATGCCGAGCCAGAGCAGCGGGCCCGGTCCGGTGACGAAGAGCAAGGTCAGCGGCGCGGCGAACTCGAGGAAGGTGCCGGCGTGCGCCATCGTCTTGGCGAGCCGCGAGGGGCTGAGATCGTCGGGGTACGAGACGAAGAGGCGCTGGCGGAGCCAGGCGCTCTTCAGGAGCGGGTTGTTCGCCGTCATGATCGGCACCACGTAGGCGAACGCCACCGTCAGCTTCGAGACCCCGGCCCAGAACCAGATCGCGAGCTGCACCCACTTGGCGCCGGCGATCCAGTTGCCGGCGAGAAGGAAGCAGACGATCATCGCGAAGTGGTGCTCGACGCGGGCGGCGAGCAGGATGGTCTTGTCGCCGAGCCCGCAGAGCGGCAGCAGGATCACGATCGGCAGCACGTGGCTGGTGGTGATCTCGGGCTGCACCAGCGCCCGGAGGAGCGCCAGCAGCAGCCCGGCGTAGAGCCCGACGTCGAGCCAGCTCCGCATCTGGCCGCCGAAGAGCGGCAGGTTCGGGAACGGCGCCAGCTTCGTCGCCCCCGGCCGCAGGAACTGCAGCGCGGCGGTGAACGGCGGCCAGATCTTGAGGCCGAGGGGGCCGCTCATGCACCCCATGCCCATCACCTCGAAGAGGCTCGCCCAGATGAAGGCCTTCTGGAACGCGATCCCCTCGAAGCACCACGACCCGAAGGTCGCCGGATTGCCGAGCCCCGGCGTGAAGCTGCAGAAGAAGAGCCACCCCGCGATCAGGATGACGAGCTTGACGGCGTGGAACAGGTAGGCCGCGGCCGGGAAGCCGATGCCGTGGAGGACGTAGCCCTCGCAGGCGCGCCGGACGTGCTCGCGGAAGTCCCGGTCCGCGCCGGTCCGCGGGTCGATCCGTGTGTGCTCCGTCGTCGCTTGCACTGCCGCTTCCCCGCCGGTGGGCTCCGTAGCATGGGGAGCCCGCGCGCGGGAAGGCTTCGGCTGGCGGACGCGCCGGACCCGGTCCGCGGTCGGAAGGCAGGGGTCGCACGCGTGGCGCGCGGGCGAGGTCGGTTGCACCCCCGGCCGGCGGCGCTATGGTGGCGCGCGGTGGTCCGGTCGAGCGACGTCCCCAGCGCGTGTCCCGCTCGCCGTCGCGCGTCCTGCCGGCCGGCGGCGGCGGCGCTGCTGCTCGCGCTCGTCGCCGCATCGCCGGGCGCGGCGGCGGCGCACGAGGAGCGCGTCGGGACGGTGACGCGGGCGGTGATCGAGCGGCCGATCGCGCTCACCGACGCCGCGGGGCGTATGCATCAGGAAGTCACCACCGCGTCGCCGAAGGCGCAGGCGTACTACGATCAGGGGATCGCCTTCCTGGCGTCGTACGCGTTCGTGGACGCCGGGCGCTCCTTCCACGAGGCGCTCCGGCGCGACCCCGAACTGGCGATGGCGCACCTCATGCTCGCCAAGACCTACGTCAACGTCGACGCGATCGACGACGCCAGGCGCCACCTCGCGCGCGCGACCGCGCTCGTCGCCGCCGGCGGCCCGACCGAGAAGGAGGCGGCGTGGATCGCGCTCGGCGTCCAGCAGCGCGCGGCGGTCGAGGCCCCCGATGCCGAGCAGGCGACCAAGCACTGGGCCTACAAGGCGGCGATCGAGGCGTTGATCGCGCGCGATCCCGCCGACGCCCACGCCTGGGTGCTGCGCGGCAACGCCGAGGAGCACGGCGCCTGGGGCCGTGGGCAGTACGGGCACGTGGCCTCGATCGCATTCTACGAGTCGGCGCTGCGCCGCGACCCCCACCACCTCGGCGCGTACCACTTCCTCACCCACTCCTACGAGAACGTCGGGCGCTACGCCGAGGCGGCGGCGCACGCGCAGGTCTACGCCGAGGCCGCTCACGGCGTGCCGCACGCCCAGCACATGTACGGCCACGTCCTGCCGCGCCTCGGCCGCTGGGAGGAGGCGCTCGTCCAGTTCGAGAAGGCCGATCGGCTCGAGCGCGCCGCCTATGCCGCGCTGGACGTCGCCCCCGAGGAGGACTGGCACCACCACCACAACCTCCACCTGCTCGGCCTGATCCACCTCCGCCTCGGCCACGAGGCCGACGCCGCGCGGCTCTTCCGGGAGGCGTACGGCCTCGACACCCGCGGGCAGTTCGGCGGCGGGTCGGCGGCGCCCTGGATCGAGTACCTGCTGCTGCGCGGCCGCTTCGACGAGGCGCTGGCGGCGGCGCGGGAGGCCGAGGCGCGGACGGCGGTGATGGCGGGGCTCGTCGGCGCCGCGCTCGGCGGGCAGGCGCTGGTCGCCCTCGGCCGGACCGACGAGGCCAAGCAGGCGCTCGAGCGCGCCAAGGACCGCTACGAGGCGCTCCTCGCGGCGAGCGCCGACACCTACTACGAGCCCTTCGCGCCGCGCTACGCGGGCCCGTTCATCAAGACCCTCGAGATGGAGATCGAGCTCCGCGGCCCGAACGCGGCCGAGGCCGAGGCGCAGATGCTGGCGATGGCGGACGAGGTGGCGCGCGATCCCCGCATCGACGCCTGGGCGGCCGGCCTCTTCCACCTCCAGCGCCTCGCCGCCGACGCGCGCCGTGCCGGCAAGCCCGACCTGGCGGCGGCGCTGCTCGCACGCGTGCGGGCGATCGACCCGACGTTTCCGGTCGCGCCCGGCGGCGCGACGGACCGCTGACGCGCAACGGGGATCTGGACCTGCCGGGCACCGTGAGGTAGGCAGCGGCGTCATGCGACCCCGGATCGCTCTGACGGGCGCCGTCCTCGTCGTGCTCGCCGCCCTGGCGGGCTGCAACAAGCCCGCGTCGCCGCCCGGCGACGTCGCCGTGGCTGACGTCGTCCTCGGGCGCGCGCTCGCCCCCGACGGCACCATCGCCGAGGACGCCCGGACGAACCACTTCTGGACGACCGACACCTTCTACGCCTCGGTGACGCTCGAGGGCACCGCCGCCGACGTCACGCTCGCCGCGCGCTGGACTGGTCCGGACGGTGCCGCCGCCGAGTCGAGCAAGAGCGTCTCCCCGCGCGGCACGACCCAGGTCGCCTTCGAGGCGCCGCCGCCCCAGGACGGCCGCTGGCCGGAGGGCGACTACCGGGTCGAGATCCTGATCAACGGCGCGTCGCAGGCCACCCGCGATCTCAACGCACGCTGACGCGCCGCCCTACGACCCGAGCGGCCGGAGATCGAGGACAAGCTCACGGCGGCGCGCCCGGGCCTTCACCCGCGGAGACGCCCGAGCTCGTCGTCGATCGACTCGACGACCTCGTGGAGATCGGGCAGCGCGTCCCAGTCGGCGCTGAAGCCCCAATAGCTCTCGGACACCCAGCCAGCACCGCGTTGCGGCATCGGAGAGCCTCGGCGGGCTCACGCGCATCGTCTCCGAGGACGGCCTCCGTCATGACGCTTGTTCCGGGACTCCCGATCGGGTTAGGGTCGCCGCGGCACTCGACGCGAAGCCGGAAGGAGGTTCCCCGTGACCCGACACGCTATCCGGAGCATGACCATCGCGATCGTCGTCCTGACGCTCGCCACCCCCGCCGCCGCGAAGACCTTCAAGATGAAGACCACGGTCAAGGACTTCGTCACCACCAAGTGGACCCTCGAGTGTCCGACCGGGGGCACGATCGACCTGACCAAGGTCGCGCTCGACGACGCCGGCACCGATCTCTTTCTCGAGTGCCTGGGCATGATCGAGGCCGCCAACGGCGTCACGATCTCGAGCAAGACGAAGGTGAAGAACTTCGTCACCCAGGAGGACACCATCAAGTCGACCGTCGAGATGACGGAGGCCGAGGCGCAGAAGCTCTGCGACCTCGTCGCCATGCACCGTCTCCCGGAGGTGCCGTTCGCCACCGGCCGGCCGCGCATCCAGACCGTGACCTGCAACGGGATGATCGAGTCCATCCTCCTCGACCTCGGCGACGGCCGGAAGGTGGATCTCCTGGACGGCATGCTCACCCCCCAACAGCTCCAGGCGCTGCTCGATCTCCTCGACCAGTTCGCCCAGCAGAACGGCATTCACGTCGCCGGGCAGACCACGAGCGACGAGGGCGGCGTGCAGAAGGATCGCGTGCTCGGCGTGACCTACCTCGACGGCGCCCAGGTCGACCAGCTCCTCCAGACCGCGCAGGTCGAGGGCGTGGGCTTGCCCTTCGCCGTGACGGTCTTCCCGGCACACGCCAAGGGCGTGATCGAGATCGACGGCGAGAAGCTGAAGGTCCAGCTCGACGGTCCGCTCGTGCTGAAGCGCGATCCGCCCCAGCCCGCGCCGAGCGGCGGCGTGACGATTCCCGTCGAGATCGTTCAGCTCGAGCTGGTGTCCGATACCGGCGTCGTCGTCCGCTTGCCCAGCGGGCCGGCGCCCCAGGGCACCTTGAGCTCGAGCGCGAAGAAGCCGGAGAAGTTCGACCTCGAGATCCCCTTGCCGCTCGAGATCGAGCGCGACGCCGAGACCTTCGGCGTGCCCGCCCCCGTACCGGGCACGGGCACGGTCAAGACGCCGCTCACGAAGGATCCCAAGCTCAAGGTGAAGGGCCGCCACGAGCTCCGCGACGGGGGCGATACCGCGCGCGGAACGCTCAAGCTCGGCCCGATCGAGCTCGAGGCGCCCGGACAGCTTCCGCTGGTCCCGCTCGGTCCGCCGTAGCGGCCGCGGGCACCGCTCAGTGCAGCGCGTGCGGCTCGGCGAGCGTGAAGGGCGCGATCTCGGCGTCGAACGCCTCGCCATCGCCGGTCAGCATCTGGTAGCTGCCGTGCATGGTGCCGAACGGGGTCGGCAGCGGACAGCCCGAGGTGTACTCGAACGCCTGCCCGGGCTCGAGGACGGGCTGCTCGCCGACGACGCCGGGCCCGCGTACCTCCTCGACGTGCCCGTTGCCGTCGGTGATGATCCAGTGCCGGCTCACGAGCTGGGCCGTCTCCTCGCCGCGATTGGTCACCAGCACGGTGTAGAGGAAGAACCAGTGACCGCGCTCGGGCTCGGAGTGCTCGGGCGCGTAACGCGCGCGGACGGCGACGTGGATCCCGCGGGTCGTGGCGTCGGAGGCGAACATCCACGATGCCGGTAGTCCGGATGACGGGCGGGGTCAACGGGTGCGGCGCGGCTGCTCATAGATCGCCCGTGTCGTGGACGACGCCGCCGCCGAGCACGGTCCGCAGGACGCGCGTTCCCGGGAGGTCGTCGACGCCGGTCTCGACGGGGTCGCGGTCGACGACGATCAGGTCGGCGTGGCTCCCCGGCGCGAGCGTGCCGACGCCCTCCCATTGCAGCACGCGCGCGGCGTCGCGCGTCCACATCGCGAGCGCCTGGGCGCGACCGACGCGCTGCGCGGGCCCGTCGTTCCGCCGCCCGCTGCCCTGGAACTCGTGCGTGGTGGCGAGGGCGACGTGCTCGAAGACGTTCTTCGGCCCCCAGTCGGTGCCGCAGGCGACCGTCATGCCGGCGTCGAGCAGGCGCTGGAGCGGGATCAGATCGGCAAGCACGTGCGCGCCGATGCGCTCGATGAACATGTCGCCCTTGCCCCAGGAGAAGGACATGCTGGCGGTCACGTCGAAGCCGAGCGCCGCGTAGCGCCGTGCCTGCTCCGCCTCGAGGAAGAAGACGTGCTGGAGGATCCAGTGCCGGCCGCGGACGCCGAGCTCGCGGTCGACCGCCTCGAGCTGTGCCAGGTACTCGTCGTGCTCGCCGGTGCCGGCGACGACGACGTTCACGCGCAGGTCGCGCTCGGCGCCGAAGCGCATCACGATCTCGCACCACTCGGGCGGAATGAACGACACCCCGCGCGTCGGCTCCCCGTACGGCCCCTTGTAGGGATCGCGCATCAGGAGGAAGCCCGGCCAGCACGGCCCGCCGCGCGAGACCGTGACGCCGTTCACGCGGAAGAGGTCGTCCGAGACGTCGACGAGCGTCACCGCCTCCTCCAGCCGCGCGTACAGCTCCTCGATCGTGAGCGGCGTGTCCCACGGCATGGCGTAGCGCTCGGCCTCGGGCGCGGCGAGAACCCGGAGCTTCAGCAGGCCCGACTGCCGGAGGTGGCGGTAAGCCTCGATGAGCGGCCGCTCCATCACGTGGCCCTCGTAGACGGTGGTGACGCCGAGGGCGTGATAGTCCGCCTGCGCGCGCGCCATGCCGGGCACGAGCTGGTCGGGCTGCATCAGCGGAAGCTGGCAGAGGAGCCGGTTCATGAACGCGTCGCCGGTGTAGTAGTTCGTGACCGAGCCGCGGAGGAGGCCCGTCGGCTCGCCGCGCGCGTCCTTCTCGATCCAGACGTGCTCGACCTGGTCGGGGGCCTCGCGCCCGAGCCCGAGGCGCGCCAGGCCGGCGGTGTTGAAGACGCAGACGTTCGGGATCACCGGCGCCCACGCCTGGATCCAGACCGGGTGGTCGGCGGTGGCGCGGTCGAGGACGTGCCGGTCGGGGAGCGTGCCCTCGGCGAGGTCGCGGTACGAGCGCCTGAGGAAGTAGTGCGGCTCGCCGACCGGCGTCGTCATGATCCACTCGCCCTTCGGCGTCGTGCGGGCGCGCGCGGCGATGCGTGCGACGATGTCGGCGTGCGAGCGCGCGTCCTTGATGTCGACCAGCGGGCCCTCGATGAGCCCGAAGTGCATGACGTGCGGGTGGGTGTCGACGATGCCGGGCATGAGGCTCGCGCCCCGGAGGTCGACCTCGGCGGCGCCGGCCCCGACCGCGCGCCGGACCGCCGCGGCGTCACCGCTCGCGACTACGCGCCCGTCGCGGACGCCGAGCGCCTCGACCGGTTCGCCCGCGCCCTCCATGGTGTGGACGCGGCCGTGCACGTAGACCGTCGCCGGCGCCGACCCGCCGTTCGCCCTCTCGCTCATGGGAACACCTCCGTCGTGCCCGCGCCGCCGGCCGCGCGCGCGCCGCGGCGAGCGGCGCGACTATCGCCCGGCGGGCGCGGCACTGGCAATCAGCCGAAAGTACGAGCGCTGGGCCAGCCGACGGACGCGGGCCCCAGGCGCACGACGAGCTGCGTCCGGGAGCGCACCCCGAGCTTGGCATATACGTGCTCGAGGTGGCTCTTGACGGTAGGGAGCGCGATCCCGAGCGCGCGCCCGATGCCGCGGTTGCTCGCGCCGCGGCAGACCAGGCGCGCGACCTCGCGCTCGCGCGGCGTGAGCGCGGGCGCGTCGAGCGCCGACGCCCCGCCCCGGCGCGACCGGAAGGCGTACTCGACGTAGGGCCGCACCTTCGCGAGCAGCGCGAGCTCCGCGGCTCCGAACGCCGGCCGCGACTCGTCGCGCAGGAGCGAGATCCCGCCGACGACCGCGGCGCCGTCGCGGAGCACGAGCTCGGCCTCGTGGTACATCCCGAGCGGACGCATGAAGTCGCGGTAGTAGCTCGAGCGCTCGAGCGCGGCGCGCGGCACGACGTCCGGCAGGGTGACGAGCGAGTGTCCGCTCGCCGCGAGGCGGCGCGGGTGCAGCGGATCGAGCTTGTGGAAGTGGCGGACGTACTCGGGAAGGAGCGTGGGGTCGAGGTCGTGGAGCGCGTGATCGACGGCGTTCAGGTCGGCATCGACCGCGTAGAAGACGGCGCCCGTCAGGTCGACGAGCCCGGCGAGGAACGCCAGGGTCTCGTGCTCGAAGCGGCGGGGCGACTCCGCGCCGCGCGCGGGGCTCGACAAGGACGCGGGCATCGGGAACGCGCGGACGATAGCGCCGGGGCGTGGGCGGGTCAACGCGCTGCCCGCTCTCCGGGCCGCCGGCGGCCGGGACGGACGCGGCGCGCTGCGTCGCTCCGTCCGGGGCAAGGGCGCGCCCCCGAGGTCGCATTTGGGCGCGGCGCCTTGTAGACGTGCGCACGAGGCAGCATCGGCTCGTGGACGGACGCGAAACGCACGGCGAGCGCACGGGAGACGTGGCACCGCCCACCGGGGGCGGCACCGGCGCGCACGCCACGCCGGCCGCCGACCTGGCGTGCGAAAGCGCCGCCGGCGCCGCGCCGCGGGGAAGGACGCGCGAGCCGATCCCGGTCGTCCTCTGCCTCGACGTCGAGCCCGAGGAGCGCCTCCTACGCGCCGGCGACCCCGCGCCGTGGGCGGGCTACCTGCACGCGCAGCAGTACTTCACGGCGCTCCGCCCCCGGATCGCCGCCGTCACCGGCGCGCCGGCGCGCTACACCTGGTTCTTCCGCATGGATCCGCAGATCGAGCACACCTTCGGCAGCGCCACCGTCGCCGTCGACCGCTTCCGCGCCTTCGTCGACGGCGCCGAGCGCGCGGGCGACGAGATCGGCCTGCACGCCCACGCCTTCCGCTGGCGCGACGACGATCGCTCCTGGCTCCAGGACCTGGCCGACCAGAGCTGGGTCGACCATTGCGTCGGCACCTCGTTCGCGGCCTTCGCGCGCGCCTTCGGGCGGCCGTGCACCTGCTTCCGGTTCGGCGATCGCTGGCTCAGCACGGCGACCGTCGATCTGCTCGAGCGGCTCGGCGTCCGCATCGACCTCACCGTCGAGCCCGGCGTGCCGCGCATGGCGCCGGGGAAGCCCGGCGAGGCCGCGACCGGCGCCCTCCCCGACTACCGGCGCGTGCCGCGCGCGCCCTACGAGCCGGCGCGCGCCGACTTCCGCCGCGCCGCCCGCCCGGGCACGCGCGCGATCCGCATGATGCCGCTCACCGCCGCGAAGCGCTCGCTGGTATCCCAGCTCCGCCGCTTGCGGGCGACCGGCTTCCGCGACCGCGGGCGCCTCGCCCCGCTCTCGCTGTGGGCGCGCTGGCGGCCGCCCGACACCTTCGATCGCCTGCTCACCCGCGCCCTGGCGGCGCAGGCCCGCCCGTACCTGGCGTTCGCGGTCCGCACCGAGCTCGGTCCCCGGTCCGCGATCGCGACCACGGTCGACGCCGCCCTTCGCGCCCTGCTCGCGCACCCGGCCCGCGACCGCTTCGTGTTCTGCACCCCCGCCGAGGCACTCGCGCTCCTCGCGGCGCGCTAGCCTGCATGTCTCACCAGCTTTCTGCTGCGAGCGCGGATGCGCCCGCGCCGCAAGGCCGTACTCCCTCGGCGTCCTCGACATACTGCTCGAGTAT
>Ga0302046_10006593_pt1 | contig 10104 bp, 5 predicted proteins | sample RVTome_11_FD_200261 | JGI IMG/M metagenome (GOLD analysis project Ga0302046, IMG submission 200261) | Soil microbial communities from uranium-contaminated site in the Upper Colorado River Basin, Wyoming, United States - RVT147D111 (version 2) ... | reverse complement strand
CCCGCCGCCTCGCCGAGGTGACGATGACGTTCGAAGCCTACGTAGCGCGGCTCGCCGACGCGGGCACGCTCCACGAGGTAGCCTGGACGCCGACGCCCCGCCGGGTACTGCTGCACGGGCACTGCCACCAGAAAGCGCTCGTCGGCACCGGCCCGGCGGAGCGTTGCCTGCGGCTCCCCCCCGGCTACACCGTCGAGACCCTCGATGCCGGCTGCTGCGGTATGGCCGGGGCGTTCGGCTACGAGAAGGAACACTACGACCTCTCGCTCCGCATGGCCGAGCACCGCCTGGCACCGGCGGTCCGTGCCGCCGCCGAAGACACGATCATCGCGGCGGCGGGCGTCTCGTGCCGGGCGCAGATCCGAGACACGACGGGGCGGCAGGCGCTCCATCCCGCCGAGATCCTGCGGGACGCGCTGGCGTAGGTGCGCTTTTGGGTGGACACGGATCTATGAAAGGGGTCATCCTGGCCGTCCTTGCGAGGGGTTCGCTTCGGAAGGATATGCTTACATGTGGTCTACCTCCTATCTATCCCCCTTGTCATTCCGAACGACCGAAGGGAGTCGAGGAATCTGTCTAAAACGCGCCGTTTGGGGTTGTTCAGAAGGGTATCACTCAATGACAGATCCCTCGTCGCTGTGCTCCTGCCAGGGAACTCACCTGTTTTGCCCACGCAAAGGCGTTTGCAGACACGCGGGAGGATGTCATCGGGGTGTTATACGCGACTGAAAACACGCTACGAACCGTTTACACGCTCGGTAGGCGTGTCGAGCGTGACGAGACACTCGCGTACGCCGTGCCCTTCCGTAGCTGCCACTACGAAGCGTATGCCCTCGAAGACAACGGCGTCGCCGGGAACAGGGGGGCGATTGAGCAACGCCAGGATGAGCCCGCTGACCGTATCCACGTCCTCGTGCTCCAGGGTGCGATCCAGCCGTTCCCCGACCTCGGAGATGCGTGCGGTGCCGGCGGCGTGCAGCTGCCCGGTCGAATCCTCGAACAGTTCCGGCTGCATCGCCTGGCTCTCTTCGATCTGGCCGACGACCTCTTCGAACAAGTCTTCAAGGACGACGATACCGGCTGTGCCGCCGTGCTCGTCCATGACGACCACCATCTCCGTGCTCTCCTCGTGCATCGTCTGCAGCACCACATCGGCGGGCGCTGTCTCAGGCAGATAGGCGACTGGCTGTACGTCGTCCGTCGCAAGGGAGGCCGCAGCGATCACGCGCTGGAGCAGATCCTTCACGTGCACGAAGCCTACGATATGGTCCAGATCCTCCTTGTAGACCGGGTAGCGTGTATGTCGGGAAGTGCGGAGGATCTCGACGACGTTTGCCGCGCTGGCCTCCTGCGGGATACCTCGAATCCGGACGCGCGGCACCATGACATCGCCTGCATCGAGCTCATTGAACTCGAAGAGTTCGCGCAAGACCCGGGCCGACTCCACACGCAGCAGCCCTTCCTCCTGGCTCTTCTGAATGATGTACTGCAATTCCTCGGTCGAGTGATAATGCTCGCTTGACCCGGTGCGCCGGTCGATTCCGAAGAGGCGCAGAAAGCCGTTGCCTACTGCGTTGAGTGCGGCAACGAGCGGGTAGAGCGATAGCTCAACCGCGAGCATCACCGGCACGACCGCCACGACGGTCCGCTCGGCATACTGCAGGGCAAGCGACTTGGGGACCATCTCGCCCAGGACGATGTGCAGGTACGTCAGAAAGCCTACCGCCAGGATGCTCGCCAGGCTATGCGCTGGCAACCAGGCAAGGTCGCCGAAACCGGCAAAGAGACCTTCGAGCCAGAGCGCCAGCGTGTGTTCACCGTACATGCCGAGCCCGAGGCTGGCCAGCGTAATTCCGAGCTGCGCCGTCGCGATGAAGCGGTCCTGCTGGCGGGCGTCCGTCAGGATCCGGTGGACGCGGCGGGCCGTGCGATCTCCCCGGGCGGCTCGCCGCTCAATGGCAATCCGCGGAGCGCCGACGATGGAGAACTCGGCCGCCACGAAGAGCCCGTTGAGCAGGATAAGCGCGAGCAAGATCAGGGCAGTCGTCATGTCGGTGCCTCTCCGGCAGACTCGCCGGTCGGGGCCACCACAATGGAAACGATCTTACGGTTGTGGACCCGTTCGACCTGGACCGGGATGCCATCAATCTCGATGTGTTCGCCCGGTGTCGGCAGGTACCCTAACGCGTCCAATATCCTTCCACCTACCGTCTGTGCCGTACCCGTCCACTTCACCCCAAGAATAAACTCTAAGTCGTCGAGCCGCATGGCCCCCGGGAGCCGGATACGCCCGTCGGGCAGGGGTTCGGCGCGGGCAGCCTTCAGGTGGGGTGCGCTCCACTGCGGATCGAAGACCTTGTTGAGGATCTCTTCGATGGTGACGAACCCGGAGACACCTCCATACTCATCAACGACCACGGCCTGTCGGCTTCGTCTCCGTCGCATCAGGTGAAGCAGGCGGTCGCCCTTCACCTTCTCGTAAACGGCCATGATGGGCCGCATGACGGCTTCGACAGCCGGTATTTCGCCGTGGTCCAGGTAATAGGCGAGCACGTCTTTCGTGTGAAGCAACCCGATGACGTTATCGAGCGAGCCTTTATAGACCGGTAGACGGGTGAAGCCGCTTCCCCTGATGCGTTCGAGCAGTTCCTCGAGAGGCAAGTCCGCATCCACTGCATACATATCGAGGCGCGGGGTCATAAGTTGATTGGAGGCTCGCATACCGACCTGGAGAGCCCGGTGCAGCCGGTGTTGTTCGTCGGGCTCCAGGAGGCCGCCGTCGCGGCTCTCGGCGATGATGAGGCCAATCTCTTCGGGCGAGTGAATGTGGTGGTGGCTCGTTTGCGGCACGCCGAAGAGCTTCAGGAGCAACGTACCGCTGCCATTGAGCACGGTGATGAAGCCCGAGAGGAGCCGTAGCGACCACTGCATCGGCCAGACGGTGCGTAGCGCTGCCTGGGTGGGGTATTGTAGCGCCACAGACTTGGGGGCGAGTTCGCCGAAGACCATTTGCACCGCCGTCAGCCCGAGTAGCACGATGACGGCTGAGACCGAGTACGCCGCCGTCTCCTCCCATCCACCGACCTGTTCGAACAGAGGTGCCATCAGCGGCGGCAGCGCTGCCTGGCCGTAGGCCCCGAGTACCAGGCTCGAGATGGTGATTCCGACCTGACAGGCCGCGATGTAACGATCGAGACCCTGCGAGTGTTCAAGATACGTCCAGAGTCGGGCCGCCGCCCGATGGCCTTCCTGGGCGAGTTGTCGGATGCGGCTGTGCCGTACACCGACGGCTGCAAACTCGGCCACGACGTAGAGGGCATTGATCGAGATCAGCAGGACGAGGACAAAAAAGATGATGAAGCCCATGAAGCGGTAGCTGTCGCGGCTTGCTCGGCGTGGACCGTTCTTACCCCTACCACACCCGCCGAAACGCAAGGTTTCCTGCGCCGAAGCTCATGCTGACGGCGGCCTGCCCGGTGACGGATCGAGACCACGAGGCTCGGCTCGAAACAGCGCCGCACACGCGGCCAAGCGCTCCGCCGTACCGACCAACATGAGCCGATCCCCGGCCTGCACCTGGAAGTCGACCGCCGGGCGGGCGATGGCGCATTGCCTCTTGATTCTGACTGGGGAATCAGGAGACGGCCTTGCTGCGCACGGATCGGTAGAGGCGATGCTGACCGTCGCTGCAGCGGCCTCCGGTCGATCTTCATACGTGAGCATTGATCGTCGCGCAGGCCGCCCTGGAAAGCGACGCCGCCCTGTACCGTCAGGCGTTCCCGGTAGGGCCGGTCGGCAAAGGCGCCCGTGGTGGCAACGTGCGGATGCTGCATGAACCCTTCGGGCGGCTCGACCATCACGGAGCCATGTTTTGAGGCGATCCTCCTCCGATACCATCCCTGTCCGGAAAATTTGTTTTATGAATCGAAACAAATTATAAGGAGCTACGAACACGGTCGCTATGCTCACGCGCATGGAAGAACTGCTCCTGTTGACGGTATGGCGCCTGCAAGCGGACGCCTACGGCCTGGCGATCCGTCGGCAAGTCGCGAAGCTGCTAGGGAAGAAGGTCTCGGTAGGGGCCGTCTACATCCCGTTGGAGCGCCTCGCCAAACGCAGGTTGCTGGCGACGTGGGAGAGCGAGCCGACGGCGAAGCGCGGCGGGCGGCGCAAGCGATTCTACAAGCTGACCCCGAAAGGGCTGGCGGCGCTCAACGCGGTCAAACGGGTTCATGACGAGGCGTGGGCAGGGTTGCCGGAGCCGGCGTTCAGCCGCTGATCCCCGTGGAAGGTATGGGGGTGTGGGAGTATGAGCGTGTGGGGGGAGATCGAGTATGGAGGATCGAGAATCGCAAGCGCTTTTGTAGCAGTTGATCCGATCTTCCATCCTCGATCCGCAGCATCCTCCCATACCCCCACACCCCCATCCTCCCATACCTTCTTAAACCACAACCACACTGCCGGGTTGAGCATGACCCGTTCCCGAGAGGAAGTGCTATGGACGAAGTTCGCCCGCCCCGCATCGCAGAATGGCTCCTGAAGCGGCTCCTGCCGTCCGGGTATGAGGCCGTCGTGGGAGACTTTGCGGAAGACTACGCCGACCACGCATCCCTCTACGGCGCTCGCCAAGCGGCACTGCGCTACTGGGTCGATGTGCTGCGCTCACTGCCTGTTTATCTGCTCACCGTTGTCGCCTGGAGTGCGATCATGCTACACAACTACCTCAAAGTCACGCTTCGCACGCTCGCCCGCCACAAGGGCTTTTCCGCGATCAACATCCTGGGGCTTGCGGTGAGCATGGCCGTCTGCCTGGTGATTCTCCTTTTCATCAAGGACCAGAAGAGCTACGACCGTTTCCATGCGCACGCCGACAGGACCTACCGGGTCTACTCGGATTTCAAGGCGCCTTCCAACAGCAACAAGGCGCTCTACGCCACCTCGCCCGCGTCGCTGGCCGGTGTGCTCCGTACCGAGTTTCCGGGGGTGGAGGAGGCCGTTCGGCTGGTCCGACTGAGCGACGAGGCCATCGCCAACGACAAGTTGCTGCGCGTGCGGGGCGTCTATGCCGAGCCGTCGTTCTTTCGCGTCTTCGACTTCGCGCTCGTCTCCGGCGACGGGGCGCAGGCGCTGGCCGAACCGTATTCCGTCGTCGTATCGCCGGAGACCGCCGCGAAATTTTTTGGCGACGTAGACCCCGTCGGGCAGACGCTCACGCTGCAAGACACGCTGGATTTCACCGTCACCGGGGTGCTGCGCGAGCCGACGGGCAAGACGCACTTGCGTCCGGATGTGTTGGTCTCTTTCGCGACGTTGCAGAGCCGGGAACAGAGCCCTGATTTCTTGGAGAACTGGGAGTGGAACATCTACTTTTCGTACACCTACGTTCGGCTGCGTGACGGCGCAGCGCCCGGCGCCCTGGCGGCGCAGCTTCCGTCGGTCATCGACCGGCATTACGAAGGGACGGACGAGGCGCGCCTGCACGCGCTGCGGCTGCAACCGCTCACGGCCATCAACCTGGGGCAGCAGATGGGCAACCAGATCGGCCGGGTGACGCCTGCGGAAACCGTCTATTTCCTGGGCGCGCTGGCGCTGATCATCATGCTGATTGCCTGCTTCAACTACGTCAGCCTGTCGGTGGCGCGGGCGCTCAAGCGGAGCCGCGAGGTGGGCATCCGCAAAGTCGTCGGAGCGCATCGCGGGCAGCTCGTCCGGCAATTCCTGGCGGAGGCCGTGCTGCTGGCTTTCCTGGCGCTCGGGGCGGCCTGCGTGGCGCTGGTCTGGCTGGTGCCGGCCTTCAACAGCCAGCAAACCGCCGAGGCCGCGATAGCACTCCGCCTGTCGGATTGGTCGCTCTACCTGCTCTTCGGCGGCTTCGCCGTGCTGGTAGGCATCGGGGCAGGGCTGTACCCGGCCCTCTATCTCTCCTCGTTCATGCCGGTCCAGGTGCTGAAAGGGCGGTTGCTGGGACGGGGCCGGTCGGGTTTTACCGTGCATAAGGTGCTGGTCGTGATGCAGTTCACGGCGTCGCTCGTCTTTATCATCAGCACGGCGCTGCTCTACAAGCAGTTTACCCACATCGCCCACACCGAGTACGGGTTCGATCAGGAGCACGTCCTCAACGTTGCCCTGGAAGATGTGTCCTACGACGCCTTCCGAAACGAGCTGTTGAAGCATCCGGAGGTCGTCGGCGTCTCGACCATGACGCCCCTGCCCGGCTCCAGCACCCGGTGGGACAGCTGGATGCGCACCGAGGGAATGACAGACCGGGTGAAAGGATACAACGTAATAATCGACGAGCACACCCTCGACAACCTCGGCCTGACGCTGCTGGCGGGCCGGAATTTCTCGCCGCAGTTTCCCTCCGACCAGGCACGGGCGGTGATCCTGAACGAAAAGGCGATCCAGCAGCTGGCACTCGGCACGCCGGCAGCGGCGATCAACCAGACCGTCATCCTCGACGATAGCACGCGCGTGCAAGTCATCGGCGTCGTGAAGGATTACCGGTACTACTCGGCGTTGGCCGGGATCGACCCGGTCATTCTACAATACGCGCCCCCGTTTTTCCAGCATGCCAATGTACGCGTCCGGGCGGGTGCGGGCGAGGGTACCGTGGCGGTCCTGGAGGAGGTCTGGCAAAAGCTCGGCAGTCTCCGCTCGCTCGACTATGAACGTTTCGAGACACAACTGGCGGCGTCCAACGACGTGCAGGACCTCCGGCGGCAGCTCGATCAGCTCGGGCTGGCGGCGCTCTTCGCCGGCTTCATCGCCTGCCTCGGGTTGCTCGGCATGGCGGCCTACAGCGCCGAGGTGCGGGTCAAAGAGGTGGGGATCCGCAAGGCGCTGGGTGCCAGCGTACCCGGCATCGTCCTGGAGCTCTCCGGCGATTTCCTCAAATTGATCGGGGTGGCGGTGGTGCTGGCCATGCCGCTGGCCTGGTGGCTTAATACCCTCTGGCTGCAAGAGATCGGCAACCGGGTATCGGTTGGACCGGACGCCTTCGTGGCGGGCATCGCCGTGCTACTGGTCCTGGCGCTGCTGACCGTCGGCTCCCAGATGCTCCGTGCCGCCCGTCTCAATCCCATCGATACCCTGCGGCACGAATAGGCAACCCCCGATGGAGCAACCTCCTCGTTGTGTAGCGCGGCTGCTGGAGCGCCTGCTTGCGCCCGAGCACGACGCCGTCCTGGGCGACCTCGAAGAAGATTTCTACGACCGCGCCGCCTGCTACGGATCCCGGCACGCGGCCCTGCACTACGTCCTCGACGGACTCCGTGCCGCGCCTGCTCTCCTCCTTCACCACCTCCTCTGGCACCCCGTCATGCTAAAAAACAATGTTAACATTGCGTTTCGCAATTTTAAAAAATACAAAGGCTTCACGGCGATCAATATCCTGGGGCTGGCCGTGAGCATGTCGGTCTGCCTGTTGATCATCTCGCTCATCCGAGACCAGAAGAGCTACGACCGGTTTCACGAGAAGGCCGATCGTATCTACCGGGTGACGTCCGAGGTGGACATGCCCTACGGCCGGTTCGACATGGCGACCTCGCCGGGGCCGCTGGCGCCTGCGTTGCTTACCGGGTATACGGGGATCGAGAAGGCGGTGCGATTTACGCGATTCGCGGGGGCTGCCACCTATCAGGACCAGACCCTGGCGATGACCGGGCTCTATGCAGAGGCGTCGTTTTTCGAGGTGTTCGACTTTGTGCTGGCGCAGGGTGATGCCCGGACGGCGCTGCGTGATCCGTTTTCCCTGGTGCTGACTGAAGAGACCGCCGCCCGATTTTTCGGGGACGCCGAACCCATCGGCCGGGTGATTCATCGGGACGGTGTGGGCGACTTCGTCGTCACCGGCGTTTTGAAGACCTTGCCGGAGAAGACGCACTTCCAGGTGGAGGGCCTGGCTTCGTTTGCTACCGTCGAGGTTCGGGAGCGAGGCATGGCGGAGAGCAACCTGGACAACTGGAATGCGGCCAGCGAATACTACAACTACCTGTTGCTGGCCGAGGACGTTTCGCCCGATGAGGTCGAAGCGCTGGTGGCCGACCTCGCGGTACGGAACCACACCGACGATTCGAGGCCGATCCCGGCGCTCAGCCTGCAAGCCCTCACCCACATCAACCTGGGCGTAGAGCTGGGCAATCCGATCGGGCGACCGATGCCGGCCGAAGGAGCGTATGTGCTCTCCGCCTTCGCCTTCATCCTGATCCTGATCGCCGTCTTCAACTACATCAGCCTGGCCGTGGCGCGGTCGTTGAAGCGCGCCCGCGAGATCGGCATTCGGAAGGTCGTCGGGGCGCACCGGGGGCAGATCGTGCGGCAGTTCTTGTGTGAGGCGATCCTCGTGTCGATGCTGGCGCTGACGCTCGCCGGCGTCCTCCTCGTGTGGCTCGTCCCTGCCTTCAACAACCTCCAGGCTTTCCACGACGACCTCGACATGGGCATGATCTCCATCAACCTGGCGCGGGACGGCGGGCTGTTTTTGCTTTTTGTGGGGTTCGCCGTCGGCATCGGCATCCTGGCCGGGTTGTATCCGGCATTTAAGATGGCGTCCTATGTTCCTACGCGGGTGCTCAAAGGGATGACGCAGGTGGAAGGGTTCTCCCGGTTGTCGCTGCGCAAGGCGTTGATCGTCTTTCAGTTCAGCCTCTCGATCATTGTGGTGATCATCGCGCTGGTGATCTATCGTCAGTTCTCGTTTTTGATGCAGGCGGACTACGGCTTCGGCGAGGAGCAACTCGTCAACGTGGTTTTGCAAGGGGTGCCCCCAGCGACGTTGCGGAACGAACTCCTGCGTTCGCCGGGGATCGTCGATGTGGCCGTCGCGTCCACGGTGCCGTCGGCCGGTCCCAAGAACTGGACGGATATCCGCGCGGAGGGCATGGATGCGCCGCTGCTCGTCCAGTACTATGCCATCGACACGCATTTCCTGGACTTGTTCAGGCTGAACGTCCTCGCCGGCCGCGACTTCACGGAGGCGCTGGCTACGGGTGTAGAGGAAGAACCGATTCTGGTGACGGAAAAGACGCTCGCCGTCCTCGGCCTGGGCACGCCCGAGGAAGCGATCGGGCACGTCGTCGCTTTCGATACCTATCCGGATCCGCATACCGCTGTCATCATCGGCGTCGTGGACGACTTTTACGCCCGAGGCTACGAGAAGGGATACGACCCGGTTGTCTTGCGGCATCAGCCTGCATCCTATCGGTACGCCGTAGTCCGCATCCGCCCTACCGACGTCCCCGCCACGCTGGCGTACATCGAGGCGACGTGGAAGCAGATGGCGCCCACGCTGACGCTCGATTATGCGTTCTTCGACGATCAACTGACGGCGCGGTACGGCTTCTTCCGGGACCTGATCAAGCTCTTCGGGGCCATCGCCGGTTTTATCATCTTCATCGCGTGCCTGGGGCTGCTGGGTATGGCGAGCTACACCGCCGAGACGCGCACCCAGGAAGTCGGCATCCGCAAAGTGCTCGGCGCCGACGTTCGCAGCCTGGTGATGCTGCTCTCGCGGGACTACATCCGGCTGCTGCTCCTCGCCGCCGTGATTGCTACGCCCCTGGCCGGGTTGCTCGGCCACGCGCTCTTGCAGAGCTTCGCGAACCGGACCGACCTCGGCACGTGGGTTTTCGTGGCCGGCGTCGTGCCCATTGTTGCGTTGGCTCTGCTCACCATCGGGTCCCAGACCATCAAGGCCGGACTCACGAATCCGGTCGATACGTTGCGCCGGGAGTAATGAATGTCGACCGCGGTCGACATTCATAAGGTCGCGACTTCGAAAGGCAGGCGGATGGGGACATGCTCGGCCTCGCGGTCCGGCGTTTGTTCATTCAGGTCTACATCGAAAACGTGGCGGAGGTTGTTGCCGGCCAGGTCTTCGAGGATGGCGTCTACCTCGATGACGTAGGTCCCGGCGGACCACGCCTGGTACGGCGTAAACGCCCACTGCGTCTCGGCGTGCTCGACGGCGACGCGTCCGTCGAGGGCCGCGCCGTCGGCGGTGCGTACGACGAGCAGGCGTTGCAGGAGGGCGTGGTCGAGCGGTTCCTCGAAGGCCAGGGTCACGGGGGCCGTGGTGCCCAGGGTAGGAGGCGTCAAGGCCCAGGC
>Ga0302046_10006591_pt1 | contig 10106 bp, 10 predicted proteins | sample RVTome_11_FD_200261 | JGI IMG/M metagenome (GOLD analysis project Ga0302046, IMG submission 200261) | Soil microbial communities from uranium-contaminated site in the Upper Colorado River Basin, Wyoming, United States - RVT147D111 (version 2) ... | reverse complement strand
CGCCGACCCGTTTCCCTCCCAACCCCGACCGCGCGCCACCCAGCCGGATGGAACTCAGACTCCAACAGTCCAACTCGGCTCCGGGCTCGTGGTCGCCGGGCCCCCCACGACCTCATGAAGCCGCATCGCGGAGCGCGCCCGGTCGTGGGGGGGTGAAGCGGACCAGAGGCCTGGACGCCGCGGGAGGTGGGCCGGGGTCGAGGGCGGTGCTGGGGCCCGCCGACCCGTTTCCCTCCCAACTCCGACCGCGCGCCACCCGGCCGGATGGAACTCAGACTCCAACGATCAACTCGACCCCGGGCTCGTGGTCGCCGGGCCCCCAGCACCGCGCTCGGCCCCGGCCCACCGGCGAGCGGCCGTCAAGCCTTGCGGAACCGATGAACACCGTCCGCGCCGGTGACCCGCTCCGCGCGGCCATCGGCCTCGACGAAGTGCAGGTGGGCCAGCGCTTCCCCGAGCGCGAACCCCAGCTGGTGGCTGTCGAGCTCGCGGCGGAACAGCACCGGCACGATGTCGGCGGCGCTGCGCGGCTCCGTGATCGCGTCGAGCGTCTCGGCCAGCCGCGCCGCGTGGTGCGTGCGGAGCTCGGCGAGCCGCTCGGGCAGCCCGCGGAACGGCAGCCCGTGGGCCGGCAGCACCAGCGCGTCGGCGCCGATGCCGCGGAAGCGCTCGAGCGAGTCGAGGTACTGGCGCAGCGGGTTGCCGCGTGGCTGATCGGGCCACACGCTGACGTTCGTGGTGATCCGCGGCAGCACCTGGTCGCCGGAGATCAGCACGCCCGCCTCACCGCACCAGAGGGCGGCGTGCTCGGGGGAGTGGCCGCGGCCGACGATCACCGTCCAGGCGCGGCCGCCGAGCGCGAGCGTGTCGCCGTCGGCGAGCGCGCGGAACGCCGGCGGGATCGTCGGGACCAGCTTCGGGTAGTGGTTGCCGCGCTGGCGAAGCCCGGCCAGCGCCGCCTCGTCGCACCCGTTGCGACGGTAGTGGCGCAGCCGCGGCTCGTGGTCGCGCGCCTCGCCGGTGCGCCACGCCACCTGGGCGATCAAATACTCGGCCTGCGCGCACCAGAGCTCGACGCCCCAGCGCTCCATGAGCCAGGCCGCATTGCCCATGTGGTCGGGATGGAAGTGGGTTACGATCACCCGCGTGACAGGCCGGCCGGCGAGGTGATCGGCGAAGATCCGCTCCCACAGCGCGCGGACGTCCTCGAGCCCCACGCCGGTATCGACGACGGCCCAGCCGCCGTCGTCCTGCACGAGCCAGAGATTGATGTGGTCGAGCTGGAACGGCAGCGGCATGCGCAGCCACTTGACGCCCGGCGCGACCTCGATCGTCGTGCCGGGCGCGGGCGGGTCACTCCACGGATGGTCGAGTCCCATGGGCCCAGTGTAACCGCTTGACAGCGCCCGCGGCTTCCTGAGAGGATCCCGCCCGTGAACGTGAGCCGCTCGCTGGCGCTGTGGTCGTGGTGGTGGCCGTCCCTCTGAGGGCGGGCCCGGTCCGACACGCGCGCGCGAGCGTAGAGTCCGAGAGACCAGGAGAGCCGCCCACCGGGGCGGCTTTCGTGTTCTTGGAGCCTCCCCGGTCGGCGCCTCGCCCAGAGGAGGCCTGACCATGACGACAACCGAGTACGAGACCCCGGGGCGGATCCGCGTCCGGCGGACCGTCGAGACGATCTCGCCCGCCGGCGCGATCGAGCCCATCGTCGACGCCCTCGACACCCAGCGCGGCGCCCTGCTCGCCTCGAACTACGAGTACCCGGGGCGCTACACGCGGTGGGACATGGGCTTCGTCGATCCTCCCCTGGCTCTCGTCGCGCGCGGCCGGGCCTTCCGCGTCGAGGCGCTCAACGCGCGCGGGCGAGTACTGCTGCCGCCCATCGGCGAGGCGCTCGGCGGCCTCCCCGCGGTCGAGCGCATCGTCGCGACCGAAGGCGCCGTCGAGGGCGCGGTGCGCGAGCCCGCCGGCCGGTTCACCGAGGAGGACCGCAGCCGGCAGCCGTCGATCTTCTCGGTGCTGCGTGCGCTCATCGCGCTCTTCCACCACCGCGACGAGCCCCACCTGGGACTCTACGGCGCCTTCGGCTACGACCTCGCCTTTCAGTTCGAGCCCGTCCGGCTTCGCCTCGAGCGGCCGCCCGACCAGCGGGACCTGATCCTGTACCTGCCCGACGAGCTGATCATCATCGACCACCGGCGGGAGGTCGCCATGCGCCGCCGCTACGACTTCGATGCCGCCGGCCGCTCCACGGCGGGGCTCCCGCGCACGGGCGCGACGGCGCCCTACCTGCCCGCCGCACGCGCGCCGCGGGCGGCCGACCACGCGCCGGGCGAGTACGCGGCCATGGTCAGGATCGCCCGTGAGTCGTTCCAGCGCGGCGACCTCTTCGAGGTCGTGCCCGGCCAGACATTCCTCGAGGCCTGTCCCTCGCCGCCCTCGGCGCTGTTCCGGCGCCTCCGCGAGCGCAACCCATCGCCCTATGGCTTCCTCATGAACCTGGGCGAGGCGGAATATCTCGTGGGCGCCTCGCCCGAGATGTACGTGCGCGTCGACGGCGATCGCGTCGAGACCTGCCCCATCTCCGGAACGATCGCGCGCGGCCGCGACGCCATCGGCGACGCCGCCCAGATCCTCGCCCTGCTCGTTTCGGGCAAGGACGAGTCCGAGCTGACCATGTGCACCGACGTGGACCGCAACGACAAGTCGCGCATCTGCGTGCCGGGCAGCGTGCGCGTCATCGGCCGCCGGCAGATCGAGATGTACGCACGCCTCATCCACACCGTGGACCACGTCGAGGGGCAGCTGCGCGAGGGCTTCGACGCGCTGGACGCCTTCCTGGCCCACGCGTGGGCGGTGACGGTGACCGGCGCGCCCAAGGCGTGGGCGATGCAGTTCATCGAGGACCACGAGCGGTCGCCGCGCGCCTGGTACGGCGGCGCCGTGGGGCTGCTGGGCTTCGACGGCAATCTCAACACGGGCCTGACGCTGCGGACCATCCGCGTCAAGGACGGCCTGGCCTCGGTGCGCGCCGGCGCCACCCTGCTCTACGACTCCGACCCCGACGCGGAGGAGGCGGAGACGGAGCTGAAGGCCTCCGCCTTCCTCGACGTCATCCGGCGCGGGCCGGGGGCGTCCAGCCGCGCGGTCGTCGCGCTGCCGCGCACGGGCGCGGGCCGGCGCGTGCTGCTCGTCGACCACCAGGACTCGTTCGTGCACACCCTCGCCAACTACCTGCGCCAGACCGGCGCCGAGGTCGTCACGCTGCGCAGCGGCTTCCCGGCCGAGGCGTTCGACGACGTGAAGCCTCACCTGGCCGTGCTGTCGCCGGGCCCGGGCACGCCGCGCGACTTCGACGTGGCCGGCACACTGGAGGCGCTCGTGCGCCGGCACATCCCGGCCTTCGGCGTCTGCCTCGGCCTGCAGGGCATGGTCGAGTACCTCGGCGGCACGCTCGGCGTGCTCGACCCGCCCGTGCACGGCAAGGCCTCGCGCATCCGTGTGGTGGGCGGGCGCCTCTTCGAGGGGTTGCCGCCGGAGTTCACCGCCGGGCGGTATCACTCGCTGTTCGCGCTCCGCGAGCACCTACCCGCCGAGCTCGAGGTGACGGCCGAGAGCGCGGACGGCGTGGTCATGGCCATCGAGCACCGGACGCTGCCGCTGGCGGCCGTACAGTTCCATCCGGAGTCGATCATGACGCTCGGCGAGGACGTGGGCCTGCGCCTGCTCGCCAACGTGATGCGGTTACTGGCCGGCGGGCGCTGATCCGCACAAGGCTCGGACCGGCTCCGCCGGCCGCTCACCCGGCGCGTTAGGCTGCGGCGGACACAGATGGAACTCACGTCGCTCATCGCGAAGGTACTCGGCCCGGTGCTCCTGCTGCGCGCGCTTTCGATACTCCTCGATCGAAAGCACTTCGTGGAGATGGTTCGCGGGCTCGAACGCGAGGTGACCACGGTATCATTCTCGCTCTTTCCGATCGCACTGCTCATGACCTGCATCACGCTGGCGGCCCTCCATTCGGATACTTCCAGCCCTGCCGCCATCCTCGTCCATGTCATCGTGTGGGGAGGTATCCTCAAGGCCTCGGCATTGATCCTTGTCCCGGGCGTCGTCCTGGCAAAGGCTCGGGCGCTTGAACGAGCCGGTCTTCTCAACGTCGTCCTATTCGTGTGCGTTCTTGTCGGCGGCTATTTCACGTGGTTCGGCTACTTCGCGCGGTGGTGATCGGTGACGCTTGCGTGAGGCGCACGTGTACAACAGACGGCCCTTGCATTGGTGGTGGTGGTCTCCAGTGGCAATCCGCGTGGAGAGACCGGAAGTGGGGTCGACTGACCGCGGTGGAGCTCGACGGCGCCGGAGAGTACGCTCCTGGGAGATCGCAAGGCGGCTGGAAGCGGCATTGAAGCCGGAAGAGCAGTAGGCTCAGCTCAGGAGCGCGGTCCCGGCAACCGGCCTCTGGAAGATGGCAATGGAGCGCGTTTTCTTCGACGGATGGGACAGCCTTCTCCGGACCACGGTCGTCGGAGTGCTGGCCTATTGTGCGTTGGTCGCCTCCCTGCGGATATCGGGGAAGCGGACCCTGTCGAAGATGAACGCCTTCGATCTGGTCGTGACCGTCGCGCTGGGATCGACGCTCGCCACCATCCTACTCAGCAAGGACGTGACGCTGGCCCAGGGAGCCCTGGCTTTCGTCCTCCTCATCGGGATGCAATTCGCGGTGACCTGGTCCAGCGTCCGCGCGCGGTGGGTCCGACGGGTGGTGACAGGGGAGCCGGCGCTGCTGCTGTATCGGGGGACGCTCCTTCCAGCCGCCCTGCAGAAGGCGCGAGTCACCGAAGACGAGGTGCGGGCGGCGGTGCGAGCGGCTGGGGTACCGACGCTGGACGAGGTGGGGGCCGTCGTGCTGGAGACCGATGGCTCGTTCAGCGTGGTGCGACGGGGCGGAGAGGGCTCGAGGGAGTCGAGCCTTGCCGGACTCGGGCCGGCGGCATGAAGTACTTCAGCACGGCGTTGTATGCCCATACTTGATCACGAAGCAGCCGTCACGGAGGCTTCACGATGCGCTGTCTAGACTTCCTGAGGCCGCCCGCGTACAGAGACCCGGTGGTGGGCAACCTGGTCCGCCAGGGGCGCTACTGGCGGGGTGTGATGACGCTCGGAGCGTTGAGTGGGGTGCCGTTGCTTCTGGCCGGACCTCGGACGGCCCCAAACGAACCAAGCCTCGGACTGGCCAGAGAACTTGGCCGCCGGTACGCGGCGCTTCTCCCTGCCATCGAACGCGCGCTCTTCGAGCACTATGAGCCGTATGCCGACGCGGGGGAGTCGGAAGTGCCGCGGCTCAGCGGTCCAGAGCACGTGTGGCCGCATGTCTCGCTCGTGCGCGTGCTGATTGAGCCGCTGGGCGGAGTCGATACGGTGGAGATCGCCTATCGGACGGACTGGGACACGGAACACATGGTTGGAGCTCGATTCCAGGGCTGGGCGCTGACCGAACTGAATGGCAGTGTCATCTAGCGGGCGCTGCGCCCCCGGCCCGATCGCCACCCGTTCGGTTTGACACGCGCGCGGCGCGGTTCCTACACTACGGCACCTGGCCGCCTCGGGCGCCAGCATCCGCGACACGAACCGGGAGGGCGCATGCACTACGACCGGATCTCCGCCGACTGCCACCTCGACCTCTGCTGGCTGCCCCCCGATCTGTTCACGAGCCGGGCGTCGACAGCGCTGCGCGACCGCATGCCGTACGTGACCGAGGGGCCCAAGGGCCCGATGTGGGTGACGAAGAAGGGCGGCACCTTCGGCCTCGCCAACGGCATGGGCTCGGCCGGGCGGGAGTACGTGCCCGGCCAGATCCACCGCTCCGACCGCATGGCCTCCACCGGCCTCTACGAGGACGGCAAGAAGGGCATCCGGCGCCTGAGCATTCCCGAGCTGCGGCTGAAGGACCAGGACCGGGACGGCGTCCAGGCCGAGGTGCTCTACGGCATCCTGGGCTCCAGCACGCGCATGGGCGATCCCGAGGCCGCCGTCGAGATGATCCGCGTCTACAACGACTGGCTGGCCGACTTCTGCGACACGCACCCCGAGCGCTTCGCCGGCCTGGCGTGCATCCCGAGCGCGCCCATCGACGCGGCGGTGGCCGAGGTCAGGCGCGTGGTGAAGCGGGGCGCCGTGCGCGGCGTCGACGTGGCGAACACGCTCGACATGCCGCCCCTCTACGACCCGTGCTGGAACCCGCTGTGGGACGCCGTCGACGACTCCGGACTGCCCCTGCACTTCCACACCGTGGGTGGACGCATGCCCGACGCCATCCGCAAGACGCTCTGGGGCAGCGCGTGGGGCGAGAAAGTGGACGGCACCATCGACTTCCGCGTGGCCCGCGCCGGCTTCGCCGTGCACATCAGCGGCTTTCAGATCTACATGTCGACGATCCTCATGTCGCTCGTCTACGGCGGCGTGCTCGAGCGGCATCCGCGCATGCGCGTGGTCATCGGCGAGGGTGGCATCGGCTGGATCCCCTACATCCTCGACCACATGGACCTCGAGTGGGAGGACCAGTTCAAGGACCTCGGCCTGTCCATGAAGCCGAGCGACTACTGGCGCCGCCAGTGCCGGGCCACCTACCAGTCCGACCGCATCGGCATCAAGCTGCTGGACGAGCTGGGCGAGGACAACGTGATGTGGGGCTCGGACTTCCCCCACCCCGACGGCGTCTGGCCGGACTCCACCGAGGTCATCGAGCGCGAGCTGGGACACCTGCCCGCCGCGGTGCGCCGCAAGATCGTCTGCGAGAACGCCGGCAAGCTCTACGGGCTCATCCCGGGCTGACGCGTGGCGGGCAACGCCCGTGGGCCTGACGCGGTGCCTGCCGGCGACGACCAACCCGGGCCGATGAGCGTCGAGCTGCGCCTGCGCCGGAGCGTGCTCTTCATGCCGGCCTCCAACGCCCGCGCGATGGACAAGGCGCGGACGCTGCCCGCCGACGCGCTCGTGTTCGACCTCGAGGATGCGGCTGGATCCGCGATGCGGAGCATGCAGTGATCGAGGCAGAGCCCGTGCCCGCAGCCCTCAGCTCACGGACGGTTCTCCTCCTCGGCCTGGGCTGGCTGCTGGTCGCCGCCGGCCTCGGGGCAGCCGGCGTCCTCCGCACCCTGCCGCCGCCCGCGATACCGCTCGTCCTCGTCGGCCTGTCGGCGCTCGTGCTCGCCGCCGGGTGGCGGCATGCGGGGTTCGGCGCGTGGCTCGCGGCGCTCGACGAGCGGTGGCTGGTCGGGCTGCACCTCACGCGCTTCGTCGGCGCCTACTTCCTCTACCTCTACGGGCAGGGCCAGCTGCCCTACGCGTTCGCCGTCCCGGGTGGGTGGGGTGACCTCGCGGTGGCGAGCCTGGCGGCGATCCTGCTCGTGGCCGGGCCTCCGCGTGACGCCCGGCGTCGCCTGGCCTACGGCGCGTGGAACGTCCTCGGCCTGGCGGACATCCTCTTCGTGGTGGCGACGGCCGGGCGGCTCGTGATGATCGCGCCGGAGTCGATGGCAGCGCTCCTGCGCCTGCCGCTGAGCCTGCTCCCGACGTTCCTCGTGCCGCTGATCATCGCGAGCCACGTGGTTCTCGGCGTGCGGCTGGCGCACCACCCGGCTCGACGGCCGGCGACCGGGTGACTGACGCGGAGGCCGCCGTGCCGCTACACGTCGGGCACCCGCGTCGACTGCCAGGCCATCATCCGCCAGGCGCCGCCGGTCCGGGTGTAGACCGCGAGATAGCGGACCGTGAAGCGCTGCTCCTTGCCGGCGCTCTCGACGTGCATCTCCGACACGCCGTTCACGACGCCGACGTCGCCGCGCACGCGTGCCTTGCGATCGCCCGGCGCGATGCCGCGGTACTGGGGCTTGCCGGCGCGCAGGTTGCCGATGTGCTCGGCCTTGCTCTCCACGCGGGCGGTCGAGTGCACGTACACCAGGTCGTCGGCGAGGCAGGCGTCGAGCCCCGCCCAGTCCTGCTTGCGCATGGCCTCGAAGCGGCGGTCGTCGGCCGCGAGGACGTCGGCTGCGGACACGGTATCGAGGGGCGCCACGGTTTCGCCGGGGCGTCCCGAGCGCTGGGGGGCTGGGGGGGCCATGTCGGGGCCCCCCATCTCATCAGACATGGTCGGCGATCTCCCGGATCTTACGAAATGTCTGCACGCGCCGGCGGTTGCCCTCCGGCATCCTCTTGATGTCCTCGTCGGTCAGGGCGACGGTGTTGCCGTAGGCCTCGTACACGGGGATGTCGTGGTCGGCCAGCGCCGGCATCGCCTGCTTGCGCGCCATGGCCGCCTCGACGTGGGGGGCGAGCTCCTCGCGCTTGCGCCGCTCGCGCTCGGCCTCGCGCTGGTGAAACTCCGGCATGACCTCGGCGGCGAACAGCTCCAGCGCCTCGCAGATGTGCTCGTGGCGGTTCTTGCCGCCCTGCTGGATGAAGATGGTCTGATCCACCCCGGCGTCCTGGAACGTCGTGAGCGTGCGCCGCAGGTCGTCCGGCGTGCCGATGCAGCCGACACCGCCACCCAGCACCTCCGTGCCGAGCTGCTCGCGCACCTTGAGAAACGCCTTCCAGATGTTCGTGCGGCCGGGCGCGTGCTTGCCGAAGACGTAGTGGTGGGCGAGGGCGAACTGGAAGAACCGGAAGCCGTCGGCGCCGCGGCGCTGGGCCTCCGCGGCGTCCCGGTGGCAGGAGAAGCCGGTGACCATGGCGATGTTGGGGTTCACGGCGTGGCCGATGGGCACGCACTCGCGCTTGAACGTCTCGTAGTAGTCGTCCACCCACTGCTTGGCCTCGGCCGGGTCGATGAAGGCGAACGTCAGCGCCCCGATGCCGAGCTGGGCCGCGAGGTGGATCGTCTCCCGGTTCGAGCACGCCACCCAGATCGGCGGGTGCGGCTTCTGCACCGGCTTGGGCAGCACGTTGCGGGCGGGCATGGAGAAGTACTGGCCCTGGAAGCCCGGGTAGGGCTCCATCACCATCATGTTGGCGACCTGCTCGACCGTCTCCCGCCACATCGCCCGGCGCTCGGCCGGCGTGACGCCGTAGCCCTCGAGCTCGGCCCGCGAGGCGGACTCGCCCGTCCCCCACTCCACGCGGCCGCGGGAGACGAGGTCGAGCGTGGCCAGGCGCTCGGCCACCCGGGCGGGCTGATTGTAGCCGGGCGGCATGAGCACGATGCCGTGGCCCAGCCGGATACGCCGCGTGCGTTGCGAGCAGGCGGCCAGGAACACCTCGGGCGCGGAGGAGTGGGAGTACTCCTCGAGGAAGTGGTGCTCGACCTCCCAGGCGTAGTCGACGCCGAGCCGGTCGGCCAGCTCCACCTGGTCGAGCGCGTCCTGGAAGAGCTGCAGCTCGGCGTCCTCGCCCCAGGGGCGCGGCAGCTGGTGCTCGTAGAAGACGCCGAACTTCATGCGGACCGGCGCCGGGCGTCGAACTCCGCCGCCACCTGCTCGTCCCTGGCCAGGAGCCCCTCGGCGTCGACGTCGGCGTAGCCCATCACACCCATGTCGGCGTAGGCCTTGCGGATACGCGGGCCCCACAGCCCGATGTCCTTGATGGTCGGCACGATGCGGGTGAACAGCCGCGTGCGGAACAGCCGCATGCGCTCCGACTGCTGGACCAGCCGCACGCATTCCTCCACGGGCAGCCCCAGCGTCTCCCACACCTCGATCGACAGGAACCGGTCGCGCATGAGATAGCAGGCCTCGACCGCGAACTCCTCCCGCTCGTCCCGCTCGGCATCGCTCAGCTGCGGGTAGTAGTCGCGCAGCGCGATGCGGCCGAAGGCCACGTGGCGCGCCTCGTCCTCCATCACGTAGGCGTTGACCGCGGCCGCCAGCGGGTTCTTCGCGTGATCCCGGATGGAGGCGAAGGCGGCCAGCGCCAGTCCCTCGATCAGCACCTGCATGCCGAGGTAGGTGATGTCCCAGCGCGCGTCGGAGAGCACCTGGTCGAGCAGCGTCTTGAGCGTCGGCGTGATCGGGTACGCGAGCTCGAACTTCTGGTGCAGGAGCCGCGCGTAGACCTCGACGTGCCGCGCCTCGTCCATCACCTGGGTGGCCGCGTAGAACTTGGCGTCCACACTG
>Ga0302046_10006590_pt1 | contig 10106 bp, 7 predicted proteins | sample RVTome_11_FD_200261 | JGI IMG/M metagenome (GOLD analysis project Ga0302046, IMG submission 200261) | Soil microbial communities from uranium-contaminated site in the Upper Colorado River Basin, Wyoming, United States - RVT147D111 (version 2) ... | reverse complement strand
GCTCTCCGCACTGCATACCTGAATCGAACGTATAGCCGCCTTTCAGAAGATACTGCGGGTCGATCCGGAGCCCGTATTCCGCCAGTCCGACGCGGAAGCCCCTGAGCCGTTCGGCGGCCGACAGGAACGAGTCCGGGCCGTGGATGTGCCCTATGCGCGAATGTCCGAGGGCTGCGATGTGGCGAGCGGCTTCGGCCGCGCCGACGTAGTCGTGCGTCTCGATCATGTTTTCCGGCGTGTCCAGCGACAGGGCAGCTATACGTACATACGGGCATTCGATCTGCCTCAGCCTGCCGACCAGTTCGTCGTCTTCGGAAATGGACGGCGTCAGGATGACGCCGAAGAATTTCTGGTGCGTGACGATCTGGCAGATGTCATCGTGCAGCGTCGGCACGCTCCGGTCGCAGGGCCGAACCACGAGCTGGTAACTCGTACCCGTCATCGCCTCCAGGATGCCGCGCTGGATATCGACGACGTACTGCGGGTTCGGCTGGTTCGAGATCAGGGCGATGAGATAGGAACGCCGCAACGCCAGCGCGCGCGCCTGCGGGTCGGGTGTATACCCGTGCTTGTCGACGATCTGCATGATCTTGTCGCGAGTCTCATCCCGGACCAGGCCGGAATGATTGATCACGCGAGACACTGTTTTCTTGGAGACGTTCGCCAGGCGCGCAATGTCACTGATGGTCAGTTTCGGGTTCGCGTTAGAGCGACGCCTGCCGCTCGGTTCCTCGGAAGCAGACGATTTTTCCGGCCGTTTCCCGGATTTCCTGGATTTGCTCATGGACATTCTTAGGGCCTGGCGACCGGGTAAATGTTAACAGGCCCTAAGGATTCTACCGCCCGGGAAAGTGCGCCGTGCAATTAAGTGCAGGCGATGCCGCTCAAGTGCCGCGGCCTCTGGCGCTGTCGTCCAGGACATCGGGGCGTTTTGGCATCATTGTCTCCAGATACCAGTCGGCCTCGTTGAAGGTTCTGCGTGTGGGCGCAGGGCTGGGATACCCGCCCACTTCCGCTTCGCTGTCGATGATGACGCCACGTCCCTCGGCAGCGTCTGCCAGCACGCGGATGTCGTGTACATCCCGGTCCCACGGCCGGGCGCCTGCATTCTTCAGTACCCATTCTTCCACTCCGTTGGCAGGCAAAACGTCGAGCCCGGTCCACCAGACAGGCGGTTCGTCGGTTTCGATGATTCGCGCCTTGCCGGTGGCATAGCGGCCGAGCATGGGCAGCGGCTGCCCGATGCGGTCGACCGCGATGTTGTCTCGCCCGTAGTATTCAAGATCTCCATGACCGCCGATCATCATGAAAGCAATCGGAGACTCGGTGGATATTCCGGCACGCATTACGTTGCCGATGGCCGTCATTTTCCCCGTTTCGAAGGGTATGTCGCCCCACTCGAGCGCCATCAGGTTGTAGTGCACCGCCCGCTGCCCCGGGTTGAAAATGAAATTGTTGACAATCGCGCCGTGCACGCCGCCCTTGAACTGCGGATTGCGCTCGTAGTTGTGCGCGTAGAGGTTGCCGTAGATGAGGATTTCGCTGACGTTGTCATGTATCAGCGAGCCTTTCGAATGCTCGAACTTCGGATGCGTGGAGTCGGCAAGTCCTTCGGCAATGATGTTGTGGCTGTAAGTGATGCGATGTGATGTCCCGCCCCGCCAGTCGTCCGGGGACTCGCCGGTGAACCGCGGCCCGCTCGCCGACAGGTTTTCATCGGTCGCCCACGTCAGCGAGCAGTGGTCGACAATGAGGTTATAGGCGGACGCCGTCGATACGGCATCCTCTCCCCAGTCGCTGCCTTTTGCCGCGCCGGCCTCGCCGGGGCGTATACGCAGGTGCTGAATTACCACGTCATGTGTGGCCACATCCAGGCCGCCGCGGATAACGGTGATCCCGGGCGATGGCGCAGTCTGGCCCGCGATGGTCACGTACGGCTGTTCGATGCGCAGGGTTGCGCGGTCGAGGTCAATGACGCCACCGACCTCGAATACGATGATGCGAGGGCCATCGCGATCCAGCGCGGCGCGCAGCGACCCCGGCCCGTCGGCCGCGAGAGTGGCAACCCGCAGAATCTCGCCACCTCGACCGCCGGGCGTGGCTGCCGCCCATCCCACCGCACCGGGAAACGCCACCTGCTCCTCTGCGGGCAGCGCTCCGCCTGAAAGCAGAATCCCGAGCGCCGCGGCCGCGGGCAAAAAGGCTGCCGTCGAGTGTCGCAGAATGTCTGTAAGTTTCTGTCTCATCGGGTTTTTCTCCTCCCCGGACGGGATAGAAATCGGCTTTTGCCGCGAAAAAATGACACCGGTTTCCAAAACAGCTTGAACCATATACAATTCAAAGTCCAGCGGCCGCAGAACCGCATATTGTGAATGCCTATGAAAGCTGATTCCGGTCGATGGCGGCGCGTCGTCGACGATACCGAAGTGCAGGCCATTGCCGCCAGATTCATTGACGCGCGACGTTCCTCCAGCCCATTGGCCGCTTACCCGGGGGAGGTTCCGCCAGATCTGGATACCGCCTACCGTTGCCAGGACGTGGCCATCCGGCTCTGGCCGGACGAAATCGGCGGCTGGAAGGTGGGCCGGATTCCGCCTCACCTGGAAGAGCGGTTCGGTTCGGATCGTCTTGCCGGACCCATCTTTCGCAAAACAATACATCACACGGATTCAAACCTCCCGCTGGAGCTGCCGGTATACGTAGGCGGCTTTGCCGCCGTTGAGGCGGAGTTCGTCGTTGTGGTCGGCGGCAATGCGCCGCGCGACAAGCTCACCTGGAGCCGGGACGAAGCTGCCGAAATGATCGCCGACCTTCGGATTGGCGTCGAGATGGCCAGCAGCCCTCTGAAAACAATCAACGATCTCGGTCCGGCGGCGATCGCATCCGATTTCGGTAACAACGCCGGTCTGATCGTCGGGCCGTCGATCAGGGACTGGCGGTCGCGCACGCTTGAAAGCATGTCCTGCGAAGCGTTCATCGAAGACGTGAGTGTCGGCAAAGGCGGCGCTTTCAACCTGACTGGCGGTCCGCTTCGTTCCCTGCAGTTCATGCTGGAGCTGGCGGCGAAGCGCGGCCGGGCGCTACGTGCAGGGGACGTGATAGCCACCGGACAGACCACCGGCATTCACGACATTCTCATCGGACAGACGGCACGCATCGCATTCGACGACGACGGCGAAATCCGCTGCAGAGCCACCGACTCCCGTCAGAACCCGGAATAGACCGCTGCAGGGGCCCGTCCTGCGAGCGATGTGCGGCGGCGATTGTCCACGGCGGCGATCGCCCGCGCGGCGTGCTCCGGCAGCGTGCTGTCCGCCACGGCGATGGAAAAATGGGCGCTGCGGGCCCACTGCCATCCTGCGGACTGCGGCTCAGTATGCGTAGCGAACGCCCAGGAAAAATTGTCTGCCGGTTTCGTGATAGTAGGAAACCACGTCCGACGGCGCCTCGGTTACATCGAGCCTCTGGTTTTCTGCTTCGTCGGTCAGGTTCAGGCCTTCGAAGGTGACGCGAAACTGGTCGTTGATCCGGTACCCTGCGGAAAAGTCGAGATTGGTTGTGCCCGCGGTCCTTTCGACGAAAGTGCCGTTTCTGCCGGGAACGTTCGTGAGGTAATCGTCACGATCTGCGACCGAGACCCTCGCACTCAGCTTTTCATCTTCGTAATAAAGGGTGAAATTGCTTGTGTTTTCCGACAGGTTCACCAGCGATTCGTTCGGCCGCACAACCGTCGTGACGCCGTCTGACGTACCGAGATAGTCGATCTCCGCGTTGACGTAGGTGTAATTCGCAACGACGCCGAAGTTGGACCAGATCCCCGGCAGGAACGTAAACGGCTGCTGGTAGCTGAGTTCGAAACCGTCGAGGTCGCCGCCAGGGCTGTTGCCCGGCGCATTGACGTTCCAGTCGAGAGTTTCGTTACAGTCCGGTCCGTAGCCGAACGCACTGGAATTACAGGCATCGATCGCCTGCTGGATGGGCAATCCGGTTTCCGTGTATGGAATGTTCGATGCGATGGTCTGCACGAAACTGCCGATCTCCTTTCTGAACAGTGCCAGCGCCAGGATGGATTCCTCGCTGAAATACCACTCGAGCGAGAGGTCATACGTATCGGCGAGGGTCGGTCCCAGGCCCGGGTTGTTACCGTTTACAGTCCGGTTGCTGCCCGCGACGGATACCGAAGCGACAGGTCTCAGCAGTTGCATCCCGGGGCGGTTGATTACTTCGGCATAACCGAAGCGAAGCAGCAGATCGTCGGTCAAGTCGGCCACCAGGTTGAGAGAGGGCAACGTATCCGAGTACTCGACGTCTGCAACGATCGTGCCGGCAGCCAGGCTGGCGATGCCCGACGAGCGTTGCTTGGTCTTGAAATCACGGGCACCGACATTGCCGCGGATCGGCACGCCGAGGTCGAAGGCAAAATCGAGCTGCAGGAAAATACCGTCCGTTTCTTCTTCCACCGCGAACGTATCCTGCGGCCGCAAGTCGACGCCGGTCTCGAACACGCCGCTGTCGTCATAGAATCCGAACTGCCGGTTGAACTCATCGAGATTGGGTGCCGCCCATGAACCCAGGGAACCGGCATCGTAGGTGAACAACAGGTCAGAGGCGATGACTCCGTCGATGCCGTTCGCACCTTCGTTCGCCATGAACGCCTGAGAGGTGTCGAACTCGTATGTCTTGCGGCTGATACCGCCCTTGATGGTCAGGTTCTCGTTGATGTCGTACGCCAGTTTCAGCTCTCCCAGCTCGAGCGTGTTATCCGTGCGAGGTTCGCGCTTTCGGAGATTGGAAACGATCCATCCGTTCGGGTCGCCGGCTTGCGGGCCGAAGTCGAAAATCGCCCCTTTGCTGCCGCTCATGTCATAGCTGAAGTCGCCGTCCTTTTGCAGGATCACGTAGCGTTGGACCGGATTGTCGAATTCGGACTCCGACCTGCCAGCGAGAGCCTCGATGCGGATGGCATCGGTAAATGAATGCTCCAACGACAGAACGTACTGGGAAAAATCCACTTCGAGTTCGTCATGCCGCCGTTCGGACAGCAGCCTCGCGTTGGTAAGGTCCGCTGAAACGATCGCGTCGTCCCGGATCACATAGTTGCTTATGTTGGTCGCGTTTACCGCGGTGCCGTTGTTCAATGCGGCCTGTATAAAGGCTTCGTCGCGCGTCGTGTCGCTTTGCGAACGCAACACATCGAGGTTGATTGAAGTGCTGTCGGTCGGCCGAAACTGCAGGGCGCCGCTCAGGCCGAGGCGCTCGGTTTCCTGTAAATAGGAATCGATACGCGGAAGGCGCGGATGCCATGCCTGATTTACTTCATGGTCAGGGTCGTTCGCCGGCACGAGAGGGAGGGCGTCGACGGAACCGAAATCTTCGCCGTTCGACCAGCGAACGGTACTGCTGCCCTCGTCGCGAATGTTCCTTTGGCTCATGGCGGCGGAAAACAGCGCGCCGAACCTGCCGTCCGCGAACGTGTTGCTGATCAGGATCGCCGCGCGCGGGTCGCTGTCCTCAGAGACGTCGTTGTATCCGAGCTGTCCTGATGCGGCCAGCGTAAAGCCGTTGAAATCGAACGGTCGTGCGGTTCTGAGGTCGAGAGTTGCGCCCAATCCTCCTTCCTCGAGTTCCGCGGAGGACGTCTTGTGAACTGCCAGCCTGCTGAACAGCTCCGAATCAAAGGCATTGAAATCGAAGCCTCGCGTACGATTGTTGCCGCCCAGTGAATCGGTGAACCCACCTGTCGAAAGCGCCTCCATCCCGTTGATACGCGTGGTGGTGAAGGTCGGACCAAGACCGCGAACGCTCACCTGCCGTCCCTCTCCGCCGGCCCGCGTGATCGCGACACCCGGGATGCGTTGCAGCGATTCGGCGAGATTCAGATCCGGGAAATCAGCAATGTCCTCGGCAACGATAACGTCGACAGAGCCTGTCGCATCCCTCTTCTGATTGAGCGATGCGTTCAAGCTGCTGCGATAGCCTTGCACCACGATCTCTTCAATAACGTCCTCTGCACTTTGTGCCTGGGCGAAGGTGCCCCATCCGACTGACAGCAGGAGTGCAAGTGGGAACAAGCCAGTTCTTGTTGACCGTGACGCGACTGCGTCGGGATGGCGGTAGGTGCTCATTGTTTCCCCCTCAGGATTGGGCAGCGTCTGTTCCACTTATCGTCCCGGAGTTCCGTTTTAATGGTGTGAAACCCCCTGCGACAAGCCTGAATATTACAATTTATGACACCGGTGTCAAACGTTTTGGGTCATAAGCCCCCGCCCCTGCTGGTGCAGTCACTGGCCGTTGCCGCCCCGTCCTGGACATCCTTAAAGCCTGGTAAACCTTTATTCCTCAGTATGTTCCGTAGCGGCCCTTCGGATGTTGCGATCGGCGACCGCGAGCTCGGGTTCCGGCCCGCGTTCCGCGCCTCCTGCGGTTCCACGATCACTGCGGCAGTCCGATCGCCTCCTTGCCGGCAGTGACTCGTCCGTCCGTTCAGCTGGAAACCGGTTACCGCTGCACGCGGCCGGAGGCATCGCCGCCCATCAGGTTCCGCACCTCGGCAACCGATACCCGGTTGAAGTCACCGGAGATGGAGTGCTTGAGGCAGCTCGCCGCCACGGCAAACTCGAGTGCTTGTTGCCGGTCGTCGTACGCCGAGAGGCCGTAGATGAGCGCGGATGCAAAACTGTCACCGCCGCCGACACGATCGACGATATCCGTGATTTCGTAGCGACGTGACAAGCGAAAGCCATCGTGGTCACGCAGGCATGCGGACCAGCCGTTACGGTCGGCGCTCATCGACTCGCGCAGAGTAATCGCCATCACCGAAAGATTGGGCCAGGTTCGCATCATCTTCAGGCTCAAAGCTTCATATTTGACGTGGTCGAGTTTGCCGCTGCTGACGTCGACGTCGACGGTAACTCCGAGAGCTTTCTGGCAGTCCTCTTCATTCGCGATGCCGACATCGACGAACTTCACCAGTTCGGACATTACCTCTACGGCGCTCTTTCCATACTTCCAGAGCTTGCCGCGATAGTTGAAATCGCATGAGACAGTCAGGCCCAGTGCCTTTGCCGACCTGACGGCCTCGAAACTCAGATCTGCAGCGGACTGGCTGAGCGCGGGCGTAATGCCGGTGATGTGCAGCCACTTCGCACCCGCGAGGAGGCGTTCCCAGTTGAAATCGCCAGGCCTGGCTTGCGCAATCGAGGATCCCGCCCGGTCGTACACGACTTTCGAAGGACGCTGATTGGCGCCCGCTTCCAGAAAGTAAATTCCGATCCGGGTCCCGGCGCGCAGAACGGCCGTCGTATCGACGCCGAATCCGCGCAGTTCCCGGATGGCCGCATCACCGAGATCATTCTTCGGCAAGGCCGAAATGAAGCCTGCGCGGAGGCCAAAGTTAGCGAGTGCTACGGCAACATTCGCCTCGCCGCCGCCGAACGTTGCTTCGAACGACGGCGACTGAAAAAAGCGTTCGTTGCCCGGTGTTTTCAGGCGCAGCATGATTTCTCCGAACGACAGAAATTCAGCCATGTTCTCCGCTCCCTTGTTCTCTGTGCGTTATTGTCGTTTAACGTGACTGCGCTATGGCGGCGGCCTCGGCCGCCAGCCCGGTTATCTTCCGGTAGTCACTGCTTTCAATCGCGGCGGGCGGCGTAAGCCAGCTGCCCCCGCATGCGAGGACGGACGGCACAGCAAGGTATTCGGCAAGGTTCGAGGCCGAGATGCCGCCGGTCGGCATGAACTTCATTCCGCGAAACGCGGAACTCAGCGCCCTGATCATCGCCGTGCCGCCTGCAACGCCGGCGGGGAAAAACTTCACGGTACGCAGGCCCAGATTATAGGCACGCTGCAGTTCGGTCGCTGTGGCGACTCCGGGAAAGACCGGTACCCCATGCGCGATTGCCACCTTGACGACAGCGTCATCCAGCCCCGGCGATACCAGAAACCGGCTGCCTGCGCCGATCGCCGCCTCCGCCTGTTCCGCCGTCAGGACCGTTCCCGCGCCCACAAGAGCCTGCGGCACGGCTTTTGCCACTGCCTCGAGGCAGCGCAGCGCGTCATCAGTGCGCAGTACCACCTCGATCACTGAAAGCCCGCCGGCGAGCAACGCTCTGCTGATCCGAATGGCAGTTTCCGGGACATCGGCCTGGACCAGCGGCACGACCCCGGACTGCGCCAGTCGCTCCTCGATAGTCATTTTGCTGCCTCTTCGTTCACAAAGTGCGATGGCGACAGTGTACCGGGGTAACCGGTTACCACAAAAGATATGACAAACCTTCCGTCAGTGAAACAGGCCGGGCGATCCTTGCCGGCGCTGGCCGGCTTCGTTAATGCCGAGCGGCGCGGGTGACGTCACGCCGTTCCTGTCGGAAATCACACGCGCAGGTCTTCTGTTCGTGACTTCCGTCCAACAGTTCATGAGCAACGCGCACCCGCAGCCGGCAATGGGCCGCTTCCCCGGTGCGGTAGAATGTGCTGCCGGAAGTCGGCGCAATCGCAGTGAGGAACAGCCGTGAGCATGGACAATCCGGAAGTGCTGATCAAAGAAGAGGACATCCGGCGGCGAGTGGATGAACTGGCTGCGCAGATATCCGCCGATTATGCCGGCAAGGAGCCGCTGGTACTGGTCGGAGTGCTGAAAGGCTCGTTTATCTTTCTCGCGGACCTGTCGCGACGCCTGAGCATACCGAGGACGATCGAGTTTATCGCCGTGTCGAGCTACGAGGAAGGCAGCGTTCACAGCGGGGCGGTGCGACTGGTGATGGACGTTCGCGGCAATATCGAAAACAAGCACGTCCTCATCATCGAGGATATCGTCGATACCGGGCGGACACTGCACTACCTGATAGGCATGCTCGAATCTCACCGACCGGCTTCCGTCCGTACCTGCGCGCTGTTGCACAAGGCGGAGAGCGCGGAAGTTGAAGTGGACATCGATTACACGGGGTTCAGCATCGCCGACGAGTGGGTGGTGGGTTACGGGCTCGATTATGCGGAGCAGAACCGTACGTTGCCGTATATCGGGGTGATTAAGCCGGATAACTGATTGGGGTGGGATCGCCCGCACGGCGGGCTCCTACAGCGTGCTCTTCCGAAGTCACTGACAACGGCTCATTCGCGCGCTGTAGGAGCCCGCCCGACCGCGATGGACGGCGGGCGTGCAGATCACGCAGGAGCAGTCATCTGCCCGCGGGCAATCTGCGTCAAGCTAACAGTTCGCCCGATGCTCATCCGCGCACAGTTCATGCTCAACCTCGATCGTCGAATGGTCGATGCCGAACTCCTGCAACAGCATTTTCTTGACCCGACGAACGATTTCCGTCGGATCGTCGTCGCCGTCTGCAATGCAGATGTGCATCGTCAGCATTACCCGATGCTGGGTGAGGCCCCATACATGCACATGGTGGATGCTGACGATTCCGGGGACTGCCGCGGTGATGCGGTTTTGCATCTGCCGCACATCCAGCCATTCAGGGGCACCTTCGAGCAGCACATGGGCGCTGCGTTTCAGCAGGTCCCACGCGCTCCTGAGAATGAGTGCTGCGACAAGCACTGAAAGAAGCGGATCGATCGGCATCCAGCCCGTGAATATGATGATCAACGCTGCTGCAATCGCCGCCACGGAGCCGAGCAGGTCGCCCATTACATGCACTGCTGCGCCGCGAAGGTTCATGTTCTCCTGATCGCCGCCATGCAGAACAAGGAACGCCGCCACGTTCACGAGAAGACCGGCGCCGGCAACCACCAGCATGAGGTCCCCCATGACTTCCTTCGGCGCCATGAAGCGGTTTATCGCCTCGAACAGTATCCAGACGACGATCCCGACCAGCGTCAGCCCGTTGACAAATGCGGCGAGGATCTGAAAGCGGTGGTATCCGTAGCTGCGCTTTGCATCGGCTGGCCGTGCGCTCACGCGAAATGCGATCGCTGCAAGCGCCAGCGCCATGGTGTCGGTCAGCATGTGCCCGGCATCGGCCAGCAGGGCGAGCGAACCGGAGATCAGCCCGCCGGCGACTTCGACCAGCATGAAAACGCCGGTCAGCACGAGCGCAATCTGCACCCGCTTACTGTCTGATTCTGCGTGATGCCCGGCCATCGTTCATTCCACG
>Ga0302046_10006589_pt1 | contig 10107 bp, 8 predicted proteins | sample RVTome_11_FD_200261 | JGI IMG/M metagenome (GOLD analysis project Ga0302046, IMG submission 200261) | Soil microbial communities from uranium-contaminated site in the Upper Colorado River Basin, Wyoming, United States - RVT147D111 (version 2) ... | reverse complement strand
CGAGAGCGCGGACACGCTCGACGGCAAGCACGCGCACCGGCGGGTCGATCGCGAGGCCGACTCGATGGCGCGGCTCCACCAGCGGTCGGTGGCGCTGTCGAGCGAGGCGCTCGGGCTGACCGCGGTCATCGACCTGATCGAGCAGAAGGGCGGCCGGGCGCGGCCGGTGGACTACAAGCGCGGCAAGAAGCCGCCGGTCCGCGAGGGCGCCTGGGAGCCCGAGCGGGTGCAGCTCTGCGCCCAGGGGCTGCTCCTGCGCGAGCACGGCATCGACTGCCACGAGGGGGTGCTCTACTTCGTCGCCTCGAAGGAGCGGGTGCGGGTGCGCTTCACCCGCCAGCTCGTCGAGCGCACGCGCGAGCTGCTCGCCGAGATGCGCCGCACGCTCACCGCGGGCACGCTGCCGCCGCCGCTCGAGGACAGCCCAAAGTGCCCGCGCTGCTCGCTGGTCTCGATCTGCCTGCCCGAGGAGGTCAACTTCCTCGCCCGCGGCGGGCCGGTGCGGCCGCTCGCCGTCGCCGACCCGGGTACGCATCCGCTGATCGCCCAGGAGCCCGGCTCGCAGGTGCGCCTCTCGGGCGGGCGGCTCCTGGTCGAGCGCAACCGCGAGACGGTGGCCGCCGCCCGCCTGGAGGAGACCTCGCAGGTGGTGCTGATGGGCGGCGTCGGGATCTCCTCGGCCGCCCTCAACGAGTGCTGCCAGCGCGGCATTCCGCTGCTCCACATGAGCGGCGCCGGCTGGTTCTACGGCGTCACCCAGGGGCTGCCGAGCAAGAACGTCGAGATCCGGGCCGAGCAGTTCGCGGCCGCCCGTGACCACGACCGGGCGCTGCCGGTGGCCCGGAGCCTGATCGCGGCCAAGATCCGTAACTGCCGGGTGCTGCTGCGCCGCAACGGCCGGGCGCCCGCGGCCGACCTGCGCCAGCTCCGGGCCCTGGCCGCCGACGCCGAGCGCGCGCGCAACCTCGAGACCCTGCTCGGCCTCGAGGGAGCGGCGGGTCGCCTCTACTTCGCCCACTTCCACACCCTGCTCAAGGGCGCGGCCGCGGCCGGCGTCACCTTCGATTTCGAGACCCGCAACCGCCACCCGCCGAAGGACCCGATCAACGCGCTGCTCTCGTTCGCCTACGCCGTCCTGCTCAAGGACTGGGTGGTGATCCTCCACGCCGTCGGCCTCGACCCGATGATGGGCCTCTACCACCAGCCCCGCTACGGCAAGCCGGCGCTCGCCCTCGACCTGATGGAGCCGTTCCGCCCGGTCGTCGCCGACAGCGTGATCGCGGGCGTCCTCAACAACGGCGAGATCGGACCCGGCGACTTCGTCGAGACCCTGGGCGGCGTGCTGATCAAGCCCGGCGCGCGCAAGAAGCTCCTCGCCGCCTACGAACGCCGGCTGGCCCAGAAGGTGCGCCACCCGCTGTTCGGGTATCGCGCGACCTACCGGCGCATCTTCGAGCTCGAAGCGCGCCTCCTGAGCCGCTACCTCCTGGGCGAGCTCGCCGACTACCCGTCGTTCGAGGTGCGCTGAGGCGATGGACCTCCACTGCTACCTCGTGACCTACGACATCTCCTGCCCCCGGCGGTGGCGCAAGGTCTACCAGACCATGCACGCGTTCGGCGAGCACGTCCAGCTCTCGGTCTTCCGGTGCGACCTCACCCCGCCGCGTCTGGTACGATTGCGCATGGCGCTCGACAAACAGATCCACCACATGGAGGACCAGGTGCTGATCATGAAGCTGGGCAAGAGCACGCCCGACGTGATCCAGGGCATCGAGGTCCTCGGCCGGCCGCACGAGTTCGACCTCCCGGGCCCGACCATCGTCTGAGACGGCCCGAAGGAGCTTCCCGATGACACGGCGGAGTATGATCGCCCCGTTGCGAGCGGTCCGGTGGTGCGCGATCCCCCGGCACCTCTCGGGCCTGAAACAGCCCGAGGACCCGAGCTCTTTGACAACTGAAGTCGGTTGCGGCAGACTCCATCGCGCCGACGACCTGAACCCCTCGCAACGCCCCTCGAAAGTCGCTGCGCTGCAAGGGTTTCCGGCGGGAGCGGTTTCCACGTGGGTTTCCACGTGGCCCCATTGAAGCTACGCCACCCACCTCGTACCCGAGCCCCGCGACGGCGGTTTCCACGTGGGTTTCCACGTGGCCCCATTGAAGCGGTACGTACCTCGACCGTGCGCCATCTTTCCAGTTCGTTTCCACGTGGGTTTCCACGTGGCCCCATTGAAGCATGTCGCCGATCAGCGTCGCCACCTGTGCGGCGACGTTTCCACGTGGGTTTCCACGTGGCCCCATTGAAGCGTCCAGGAGTAGACGATTCGCGCGTCGGCGAGGTGGGTTTCCACGTGGGTTTCCACGTGGCCCCATTGAAGCCCCGAATCCAACGGCACGCTGACCGGCGGCACCGCCGAGGTTTCCACGTGGGTTTCCACGTGGCCCCATTGAAGCTGCCCCGCCGACGGCCTACCTCAAGCGGCGATTCAGTTTCCACGTGGGTTTCCACGTGGCCCCATTGAAGCGCCGCCGCCTACGCCGTCGAGCTGTATGCGATCATGAAGTTTCCACGTGGGTTTCCACGTGGCCCCATTGAAGCTTGACCGCGCCCTGCCGAAACTCGCACTGCTCGTTCGGGTTTCCACGTGGGTTTCCACGTGGCCCCATTGAAGCGCCCTGGAGCTGTTTGAGACGCTCCAGGCCTATCCAGGTTTCCACGTGGGTTTCCACGTGGCCCCATTGAAGCGCGGCCGGACTCGCGGACGCCTGCGGGGACGGCTGGCGGTTTCCACGTGGGTTTCCACGTGGCCCCATTGAAGCGGGCGGAACCAGGGCCCGGTCAGCTTCGCAAATCCGCGTTTCCACGTGGGTTTCCACGTGGCCCCATTGAAGCGATGCCGGGCTGTTCGCCTTCGAGGGGGTGGTCGGCCAGTTTCCACGTGGGTTTCCACGTGGCCCCATTGAAGCGCGACCACCGGCGCGCTGTCGAATGTCACCTTGGCGTTTCCACGTGGGTTTCCACGTGGCCCCATTGAAGCTTGGAGCCGCCCTGGACGTCGAGCCGCTCCACAGTTGTTTCCACGTGGGTTTCCACGTGGCCCCATTGAAGCTACTTCGGCGGTGACTGGGGATTCAGCGTCGATCCGGGTTTCCACGTGGGTTTCCACGTGGCCCCATTGAAGCGAGAGGTCCGGCATCTCCCGCCACGGCCATGCTGAGTTTCCACGTGGGTTTCCACGTGGCCCCATTGAAGCGACTGGGGGTCGAGCAAGCCCTACGCCGTCGGCTGGTGGGGTTTCCACGTGGGTTTCCACGTGGCCCCATTGAAGCGGTTCGCGCCGGAGTTGCCCTTGAACTCCTGCCACGTTTCCACGTGGGTTTCCACGTGGCCCCATTGAAGCTGGAGGATCTCCCCGTAGATCAGGTAGAGCGCTCGCTGTTTCCACGTGGGTTTCCACGTGGCCCCATTGAAGCGCTGGGAAGGTCCCTGACGGCCTGATCCTGTCGTTCGCGTTTCCACGTGGGTTTCCACGTGGCCCCATTGAAGCCTGGGGAGTGGCTCGGTCAGTACTATCGCCGCCGCGAGTTTCCACGTGGGTTTCCACGTGGCCCCATTGAAGCCACGAGGGGGAGGAGCTGCCCCCGGAGATCGCTCGTACGGTTTCCACGTGGGTTTCCACGTGGCCCCATTGAAGCAGGGCGGCCAGGCGGGCGTTGCGCCGGTCATTGAGGTCGTTTCCACGTGGGTTTCCACGTGGCCCCATTGAAGCGGATCGTCGCCGAGTACGTCTGGCACGACTCCGATGTTTCCACGTGGGTTTCCACGTGGCCCCATTGAAGCCGGAGCTGGGCCTGCCCCTCGCGTGAGAGACGGGCCATGTTTCCACGTGGGTTTCCACGTGGCCCCATTGAAGCAGTACGAAGGTAGGGCCGCCCCCTCCTCCTGTGAATCGTTTCCACGTGGGTTTCCACGTGGCCCCATTGAAGCCAGGGCATCCACGAACGCTACGTCCTGGTGATCTTCGTTTCCACGTGGGTTTCCACGTGGCCCCATTGAAGCTTCGAGCTATAGAGTTACTAGCGACACGAAGGATGTAGTTTCCACGTGGGTTTCCACGTGGCCCCATTGAAGCTCGTAGGCGAGAGGGTTGGAGCCGAGGACATTGGCGTTTCCACGTGGGTTTCCACGTGGCCCCATTGAAGCCTGTGCTACAAGCCCAAGGGGAAGCGGGCTGGAATGGTTTCCACGTGGGTTTCCACGTGGCCCCATTGAAGCAACCGAATCAAGGGGACCCAACCCGAGGTCTTCGGCAAGTTTCCACGTGGGTTTCCACGTGGCCCCATTGAAGCGAGACCTGGCCGCCGGTTTGCTCGCGGAGCTGCCGGGTTTCCACGTGGGTTTCCACGTGGCCCCATTGAAGCTACCTGTGGGATTCCATCTGCGGCGCCGGCCACCGTTACGTTTCCACGTGGGTTTCCACGTGGCCCCATTGAAGCCAGACGTGGACGTCGTGGACGCCGCTCAACTCGCCGGCGTTTCCACGTGGGTTTCCACGTGGCCCCATTGAAGCCCGACGAGGGTGGCGGTCTCCTCGGTGACGCCGGGCGTTTCCACGTGGGTTTCCACGTGGCCCCATTGAAGCACCGACTTTCTCGCCGATCCAGGCGCGGTTCGCCGGTTTCCACGTGGGTTTCCACGTGGCCCCATTGAAGCACGCCCTTGGGCTGCATCACCGTTCGCTGGCCGTCCGTTTCTACGTGGGTTTCCACGTGGCCCCATTGAAGCGCGGACCGGAGGCGCACGTCAAGGTCCGGGTCATGCCCGTTTCCACGTGGGTTTCCACGTGGCCCCATTGAAGCGTCGTCGAGGACTCGCGCGCAGCGGCCCGCCTGTGGGTTTCCACGTGGGTTTCCACGTGGCCCCATTGAAGCAAGAGCTTCGGGCGGTAGAGGGGGTGTGCCCGTGACCGTTTCCACGTGGGTTTCCACGTGGCCCCATTGAAGCGCGATCGGCCCCACCCGCTTGCTGATGATCTGCCGGCGTTTCCACGTGGGTTTCCACGTGGCCCCATTGAAGCGATCTCCCGGGACTTCATCCTCGCCAGCTCGGTCGAGGTTTCCACGTGGGTTTCCACGTGGCCCCATTGAAGCCCCAACTCGGTCTCCTCCCCGTCGTCCGCATCCTCCAGTTTCCACGTGGGTTTCCACGTGGCCCCATTGAAGCATCGTCCTCGCCGTGCGCTGGAGACCGCGGAGCAGGTCCAGTTTCCACGTGGGTTTCCACGTGGCCCCATTGAAGCGCGGTCGAGGGCTCGCCCGCCGCCCACGCCTGGGCGCGTTTCCACGTGGGTTTCCACGTGGCCCCATTGAAGCAACTGGTCGACCATGGCCTGGATCTCGCCGCGGACGCGTTTCCACGTGGGTTTCCACGTGGCCCCATTGAAGCCCGGCCGCACCGCTCGCCCTCACCGTGGGCTGGACCGGTTTCCACGTGGGTTTCCACGTGGCCCCATTGAAGCTGTCCGCATGGGCCGCGGACCTGACCGTGAGCCTCGGTTTCCACGTGGGTTTCCACGTGGCCCCATTGAAGCGGCGCCGGCTCCCACGCACCCCCCTGGACGCTGCGGTTTCCACGTGGGTTTCCACGTGGCCCCATTGAAGCCCAAGATACTCGGCATCATCTGGAAGCGGTCTGTAGTTTCCACGTGGGTTTCCACGTGGCCCCATCGAAGCCTCGGTGGCGTGGCGCTAGAGAAGCACGTCGCGATGTTTCCACGTGGGTTTCCACGTGGCCCCATTGAAGCAGATTCCACTTCAATTGGGTGTCGCTGTCGGAGCTGCTAGTTTCCACGTGGGTTTCCACGTGGCCCCATTGAAGCCGAGCAGCGCGCGAAGGAAGAGGCGCCGTGGGATGAAGTTTCCACGTGGGTTTCCACGTGGCCCCCTTGAAGCGTCCACTGCCACTCGGTGATCACCGCGTCGTCGGCGTTTCCACGTGGATTTCCACGTGGCCCCATTGAAGCGAGGCCCCGCCTCCGCCCTCCTCGTCGAGCGTGATGGTTTTCACGTGGGTTTCCACGTGGCCCCATTGAAGCGTGCCGGCGGCGACGGACACGGTGTTGTCGTCGACGACAGTTTCCACGTGGGTTTCCACGTGGCCCCATTGAAGCACCCTTGGCACGGCCGACCTCACGACCAACCTCAATGTTTCCACGTGGGTTTCCACGTGGCCCCATTGAAGCCCTCTATGTCCCAGCCCGCTGGCGGCTCGGCGGACTCGCGTTTCCACGTGGGTTTCCACGTGGTGTCCCGTCCGCGCGTCCGCCGCTCCCTTCCTCAGCGCGCTGCACGCGCTGCTCGCCCCTATTCGAGGGGGCCTGGAGATCGAAGATGCAGCGTCAGCTCACTTTTCCGCTCCGTCTACCTCCGTTCCTGCGGGTTGAGGCGTTCGGATCGCCCAGCAAGCGTGGCGGCGCCATCGTCTCCATCGCTGTCATCCCGATCTCCATCGTCTCCATCGCCGTCAACCCGATCTCCATCGTCTCCATCGCTGTCATCGCTCTCGTTTCCGGCAAACGGGTCCCGAACCTGGAGGTCCTGGAACTTCCGGAAATCTGCGTCGCGGGTGTAGAGGACCGTGACGCCGTGCTGGACGAGCAGCGCCGCGAGATGAGCGTCCGGGACCAGGTTGCCGCGGACAGCGAGTCCGGCGGTCACCCGGCGGTAGACCTCCCAGAAGCCGTCCTGCTCGGAGAGGGCGCGCACGTGGGGCAACGCCAGGAGCGCGGAGACGTTGCCTTCCGCCGCCTCGGGCGTCAACGGCCGGCCGAAGATGCGCGGATTCGTCGCCATCCGGAGGAACGACATGATCGTGAGCCAGCCGAGGCAGCACACCTCCGGACCGGCGGCACACCGGTCCAGGAACTCCCGGGCTCGCGGATGGTGAGGGCTCTCCTCGTCGACCGCATAGAGGAGGACGTTCACGTCCAGGGCGTAGCTCACGCGATCAGCCCTCGGCGTCGAGTGCGGCCCAGACCGCCTCCTTGTCGGCGAGGTCGATCCGCGCTCCCATGCGGTGGGTGGTCCATCGAAAAGGAGCGCGGGCCGGTTCCGCTGCTCGCTCGGAGCGCGCCACCGCTTCGGCCAGCAAATCCGAGACGACGCGCCCCAGGGGCTGTTGGCGACGCCGCTGCAACCGGCGGAGGTCGCGGAGAACCGGGTCGTCGATGTTCAGCGTGGTGCGCGCCATGATGCGTGATGCTAGGGTGCTGCGCATCAGATGTCAAGACCGGAGCTGCGGCGACCCTTGGATTCGCCGCGCATCACCACGCGCGTAGACTCGACCTGGCAGCGGAGGCCGTGAGCGACGATGAGCAGCCGTCCAGCCCCCTCGCCCGTTCCCCGCCGCCGGCTGCCGGCGCGCCGACCGGCCGCCGGGGCGCGCCACGTGGTGTTCTACGACGGCGTGTGCGGGCTGTGCGACCGCTCGGTGCAGTTCCTGCTCGCGCGCGACCGCGAGCGGGTGCTCCACTTCGCGCCGCTCCAGGGGCCGACGGCGGCGGCGGTGCTCGGGCGGCTGGGGCTCGGGGAGGTGATTGCGGCGCCGGCGGGCGGGGCGGGCGAGGCGGCCGGGACGGCCGAGGTGCGGGCGGAGGCGCCCGAGGGGCCGGGTTCCGGGCCCGACCCCGGCGCGCCCGCGACCATGGTCTTCGTGCGCGACGAGGGGAGCGCCGGGGAGCGCGCGTTCGTGCGCTCGGCCGGCGCGCTCGCCGTGCTCGACGCGATCGGCGGCGCCTGGCGGTCGGTGTCGTGGCTGCTCCGGGTGGTGCCGGCGCCGGTGCGCGACGCCGTCTACCGCTGGGTGGCGGCCCATCGCTACCGCTGGTTCGGCCGCTTCGAGACCTGCAAGCTGCCGGCGCCCGGCGTGCGCGAGCGGTTTCTCGACTGAAACGGCCCGGGTTGCGCCGCGCGCCGGATCGCCGTATCCTCGCCGTCGTCGGCGCTGCCCGACGCCCTGAACCCCACCGACCGGCCGAGCGGCCAACGGCCCGCCTCGGCGCACACGGAGAGCTTGTCGGATGATCACCACCAATCTCGGATATCCGCGCATCGGTCCGGGGCGCGAGCTCAAGCGCGCCGTCGAGGGTTTCTGGAAGGGCTCGATCGGCGCCGGCGAGATGCTCGCCCGCGCCCGCGCGCTGCGCCTGGACGGCCTGCGCAAGCAGGCGGCGGCGGGGATCGACCTCGTGCCCTCGAACGACTTCTCGCTCTACGACCAGTTCCTCGACCACGCGGCGATGTTCGGCGCCGTCCCGGAGCGCTACGGCTGGAGCGGCGGGCCGGTCGGCGTCGACACCTACTTCGCGCTCGCGCGCGGCACCGACGAGGTGCTGGCGCTCGAGATGACCAAGTGGTTCAACACCAACTACCACTACATCGCGCCCGAGCTGACCGGCGAGTTCACGCTCACCGAGAACCGCCCGCTCGCGGCGTGGACCGAGGCGAAGGACGAGCTGGGGCTCGCGACCAGGCCGGTCGTGATCGGCCCGGTGACCTTCCTCAAGCTCGCGAACAACCCGCGCGGGCTGGCGCTCCCGGGGCTGCTCGAGGCGCTGCTCCCGCTCTACGCCCGGGTGCTCGACGAGCTGGCGGAGGCCGGGGTCGAGTGGGTGCAGATCGACGAGCCGGTGGCGGTCACCGATCTCGGCGACGCCGGCCGCGAGCTGCTGGTTTCGGCCTACCGGGCGCTCGCCGCCGGCCGCCGGCCGAAGCTCATGCTCCAGACCTATTTCGACGACCTGGGCGCGGACTGGGAGACCGTCGCCGGCCTGCCGGTCGAGGGCGTCGGGCTCGATTTCGTGCGCGGGCGCGAGAATCTCGACCGCCTCGAGGGCGGGGGCTGGCCGGCGGACAAGGCGCTCGGGATCGGCCTGGTCGACGGCCGCAACGTCTGGCGCACCGACCTCGCCGCCGCGCTCGAGGTCCTCGAGCGGATCGGCCGGGTCGCCGACCTCGGCGCCGCCCAGCTCGGTCCGAGCTGCAGCCTGCTCCACCTGCCGGTGACGGTCGCGCTCGAAGAGAAGCTCGATCCGACGATCAAGCGCCGGCTCGCCTACGCCGATGAGCGCCTGGCCGAGATCGCGACCCTGCGCCGGGCGGTCGTCGCGGGGCGCGAGGCGGTCGCCGGCGCGCTCGGGGAGAGCCGGCGGATCGCCGAGGAGCGGCGCGCCGACCCGCGGCTCGCCCACCCCGAGGTCACGGCCCGGCTCGACGGCCTGACCGCCGAGGATTTCCGGCGCGACACCCCGGCCGCCGAGCGGCTCGCGCGCCAGGCGCGCCGGCTCGGGCTGCCGGAGCTGCTGCCGACCACGACCATCGGCAGCTTCCCCCAGACCGCCGAGGTGCGCCACGCGCGCGCGCGCTTCAAGGCGGGCGAGATCGACGAGGCGGAGTACCAGGCCTTCCTCGACGGCAAGTACCGCGAGGTGATCGCGCTCCAGGAGGAGCTGGGGCTGGACCTGCTCGTCCACGGCGAGTTCGAGCGCGCCGACATGGTCGACCACTTCGCCGAGCGCCTCGACGGCATGGCCTTCATCGAGGGCTGGGTGCAGTCCTACGGCACCCGCTGCGTGCGCCCGCCGCTGATCTACGGCGACGTCTCGCGGCCGAACCCGATGACGGTCGAGGTCTCGCGCCGGGTGCAGGAGATGACCGCGCGGCCGCTCAAGGGGATGCTCACCGGACCGGTGACGATCTACATGTGGAGCTTCCCGCGCGTCGACCTGCCGGCCGAGCGGGTGGCGATGCAGCTCGCGCTCGCGATCCGCGACGAGGTGCGCGACCTCGAGGCGGCGGGGATCCGCGCGATCCAGATCGACGAGCCGGCGTTCCGCGAGGGGCTGCCGCTCCAGGAGGGCGACCGCCCGGCGTACCTCGCGTGGGCGACGCGCGCGTTCCGCCTCGCCTCGAGCGGGGTGGCGCCCGAGACCCAGATCCACACCCACATGTGCTACAGCGAGTTCAACGACATCATGCCGGCGATCTACGACCTCGGCGCCGACGTCATCTCGATCGAGAACTCGCGCTCGGCCGGCGAGCTGCTCGAGGCGT
>Ga0302046_10006588_pt1 | contig 10108 bp, 7 predicted proteins | sample RVTome_11_FD_200261 | JGI IMG/M metagenome (GOLD analysis project Ga0302046, IMG submission 200261) | Soil microbial communities from uranium-contaminated site in the Upper Colorado River Basin, Wyoming, United States - RVT147D111 (version 2) ... | reverse complement strand
TCCGACGAGTTGCGCCGCGCGAAGGTCACGACGACATCGTGTGGCCCGGCGGTCACCGGAACGCGCGTCTTCAGCCGTTCGTCGATGGCATCGGCAGCCGCCGACATGTTCTGGTCCGACGCCAGGTTGTCCTCTTCCCCGCCCACCTGCGCCATGAACACACGCTCGCCGTCGATGGCGATCTCGAGATCGTGCGCGAACTCGAGTCCGGTCATGTAGCCGACGATGTTGCGGACGAGGACGACGCCGAAGTCGTATTCGGCGTCGAGGGGAAAGTTGTGGCGGATGCGCGCGCCGCCGCGGGTGCCGAGCGGCAGTCCGTCGATGTGGTCTTCCTGCGAGAGATCGGGCGGAACGCGGAAGGTCCGGCTGATGGGCAGCGTGTCGGGATCGCCAATCGCGAGCGCGCTGACGGTGCGCGAGGCCGACAGGTACTGCTCGAGCAGCGACGGCGACAGCCGCAGCGCCTCGGCGATGTTGTCGAACCCGCTGCTCTCGTCGTCGGCCGGCAGCAGTTCGGTGACGTCCACCTCGAGATCGAGCAGGTCGCGGACGGCGTTGGCGTACTCGGTGCGGTTCAGACGATGCAGCGACGAACGTCCCGCGCGGGGCTCGGCGGCCGCGTCAATCGTCGTTTCGAGCCAGGTCGCGAAGGCGTCGATGTTCGCCTGGGACGGCCGGGACATGCCCTGCGGCGGCATCATGCCGCCGCGAAGCTTCATGATCGCCGTCTCCCACACGTCCGTGTGCTCGGGCACCTCGTCCAGGCTCAACCCGTCGAGCGCGAGCCCGGCGGTCCGCACGCGCTCGTTGTGGCACGTGACGCAGTACTTGTCGAGCAGCGCGCGGGGCGGCAGCGAAGCCGGCGATGCGGTCGGCTGCTGCGGGCGCTCGGCGCGCAGGTGCCCCGAGGCCCCGGAGGCGACGACCAGCGTGGCCAGCCCGACACACGAGCCGAGACACGCCCGCAATTGCTTGACTTTCATGGTAGATCAGGCAAATTCTAACATGGTTACATGCACCGACGCATCCTCGGCCGTGCGCAGCCGGCACGCCGTCACTGGCCATTGCTCTTGACGATACCCCTCACTGCGGCGCTCGCGGCAGCCGGACAGAACGACGGCCGCCCGGCGTCCGCGCCGCTCGAAGCGACCGGCGAGTTCGTCGAGTACAGCCTGCCGAATCCCAACAGCGGCCCGACGACCCTTGCCATCGCGCCCGATGGCACGTTGTGGTTCACCGAAGGCGGCGGCAATCGCATCGGCCGCATGGCGCCCGACGGCACGGGCCTGCGCGAGTTCGATCTGCCGCACGCCGGCAGCGCGCCGCGGATCATCACGATCGGATCGGACGGCCACTTCTGGTTCTCCGAGCACCTCGGCAACCGCATCGGGCGGATCACGTCCGACGGCACGATCAGTGAGTTCGACATCCCCACGCCGAACAGTCAGCCGCGCGCGACCGCACTCGGATCCGACGGCAACGTCTGGTTCGGAGAGTTCCTCGGAAACCGGATCGGCCGCATCACCCCGCTGGGTGTCATCACGGAATTCGAGATCCCCACGCCCGACAGCGGCCCGCGTGCGCTCGCGGCCGGACCCGACGGCAACATCTGGTTCTCAGAGTTCAATGCCGGCAGGATCGGCCGCATCACGCCGGCTGGCGTCATCACCGAATTCGCTTTGCCGCGGCCGAACACGGGCCCCGGCGACATCACCGCCGGCGCCGACGGCAATCTCTGGTTCGTCGAACTGTCGGGGCGCATGGACGGCCGACAGGTGGATGGCAATCGCGTCGGACGGATCACGCCCGAGGGGATCGTCACGGAATTCGAGATGCCCGAGCGCGCGGGCTCTCCCATCAACATCGCTGTCGGGCCGGATCGCAACATCTGGTACACCAGGGGCAGCGCGCTCGGCCGCGTCACGCCGCAGGGCGTCATCACGGAATTCGATCTCCCGTCGCCCAACGGCCGCGCCGTCGGCCTCACGGCTGGAAGCGACCGCCGTCCCCCCGACCGGCTGACCGATCGGCTCTGGTTTGCCGACGGGGGCGGCAACAAGATCTCGTACCTGGTGTTCGAGTGAGTCAGATGGCTATGGGCTGAGGGCTGTTGGCTGAAGGCGCGTCGCGCCGGCCCGGGTCGAAGCCCGTAGCCTCCAGCCCATGGCCTGAAGCCCGGAGGAGGCTCGTCCCATGCTCAGGACTGCAGCGTTCGCGTTCGTCGGCACCATCGCCGCGACTCCGCTCCTCGCCGCCACGCCCTGCGTGGACCTGCGGTCGCTCGGCCTGCCGAACGTCACCATCACCTCCGCGCAGCCCGTCGAGGCGGGCCCGTTCACGCCGACGGGAGGCGGGCGCGGCGGGCCGCCGCCAGCCGTCGAGCTGCCGTCCCACTGCCGCGTCGCGGCTGTGCTCACACCGTCGTCGGACTCGCACATCGAGATCGAAGTCTGGCTGCCGGCGACGACCTGGAACGGCAAGCTCCAGGCCGTCGGCAACGGCGGCTGGGCCGGTGTGATCAGCTACGCGGCGATGGCGTCCGCCCTGCGGGAAGGCTACGCGACCGCGTCCACCGACACCGGACATACGGGCGCCAACGCGCTCTTCGCCATCGGGCATCCGGAGAAGCTGATCGACTACTCGCATCGCGCCGTACACGAGATGACGGTCACGGCCAAAGCGCTGATCACGGCCTTCTACGACCGCGGGCCGCGCCTGTCGTACTGGAACGGCTGTTCGACGGGCGGGCGGCAGGGGCTGATGTCGGCGCAGCGCTTCCCGGAGGACTTCGACGGCATCGTCGCCGGTGCGCCTGCGAACTACCACTCGCACCTCCACACGTCCGATCTGGCGGCGGCGGTGCCCGCGCTGAAGAATCCCGCCAGCCTGCTGCCGCCGGCCAAGCTGGACATGCTGAACGCGGCGGTCCTGGCGGCGTGCGATGCGCAGGACGGCGTCGAAGACGGCCTGCTGTCGAATCCCCGCGCCTGCCGATTCGACCCCTCGGCGCTCCTCTGTCGCGGCGGCGAGGGCAATGACTGCCTCACCGCAGCGCAGCTCGAGACGGTCGAGCGCGTCTACGCGCCGGTGAAGACGTCGGGCGGGGAGCCGATCTTCCCCGGCAAGGCGCCGGGCAGCGAGACGGGGTGGACGGCTGTATCGACCCGCAGTACCGCGCCCATTCCGGTGGCGCTCGGCTCCTTCCAGGTCGCCTACGAGGACGCGAACTGGGACTGGCGCACGTTCGATCTCGATCGTGACGTCAGGCTCGTGGACGACCGGACCGGATTCGTCAACGCCATCGATCCGGATCTGCGGGCGTTCAAGGCGCGCGGCGGCAAGCTCCTCATGTACCACGGCTGGAACGACGTCGCGATCGCGCCCGAGAACAGCATCGACTACTACACGAGCGTCCTCGGGCAGATGGGCCCGAACCAGAGCGACTGGTTCCGCCTGTTCATGGCCCCCGGGATGGGGCACTGCGCGGGCGGCCCCGGCCCCAACCAGGTCAACTACATGAGCGCGCTCGAACGCTGGCGAGAGTCGGACGTCGCGCCCGACCAGCTCTCTGCCGCACATGTCGCCAACGACCGGGTGGACATGACCCGTCCCCTATGCTCCTATCCGCAGGTCGCCGTGCACACTGGCGTCGGCAGCACGAACGACGCGGCGAACTTCGTCTGTCGGTTGCCGGAGGGGAGCAACGAGCCATGAGCAACGAGTAGCGAGTGATGAAGCCGATTCGACGTGTGGTGACCGGTCACAATGCGGCCGGGCGTTCGGTCGTGCTGTTCGACGGACAGGTCAGTCCCGGCCCTGATCTGGACAGCGACGTCTATCTGTGGGTCACCGAAAAGACACCTGCGAGCAACCGCGGCAACGCGGACACGGCCGCGCGGAAGGTCAGGCTCGAGCCGCCTCCCGGCGGTTCGGTCTTTCGCTTCGTCGAGTTTCCGCCGGAGTCGGCGATGGCGGGTCTCAGCCAGGAGCAGATCGAAGGCTTCATGACGGGGCTCTTCGAGAAGCTGGGCGCGACGCACTGCCGCGTCGATACGACGCGCGGGCCAGGCATGCACGAGACCAGGACCGTTGACTACGTCGTCCTGCTGTCGGGCGAAGTCACGCTGCTCGTAGACGACGGCGAGGTCCAGCTCAAGCCGTTCGACGTCGTCGTTCAGCGCGGCACGAACCACGGGTGGGTCAACCGCGGGTCGCAGCCGGCCCTGCTGGCCATTGCCATGGTCGACGCCGAGCCCGCATAGCCGCGAGCGCCCCGGTGTCGCCGGCCGGGCCCGTTCGCTCACCGACGGCCAAGCGTGCGTTTCAACGTGGGTAGCGGCCGGCTTCAGCCGGCCGATCGGTCCGCCTGAAGGCGGACCCTACTTCGATGGTGAGACGCACGCTCAGGGTTTCGATCCAGCCTCATCCTGCAGCAGCTTCTCGATGCGGAGGAGCAGCTCGTCGTTGTTTTCGATACATTCGTACTCGCGAAGCCGCTCGCCCGGACGCAGCCGGAGCGTGTCCTCGATGTGCCACGGACCAGTGAACACCTCGGGGTCCTCCATCGTGACTTCGTACCGGATCGTGTCGTAGGTGTCCCGGGTGTACCGCTCGGTGACCCGCAGCTGCTCGCTGTGGATGGTGCCGACGCCGGCGAGCCAGGTCTTTTCGTTGAACCCGATCACATCGACGACCAACGTATCGCCCTGCCAGCGCCCGACCGACTCTCCCAGGTATGACGGCTCCAGGTCATCCGGATGCGCGCGCCCGTCGGTGGGAATGATGCGAAAGGCGTGATGGACTTCGTAGAGGATGACAACCTGCTCCGGCGTCTGCACGATCTGGAACGGCAGCGGCCTGGCGGTGATGCGCGGGACCCCGGACATGAGGCAGCGCGACATCGGATCGTCGATGCCGCGACGGGCGATGTACTGCTGCCGCCGGGCTTCCGCCTCGGGCGTGTACGGGGGCGGTTCGCGCCGCGGAGCCGGCCGGCCCACGGCCTCATCCGCCTGCTGAATGGCTCGTACCTCCTCCTCGCCGTACAGGAGGCGGACGGCACCCGTCGCAATCCAGATGCCCGACAGGTCCGGCTTGCCATCGGCGGCGCGCGGAATCGGCCGAGGGTCGCCAGCAGGTGCGCCCGTCTGGGCGCCGGACAGGCCAGACGACCAGACGGCGAGCGTCGCGGCGAGAACCGTGGCTACGAGTGCATTCCCGGGGCGCTCGGTCATGAGGGCCTCCCTGCGATCGGGTCGAAGACCGTTCGCCGGCGCATCTACCGGCCGCCGGTGCCGGCCGGCGGTCCGGCGGCCAGCCTGCGCCCATCGGCCCAGGTGACCTCCCGGGCGTGGGCGAAAAGGGGATCCGCGCGAGCGCGCCAGCCGAAGACGGTGACCGCATCGCCCGGCTTCAGTGTGACGTTCCGTTTCCAGCCCTGACGCGCGAGCATGTTGGGCGGATAGCCTTCGAACTTCCACCGGGCGACGTTCCCGGAATCGTCGGTGACGTCGACGTAGAAATGGATGTGCGGGTTCGTCCACTCGACCATGGACACGACGCCCGACAGCGTGATGGGGCTGTCTCCATCGAACTCCGCGGCGAACGAATGGTGCGCGGGCAGGTGGGCAGTCCAGACGAGCAGGCCACAGACGATGGTGTAGACGGCCTTCATGGGTTGGCTCCTCATTTCGAACGGGCTGCGCGTCGCGGAGACCATACCACATGGTTTGGAGTGGTGGTATCGTCGTTGCGCCCATGCCCGATTCCGAGGTCCCCGTGCTGATAGCCGGCGGCAGCCTGGTGGGCCTGTCCACCGCCCTGCTGCTCGGCCATCACGGCGTCCGGGCGCTGGCCGTGGAACACCACCGTGGCACGGCCATCCATCCTCGCGCGGCGCAGATCAGCCAGCGCACGATGGAAATCTTCCGCACCGTCGGCCTCGAACAGATCGTGCGCGGCACGTCCGAGGCGCAGTTCGTCCAGGACGGCGCGATCATGGCCGTCGAGACGCTGGCCGGAAAAGAGCTCGCCTGGTTCATCGCGAACCTCAACGAGGGCGTCAGGGACGTGAGCCCGACCGAACGGGTCTTCATCTCACAGAGCCTCCTCGAACCCCTGCTGCGCGCCCGGGCCGAGGCGCTGGGCGCCGACCTGCGCTTCGGCACGGATCTCGTGTCCTTCAGCGACGACGGCGACGGCGTCACGGCTGCGATCCGCGACCGCGACAGCGGCCGCACGGAGACCGTGCGTGCGTCCTACCTGGTGGCGGCCGACGGCGCCCGCAGCTCCGTCCGCGAGCGCCTGGGCATCCGGATGTCCGGGCACGGCACGTTCTCCCGCTGCGTGACGATCTACTTTCGTGCCAATGTCACGCCGCTGCTCAGGGGCCGCAACCTGAGCGTGATCTACGTCAACAATCCGGTGTTGCGCGGCTTCTTCCGGTTCGAGAAGCCGTTCGACCGCGGATTCCTGGCGGTCATGGCCCTCGGCGATCCGCAGCGTCCGCAGACCGACGTCGCGACCGGCTTGACCGAGGAGCGCTGCCTCGAGCTCGTGCGCGTGGCGCTCGGCTCCGACCAGGTGCCGATCGCGATCGAGAACGTGATGCCCTGGGAGGCTGAGGCCAATGTGGCCGAGCGCTTCAGCGACGGACGCGTGGCCCTGGCGGGCGACTCGGCGCATGTGATGCCGCCCAACGGCGGCTTCGGGGGGAACACGGGCGTCCAGGACGCGCACAACCTGGCCTGGAAGCTGTCGCTGGTGCTCGGTGGCGTCGCGAGCCCCGGGCTCCTCTCGACGTACGACGCCGAGCGCCGCCCGGTGTCGGCGTTCACCGTCGAACAAGCCTATGCCCGTTACGTCACGCGTGCGGCTCCGTACCTGGGCACGGAGGGACTGCAGCCCGTGGCCGACGATCTCAACGTGGAGCTCGGATACTGCTATGCCTCGCCCGCTGTCGCGGTGGGCGCCGGTGAAGACCGGCCGATCCACGAGCATCCGCGCGAGTCGCGCGCCAGGCCGGGGACCCGCGCCCCGCATGTCTGGCTCGATCGACAGGGCGAGCGAATCTCCACGCTCGATCTGTACGGCCGTCGCTTCGTGTTGCTCGCCGGACCGACGGGCGACGCCTGGCGCGAGGCCGCGCAACGTGCCGCAGCCGGCCTCCGGATGAGCGTCGATGTCCACCGGATCGACGCCGGTGGGCTGACCGATGCCGGCGCGCTGCCAGACGCGTACGGCATCACGCCGTCGGGCGCCGTGCTGGTGCGGCCCGATGGCGTCGTGGCCTGGCGGGCCGCGACGGCCGAGGACGCGTCGGCCGAGGCGATGGAGGGCACACTCGAACAGTTGCTGTGTCGGTGACGCGGCCCTATCGCCCTGGCATTTCTTGGTGCGCCGGGGCCCCACCCCCGGCGCGCTCACTCGGCGGCGCGGCCAGGCCGCGCGTCTCTCCGGCGCCTCGCTCGGGCCGCAGGCGCCTTAACGCCTTATCGCCTCAGCCGCAAGCACCCCGAGCGCCGCCTGGGCGCCGCCCTCGCGGTGCGGCACGCCGGCCGCGCACAGCCCCATCTCGACGCCGCTGAGCGTGGCGGCCAGCATGAGATCGTTGAAGCTGCCGAGATGGCCGATGCGGAAGACCTTGTCGGCGAGCCGGCCCAGACCCGTGCCGAGGGACATATCGAACCGATCCAGGATGACCTGGCGCAGCCGATCGGCGCTGTGCCCGTCGGGCATGAAGACGGCGGTCATCGAGCTCGAGTACTCGCGCGGGTCGGCGCAGACGATCTCCAGTCCCCATGCCCGCACGGCCGCGCGGGTGGCTTCGGCATGGCGGGCATGGCGGCCGAGGACGTTCGCCAGCCCCTCTTCCCGCAGCATCCGCAACGACTCGCGGAGGCCGTACAACAGGTTGGTGGACGGGGTGTACGGAAAGAATCCCACCTGATTGGCCTCGAGGATGGCGGCCCAGTCCCAGTAGGACCGCGACAGGCGGGCCTTTTCGTGAGCGGCGATCGCCTTGTCCGAGATGGCGTTGAAGCCGAGTCCCGGCGGCAGCATCAGCCCCTTCTGCGACCCGCACACCGTCACGTCCACCTGCCACTCGTCGTGGAGGTACTCGATCGACCCAAGCGATGAGATGGCATCGACCACGAGCAGCGCCGGATGGCCGACGCGATTCAGCGCACGCCGGAGCTCGCCGATGCGGCTCGTGACACCATTGGAGGTCTCGTTGTGCACGACGACGACGGCCTTGATCCCCCGTGTCGCATCGGCGGCGAGCCTGGCGTCCAGTTCGTCTGGCGACGCGCCCCGACGCCAGTCGCCGGGCACGTAGTCCACGACGAGGCCCAGTCGCTCCGCCAGATGGCGCCAGACGCCGGAGAAGTGCCCGGTCTCGAAGATCAGCACGCGGTCACCCGGCGAGAGCAGGTTGACGAGCGCCGCCTCACAGGCGCCGGTCCCCGAGGAGGGGTACACGATGACCGGGCCGCTGGCCTGAAAGACCGACCGCAGGCCGTCCAGAATCTCGAGCCCCATGGCGGCAAACACCGGGCCCCGGTGATCGATGACCGGCTGAGCCATGGCCAGTAGAACGCGCTCGGGGACGTTGGTCGGACCTGGGATCTGAAGGAAGTGACGGCCGGGGTGAACCATAAAGGAATGAAGAAGGAATACAATGCCCTCTGCCGGCGCCTGGTGCTCGATTGTAGTTCAATCTCACGGCCTGGAGGCGAACCACATGCTGCGCCGTTTTCTCTCCATCCTCGGGACGGTGACCTTCTTCAGCGGGTGCGCGCAGGCGCCACCCGAACAGCAGCTGATCGCGGCGGCGGCGGAGGCGCTCGGAGGCGCCAGCCGGATTCAGGCGGTGGATCTGCTCATCATCGAAGGCGAGGGGGCGAGCGCGAACCTGCTCCAGAACTTCAGGCCCGAAGCCGACATGACCACCTGGCGCGTGAGCGACTTCAGGCGGATCGTCGATCCGGCGGGACGGCTGCGCTCGCGGCAGACGCGCACGGCGCAGTTCGAGTTCGCGCTCGCCACGACCCAGGAGCAGGACCAGGGACTGGACGGCGACGTGGCGTACAACATGGGGGCCGACGGCATGGCGCGGCGCGCCTCCGAGGCGACCGTCGCCGATCGGCGGCTGGAGCTGCTCCACCACCCGCTGACGATCGTGCGGGCGGCGCTCGAGCCCGGGGCCACGCTAGCCAACCTGCACGCATTCGACAACCGTCAGGTGATCGACGTGACGACGGCCAGGGGCGAGACACTCACATTGTCGATCGACAGTCAGACGAGCCTGCCGGCGACCGTCACCTCGATGAGCTATCACCCGTATCTCGGCGACGTCGCGATCGAGACGTCGTTTGCGGACTACGAGGAGGTGGACGGCGTCAGACTGCCCCGGCTGCTGCGGACCACGATCGACAAGTACCCGCAGTTCGAGCTTCGGGTGTCAGCGAACCGGCTCGGCGCCGGAGGCACAGACGCCGACGAGCTGGCGGCGCCCGACGCGGTCAAGACGGCACCGCTGCCCGAGGCGCCACCCGTGGAGGTCACCGCCCAGGAGGTCGCCGACGGCGTCTGGTGGCTGGCCGGATCGGGCAATCATCGCAGCATCCTGTTCGAGTTCGATGACCACCTGACGCTCTTCGAAGTGCCGCTCGGCGAGGCCCGGACGCTGGCCGTCATCGCCGAGGCGCGATCGCTGCGCCCCGACAAGCCGTTGACCGAAGCCATCGTGTCGCACCACCACCCGGATCATGCGGGCGGTGTGCGGGCGGCCATCGCCGAAGGTCTCAGAATCATCACGCACCAGGGCAACGCCACGTTCTTCGAAGAGCTGGCCGCCCGCCGGCACACCATCGAGCAGGATGCGCTCGCCAGGAACCCGCGTCCCCTCGAGCTGCTTCTGGTCGACGACGAATTGACGCTTGAGGACGACTCGATGGAGGTGCGTCTCTATCACGTGACGAACGACTCGCACATCGACACCATGATCTTCGCCTACGTGCCGGGCCCCCGGTTGCTCGTTCAGGCCGATCTCTACGACGTCGGGTGGCTCCGTCAGCCCTGGGCCGCCACCTATCTGGAGAAC
>Ga0302046_10006586_pt1 | contig 10110 bp, 11 predicted proteins | sample RVTome_11_FD_200261 | JGI IMG/M metagenome (GOLD analysis project Ga0302046, IMG submission 200261) | Soil microbial communities from uranium-contaminated site in the Upper Colorado River Basin, Wyoming, United States - RVT147D111 (version 2) ... | reverse complement strand
AGCACAGGCCGTGACGCCGACTATGGAAACTGTATCCAATGGAACTTATCCGATTTCTCGCGAATTATATTGGTTCTTTAACGGAAAACCGACCGGTGAACTTATGAAGTTGATAAATTGGACATTATCGGAAGCCGGTCAAAAGCTCGCCGAAGAAATCGACTATGTGCCACTCTCGACCGAAATGGCTGAAAAAAATATGGTTAAATAAGAATATCATTTTGAATTTTGCCAATGGGTTTTTATTTTACAACAAACTAAAAGCCCATTTTGTTTTATATGGCCAAATATAAATTTAAGCCAAAGTCCCGCATAAAGGAGTTTATCGGGGAAAAGTTTATTGCCGTCAGCGCCTTTGCGGCGCTGATCGCCATTCTATTGATATTTATTTTCATTTTCAAAGAATCACTTCCGATTTTCTTTGACTCCGAAGTTCAGCAAGAAGCCAGCCTGGACAAAATGACATTCAAACAGGAATACTACGAAGGCCGCGAACCAAAATGGGCCTGGCAACCGGAGTCCAAGGTTCCCAAATATTCATTATTCCCTTTGGTTCTGGGCACACTCAAATCGGCCATAATTGCAATGTTGATTGCAATTCCACTATCAGTTGGTGCAGCCATCTATTCTTCAGAATTTGCGAATAAGAAAATGCGGGAAGTTATTAAGCCCGTTATAGAACTATTGGCCGGAATTCCATCGATAGTGATGGGATTTTTTGCACTGATAATTCTGGCCACGATAATTCAAAAATTATTAGGGCTGACATTCAGATTGAACGTCCTCACTGCCGGAATTGCACTGGGGCTGGCTGTAATTCCTATAATTTTTACAGTGGCCGAAGATGCTATGACATCCGTCCCCAGGACGCTTAGAGATGCCGCACTGGCACTGGGTGCAAATCCATGGCAAGTATCGATGACCGTTGTGTTGCCGGCAGCGCTTCCCGGTATAGGGGCCGGTGTTGTACTCGGATTCGGGAGGGCGATAGGCGAAACAATGATTGTGTTGATGGCATCAGGTAACGCTGCTATTATCTCCGCCAGTTTAACAGATTCAGTTCGAACATTGTCGGCAACAATCGCGGCCGAGCTGGCCGAAGTTGTATTCGGCGGAACGCACTACAACGTATTGTTTTTCATCGGCACGCTGCTCTTTGTTTTTACTTTTATCACCAATCTGGGTGGTGACTTTGTTCTAAATCGTCTAAAAGAAAAATACCAAGGAGAGACTCGATAGTGCCAGCCAGTCCGTATTCAGCGTTAAACAGACGTCAAAGATTGACTGCATCGTTTAAACCTAAATCCGCGGGAAACATTCCACGCGGACTTACGTTTGCCGCCGTTTTGGTGATAATTATCATGCTTGCGCTCATATTGGGAAATGTGATCTGGGGCGGCGCCACAACAATAACGTGGGATTTTTTATCAAGTCCTCCCGAAGATGGTATGGAGGCCGGTGGTATATTCCCGGCCATTTTCGGAACTGTGGCTTTGGTTATCCTCATGGTAATTGCAGTTTTACCTGTCGGTGTATTAACGGCAATTTATCTACATGAGTACACCAACAGTGATTCGATGATAACAAAAATTATTCGTCAAGCGATTAATAATCTGGCCGGGGTGCCATCGATAGTATTTGGTCTTTTTGGTCTCGGATTTTTTATCAATTTTGTTGGCGGCAATCTCGATAAGATTTTTTACAGCTCGGCCGGGCCCGTTTGGGGTCAGCCGGCAATAATTTGGGCCTCCTTGACTCTCTCTCTTTTAACTCTGCCGGTGGTGATTATATCAACCGAAGAAGCGCTGCGAACAATACCCCGTGAGATTAAAGACGGGAGTTTGGCCTTGGGTGCGTCAAAACTTCAGACTATTCGCAAAATAATTCTGCCGCAGGCCATGCCCGGTATCCTAACCGGTGCGATATTGGCAGTAAGCCGGGGAGCCGGCGAAGTTGCTCCGATCATGTTTACCGGCGCAGCTTATTATTTACCATATCTTCCGCTTAAACTAAATGACCAATTTATGGAGTTAGGTTATCATATATATGTCATGGCCACCCAGTCGCCTGATATTGAAAAAACCAAGCCAATACTATATGGTACTGTGTTGGTATTGTTGTTATTGACGTTTGTTCTGAATTTCACGGCTGTAATAATCCGTTCCAAAATGAGAAGAAGTCGTGCCCATGGATGATAATAAAATCATAAAACCAACTGATGAAAACTTGATGTCCGGGAGAGTCTTGAACGACAACATCTCCAGCCGCGCAGACAAAACAATCAAGATTTCTATTCGTAATCTAAATTTCTATTACGGTAAAAATTGTGCGCTAAAAAATGTTTCACTGGATATAGAGACCAAAAAAGTCTGTGCATTAATTGGACCGTCAGGCTGTGGTAAATCCACTTTTATCAGAACCTTGAACCGTATGAACGATACCATTCCCAACACCCGCCTTGAGGGAGAAATCCTGCTGGATGACATTAACATTTACCGGGGATTTAAGGATGTGGCTTCTTTACGAATGCGGGTTGGCATGGTGTTTCAAAGATCAAACCCTTTTCCAAAGTCAATATTTGAAAATGTTGCCTACGGACTGCGAGTTAACGGAATCTCTGAAAAAGATGTCATTGCCAACGCCGTTGAAGATACGCTTCGACGGGCCTATTTATGGGATGAAGTCAAGGACAAACTTGCTCACAGCGCCCTTATGCTCTCCGGAGGACAACAGCAACGATTGTGCATTGCCCGCGCCTTGGCGGTCGAGCCGGATGTTCTCTTGATGGATGAACCGGCCTCGGCTTTGGATCCAATTTCGACTTCAAAAATCGAAGACCTCATAAATGAGTTGAAACGAAACCATACTATTGTTATCGTTACGCACAATATGCAACAAGCCGCGAGAGTGGCGGACAACACGGCCTTCTTCTACGAAGGTGTAATTATTGAATACGGACTCACTAAACAGATATTTACTAAACCCAATGAAAAGAAAACCGAAGACTATATAACCGGTCGTTTTGGATAAACAATTATTATGACAAAACATTTTGAAAATCAAATTGAGTCACTGAAGAAAAAGATTCTTCATTTGACCGCCATGGTTGAACAGAGTTTGACCGAGGCCGTGCGTTCAGTAAGAGATAGAGATATCGCGCTGGCCGACAAAGTCATAGCGGCGGACGAATCGATCGACGAATTTGAAGTTGAAGTCGAAGAAGACTGTCTAAAAACTCTGGCGCTGTATCAGCCGGTAGCCAGTGATTTGCGTTTTATTATTGCTGTGTTAAAAATAAACAATGATATCGAACGTATTGGTGACTTGGCTGTGAATATTGCCCAGAGGGCCAAATCACTGGTAACCCTTAAGAGCGAAGACAATCCATTTGAATTGCCGGAAATGTCGGAGTTGACATTGGCAATGGTTAAAAAATCAATAGATGCGTTGATTAAAATGGATGCCGGTCTGGCCCGCGAAGTCGGGACTATGGATGATAGAATTGATGATATGCACAAAAATGCTTATCGCACTGCAGAGTCCGAAATCTCCAAGTCTCCTAAATTGGTGGGATATTACATAAACCTTTTGGGAATCTCCCGTTATTTGGAAAGAATTGCCGACCACGCCACCAATATCGCCGAAGACGTCGTCTATTTGGTGGAAGGCAACATAATTCGCCACCAGATCGTTGAATAATTCCCCGGATTGTATTAATCAATCCGGGATATTAAAAAGCAATTCAATACGTCAAGAAAAGCTTCTAAAGCAGAGTTTGCTTTGTGAAAGATCCTAAGTCTGCATTGGCAATTCTCATTTGAAATTTGCAAACGATACTTTCAAAAGAGAACGTGCTGGAAAGAAGGACATTTTTGCAATACTTTTCAAAACTATCGAATTCGATTAGCCGCATGTGATAATTGAATTCACTTTGCCGCGGTTCAATAAAAACAATAATCGAAATTATAAGGAATGGTTTTGTATAAATTTTCGGCCCCTACAAGACGAGTTCTGCAACTGGGTGATCGAAAGTGCCGCTTGAATTGTTTCCACCAGTGCCAGAGAAGGAGACGCACTCACCAGACACACATCTCTTCTAAGTTTTAAAGGGGACCTACCAGTACGGTAGGCCACCCGATTATTTAGAGGCGGAACAGTAATCCGGCGTTTATCGAATAGAAATCGGCGTTTACGTCATTTAATACCGCACCAGGAACGTTTTTGAGATCATAGTCAAGGAAAACGTAACGTACATCTCCAAAAAGAGCAATGCTCGGTGATGCCGGTAACTCGAGTCCGACTGCCAGATGCCATCCAAATTCTTGTTCGGTCCTGTCGTCAAAACCAGCGTTGTTTGTGGCTTCATCAAAGTCAAATGTTGTGTTGTACCAGCCGGCTCCCACGCCACCGTAGAGGAAAGGGAGCGGATACAATAGCCCCGTTATTGTCACTGGCCAGCTTTTGGAGGTTAAGGAGTTCGCTGCAAAATCTTCCTGCCGATAGCTGATACTTCCCTCGGCCCCGAGTGCCGACATAAATCTTAGTCGCATAGTTGCTCCAATCAGATAGTTGGATTTTTCAGCATCCTGGGCTTTCTGTATGCCCACATGCGGGCCAAATGATGCGCCAATTTGCCCGTGCACCGATAAAGGCAGTGCCATGAAAATGCTAAGTAAAAACCCCAAACAAATTCTTTTAATCATATTAAGTTCCTTTCAAATTAGGGCATTATAAGACACCCTAAACTTTTCATTTTAAAGTCAGGTTATCACCGGCCATGTCAAATCTCTCTCCAATCACCATCTTTACTCGTTCACCGACTTTGAAGCTGGCATTTGACTGAACCTGATTAATGATTGCCAGTGTCTCTAGTTGCACATGAGAATTTTGGAGCCTGGTCAATTCCGCTAAAGTTACCGGACCATCTACAGTTATCATCTTAAGATGCATTGGTTGCATTTGAAGTATCTTCGAATCGGTCAATCGCCGAAAACTTCCAATCGAACTGACTATCGTGGTTTGATAGCCTGACCAGTTCTGTTCGGCGCCAAAGCCGAGAAGTTGGTAGACATTTCCTTTGTATTCCACGAACGCCGCCTTGCCTCGAAATGCTCCCTGTTCAGTTTCGGCGCGGAATACACCTGAAACTGCCGTTAGTCCGTTGAGATTACCTGTTTCCAAACGTTCCGCCACCAGCCCTTCTTGATCGAAAAACTGCCTGGCGGCACTGGCACTAGAAGTGCCCGGAACCTGTGATATTTCCAATACTGCATCCTGATCGGGGCTGACTGCCGCGACTGCTCTTTTTTGATTTACCATATACCATCCGGATGGGAATAAGAATTCAAACTCCAGTTCAGGATGGTAGAAGTGGTTTTCATGAAAAAACCCTTCGCGCGGGTTTTGACCGAAAACCATGCCGTCGATAAGACGATAATAGCCCTCTTGATTTACGACTAATTGACTAAAACTCCGCGAAAGTGTATCTATTTCCTTCTGAAAATTCTCACTTCGATTCTCCGGATTTGGATGTGACGCCAGCCACTCAGGTGTGCTGCTGCTGCCGCCAGATTGGCTTATACGATTTAGCATTCCAAAAACGCTTATCATCTGGCGCGGGTCCTTGTCGGCCCGAACCATATATCGAAATCCAAGATGGTCCGCTTGACTTTCATCGTCGCGGCTGTGCTTTAGATACAGCAACCCCAGCCCCGCGTTGACATACTGCCCGTAGCGCTGAAGTTTCGGCGCCACTATCATCCCGGCCGCCATGCCCAGTTGAGTTAACTGCTGATTGGACATACTGTGAACCGCATGCTGCGCGGTTACATGGCCAATCTCGTGTCCAATCACGCCCGCAAGTTGTGCTTCGTTTTCCACGTATGACATTAATCCGCGAGTCACATAAATAAATCCACCGGGTAATGCGAAAGCATTTACGACCGGGTCATCGACAACCCGAAAAGTCCACGGTAGATGCGGTCGTTCAGAGGTCTTGGCAAGCTTGGCGCCAAGCGCCTGAACATAACTTTGCAGGTTTGCATCATTATATAGCCCAAGCGTGGCAACTATTTCCTTATCCGCCTGCTGACCCATGGCGATTTCCTGTGATTCGCTGATTAGATTGACGTGTTTTTCGCCAGTGGCGAGATTCTTCATGCAGCTCGCTATTCCCATGCCAACTGTTAGTGCAATTAGAGCGAACCAGACGTAAGCTAGAACTGGCCGCCTAACGCGGCCGGAACCGTGGTCGTCTGCTTTGGTATGCAAACGACCACGGTATTCCTCCGAATTATTCTTTATTTTCATTTTCACATCCTTTGATTAGTTCATTTGGGCAACTGACTTTGTTTATGTCGCACTCTTGCCTTGTTGCGGTTTTCGCCCAATCATTACCAGTGCAATTCCGCCCACAACGGCCACACCACCCGCAATGGGTGATATGGGGATGTTCCTTTTCTCTTCTATTTTGAGATTAACATCTCCCATATGGACGGTATTGCTACTGGAGGTATATGACAGGCCCCCGTAAATGAGTCCCGCTACTCCCAGCACAATAAGTATTATGCCGATTATTGTAATGTTCTTCATGATTGTTCCTTTCTTGACGCAGTTTGCGTCACACTATTCGTCGACCGGAGATTATCCTGAAAAGCACTGCCACAACGGCAATAACTATCAGCAGGTGAATAAATCCACCTATCGTGTATCCTGAAACCAAGCCCAGCGCCCAGAGAATCAACAGAATTACAGCTATTGTCCACAACATATGACTTTCCTTTCTTCCATTATTGAGTTAAAACTATTTGCATTGTCTAATTCCCAAATGTCCAACCGACTGTGGCTTTGAAATCAGGAGCATCCACTAAGCCCAGCTTCCCCTCCATAAAGAAATGCCCTGACTTATTTTGCGCCGAACCTTTGCCCACTCCGAACTGTGCGTAGAGTCCAAGCTCCGAGTTACTGCCGCCATTCTTGTGTGAATAAAATACTGGCCCAATGCCGCCTCCCAGATAAGGAGTCCAGGCGCCCCAGTCGGAGCGGAAGCGATAATCAAGTTCAAATGAAGGAGCGACTGTGGTTAAATTGTCGCCAATGCCGATTTCAAGGTTAGGCATTATCATCAGATTATTTGCGATATCACCAAAATCAAAATGCACACCAAAGTGAAATTGATCCGGGTTAACGGTTAAGCCGAGTCTTGGTCCTATTCCATGAACCCTGACCGGTCGTTCATTGGCAAAGACCGCAGGGCTGCTGAACAAAACGATTGTCAGTGCGGTGATGATTGTTTTTTTCATTAATTGTTCCTTTCAGAATTTGGATGGTCTTCTTTTACCGAAGACAGTTCATTGTTATGTTCATGGTTATTTCAGTGCGATCTGCATCGATTGATTCGAAAAGAACACAATTTCCGAACCGACACCGTAGAAAATGTCTTTCTTGCCTGTTCTGGAAGCCAGTATTGTACCGGCCACCGCACCGGCTCCGACGCCAATTTCAGTACTGCCGTCTCTGTCTATTATCTTGCCGATGATGCCGCCGACAATGGCTCCGCCGCCTATCATGGCCACCTCGCGGTTCGTATGCGAACCTTGTTTATCCTTAATAGTAGAGGTACTCACATCGGCCCAATTGCCATTTCTGTCCTGGATGGCAGTCAAAGTAAAGTCCAATTCGGCCGGGGTTTCGAGGCGGCCGGATTCGACCACTCGATTCAGTATTCCTCTCGCATCTGCACCGTCTGCGAACAAAGTGTGGCCATCCACGACCACGGGCTGATTAAGTCGAGCGCGAAAGATGTCCCCTGGCAACTGAAAATCAGTATCGATTGAATCTACCAGAGTGACGGAGATTTGCGTATTCTCCGGCATAGTGACATACTTCTGGGTCTGAATCGTTGTCGTAGTCACCTTCGGGTCGGCTTCGCCGGTTCCGCAGGACACTATTATGAGCGATAGCGCCAGTGTTAGAAAAAGTCCGAAAATCTTAAACATGTTATCTCCTTTTGAGATTTAGGTTTGGAATGCTTTTCCCGGAGGCTTTTGAGCTGCCAGGAGAGAGTTTTCTACTCTGTAGCAAAGTCGCCAATATGGATGTCTGGGTCAATCAATCGAAGGATTGAAAAGGGATCTAACCCTATGGAGTGATGAAATCAATCTAGTCTTGCATGGTTGCATCGGAGCTATACGATAGAATTTGAATTACGCATTTGCTCTAAACAAAAACGCCCAAGAAGATTCTTGGGCGTCCTAGACATTATCGTTAAATCATCGGATTTAGTCATCCCAATGATCTCGATAGATTCTTGTTTATAGTGCCGGCTTTACTATGGTGTTGCCGCTTAAGGAGACCCCTCCGATACGTGCGAGGACTCTTCCTTCCAATGTTGCACCGGTATTCATCGTGATGGACTGATCCGCCATTATCGAGCCCTTGAATGAAGTAGTCGTTCCCAGAGTTGCCGAAGTGCCGACCTGCCAATAGACATTGGTGGCCTTGGCGCCGCCGCTAAGTATTACTTTGCGGCCAGGGGTAGTGGTAAGTGTCGATGCTATCTGGAATATCCAGACTGCATCAGAATTCCCTTGAGCATCTAAAGTTAAATCCCCAGACGAAATTTCCAAACTAGAGGTTGATTTATAAAGACCAGGATAAAGAGTCCGTCCACCTACATTACCAGCAACAGATACCGGAGCTAATGTACGCCCGGCAGCACTGTTATAGGCAGTAGTCAAATCAAGTTTGGCGGTAGTTGCATCTGCATCGTTAACATGCTGAACGCCAACAATTATTCCGGGAGGAAAGCCGCCTAAGGATGACCCCGGGCTTATTCCCATGTCTCCTGTAATGTTGGTGGCACCTGTACTTGTAATAGCGGAACCGGCCAGAATCACATAATCTGAAGACGATGCTAAAACTACTGGTGATTGAACTGAGGCGGGTGGAGGATTCTCTCCTGGAGGATTCCCTCCTAACGGACCGCTACTTTTATCGCCGCCGCATCCGGCGATTACCACTGCAAACAGCAGTGTCAGCAACACAGTCGTACCAAGAATCTTGGTAAAATAATTCAGAGTTTTCAATTTAATACTCTCTTTCGTAGATGAGATTTGCATCTCATTTTTTTGATTGTTTAGTTTCTTTGATTCAAGACAAAAAATCGATTTCGGAATCCTTTCTCACAAATTCAAGACAGTATCACACTGTTTTGTGATAACAGTGCAGCACTTGGGTCGCAGTATCGTCGGGCGCATCTAGTGATATTGGCGCCAGAAGCACCGCTTAATACTGGCGACATTGCACATTCATTGTTATTCGCGTCATCCTCGAGGAGGATAGTTTACTCGTTACTCATGTTAACAAGTACGGCGTTATGGCCTGATGAATCAATCGGCCAAAGGATTGAAAAGAGAATTAGCTCTTTAAGTGGATAAGTTAGTGAATTCTCTGGGCGTGCGTCGTCAGAGTTTTTTTGGAACCATCACGTGTGAGAGAAAAGCTGGCCAGTTCTAATCGAGAGTATAGCGCCAGTTTCTCATATACGCTTTGCACGTGGCTCTTGACTGCGATAATGGTGAGCTTCAGTTTCGAGGCGATTTCTTTGTGACTATGCCCCTGGGATAACAAGGTAATTACGTTCTGCTCCTTCTTGGTCATTTTGACGGCTTCTACCAATCGATTGACCGTGCCGTTTTGGACGGCCCGTTCCACGACTTTGGAAAAAAGAGAATTGTCAGAAGGTACGGGGAGAACTTTCTTTCCCTTGGCAACTTTTCTAATGGTTGTTAATATTTCGTCCACCAAAGCATCTTTTCTGATGAAGCCGGATATTCCGGCTTTCACGAATTCCCCAACTTCATGATGAGCGGGAATAAGATCCATTACGACTATTTCAGTCCGGGGGAGTTTTGTCTTGATCTGTTCTGCTAATCTTAAGCTGCTTTGATTTTTGAGACCGATATCCAATAGCACTACATGCGGCTTCTGCCTCGCTGCTTTCTTAATAGTATCGCCATTGCTACCGGCTGACGAGTCGGCCCTGATATCCTCCTGCTCATTTAACATGGCAGTGATACCTTCACGCAGAAGGCGGTTGTCCTCAATTAA
>Ga0302046_10006584_pt1 | contig 10110 bp, 8 predicted proteins | sample RVTome_11_FD_200261 | JGI IMG/M metagenome (GOLD analysis project Ga0302046, IMG submission 200261) | Soil microbial communities from uranium-contaminated site in the Upper Colorado River Basin, Wyoming, United States - RVT147D111 (version 2) ... | reverse complement strand
GGTGCCATAGGGTTTACCCTCCTTCGATAGTCTTTGAACAACTCTATCGTCGGGTAAACCCTTCTCTTTTTCAACCCCCCTTTACCACACTTTTACGGATGCTTCTAAAAGCGGGTAGGAGTGGGGTGGGTAGAGGTTAATGAAACCTGAAACCCGAAAACCTGAAACCCGAAACCTGAAACCTGAAACTTTAGACTTATGCCCCCGGATCCAACACGTTCCTGACAGCGTCCATCGGCATTTCCTTTCCTGTCCAGACGCTGAATGCCTTCGCTGCCTGATGAAGCAACATTTCCAGGCCGTTCACACCCTTTGCCCCCGCCTTCCTTGCGGCCTTAAGAAGAGCGGTTTCCGGAGGCACATAGATCAAATCGATGACGGCCTGCCCGTTCGCAATCTTCACTTCATCCAGCGGAGTGGCGTCCGTGTATGGTTTCATTCCGACCGAAGTTGTATTCACGATAACAGAAACGTCCCCGAAGAGCCTCTGCAGATCTTCCTGAAACAATGATTCCGGAGTAACAAGGATCTTCTCCGCCGTAAACTCCGATGCAAGCCGTTCTGCACGGTCGAGAGTCCTGTTGAAAAGAGTGATCCGCCCGGGTTCGAAAGCGCTTATTAAGGCATGCAAAACCGCACGGGCCGCTCCGCCCGCCCCCAACACCGCCACGTGCTTTCCCGCAATGGCCGGGGCAAATGGCTCCGCCAGCTTGATAAAGCCGTACACATCCGAATTGGTGCCGGCGAATTTGCCGTCGGTGTTGGTCACCGTGTTGACGGCCCCAACCCCCCGCGCAGCTTCATCGAGACTGTCGATGAGCGGAATGATGGCCTCTTTGTGCGGAACTGTCACATTGAAACCTGCGATTCCCTCATCCCGGAGTCTTTGAATGGTCGCGGTGAGATCTTCGGGCGCCGTATCGATGGCCTCATACGAACAATCAAGACCAAGGGCATTAAACGCGGCAGTGTGCAGATGGGGGGAGAGCGTATGGGAAACCGGATGCCCTATGATAGCATAACGTTTCATTGGAAACTTTTCGGAAGGAAAGAGATTATCAACCCGCCTGTACCAGGGGATCAACGAAAGGAATCAACGCCTCAGCAAGCGCGTGAATTCACGGCTCTTGCTGAGCAAAGGGAACTCCAGCACAAAGCTCTTCTTAAGCTCATGGTCGATGGAAAACGCTTCTGCGAGGTTCTCCAACGCTTCTTTCTTCAGGCCCTGTTCGAGAAATGTCTTCGCCTTACTGTAGAAGGCCGGTGCAAATTGGGGTGCCAGACGGATACATTCGCCCAGAGCACGAATCGCTTCTTCGGAGTGACCCAGCTCTTGCTGCGTATCGCCATAATCAAACCAGGCCTCCGCGTTTGTCGGATCGAGCGTCACCACCATCCGGTAGCTGACCACGCACTCGTGAAACTTCCGGAGGTTATACTCCGCATCTGCGCGGGCATACCAGAGCTCGGGATAGTCCGGATAAATAGACAGGGCCTTCTTGTAATCCTCCAGGGCCTTTCGGGGTTGCTCCAGCGCATCATAACTGGATCCGCGTCCGAAATAAGATTCATAATGCCGGTCGTCAAACTCGATCGCCTTCGAAAAGCATTGAATGGCCTCGGTGTAATTGCCAAGCTCTTCATGGGCGTTTCCCAGGTTATGCCAGGCCGGAACGTCCGCGGGCTCAAGTTCCAGCGTGCGTTTGTACGCAGTAATTGCCTCGTTCAGCCGCTCCAGATTGGCAAAGGCGTTTCCCATATTATAAAGAGCAGCCGGAAAATCATCCTTGATGGCGAGGGCAAGTTCGTAACTATCAATCGCCTGCGGAAACCGGCCCATTCTGTTAAGAACGATTCCCCGGTTATACCAGGCATTATAGTTAAAGGGATCGCGGTTCAGATGTTCGTCGTAGGACCGGACAGAGTCCTCCATCTGATCCAGGAAATCATGGCAGTATCCCAATTCATACCAGGATTCCGCATGATTGGAATTAATCGTCAGGATGCGCTTGAAAATCTCAATAGCGTCCTCGAACTTGTCCAGTTTCTCGAGGGTCACACCCTTATGGAAAAGAGCCTCTTCGGATCCCGGTTCAAGCGTCAGGGCATACTCAAACGCCTCGACCGCTTCATCAACGCGGTTCATGTTGTCAAGCGTAATGCCACGGTTAACATGGATTTCTGCATCGGCAGGATTGAGATTCAGCGCCTGATCGTAGGAGTTCAGGGCTTCTTCGTACCGGGTAAGATTATTGAGGATCATGCCGTGGCGCTGCCACGCGTCGGCATTGTAGGGTTCAAAGCTCAGCAGGCGGTCGCAAAACGGGAGGGCATCTTCGAACTGTTCATGTTCAAAGCAAAACTGGATGATTTCTTCGAGGGCTTCGGAACTGGTGATATTCCGTTCGCCGTTTCGTAATTGTTCCTGAATTCTCCGCACATCATCGTCCGGCCGCCTGTGGGGCGTCGGAGCCTGATCGTCATCATCAAATTGGTCGAAAGCCGGCATTCAGGTCCCTGAACTCTGGGGGGAGTCCGTCAACACGTCCTATCCGCTTGGAATAAAAGAAAAAAACGAAACGATGTCAAGTAAACATTCAAAAGGCTGGATTAAGTGACTGGAATCATGAAAATAAGGCCGAACACCCTCTTTTGCTTTTGGTAGCATCTTGGGGTATATTAGGAACCCGTTATCATAGGTCATGATTGTTCAGAATATAGCTCTTGTCCGGCAGCGTATCGCAGAGACCTGCAAACGGGTGGGGAGAGAGCCACAATCTGTTCGGCTGGTGGCTGTTTCCAAGACATTTGGGACCGATCAGATCCGCGAGGCGCTCGATTCCGGTCTTGAGGATTTTGGAGAGAATTACGTCCAGGAGCTTCGTGAGAAAATAGCCCTGTCCCAGGGCCGGCAAGTTCGCTGGCATTTCATTGGTCATTTACAATCGAACAAAGTCCGGTATATTATAGATTCTGTACATCTGATTCATTCACTGGATAGCCTCAAACTGGCAGCCGAGATCCAGAAGAGGTCGGAAAAGCCGATAGAGGCATTGATCGAAGTTCACACGACCGACGAAGCCACAAAAACAGGCGTAAGGCCGGAAGATGCGATGGACCTCGTGAAGGGAGTTTCGAAGTTCGATCGGATCAGGATTACCGGTTTGATGACGATGGGTCCGTTTTCCGACGATCCAAACGACTCCCGACCGTCATTCCGCACCCTGAGCGACTTGAAAGGAACCGTCGAGGCTGAAGGAATCGATGGTGTCCGGATGGATCACCTTTCGATGGGTATGACGCATGATTTTGAAGTAGCGATCGAAGAAGGGGCAACGTTGGTGAGAATCGGCACAGGCATATTTGGTGAGAGAAAAAGAACTTGACGATTTCGGAATGCGGATTGCGATTGCGGACTGTGTTCCGTTCTTTCAATCCGAAATTGACAATCCCTACGGGCCGTAGGCCGAAATCCGCAATCAATCCCGGAGGCTCCCATGAAAATCACTCCTCTTGAAGTCAAACGCCAGCAGTTTAAGAAGGTCATGCGCGGGTACGATCCGGTGGAAGTTGACACCTTCCTCGACATGGTGTCAAATGAGCTCGAGGACCTGATTAAGCGGAACAAAGACCTGAACGATAAGGGCATCGAGCTTGAAGTGCAGCTCCGGGACTACAAGAACATGGAAAAGACCCTCCAACAAACACTCATGCAGGCACAAGAGACCAGCGGAAGGTCCATCGAGAATTCGCGCAAGGAAGCTGATTTGATAGTTCAGGAATCGCAAATGAAGGCATCTCAGATCCTCGAAAAGGCCCGTCTTGATTTTGCGAAGGCCAAGGAAGAAATCGCCCATTTGAAAGCACGCAAAGAAAGCATCATCAGCAGACTGAAGATCCTCCTCTCATCCGAAGTCGAACTTCTTCGCGCTCTTGACATCGAAGATATCGAAGTTACCAAACAGGATACTTCGTACGGAACGGGAAAAGAGGAAATAGCAATCGATGAGATCTTGAAGAAGCTGTAATGATAGTGAAGGTGATGGGTAAAGGCTTGCCCTGAGCGCCTGCCCCAGCCCGCTCCGCGTTCTGGCGGGCGCCTCATTGATTCAAGAAGGTCAGGCGGGGAGCGAAGGGGTGAAGAGTGGAAGAGTGAAAGAGAGTGGGAGGGTAAGAGGGTGAGGGTGTGGGAAGATGAAAAATGGGAAGCGAGAAGCGCAAATCTTAACCTGAAACCTGAAACCTGAAACCTGAAGCCTGAAACCTGAAACCTGAAACCATTTCCCAATCTTCCTGAACTCCTCTGAGTTCATTTTTCTTTTAAACCCGAACCGAAATGATTCTTCCTGTTGCCGAACTGCGAAAACGGATTGGCGAAGCAACTGCGGCAATTCGGACAAAAACGAAATTAGAGCCGGGTATCGGAATCATTCTTGGCACAGGGTTGGGCGGATTGGTGAAGGAGATCGAAAAGGAAACGGAAATCGACTATGGCGCGATTCCACATTTCCCCGTGTCCACCGTTGAATCGCACCGCGGAAAACTGATTTTCGGAACCCTGGCGGGGAAGAAGGTGGTCGCCATGCAGGGGCGGTTTCATTTCTACGAAGGGTATTCGCTTCAGCAGATTACGTTTTCGGTTCGTGTGATGAGGTTTCTGGGGGTGAAGTCCCTGCTGGTATCCAATGCCGCCGGCGCGCTCAATCTGAAATTCCGCCGGGGCGACCTGATGATCATCAGCGATCACATCAACCTCCTGGGGGATAATCCGCTCATCGGTCCGAACGACGATTCTCTGGGGCCGCGGTTTCCGGACATGTCGGAGCCGTACAGTCGGGATCTCATCGCGCTGGCCGAGTCCTGCGCAAAAGACCTGAAAATAAAGGTCCAAAAGGGCGTCTATGCCGCTATGCAGGGTCCGAATCTTGAAACCAGCGCCGAATACCGCTTTCTCCAGACCATCGGTGCCGATGCTGTGGGCATGTCCACTGTTCCCGAGGATATCGTGGCGGTACACATGGGGCTGAAGGTCCTGGGGTTCTCGATCCTCACGGACGAATGCTTTCCCGATACCCTGAAACCGGTTTCGATTGAGGAAGTCATCGCTGCTGCTAATGCAGCAGAGCCAAGAATGACGGCTGTGATGAAGGCAGTAGTGGGGAAGATGGGTGTTTGAATGAAGAATGGGAAATGGAGGTCAGAGGTCAGCTTGCCCCGACGAAGTCGGGGAGATCGGAAGTCGGAGGTCGGAGATCGTGCTTTCTTCAACTTGGAACCTGAAACCTGAAACTTGGAATGTTTAAGCCACTCACAGATAAGCTAAACTACTTCGAGCTCGAGCAGCGCATCCTGAAATTCTGGGATGAGGCGGGGATTTTTCAGAAGAGCGTGACTTCACGGGAGGGAAAACCGCAGTTCACTTTCTATGAGGGTCCGCCCACGGCCAACGGCCGTCCGGGAATTCACCACGTGATGGCGCGGACGCTCAAAGATATGATCTGCCGTTACAAAACCCTCCGCGGATTTCAGGTGCCGCGCAAAGCGGGATGGGATACCCACGGTCTTCCGGTGGAAATCGAAGTGGAGAAGGCACTGGGGATCAAACACAAAGACGAGATCATTCGGTACGGTGTCGCAAAGTTCAACGAGGAATGCCGCAAGTCTGTGTGGAAATACAAAACCGAATGGGAAGAGATGACGCGGCAAATGGGATACTGGGTGGATCTTGCGCATCCCTATGTCACGTTCGAAAACAATTATATCGAATCTGTCTGGTGGGCGTTGAAGCAGTTTTTTGTAAAGGGATTGATTTACAAAGGGTTCAAGATCCAGCCGTATTGCCCCCGGTGTGAAACGCCGCTTTCGTCTCACGAAGTTGCACAAGGATACAAGGAGGTCAGAGATCCCTCCATCTATATTAAACTTGCCGTGAAAGGCGAACCGGAAAAGACCTTCTTCCTCGTGTGGACCACGACGCCCTGGACCCTGATCAGCAACGTTGCTCTAGCCGTGCACCCGGATGTCGATTATGTGAAGGTGAAAAACAAAGGCGAGAATCTGATCCTTGCAAAAGCCCGGTTGTCTCTCCTCGGTGAAGAAGTGGAGGTTCTTGATACGTTCAAAGGAGCCTCGCTCGTCGGAAGAGAATACGAACGTTTGTTCTCATTCCATTCCGTAAAAGAAAAAGGTTGGTATGTCGTCGGAGCCGAATTTGTAACGACGGAGGACGGATCCGGAATTGTCCACATGGCCCCCGCATACGGTGAGGACGATTATCAGGCCGGACTGCGATACGGGTTGCCGGTGATTCATCCTGTGAACAAGTCGGGGGAGTTTGGCCCCGAAGTGACTCCCTATGCCGGCAAGTTCGTCAAAGAGGCCGATGCGGACATTGTCACGGACCTTAAGCAGCGGGGTGTCCTCTACAAAAAAGAACAGTATCTGCACAGTTACCCCCATTGCTGGCGGTGCAACTCACCGTTGCTCTACTATGCACGGGAATCGTGGTATATCAGAACCACATCGTATGCTTCTGAGATGATCGCTCAAAACAAAACGATCAATTGGGTGCCCGAGGAACTTCGCGAAGGCCGTTTCGGCAACTGGCTCGAAGAAAACAAAGACTGGGCTCTGTCGCGGGATCGGTTCTGGGGTACGCCGTTACCCATCTGGGTTTGCCAGTCCTGCGGAAAACAAAAATGTGTTGGCAGTATTGATGAGCTTCGTCAGGGCCGGAATGTTCCCGCCGCCATCGATCTCCATAAACCGGTCGTGGACGCGGTAACGTTTGCCTGCACATGCGGCGGAGTTATGAACAGGACTCCGGAACTCATCGATGTCTGGTTCGATTCCGGCTCCATGCCTTTTGCGCAATGGCACTATCCGTTTGAGAACAAAGAGGAATTCGAAAAAGCATACCCGGCCGATTATATTTCCGAGGGTATCGATCAGACCCGCGGCTGGTTTTACACCCTGCACGCGATCGGAACGGCCCTTTTCGGCAAGGCGGCATTTCGGAATGTTCTGGTCAACGAGCACATCCTGGACAAAAACGGACAGAAAATGTCCAAGTCCAAAAAGAACACGGTCGACCCGTTTGAACTCTTCAAACAATACGGAGCCGATTCCACACGCTGGTTCCTTATCACCAACAGCCCGGTTTGGCGCCCGACGTTGCTTGACACCGAGAGCATCGGTGACGTCCAGCGGAAGTTTTTTGGCACGCTTCTCAACACCTATGCCTTTTTTTCGCTCTACGCCAACGTGGATTCCTTCACCCACAAGGAACCCCCCGTTCCGATTTCCGAGCGTCCGGAGATTGACCGATGGATTCTTTCGGAACTGAACTCGTTTTTGAAAGACTATCTCCAATGGATGGACGAATACGATGTCTCACGCGCCGCGAGGGCTCTCAGTGATTTCACGGTCGACAAACTCTCGAACTGGTATGTGCGTCGGAACCGCCGGCGTTTCTGGAAGAGCGAACGGGGAAGGGACAAGACTGCCGCGTATCAGACGCTCTACGAGTGCCTGACGACCGTATGCAAGATGGTCGCTCCATTTGCTCCGTTCCTTTGCGACGAGATGTTCCGAAACCTGAACTCCGTCGCACAACGCGAACAAGCGGCTTCTGTGCACTTGTCTCTTCTTCCGGAACCGGATGCCCGGACGATTGACCCGGAGCTGGAGGAACGGATGGAGCGAGCCATCACCATTGTGGGACTGGTGCGGGCGATGCGGATGAAAGCCAATCTCAAGGTTCGTCAACCCCTTAGCAAAATCCTGATTCCCGTGTCTTCGGACGGGGAGCGCAATAGGATTGACAAAATGCGCGATGTCATTTTGGAAGAGATCAATGTGAAAGGTATCGAGTTTGTCACCGAAGAGTCCGGCATTGTGAAGCGCAAGGCGAAGCCGAACTTCAAAACGCTTGGCCCTAAATTCGGCAAGTCCGTGCAGGTGGTTGCCGCCGCGATCAGGCAGCTCACACCGGCAGACATCAATCGGCTGCTGACGGATGGCGCTCTTTCGATGAAGTCGGATGGACAGGCGTTTGCTATTGCACCGGATGATGTGGAGATCTTGCATGAAGAGATGAAAGGATGGATGGTTGAGTCGTCCGGCCCGGTTACCGTCGCCCTCGACACGCAGCTCAACGATCTTCTGATTGATGAAGGACTGGCACGGGAGTTTGTCAATCGGATTCAGAATCTTCGCAAGGACGCAGGGTTTGAGGTGACGGACCGGATCAGAATATTTCATCGTTCTTCTGACCGGCTGAAAAAGGCACTTGATCGAATGATACAGTATGTCAAAGAAGAAACTCTTGCCGTGGAAGTTCATGTGCTGGAAAAAGGCGGAACCGGGGCAGCACCGGAGCAGGAAGACATCAACGGCGAAATGTGCGAGATTGTTTTGGAAAAGGTAAATTAATTTTGTAGTTTTGTCGGATTCTTTTTCAGGAATCCGGTGTTCTTTATGATGTTCCACCCAAGGAGATGATATGGCGAAGAAAGCGGTCACAAAGAAAACGGGAACGAAATCTGCCAAATCGGCGAAAACAGGGAGGAAAACCCAGGTGAGCCAGGTGAAAAAGCGAGTCGCGGCGGTAAAGGCCAAACCGGCCCCGGAAAAGGCCCCCGTACGGCAAAAGGGATTCAGCAAGAGCGAGCTGGAGCATTTCAAGACGATTATTCTTGAAAAGCGGAAGGAAATTCTCGAGGAGCTTGAAACCCTGAAATCCAGCATGATGGACTCCACCACCGGCGAATATACTTCCGAGGCGTCGGCATATTCTCTTCACATGGAGCAGGGGACAGACACGATGGAACGGGAGAAGACGTTTCTCTTTGCTTCACGGGAAGGGAAATTCCTGAACTATCTTGAGGACGCGTTGAAGCGTATCCAGAAGGGCGACTACGGGTTCTGCACGGATTGCGGAACGTTGATAGACAAAGAGCGTCTGGAGGCGGTGCCGCATGCTCAGTTGTGTATCAACTGCAAATTGAAAAAGGGGAAATGAATCTCAGAGCCTTACCCATGAAGATCCTTTACATCACCGGAGCGATCGTTGTCGTTGACCAGCTCACCAAACTCCTGGTCAAGGGATTTTCGTTACCGTTCCTCGGCCTGTATCACCCCGGTGTTCCGCTCGGCAGCACCAGGGCCGTTCTCGGCGATTTCGTGCGGCTCACGTTTATTGAAAATCCGGGAATGGCTTTCGGAATCGATGTAGGGGGCAAGCTCTTCCTCACGATCTTTTCGTTGTTCGCCAGCATCGGAATCTTTATCTATCTCTATAAAATTCGCGATGAGGCGTTTCCCATTCGTTTGTCCCTTGCCATGATTCTCGGGGGAGCGATCGGGAATCTCATCGATCGGATGTTCTACGGCGTGATTTTCGGGGAAGGACCCCTGTTCTACGGCAAGGTCGTGGACTTTGTGGATGTCGACTTTTTTAATATTGAGATTCTTGGATTTCATATCTCCCGCTGGCCGGTGTTCAATACGGCGGATGCTGCGGTCTCAATCGGCGTTATGGTGCTGCTGGCATTCCACCGAAAGTTCACCAAGGGCGCGGAACCCGCTGTTTCATTTGCCTCCGATTCCTCTCCGGGGCTCGCGCACGGTGGGCTGAAGGATGGCTCCACATCGTCGGATCAGACCCTCTCCTCCCGCAATCCAAACAGCTGATATGCCGGAGGAAACTTCGGTAGAGGAACGGGAGCACATGATCATCACCGTTCCCGCCAGGCAGGCCAAAGAGCGCTTGGATGTCTATCTCACCAACCGCGTTCAGAATGCCACCCGCAACAAAGTCCAAAAAGCGATCGAGGCTGGGACAGTCCTGGTCAACGGCAAAACGGTAAAGCCAAGTCACCCGGTCGCGCCAGGTGACGTCATCGATATAACCCTCCCGCACCCCCCCAGACCCAAAGCTGTTGCCGAGAACATTTCGCTTTCGATTGTGTACGAGGACGCCGACCTTATTATTGTAAATAAACCGGCGGGCATGGTAACTCACCCTGCGTACGGCAACTACACAGGGACGCTTGTCAATGCCCTGCTCCATCATACGCAGAGTCTGTCCGGAGTGAATAGGGAGATGCG
>Ga0302046_10006583_pt1 | contig 10111 bp, 4 predicted proteins | sample RVTome_11_FD_200261 | JGI IMG/M metagenome (GOLD analysis project Ga0302046, IMG submission 200261) | Soil microbial communities from uranium-contaminated site in the Upper Colorado River Basin, Wyoming, United States - RVT147D111 (version 2) ... | reverse complement strand
ACATGCGCCGGCTCCTCGCGGATCGAGGACCGTCCAAGGCCTGGGTCTTCCTGAAGGACAAGGGGATCGGTGACGGCGAAGAGCTGCGCGACGCCCTGCTGACCGCCGAGGCCACGCTCCATCCGCGGCAACGCGCGCGACGCGAACTGCGTCGCGAGCTGCCCGGACTGGTCGATCTGCGCGACTTCCCCGTTGCGCGTGACTACGTGCAGCGCGCCGAGACGACCGGTGCGCGCGTCGTCGTCGAGTCGAGCTGGCTCAACGCGCTGAGCGTGCTCGCATCGGAATCGGAGCTCGAGGCGCTCGCGGCGCTGCCCTTCGTCGACCGGATCGAGCCGGTGCGACGCGGCGAGTTGATCGACGCCGTCCCCGCTCCTCCACAGGAGGCGCAGTATCGTCCGCCCGCGCCGGCATCGTTCTACGGTCTCTCGCTCGGACAGCTCGAGCAGATCAACCTCGTGCGCGTGCACCGTCGCGGATACACCGGCCAGGGAGTCGTCGTCGGCATCCTGGACACCGGCTTCCACCGCGGGCACGAGGCCCTGAACCAGCCAAGTCACGTGGTCCAGGTCCTGGCGGAGTACGACTTCATCAACGACGACGGCAACACCGGGAAGGAGGCGGGCGATCCCGCGAGTCAGCACGCGCACGGCACCTACATCCTCGGCACGATCGCCGCCTATCTCCCCGGCACGCTCGTGGGCGGCGCCTACGACGCGTCCTTCGTGCTGGCGAAGACCGAGGACGTCTCCAACGAGTACCAGCAGGAGGAGGACTTCTACGTCTCCGGGCTGCAGTTCATCGAAGCCCAGGGCGGCGACGTCGCCACCTCGTCCTTGGCCTACATCGACTGGTACACGCAGGGCGACCTGGACGGGCTGACCGCGGTGACCACGATCGGCGTGAACGTGGCGACCTCGAACGGCGTCATCTGCCTGACGGCGGCCAGCAACAGCGGGCACGACGCGGATCCGGGGATCTCGCACCTCGGCGCGCCGGCGGACGCGCTGCAGGTGCTCACCATCGGCGCGGTGGACTCGACCGGGACCATCGCGGGCTTCTCCTCGGACGGGCCGTCCGCGGACGGGCGCGTCAAGCCCGAGCTCCTGGCCCAGGGCGTCAGCACGCAGACCATCTGCGCCTATACGGACGCGGGCTGCACCTCTGCCGTGAGCGGAACCTCGCTGTCCACGCCGGTCATGGCGGCCGCGGTCGCCTGTCTGGTCCAGGCCCATCCGGGCTGGAGCGTCAGCACGATGCGCAACCGGCTGATGGCGTCGGGTGACTACTTCCTGGCGAACGGGACCTACGACCCCCTGTTCGTGCTCGGCTACGGGATCCCCGACGTGGAGCGCGCCGGCTTCACGCGGCCGGTGCACGAGAGGACCGACCTGCCGCTCCAGATGAGGTAGGCGCGGTGGTCGCGCTGGCAGCAGGATCGGTGTTCCTGGCGGCCCTGGCCCGCGCCCAGGTCGGCGGAGACGAGGGCACCTAGGAGCCGCGCGCTCCGCTGGCCATCGCGCGCGGACTCTCCGCGTTGATGCATCGACGTATCCGCGCGACCGGATTCGTCCGCGCTTTTCTCGAGCCGAGCGGAGCGCAGCCGCCGTCGCTTCCGTCCACTGGGGACCATGCGCGACTTCACCGACGAGCGCCGCCGGCGCGAGGCCGTGCTGCGCGGCCACCTGTTCCGCTATCTCGACGGCTTCCCGATCGCCCCGACGATCCACGCGCTGCGGCGGCACGGCGTGCTGGACCTCTTCTCCGGCGAGCAGACCCTCGGCCTGGAGGAGATCGCGCGACGTTCCGGCGGGAACGAGGGATACCTGCAGGTCGCGTTGCGCCTCCTGTGCTCCCAGGGCTGGCTCGTGCAGGCCGTGGACGCGCGCAACGACAGGATCCGCTACACCACGACGCGGCACACGGCCTGTGCATTCGCCTACGCCGGAGCCTACGCCGATGTCGTCGCGTTCCTCCCGGTCGCGGCGCGCATGGATGCCTACCTGTTCGAGGACCTGGAGGTCGGCGCAGGACCGGATCTCCGCGTGCTGGTCGAGCGACACTTCGGGCGGTGGGGGCTCGAGCCGACGGGCGATCCGGACGTCGACGTCGTCCAGAAGCAGATCCTGCTCCACATCGAAGGAGTTCTCCTCGGTCCGGTCCTGGTCGCGCTCGGGATGCGCGGCTTGCTCGCGCGCTACGCGATCGACGCGTCTGCGATCGCGGCCGAGGACTTCGGTGCGGACCCGGTGCGCATCGCCCCGTTCCTCGACCTCGTGGAGCATCTGGGTTGGATCGAGGGCGGCCGGCTGACGGAGGCGGGCCGATTCCACTTCGCGCGCGCCGCGGCCTACGGCGTGACGGTCTCCTACTTGCCGATGTTCGAGCGCGTGGAGGGCCTCCTGTTCGGCGATCCCCGCCAGCTCTGGGACGTCGAGCCGGGCGGGCCGGAGATCCACGTCGATCGGCGCATGAACGTGTGGGGCAGCGGGGCGGCCCACGCGAACTACTTCGAGAAGGTCGACCAGGTCGTGATCGCGACCTTCAACCGGCCCATCCAGGAGCAACCGCGCGGAATCGCGGACATGGGCTGCGGGAACGGAGCGTTCCTCGAGCACATCTTCGACGTCATCTGGTCCAGGACCGAACGCGGGAAGCTGCTCGACCGGTATCCGCTCGTGGTCGTCGGCTCGGACCTGAACCGTGCGGCGCTCGAGGCGACGGCGGAGACGCTCGAGCGCGCCGACGTGTGGGCCAACATCGTCTACGGCGACGTGGGGGATCCCGAGGCGCTGGCGGCGCACCTACGCGAGACGCACGGCATCGAGCTGGCGGACCTGCTCAGCGTGCGCTCGTTCCTCGACCACAACCGCCTCTACCGGCCGCCGGAGCTCATCGACGCCGGCCGGGAGAGCCGCTCGAGCGGAGCATTCTCCTTCCGCGGGAAGCGCATCCCCAACAACGCGATCGAGCAGAACCTGGTCGATCACCTGCGGAGCTGGGCGCCCCACGTCGGACGCTTCGGCCTGCTCGTGCTCGAACTCCACACCATCCCGCCGGAGCTCGCAGCGCTGAACATCGGCCGCACGAACGTGACGGCTTACGACGGCACGCACGGCTACTCGGACCAGTACATCCTCGAGCTCGACGTCTTTCTGGAGGCGGCGAGCGAGGCCGGCCTGATGCCGGCTCCCGAGTTCCAGGCGAAGTACCCGCCCTCCGACCTCGCCAGCATCAGCATCAATCTGCTGCGTTCGGCCGCGGACTCTCCGCGTTGAGCTCCGCCTAGTGTCCTGGATCAGGAGTTCAGAAGCACATACGCCGCGACTGGGCGTTACTCGCCGGCGCCCGTCGCGCGTCGGAAGGCCTCCGCGCCTCCGACGACCGGAAGCTCGAGCCAGGTGCCGGCCAGGTCGACCGTCATGTGCGTTCCGGGCTCGGGCCACAAGGTGAAGTCCTGGTCGCTGGAGAAGATCATCAAGCCGATGCTCTGTCCGGCGGGGACGACGTGGTCGTCCGGCTGGAGGTCGAAGGCGACGTCGTAGAAGATCCCGGGCTCGAGAGGCTCTCCCTGGGTGAGCGACTCGTGGTTCTGCGGGTCGGCCCAGCCGCGCGTGATCACGTTGTCGTAGATCCGGCCGCTCGGGGTCCAGGGGAGCGAGACGATCCAGACGGAGAGGTTCACCGCCGGAGCGTCGGCCGAGAGACGCACCGTGACGCGCGCCGTGCCGGACAGATGCAGCGGCTCGGTCAGCTCGCCGGTCAGGTAGAGCAGCCGGTGCTCCGATTCCCCCGACTGGGCGAGGTCGCTGCCGCTCACGGAGCAGTCGTCGACCAGCGTCTCCGTCCCCGAACTCGCGGACGGGGCGAGGCCGCCCTCGCCGTTCCCGCCCGGCTCCGGGTGGAGCCTAACGGGAGCCGCGTCTGGGTGCGGGTAGTCGGGATAGGGCGTCGGTTCGTTCCCGCGCACGTGCTCGCGCACGATCCAGGACCGTGGCTCCTTCTCGATGCCGTTCTCGACTCCGTACAGGTAGCGCGTGAACCAGCGGTTCATCAGCCGCATCGGCGGCGGCCCGCCGTGCCCGCCTTGGTGGAAGTAGGCCATGCACGGGACGCCCTTCCTCTGGAGCTCGGCATAGAAGCGCACGCTGTGCTCGGGCATCACATTCCAGTCGTTGAAGGCGTGGGCCATGAGCGTGGCGGCGTGGTACTTCTCGAGCTGCAACCCGTACTCGCGCCCCGCCCAGAAGTCGTTGTAGTCGCCGTTCATGCGGTCGAAGCCCTCGAGCAGCTCCTCGTCCCTCACGGTCGAGTTGCAGTAGTCGCGCTTCGACGGATCCCCGCTGTGGATGAAGTCGTAGAGGACGTCGATGTCCTCGCCCATGTAGCCGCCGGGATGGCGCACCAGGCCGTTGGAGCGGTAGTAGCGGTAGTAGGAGGTGTTCGGCGCGATCGGGATGATCGCTTCCAGGCCCTCGACTCCGGTCGTCGCCGCCGCGACCGGGATCGTGCCGTTGTAGGACGTACCGGTCATGCCGACCTTGCCCGTGCACCAATCGGCCACGACGCTCTCGTCGCCCTCGGGAGTGGTGAAGCCGTTCGCGCGCCGATTCAGCCAGTCGACGACGGCCTTCGGCGCGAGCGACTCGTTCGCGCCGCCGGTACTCGGGCAACCCTGCGAGAGACCGGTGCCGGGCGAGGCGGAGTGCACCACGGCGAACCCGCGCGGGACCCAGTCGTCCACGAGGTCGGTGGACATGCGCTGCCGTCGGTCCTGGTGCGGGATCGGCGGCGCGCTCTCGCGGTAGGGCGGGAACTCGCCGAGCTGCTGGCGCGGGTTCCACATGAACTCCGGCGCGGTGGAGCCCGTACCCGAGAAGTAGGGGCTCGAGTTGTAGATCACGGGCACGCGCAGCCCCTCGGTCTCCGTCTGAAGCGGGCGAGTCACGTCGACGTGGACGCGGTCGAGCTTCCCGTCGCCGTCGGTGTCGAACTCCGTCTCGACCCACAGGTCGTGGATCACCCACTGCTTGGCGTCGGAGAAGGCCGGCACGACCTGCGCCTCTCCGTCCACGAAGACGGGCCCGGCGGCCTTCGCCTCCTGGGCCCCGGATGCGACGGTGGGGAGGACGAGCAGGACGAGAGCGGCGGGCGAAAGGCTTCGAATCATCTTCCACATCCCCTTCCGGGTGCTTCCGGCGTGCATGGGCTCGACCCCTTCTACCCGTTTTCTCCGCGGAGCGCGCGGTGGGGGAGAAGGGACGGGCAGAATAAGGAGAGACCGAACCTCGGCGCTACCGGGGGTGCTCGGCGAGCTAGGCGATCTAATGGTGCGCATGGGTAGGCTCATCGGGGCGGCATGGTGGGGCCCGCTGGCGGCCGGCGCGACGCTGGCCTGCGGCGGCGGGAGCAGCGGCGCCTCGGGCGGACCCGGAGGCGGGATCGTGGGGAGCGAGCTCCAGAAGCCGAGCGGTTCGGGGAGCTTCTTCCTCGACGAGCACCGCTCGGGTACGCGCAACCACATGGGGCTGGCGGAGATCGTCTGGGGGCGCCTGGTCGACGTGCACGGCCTCGACGCGTCCGGCGAGGTCGACCCGGTGCCGGCCTTCCGGGAGATGCTCGTGCGCGAGTCGTTGCTCTCCGACGGCTTCCGCTACCTGGTCGAGACGAATCCGGCCACGCTGAGGACGCGGTTGGTGGTATTGCGCCGGCGCGGAGCGCCGGACGCAGGCAGCGGCACCTTCGAGGATCTCCTGGCGGAGGCGCGCGACAACCTCCCGCCGGTGCTGACGAAGGGAGCGGGCGCCGGCACAGCGGGACCCTTCTCGCTCCTCCCGCGCAACGGGGCGATCAGTCTGCGCTTCGACGATCTGCTGGAGGACTCGGCCGAAGTCGCCCGCGACCTGGACCAACTCGTTCGGGTCGTCACCGGCTACCCGCCGAGCACACCGTTCTCCGCTCGCGTCTTCTTCGATCCAAACCACGGCGGGGTCGCCAGGGGTGCCTTCCACTCGACGCGCGTCCTGGTGGACACCACCGTCACCGAGTCCGAGGCGGCGAGCCACCCGAGGCCGCTCGACGTCAACGTCCTAGGCCTCCCGCCCAGCCAGGTCGGCTCGACCGAAGCCAACGTTGCGCTGCGCCTGCCTACCGTACCCGACCCGAATGGCGGACAGTTCGAGGTCCTGCGCTCGATCGGGGGAGCAGCCCTGGACGCCGGCGCGGGACCCTTCGACTCGACCGTCCCGACGGCGGACGTCGTGCGTGCGTTCCGCTCGGGCAACCAGTCGGACCTCAACCAGGGGAACCTGCTCGACTTCGCGCCGCCGGAGCTGGTAGGGAACTGGCGCGCGGAGGTCCTGGCCGCCCAGGACGCAGGCGCCGGGCGCTGGAAGGTCGACGTCGCGTTCCCGACGCAGTGCGGTGCGTCGCCGGAGCCGGGCGACATCCTGGAGATCGGGACGCGCTTCGTCGAGGTCACGGCCTCCGGCAGCATCGCCGCCGACGTGTTCGTCGACGTCGAGGTACGGCCCGTGGCTGGACCCGACATCGACGAGGCCAAGGACCTGGTCGGGGTCGCGTTCCTGCAGCGCGTCTGGTCCGACTCCGTGCAGGTACCCAGTGCCTGCTGGGTGACGGTGATCCCGGAGACGGACGTGCCCGGCGCGAACCTGTCGAGCTTCAGCACGATCCAGTTGCGCTTCAGCGAGCCGATGGACACCTCCTCGGTGCGAGCCCTCGACACCTTCCGACTCGTACGCGGAGGGCTCGATGCGACCGTGACGGCACAGTCCCTGGTCGTGGGCAGCGTGAGCTCCAGCGAAGACCAGCGCATCTTCTCGTTCACGCCGACCCTGCCGCTGGACAACCGAGTCGCCGGCGCTGCCTACCGCATCGACCTCGTGGTCGGCCCCTTGGGCATTCGCGATCTGGCGGGGAACTCGCTGCCGCTGGCGCTGCCCCCGATCCCGCTCGCGCTCGACCCCGACCAACCGCGGCAGTCGAACGGGAGTATCGCTCTGCGATTCTCCTCGATCGACGAGATCGAGCCCTTCGGGTTCCCCGACCTGCGCGGGAACGTCCAGATGGACACGACGCGCGGGATCGTGTTCGGTCGCCCCGTGACCTCGGCGTCGGCGCCGTGCGACACGGCGACCGGGACGCTCACGACGATGTACGCCTTCCCGCCGGGCGTGCAGACGCCGTTGTCGGCGCTCGGGAGCAAGCTTCACGCGGTCTGGCGCTACGCCGACTTCGGATGGTCGATCTACGACGAGTCGAAGTACGACCTCGACGTGACCGGGATGTCCTGGACGCCGGCTGCGAGCACCGTCCTCGCCGACTACTTCCCGCGCTTCTCAATCCGGCTCACGCACTCGCGGCACCTGCCGGACGAGGCGTGCGTCGCCAACAACGTGCCGTTCCACGACACCTCGGGACTCTCCGGGCGCGAGCTCCCGTTCGAGGATCACGTGCTGCGCGATCCGCGCGGGGGCTTCACCGAGGTGCATCCCGAGCACCTGGGCTACCGCGTCGATCCCAACGATCTGTTCGTCAACGCGCACGGCTTCGTGATGCTTCCGTTCCCCCTGAACCGGGGCGGAGGAGAGCGGCGGACGTTCACCTGGCGCGACACGTCCGTCGTCGCCCTCGGCGGACAGGGCGGGGTCGGCGTGCCGATGGACATCGAGGTCGGGGCGCCGCTCTTCCTCGAGAACGCCATCGGCGCATTCGCCACGACCGGGAAGGTCCCAACGGTCGGTCTTCCGCTCCTGTGGCAGATCAACTGCTTCCCCAGCGCCGCGGGGCTCGGCCTGAATCCGCTCACGATCGTGTATCCGTGCACGGGCTGGCCGACGCCGAACTTCCGCGCTTTCTCTACCGGCGGCGTGAACACGTCCGGAGTGCAGGTCTTCGTCGATCCGTCCATCGAGGCGTTCCCCGCGGGCGGCTTCGATCCGACCTCGAACCCGCCGGGCAAGCCCACTCCGCTGGCGGCGGACAACTCCTTCTACGTCGGGCAGCTCGACTACGTCGTGCGCGTGAGCCGCATGCACACCGTGTGGATGGACAGCGTGAGCCTGTCCTCGGAGTACGCTCCGCCGGTGATCATCCCCGCGGCGGACCTCCAGCCGCCGGGGACCGCGGTGATCGTCGAGTTCCGCGGTGCGGACGGGTTCCTCGACGCCGGCATGCGCCCCTTCGATGCCCTGCGCCTGAGCGCCTACGGCGAGTTCACTCCCGGACTGGTGGACTTCTTCCGGGACGATCCGACCTGGACCGCGGACCTTCCGTCGCTCTCCGGCGCGCGCTACTTGCAGGTGCGCGTCTCGTTCGTGGGGAACATCGACACCGGAGAGACACCGGAACTCGACTCGATCGGGATCGCCTATCGCGCGGAATGAGCGTCGTGCAGGAAACCTGAGCGACCCACCCCGTCAGCGCGGGGCCAGGCGCAGGATCTCCGAGGAGAGCGTCGTGGGGAGCGAGTGGAGCCCCAGGAAGTGAGCGCGCTCGGCCCGCCGTGCGCCGCGATAGCTGGCGGCCAGCAGGTCCTCCAAGTCGTGGCGCTCGAGCGTCGGCCGCTCGCGCGACACGCTGCGCGCTCGGCACTCGAACCACGGCTCGAACAGCGCGAGGGCGGCGGAGACGCGATCCTCGCGGCGGGCCTCGCCCTGCACCACGGCGCGCAATTCGATCAGATCGTCCTGCGCGGGCACGGTCAGGAGCAACGCACCACCCGGAGCGAGGAGCCGCCGGAACTCCTCCGGGTGCTTGGGACCCGCGGTGGACAAGAGGAGCCCGAAGACTCCGTCGGCGAACGGCATGCGCCGGTCGGCGTTCGCGACCACCCAGGAGAGCTCGGGATGCCGCCGCGTTCCGCGGTCGACGGCCGGGACCGAGAGGTCGAGAGCCCAGCCCTCGAGGTCGAGCTCCGCGACCAGGGCAGCGAGCAGCGCTCCGGTCCCGGCGCCGACATCGAGCACCGCGGCGCGCGGCGCGAGAGAGAGCGCGGCGACCTCGTCCCGCAGCGCCGCGTGAAGGGCGGACCCGACGCCGCGCTGGTCCAGGCGCTCGCGCGCCGCGACGGCGTCGGCCGAATCGCCGGCGCGCCGGGAGCGACGGTCTCCGGGCTGCAACAGGTTGACGTAGCCGCTGCGCGCCACGTCGAAGGAGTGGCCGGCGGAGCAGCGCCAGGTCCGCGGCGTGCGCTCGAGCTCCAGGCCGCAGGCGCGAACGGAGCAGCGGGGACGGATGCGAGTGGTGGCGGCGGGCATGGGACGTGGCGAGGCGACCGCGACGCGAGGAGGTGTACCATTTCGGCGTCTTCGACGGGTCGCTCGCCCGGCCTGCTCCCACCCGCCCAACCGCCGGTTCTTCGCTGCATGTGTCGTCTGACCTTCTACCTCGGCCCGACCATGGCGATCTCGTCGATCGTGACGGAGCCGTCGAACTCCCTGATCCACCAGAGCTTCCAGAGCGAAGAGCGCGAGGAGCCCCTCAACGGCGACGGCTTCGGCGTCGCCTGGTATCCGCAGCCGCCGGACGTCGAGCCGGGGCTGTTCCGCGCTCTCACGCCGGCCTGGAACAACTCGAACCTCCACAGCTTGGCGCGCGTCACCCGCAGCGCGTGCATCCTCGCGCACGTGCGCGCCGCGACCCAGGTCAGATCGGTGAGCGAGACCGACTGCCACCCTTTCGTCGCCGGGCGCTTCGCGCTCATGCACAACGGCGACCTGGGGAGCTTCCCCGCGATCCGGCGCCGCCTCCTGGCCTCCCTCGGGGACGAGAGCTTCGCCGTGATCCAGGGGCACACCGACTCGGAGCACCTGTTCGCGCTCTTCTTGGACGAAGTGGGCGGCCAGGAGGCCGATCCGGGACCGGAGGAGCTCGCGCTGGCGCTCGACGCGGCGATGCGGCGTGCCCTCGAGTTCTCCCGCTCCGAGGGCACGGAGCACTCGTACCTGAACCTGGCCGTCACCGACGGACGCTCCGCGGTCGTGACGCGCTTCACGACCCAGCCGGACTACGCGGGCGAGAGCCTCTACCTGAACACGGGCCGCCGTTACCTGTGCGAGGGCGGCGTGTGTCGCATGAGCGCGCCCGATCC
>Ga0302046_10006581_pt1 | contig 10117 bp, 6 predicted proteins | sample RVTome_11_FD_200261 | JGI IMG/M metagenome (GOLD analysis project Ga0302046, IMG submission 200261) | Soil microbial communities from uranium-contaminated site in the Upper Colorado River Basin, Wyoming, United States - RVT147D111 (version 2) ... | reverse complement strand
CGCTTCGGGACGGAGGCGGGCGATCGCGTGGAGCTGCCGGTGACTCCGCTCGCCCGGATCCGCTTCGAGGCCCAGGGGCGTCCACACCTCGGCCCACTCTGGAAAGAGGAAGCCGGCTTCCATCACGCCGACGATCTCGTGGGGGCGCCCGTCGAGGCGCAGCGTCCGGCCCAGGACACCGGGGTCGCCGCCGAAGCGCTCGCGCCACAGCTCGTCCGAGATGAGGGCGACCGCTCCAGGCTGGCCCGGGGCGTCGTCGGCGGCAAGGAAGGCCCTGCCCAGGACCGGGTGCTTGCCGAGCAGGGGGAACAGACCCGCGCTCACCCGGGCACCGTGCACGCGGGCGGGCTCCACCGGATCGTTGAGGTTGAACATGTGGCGTCGGAACGCGGCGATCCCCGCCAGGGTGCGCTGCCGTTCCGCCCAGTCGACGAGGTTGGGAGCGGAGGTCGGCAGGCGTCTCTGCGCGAGCTCCGGGCGCGTCTCCACCAGGGCCACGAGCCGCTCCGGGTCCCCGAAGTCGAGGGGTCGGCGCACCCAGGTCTCGAAGCCCGAGAACATGACCGAGTTGGCCCCGATCCCGATCGCGAGCACGACGACGATGGCGAGGGTCCAGACGGGTCTCTTCAGCAGCTGACGGGTGCTGTGCCGGAGGTCCTGGAGCAGTCCGTTCACGAAGGTCCTCCCGGCACACTCTACGCAGGGCGCGAGAGGATGTTCCCGGAAAACCTGACCTCGACGGCTCCTCGCCCGCCTACCGCGTCACGAGCACCGGACAGGGGGCGTGCCGGAACACCCGCTCGGTCTCGCTTCCGATGAAGCGGTCCGCGAGCCCGTCGCGCCTCCTGTTCGCCATCACGATCAGGTCAGCGTGCTCGCTCGACGCCAGGTCGACGATGCGCTCCCAGGGCTCCCCGGCCTCCAGGCGGCAGTGGACCAGCACGTCCCCGAACCAGGGCTCCACGAAGCGCCGCAGGACGCGCTCGCTGGGCACGGCGGCGTCGACGATCTCCGGGACGCCCCACAGCTCCCGCACTGTCGGGGTGGTCGCCACGTAGACCGCGAGGACCTCGGCTCCGAACCGGCCGGCGACGAGGGCGGCCATCGGGAAGGCGCCTGCGGACGAGGGAGAGAGGTCCGTCGGGAGCAGCACGCGGCGGTAGGCGAGAGCGTGGCCGTGCGCGGGCTCTCGTACGCAGAGCACCGGGCAGTCCCCGCACCGGAGCACGCCCTCGGTCGTGCTTCCGAGGACGAGGTGGGCGAGCCCCTCGCGGCCGTGAGTGGCCATCACCGTGAGATCCGGCTGGAGAGCGTCGATTCGCGCGAGGAGCGATCGTTGAGCGCTCGTCGTCTGCTCGACGACGACGTCGATCTCCGGGGCCCGGTCGCCAGCCACCCGGGTCAGGGTCTCCCGGGCCAGTCGCTCGCGGCGCCGCCAGTACTCGAGTCGGGGATCCCGAGGGCCACCCCTGGGCCGAGGGCGCACCTCCACTGCGTGGTAGAGGGTGAGGTGGGCCCCGAAGCTCCGTGCGAGCAGCCTCGCGTGATCGAAGGCCACGTCGGAGGCGATCGAGAGATCGGATGCGAACAGGATCTCCCTGAGCTGAGCGACGGCGCGGGGCGTTCTCGCGCCGGATGCGGCCTGTCCCGGGGCGGTGTGTGGCTGTGCATGCATGGCACACCCCCTTTCACATGGGCTCCCTCTCCCAGATGAAATCCCCGTGCCATGGCGCCGCCGCCGGCAACTCCTTGTGGGTCTGATCGATGGGCCGGGAGCCCCTCACCGGGAGCCAGCAAGGCTTGCGGCCTCGCCGCAAGACAGGCGAGGGCGGCCCTCTACTCGAGGGAGTCGGGAGAGTAGTGGAGAGGGAGCGCCGGGTCCCGGGGAAGCGTGTCGAACAGGGGCTGACCTTCGACCTGGGCGAGGCCGCGGAACGGCTCGAGGCGGAGTCGCGCCTCGCTTTCCGGGGTGGCTCCCGCGATCGGCAGGCGCTCCCCGTCGCGGATCGCCCAGTGGGCGGCTCGGACCCGTTCCCCGGGAGCGTCCAGGGAGAGCGTCTCCCGCAGCCGCCACTCGCAGACGATCAGGGCGGCCCGGTACGGGGAGATCTCCCGGAGGCTGGGGGTGCGCGAGCAGGTCACCAGCGTCGCCGTCACTTCGAAGGGCTCGCCCGCCGCCTCAGGCGGCGCGGGTGCGTCCCCGGGCAGGGCGTCGGGAGGGTGGAGACGCCGCCAGCGCTCCAGGTCGATGGAGTCCAGGTGGAGGTCCGGGTAGCGGTCGCTGGCCGGGTACGCGGTGAGCCGGAGCGGCCTCCCGAGCAGCTCGAGCGAGTCCGGCGCGAGCGGCGCCACGAACACGTCGTAGTTGGAGAGCGCGTGGTCGTGGTCGCCCTGCGACGCGCCGAAGGCGAGGACCCGTCCGCTGCGGTCCAGCATCGGAAAGTAGGCGTAGCGTTGCGCTCCGGGGATACGCGGGTCCCGCTGCTCGAGGAGTGTGCCGGTCGCGCCGTCCTCCAGCCGCAGCCAGCGGATCGGCCCGCCTCCGGAGGCGACCCAAAAGCCGAAGCGCCCGTCGGCCGAGAAGTACGGCTCGCACCCGGTCCGGCGCGGCCCGGGCTCGACGAGACCGCGCTCGGCGTCGAAGCGCGAGAACGTGGGGGTCCCGTTGACGGCATGGCGGAGCGTCGGGTCGAGCAGCCAGGCGCGCCGGCTCGCCGGACCGCGGGTGAGCAGAGAGGTGGCCCCCGAGTCCACGTCGAGCAGCGCGGTCCGGCCGTCTCCCCGCACGTGGACGAGCTGGTGGTCGTCGCGCCAGACCGCGGCGCGGTTGCCCCAACCGTACACGCGCGCCGCATCGGTGAGCGTCCGCTCGCGGCCGGTTCCCACCTCCAGGAGCCGCAGCTGGCCCGCGGTCTCCGGCTCCGGGTACTCGTCCTTGGGCACTTCGCGGCTCAGGTAGACGAGCCGCCGGCCGTCGGGAGAGAGGTGTGGACAGCAGTGCTGTCGGCCCGGCTCCTCGGGACTGAGCTGCCGCGGCGGCGAGCCCTCGAGCCGCCGCATCCAGATGCGCCAGTCGCCGGTCCGGTTCGACTCCCAGACGGCGGTGCCCCTGGCGGGCACGCCGTCCTCGGGTCGCTGGCGCAGCTCTCCGGTGGAGGGGCTGCGTGCCGGGTCGAGGTCCACGAGCCTCCAGTCCCCTGCGGACAGCTCCCGGGCCGTGAACTGGTAGACCACCAGCCGCGTCTCCGCGAGCCGATCCACCCCCGCGGCCAGCTCGGCGGCGAGCCTCTCCCGCACTGCGGCGGGCCCGCCCGCGTTGACCGCGAGCTTGTCCACGGGCCGCTGCAGGCGATGGCTGAGGTGCTCCGCGAATCCCGCTCCGGATCCCCAGCCCAGCTCGGCCTGCGAGAACACGTTCACGAAGCTGTCCCCGAGGACGAGCACGTGGGCGTCCGGATCGGGTGCCCAGGGAGCTCCATCCGGACCGCGCACGGGACGGATGAGCGCCGTCTCGGCCGGCAGGATCGGCGCGTCGGCCGGGAGGCTGAGCAGCCCGAACAGGTCGCCGCGGCCCTCTACCGCCTCCTGGGCGGCGAGAAGGAAGACTGCGGGCTCGCGCTCCGGCAGCGTCACGCTCCCGCGCAGGAACCCGGCGAGCCCCTCGGCGGCCTGCTCCATGGCCTGGGGCGTCCAGTGCGTGTCGGTCCTCAGGAATTGCGGCCACCCTCGCCGTCGCAACGCACCGGCCAGGTCCGCGTCGGGTGCGTAGGCGGGGATCTCCAGCTCGGCCAGACGCTCGAGGAACGGACCCAGCGAAGGGTTCCGCAGCGGCAGGGCATCGTCGCCGATGTGTGGGGCGAGGCCTTCCGGATGGAGCGCCGCTTTGACGGGAGTGACCACGACGACGAGGCCGATGCCGCGCTCGGCGAGCTGCGCGGCGAAGTCCGCGATCGCCGGCAGCGGGTCGGGCCGCGGCGGCGCCTTCCAGGCCTCCCCGCCCTGGGCGCGCCTCGCCAGCCGACGCGGGGCCAGGAACGGCCGGCCCGTCAGGTGATCGAGAGCCGGTCGGAAGTAGAGCCACCCATCGCGGCCCAGGACGACCTGCTCGTTGCCCACCTCGAGCCAACCTGTGAGGAGCCGCTGCACGTGGGGGAGAGCCCAGCGGGCCACGATCGAGCGCTCCTCGAGGGCGTCCTCGAAGGCGTTCATGGCCGAGATCAACGCCCGGTTCCCGCGCAGCAGGCCATCGCGGCGGGCGGCCTGCCGAGCGCGCTGCGGCGCGGTCGCGAGCTCCGACCACGGCGCGCCTGGGGAGTCCACCGTACAGGCGAGCTCCAGTCCCGGGACGCTCGCGAGCACCAGTGCGAAGACGGCCGTGAGGGCGCGGGCCACCGCCGGTGCCACGTCGGTGCGGCCCACCTCCCGCGCCGCCTGCGCCTCGCGACTCTCGTGAATGGGCGGGCTCATCTCAGAATGTGAAGTAGATGAACGGGTTGTAGCCCTGGCTCGCCATGGCCACCAGGGCCAGGCCGAGGCAGCCCAGGGCCAGGGCTCCGCGCGGCGCCGTGATCCGGCGCGACCAGTCCCAGGTCTGCGGGGCCGTCCAGGTCACGAGCGCCGCGACGGCCAGGCTCAGCAGGAAGTAGGGCTGGTACAGGAGGCCGCCCAGCAGCTGCGCGGAAGGCCGGACGGCGGCCAGGCCGAGCATCGACCCCAGGTATCCGAAGGCCGAGGGGAGGTCCGCCGCGCGGAAGAAGACCCAGGTGACCAGCACCCCGACGAACGTGAGCGCCACCCGCAGGGCCCGGGGCAGTCCCGGGTAGAGGCTGTGCTTCCCGGCGGCCCGCTCCAGGGCCAGCCACGCGCCGTGCAGCCCTCCCCAGACCACGAAGTTCCAGGCGGCGCCGTGCCAGAGGCCGCCCAGCAGCATCACGAGGGCCAGATTCACGTAGGTGCGACGCGGGCCCTTGCGGTTGCCGCCGAGGGGCAGATAGAGGTAGTCCCGCAGCCACGTGGACAACGAGATGTGCCAGCGCCTCCAGAAGTCCGTTATCGACTCGGCCCGGTAGGGCGAGTCGAAGTTCTTCGGGAAGACGAATCCCAGCATCAGGCCGAGGCCGATCGCCATGTCGGAGTAGCCGCTGAAGTCGAAGTAGATCTGGAACGCGTAGGCCAGGACTCCGGTCCATGCTTCCAGGGGTTGGAGCGAGCCAGCTTCGAAGGCCGCGTCGGCCACGAAACCGCACGGGTTCGCGAGCAGCACCTTCTTCGCCATGCCCAGGCTGAAGAAGGCGATTCCTCTGGCGATCTTCTCGAAGGAGTGGGACCTCTCCCGGAGCTGGTCCGCGATCTCCGAGAAGCGAATGATCGGTCCGGCCACGAGCTGCGGGAAGAGCGAGACGTAGCACGCGAAGTCGACGAAGCTCGCCAGCGGCCGCGTCCGGCCCCGGTAGACGTCCACGGTGTAGGACATCGACTGGAACGTGTAGAAGCTGATCCCCAGGGGCAGGGCCACCCGCAGCGTCAGCTCCGGCCTCAGGCTCTCGAGCCCCAACGCGGCCAGCGCGGCCGCGTAGCTGTCGACGGCGAAGTTGAAGTACTTGAAGAAGCCGAGCAGGGAGAGGTTGCTGAGGACCGACAGCGTCACCCAGCCGCGCCTTCCCGGCGCGCCGGGAGCCAGCGCGCCGAGGCGCCGCCCGCAAACGTAGTCCACGACGGTCGAGCCGAGCATGAGCCACGTGAACGCGGGGTTGGCCCAGCCGTAGAAGGCGTAGCTGGCCAGGGTGAGCCAGAGGTGGCGCGCCCGCGCCGGCAGCGCGTAGTACGCGAGGACCACCGCGGGGAGGAAGTAGTAGACGAAGAGGTGGGAGCTGAAGACCATGAAGGCCCGGTGACCTCTAGACTAGCAGCGGCCCGCGCGATGGCGGGAGCCCCGCTGCGGGCCCGGGCCAGGCCGCCGCGGAGCCACTGCAGGATGTGCGCCAGCGGGGGATGGGCTCGAGTCCCTCGGCCACGGCACCGGCACATGGCTTGCAATCCAGCCTCGGCGGCAGGACCCTCATGCGCTCAGGTCCCGGGGGGCGAAGTGTCGACACCCACGAAGTCCGTCACGAAGCGACGAAGCAGCTACGTCGTCCGGCCGCAGACAGCAATCCTGACCCGCGGCTTCGACCCGAGGCTCTCGGTGGGGTCCGCGCGGCCGGCCGTCTTCCGCTCGTCCACGTACGTCTTCTCGAGCCCGGAGGCCGCGGAGCGGGCGTTCAGCATCGCCCTCGGCCGCTCGCGGCCCGCCGAGGACGAGAGCGTCGACCTCATCTACTCCCGGCTCAGCCACCCGAACGCGGAGATCCTCGAGGACCAGATCGTCCCCCTCGAGCCCGGAGCGCAGGCTGCCGGGGTGTTCAACTCGGGCCTCGCCGCGATCTCCACCCTGTTCCTGACGCTGTGCCGCCCGGGTCGCGGCTTCGTCTACACGGCTCCGGTCTACGGCGGGACCCACCACCTGATTCACCAGCTCCTCGAGCCGCTGGGCATGGAGGCGATCCGCGTCGCGGCCGGCGACACGGTGGGCCTGGCCGCCGCCATCGCCGGCGCTCGCGAGGTGGACCTGGTCTTCGTGGAGACGCCTGCCAACCCGACGCTGCGGATGACGGATCTGGCGGCGGCCGCCCGCGCCGTTCGCGCTCACCCCGATCGCCCGCTGCTGGTCGTCGACAACACTTTCCTCGGCCCCGCGTTCCAGCATCCGCTCGCGCTCGGCGCGGACCTGACCGTCTACTCGGCCACGAAGTACCTCTCCGGGCACAGCGACATGCTCGGCGGGGTGATCCTGAGCGGAGACCCGGAGCTGCTGGAGCAGCTGCGGGGCACCCGGGCAATCCTGGGTAACATCCTCCAGCCTGACGAGTGCTGGATGCTGGACGGGCGCCTGCCGGCGGCGGAGCTGCGCATGAACCGGCAGAGCAAGAACGCCCAGCGCATCGCCGACGGCCTGGCGGGCCACGAGAAGCTCTCCCGGGTCGTTTACCCGTCGCACTTCGAGGACGCGGAGCAGATCCGGATCCGGGACGCCCAGTGCCGCTTCCCCGGCGCGATCGTCACCCTCGAGCTGAGCGGCGGGAAGAGGGCCGCCTTCGACTTCCTGCGGGGGCTGCGCATCGCGAGGAACGCGGTGAGCCTTGGGGGCGTCGAGACGCTGGCGTGCCATCCCGCGACCACCACCCACTCCGAGCTGTCGAACCCCGAGCGCGCGGAGCTCGGGATCGGCGACGACCTGGTTCGCCTCTCGATCGGCGTGGAGGACTGGCGCGATCTGCTGAACGACTTCCGACGCGCCCTCGACGCCGTCTGAGAGAACGTCGACCTCCTCGACGTGACAGGAGGGGACCCGAGCCGTCGCCGAGGAGGCGCATACTGGAGCTGCGGGAGGTTGCCGATGCAGCTGAACGCCGCCATCGCCGGCCGACTCGAAGAGGTCGCGGGGCTCCTGGCGAAGCAGGGTGCGAACCGGTATCGCGTGCGCGCGTACCGGCGGGCAGCGCAGACTCTGCGCCACCTGGCAGAGCCGGTGGACCCCCTGGCAGCTCTCACGGAAGTACCCGGCATCGGGTGGCACGGCCGAGCGCCTCCACTGCGATCTGGGGATCGACACCCTGGAGGGGCTGGAGACCGCAGCCCACGACGGAAATCTGGAAGACGTCAGGAGGCGGCACCGGGATTGCAATCCGTATCCAGGGTGCCGACCCTCAGCTGGATCGGCCTTGCCCGCCGGACGATGGAGCAGGACGGCATCATCGCGATCGTGGCGAGGCGAAAGGAGGAGCGATGTCGAGCGTGACCGCCGCTCCGGACAAGGTGCGACACAAGACGTTCCAGTATCGGACCGCCGTGAACTGGACCGGCGGGCGCTCGGGCCGGCTCGTGGCCGAGGGCCGGCCGGCCCTGGACGTGTCGAGCCCGCCCGAGTTCAAGGGCGAGGCCGGTCGCTGGACACCCGAGGACCTGTTCGTCGCCGCGGTGGACCTGTGCACGATGACGACGTTCCTGTTCTTTGCCGAGCGGCGGAAGCTGACCCTGCTCGGCTACGAGAGCCGGGCCGAGGGCGTTCTCGAGTTCGTCGACGGGGGGTATCGTTTCACGCGGGTCGTGCTGCGGCCGCGCCTCACTCTGGCCGACGGCGCCGACGAGTCGGCGGCGGCCGAGGCGCTCGGTGAGGCGCACGAGGCCTGCCTGATCGGGCGCTCGGTGAGCGCGGAGGTCCGGATCGAACCCGAGTTCGCGCGACCGGACGCCTGACGAGCCGCTCGAGCGTCGTGTCGGTCTCCCTTTCCCCCCTCCATCGCAGGGGGCCCACCGGCCTTTCAGGGGCCCGGGAGGGGCGCTGGGATCACCTCGTAGCGCGGGTGCAGGAAGGCGACGACGTCGATGAGGTCTCTCACAGTCATCGCCTCGGTAAAGTCACCCATCCGCGACAGCCGTCCGGAAGCCACACGCTCCGGAGGGTGCCCGGCGATCAGCTGGTGGGAGGGGTGGATGATCCCGGTCACCAGCTCCCCGTCCGAAGGGACACCCGCCACCGGCCCGCCCAGCTCGACGCCCACGCCCGGCTCGGCGACGGGAGGGGGGAGATCGACTCCGGCAACCTCGTGGCAGCTATGGCACCTCATCCGCACGAAAACCTGACGCCCTCGCTCCGCATCCCCGTCCGGGAGGCGAAACCCACTCGCGGACTTCCGACCCTCGGAGCACCCACCGAGCACCAGGCCGAGACCGATACCCATCACTACGATCCGTCGCATCGTCGTTTCTCCCGGGCTCCGTCCGGCGCAGGACCCGAGCGCCGTCGCGCCGGTGTGACGCCAGGGCCTGGCGGAAGCCCACCGATGACAAAGCAACAAGCATGCCGGAGCCTGCGCTCGTCGGTACGCAGGGACGGTCTGACGCCTGCTCAGCCCGGAAGCGAAGGAGCCCTCGGCCTCAGTAGAGACGCTGCCAGATGTAGAACCGCCCGTCGGGGTCGTGGGTATTGAGGTGGCGGTAGCGGGCGTTGCCCTCGAGGTAGGCGAGCATGGGCGCGCTGCGCGGCAGCACCAGGAACTCGAACTGCACCACTCGCTCCACCGCGGCCAGCTCGTCGAGGCTCCGGATCGGCCAGATCACCTCCACAGGGTAGCGGGTCAGCCCGTAGAGAAAAGCGTTGTTGGAGCGGACCGCGATACGCTTCGGCTGCAGCGGGTCGAGCCACGGCCCGACGTGGCGGACGAAGCTGCGGGAACGGCGCAGGTCGCGCCCCTTCCACTCCTCGTTGACGAAGCGGACGTGGGAGAGGCTCAGCGCCAGGCAGACCCCGGCGGCCGCGGCGAGCACGGGGCCGCGCCCCCGGCGGAGGCGCCAGGCCCCGGCGACAGCGAAGACCAGGAGCAGCGGCTGCCAGGCCATGAACTGCCGCACCCCGGCCCAGGGCCGGCCGGTGGCGCGGACCGCGTAGAGGACCACGACGGCGACGCCGACCAGCAGCATCGAGGCGGCCGCGGCGAGACCCACCCGCCGCACGCGGCCGCGCAGGGCCAGTGCGCCGCCCGCCGCGGCCAGCGTCAGCAGCAAGAGCAGCAGCAGCACCCCGTCCTCGGGATTGTCCCAGGGTCGCGCGCCGGCCAGCAGCCCGAGGTTGTGGCCGACGTTGGCCTCCAGGGCCCGCCACAGTGTCGCCGCCGGGCGGGCGGAGCGGAGGCTTTCGAAGAGGATCGCCGGGTACACGTCGTTCGGGAGTTGCGCGCGTCCCGGGCCGAAGACCGCGTATACGAGCGCGGCGACGGTCGCGGCCGCAGGCAGGAACGCCCGCAGCAGCAGCCGCCCCGGCAGCAGCACCGCGTAGATGGGCAGCGCGATCAGCAGGTTCTCGCGGAAGAGCGGGCCCACCCCGTAGAGCGCCCCGGCGAGCGCCGCCCGTCCCGCTCCGACCCCCCCCGACGACAGCCACACCCCGGCCAGGAGCAACAGCGGCAGCAGCAGCTCGGGGAACGCCACGTACAGATAGCCGGGGAACGGGGGCAGCAGGGGAACCAGCGCCGCGGCCGCGGCCGCGGGGTGCGGGTCGACGCGCAACGAACGGGCGACC
>Ga0302046_10006580_pt1 | contig 10118 bp, 9 predicted proteins | sample RVTome_11_FD_200261 | JGI IMG/M metagenome (GOLD analysis project Ga0302046, IMG submission 200261) | Soil microbial communities from uranium-contaminated site in the Upper Colorado River Basin, Wyoming, United States - RVT147D111 (version 2) ... | reverse complement strand
TGGGGGATGCGTAGAAGGGGTCGGAGGGACCTTCCTCGGCGGCGGGACCCCGGCCACCGCCCGGGCAATTTCGGAATGTGGAATTCAAGGGACTTCGGACCTCGGCCTTCTAACTGTGAACCGTGAACCATGAACTGTGAACCAAGAGTAGGGAAGGAACCCCCTGCTCGCCCTTAGCGACTTCGAACAGATGAGGTGGCCTGCAGAGGAGCCCGGCGCAACGCGAGTCAGATGCAGCCTGCCTTCACCGAGGACCCTCTTCAGCCTGAGGCGCGCCTTTTGCATGTACCATGGTAACGAGGGGAAGGTCTGGTATGGTGCGGGTGAAGAGGTGAGGCGGCAGGAGCGCATGCAAAAGGAGGGCATGATGACCGACGCAACCATAGAGCAACGACTTGACCGGGTAGAGCGCGAGAATCGCCTACTGAAGAGGACCGGAGCCGTGGCGATGGCCTTCATCGCCGCCGTGATCCTGATGGGACAAGCGACGCCGAGCCGGGTACCCAAAACGGTCGAGGCTGAAAACTTTGTACTGCGGGACGCTCGCGGGACCGCCCGCGCGATACTCAATGTGTCGGGCGATTCCGTGAATCTCGCTCTCGCCGACCAGGAGGGCAAACATCGCGCCGTCCTTTACGTGCTGGATGACGGCACGGCCGGTCTCACGCTGCGCGACAAAGACATGACGCGTCGGAACGTTCTCTACGTCTTGCCGGACGGCTCCTCGGGCCTACGCCTCGCCGGCAAGGACGGCCAAAAGCGGACCGACCTCATCGTGCTGCCGGATGGCTCGCATGGTCTCATCCTTGCCACCCAGGACGGCAGAACCGCCGCGGAGTTCAAGGTGGGGACCAACGGTTTTCCCGACCTGAGTCTCTTGGACAAAAAGGGCAGCCGGATCGGATTGTTTATGGTGGCCGACGGCCAGCCGGCATTCGGCCTCGTGGACGAGACAAAAAGGATCCGCGCGGCATTGGGCATGGAGGCCGACGGGAGGGTCCGCCTGGTGCTCTCGGACAAAGGCGCCACGGAGCGGGCCGAGATCGTCGTGCTGCCGAACGAGAGGCCGCGCCTTAGCCTGGTCGGCCATACCGGAAGGCTCATCTGGCACGGCCCATAAAACCCGTGATCCGGATACAGGTCTGGCACAACGGGGGAGGTCTTGCCTGATATGTCTGGTTGGTGTAACGGAAGGTTTACGCGCCGTACGCGCTGGCGCTCTCGATGAGCCACCTTTTCTCGGCTTGCTCACATAAGACCAAGAGCTCCCGCCCGGTAACACAGAGGTCGCAGAGGTCCCCCTGCTCGCCGCCGGCACCGGTGCAGGTGGCACAATCGACCCAATGATCGGCGGCCCGTCGATAAGTCTCGTGCAGCGATTCAATAGCCATGTTCTGGCCTCCGAGGCAGCTCCAACATCCCTGGTAAAGTGCAAGTCCCATTCCAAATGAAAGTCTCGACGACGGCACCTCCCAATAGCCTTGTGTATGCGAGGGGCTTCGGGTACTGTAGGGTCCTGAAATGGGGCTCAAATCCAGTGAGGCCGTCGTCATCGGCGGCCACAATCTCGGCGAGGCGGACCGGATCGTCGTCTTCTACACGCGGCGGTACGGGAAAGTCCGGGCGGTGGCCGCAGGCGCGAGGCGGATTCGGAGTCGTTTCGGCGGAAGCCTCGAGTTGTGTACCCATGGCCGCCTGGTCTATTTCGAGCGGGCCAACTCGGACCTGCATCGCATGAACGAATTTGCGCTCCGGGAGCCCTTTCATGCGCTCCGAAGCTCGCTCGAGCTGTTGACAGCCGCCTCGGAAGTTGCCGAACTGGGCGGAGTCGCCGGCGTCGAGGGAGAGGGGAGCGAAGAACTCTTTGCCCTGATCGTTGGGACCCTCCGGGGACTCAATACCGGCATAGAGCCGTCCCTCAGCCTTCGGGCCTTCGAGGTCCGATTCCTGAGGACCATTGGCTATCTTCCCGAGCTGGGGACGTGTGTCCGGTGCCGGGACGGGCTCTGTGAAGGGATCCAGAGCTTTGGCCTCAATGAGGGGGGTCTCCTCTGTCCGGCCTGTCGTACGGAGGCCATTGAGACCATGCCTGTCTCACCGGAGGCGTTGGGGTTCCTCCGCATGGCCCTCAGACGCGAGATGGACTTCAGCCGGGTGAGCCTGAGCCCGGGTGCATGCGATGAGCTTCGCTCTGTCCTGCAGACATTCCTCGAGTTCAAGCTCGGGCGCAGGATCCGCTCGGCCCGCTTCCTGGGTGGGTTACCGGGCTTTTCCCTTGACACTTGATCCTCCCATTCAGTAATCTGTGCTTCCCAAATTTTCTGGGGACTTCGGACCTTTTCAGTGGTCCGAACATCCCCCCACGCGGCGTTCCGTGGCGGTTCTGCGGGGCGCGGGCAGTCCCGCCTCGGCCGGTATCCTGCTCGGAGGGAAATGCATGAGCTATCAAGACGTAGTCATCGGGCTCGAGGAATTCTTCGCCAAACGGGGATGCGTGATCCAGGAGCCGTACGATATCGAGGTGGGTGCCGGCACCAGCAACCCCGCCACCTTCCTTCGGGTGTTGGGACCGGAGCCCTGGAACGTTGCCTACGTCGAGCCCTCCCGGCGTCCGACCGACGGCCGGTATGGGGAGAATCCGAACCGGCTGCAGCATTACTATCAGTTCCAGGTCATCCTCAAGCCCTCACCCGACGACATCCAAGAGATATATCTCGACAGCCTGCGTCATCTCGGGATTGACCCGCTGAAGCACGACATCCGCTTCGTAGAGGATGATTGGGAATCGCCCACGCTCGGCGCATGGGGCTTAGGGTGGGAGGTGTGGCTGGACGGGATGGAGATCACCCAGTTTACGTATTTCCAGCAGGCGGGTGGCATGGACCTGAAGCCGGTCTCCGGCGAGCTCACCTATGGTATCGAGCGGATCGCCATGTACTTGCAGGGGGTCGAGAATGTCTTCGACCTGGAGTGGGTCAAAGGCGTGACGTACGGAGACGTCCATCACAAAGGAGAAGTGGAGTGGTCGATCCACAACTTTGACGAGGCGGACACCGCGCTTCAATACAAGCTCTTTGATCTGTACGAGACGGAGTCCCTGCGCCTCATCAAAAAAGGATTAGTGCTGCCCGCCTATGATTACTGCCTGAAGTGTTCTCATGCGTTCAACATCCTGGACGCCCGGGGGGCGATCAGCGTGACAGAGCGACAGGCGCTGATCGGGCGTGTGCGGAATATGGCTCGCCGGGTGGCCGAGGGGTACCTCAAGCAACGTGAGGAGATGGGGTTTCCGCTTTTGAAGAAGACCGGGCAACCGGCCTCCAGGAAAGCACCGGCCATCCGGAGAAAGCCACGCGGGAAAAAAACCGTGCGGTGACCTCCGGAAACTGAGATTGAACCGCCGAGGAGATACCGATGGCACAGGGAAAGGAGTTGTTGTTCGAAATCGGGACCGAAGAGGTTCCCTCGGTCTATATGCCGGATGCCTTGCGGGACCTGGGCGAGGTAGCGGACCGCCTTCTACGCGACGCGCGCCTGAGCTTCACCCGAATCCGGACGCTCGGGACCCCCAGACGGCTCACCCTGCACGTCGAAGGATTGGCGGACAAACAAAAGGACGAGGTGCGGGAAGTCGTTGGCCCCCCCAAGGCCGCGGCCTATGACAAGGAGGGGAAGCCGACCGCGGCCGCGCTGGGCTTTGCCCGAGCGCAGGGCCTTACCACCGAGCAATTGAAGATTCGTGGCACCGACCGGGGTGATTATATCGTTGCGGTCAAGAAGATCAAGGGCGCCAAGACCACGGACGTGCTCCCCACGCTCCTCCCGCGGGTCATTACCTCCCTCAGCTTTCCCAAGAGCATGCGCTGGGGGGATCGCAGTATCCGGTTCGTCCGCCCCATCCGGTGGCTCCTCGCCGTCTATGGCGGCAAAACGGTGAAGTTCGAGATCGAGGGGATCACGAGCGGCGCCATCACGTACGGGCATCGGTTCCTGGCGCCGAAGCCGATCCGGGTTCGGGCTTTCAAGGAGTATATCGCCAAGTTGCAAAAGGGGTACGTGATCGTCGATCAGGACCGGCGGCGCGACCTCGTGAAGCAGCTCGTGACAAAGGCGGCGGCCCAGGTGGGCGGGCAAGCGGTGATCGAGCCGGACCTGTTAGAGCAAGTGACGCACCTGGTGGAGTATCCCACGCTCGTGCGGGGTGGCTTTGCTGAAGAGTACCTGAGCCTGCCCAAGGAATTGATCATCACCCCCATGCGCAAGCACCAGCGTTACTTTCCGGTCGTCGACAAGAAAGGAAAGATGCTTCCCCACTTTGTCGCCGTCTCGAACATGAAGACGCGGAACATGGACGTGATCCGGATTGGAAACGAGCGCGTCTTGCGGGCTCGCCTGGCGGATGCCGCCTTCTACTTCAAAGAGGATCAGAAAAAACTGCCCATCGAGACGTGGGTCCCGCGCCTCGGCCACATCCTCTTTCAGGAACGACTCGGCAGCTTGTTGGACAAGACGAAACGGATGACCGAGGTCGCCGGGTTCATGGCCAGGATGGTGGATCCCGCGCTGGAAGAGAGTACCCGCCGGGCTGCGTTCCTCTCCAAGGCCGACCTGGCCAGTGGAATGATCCGGGAGTTCACCGAGCTGCAAGGGGTCATGGGTCGCCACTATGCCGAAATCAGCGGGGAGAAGGCGGAGGTCGCTGCCGGCATCGAGGAGCATTACCTCCCCCGGTACGCGGGGGACGCCCTTCCCCGGACAAAGATCGGCGCCCTGGTCGGCGTGGCGGATCGGATCGACAGTATCGCGGGGTGTTTCGGAATCGGCATGATTCCCACCGGTTCCGAGGACCCCTATGCGCTCCGCAGGGCGGCCATGGGGCTCATCCTTCTTCTGGTCGGGCAGCACCTTTCCGTCCCCCTGACGTCCCTCATCCGGAAGGCATTGGAGCTCGTGCAGGACCGGATCACACGCCCGCAAGACGAAGCGCAGAAGGACATCCTGACGTTCCTCCGGGCCCGGTGCGAAGGCGTCATGACCGATCGGGGGATTCCCCCCGATGTGGCAGCGGCGGTGCTGCAGGTCGGCTTCGATGACGTTCCCCGGGCGTTTCAGCGGGCCCAGGCCTTGGCCAAGGCGAGGCAGGACGCGGATTTTGCGTCCCTGGCCATTGCCTTCAAGCGGGTGGCGAACATTCTGCCGCCCGACTTTGCACGAGCGGTCGACGAGAGTCGATTTCAGGAGGAGGCGGAGCGGGTGCTGTATCGTGAGGTGAAGGCCCTGCAAACCACGGTGGCGGCCTTGACCGAGCGCGGGCAATATGAGGATGCCTTGAAGCGAGTTGCCACCCTTCGGCCCGCGGTGGATCGCTTCTTTAATGATGTCTTGGTGATGGCCCAGGACACGGCGGTCAGGGAAAATCGCCTGGCCCTTCTTGCCGAGACGGCTAGCCTTTTCAGCGGGATTGCCGACTTTCGCCAGATCGCCGTTGCCGGCTAGTGCCGGTCCAGTTTGATGTGCCTGGCTTGAGCAACCTGGCCGGCGCCAAAAGTACGGGTCACGTAAACCGGAAATGGTGCCACAAATAGGTGGACAGGTACTAGCGCGTAGGGGGGTGCCCCGCCCGGAACCCCGACCACGCTGGCAAGCTCCTTGCATAGGGTGGGAGTGAGAAAGGAGGGTCAGCTATGAATATGAAAAAGCAGCTCGTGCTTCTGCTCCTCACCTTGGGCCTTCTCTCGGTGGGATGCGCCTCGAAGCGGAGCATTGAAACGTCCACCTCTTACGATTATCCTCCTCGATGGATCGTCTATGCCATTCATCCGGTGGGGACGGTCCTGGACTATGTGGTGGCGAAGCCCATCACGTTCATCGCGTGTACGGCCCCGGATGTTACTGGCTGCACCCGGAGCGACGAGCTGGGTCTCAGTAGGTAGTAGGACTTCGGCTGATCCCTTCGAAAAGCGCCTATCCCTGATCGGGGGGTAGGCGCTTTTCCATGGGAGGGGTTCTCACCGGTGATCTGCACAGGCGCCCCTCGCCTTTGACAAGCCGTCTTCCTTTCCATAGAATCACAACCGGGCCTCACCTATCGTGCGTGGGTCGAAAAGATCGTCTCGAAGGAGCGTCATGCCCACTCGCCTGAAGCAAATTCTGCTCACCCTTGCCGCTTTCTTGTATGTTGTCAGCCCGGTAGACCTTATCCCTGATCGCATCCCCGTGGTGGGATGGCTGGATGACCTCATTGTCTTGGGCGTCCTGTACTGGTACCTCTGGGGGCCCCGGTCGGATCCGGGTAGGGACTTTGGGAGGCCGGCCACCGAGCCCGGAAGCGGGGGAGGATCGCTCGATCCCTATGCCACTCTCGGGGTCGAACGCGGTGCGAGCCCGGACGAGATTCGCGCCGCCTACCGGCGGTCGGTGGCTCAGTACCATCCGGATAAGGTGGCGCATCTGGGCAAGGAGTTTCAGGAGATGGCCCATCAGAAGCTCATCGCCATCCAGCAGGCCTATGAGGTGTTGATGAGCCGGGCACAGGCTAAATAGCGCTCAGGGGAGAAAGGCTTGACAGGTCAAGGGGTGGGGGGTAACATCCCGCCCTAAGTCCTTGGATTTTGTAGGTGTGACAGGTAGGACCGGTCCATGAAAGGCCAGCCCAAAAAATCGGGGTCCCGTTTTTACGAGTTGTACTGCATCGGGTGCGGCCGGCGCGTTCGGGAGGAGGAGTCGACCACCCGCTGTCCGACCTGTCGCAGTCCCCTCGACGTCCGCTACGATTACGAGTACATCCGCTCGCGTCTCAATCGGTACTCCCTCCGGAACTCGCCGATCAAGGCGGTGAAGTATCTCGACTTCTCTCCCATCGAGAATCTCGATCTCGTGATCTCTTTGGACGAAGGGGGGACCCCCTTGTACCGGTGCCGCAGGCTCGGAGAGGCCACAGGATATTCCCGCCTCTATATCAAGAATGAGGGGGCCAACCCGACCGGGGTGTTCAAGGACCGGGGGACCATGGTGGAGATCTCCAAGACCAAGGAGCGGGGCGCCAAGGCGGTCTGTGTCGCCTCGACCGGAAACATGGCCGCGTCGGTTGCGGCATATGCTTCCATCGCCATGTTGCCCTGCTACGTCCTGGTGCCGGAAGGAACCGCCATCGGAAAGATGGCTCAGGCCTTGAGCTACGGCGCGCGGCTCTTGCAAGTCCGGGGGACGTACGACGACGCGTTCCGCCTGACTGAAGAGATGAGCGAGCGGTACCACTTCTACCTGGCCGGGGATTACGCATTTCGGGCCGAGGGACAAAAGACCCAGGCCTTCGAGATCATCGAACAGCTCGACTGGCGGGTTCCGGAAGCCGTGATCATTCCCATGGGCTTTGGCACCAACATCGCCGCGCTGTGGAAGGGATTCAAGGAATTTTACGATTTGGGACTTGTCGACCGTCTCCCTCGACTCATCGGAGTCCAGCCGGATGGCTGCAATCCCATTGTTGCGGCCTTCAATCGCGGAGAGGAAAAGATCGTCCCGGTGGAACGGCCCAACACCATCTGCTCTGCCTTGGCCGCCGGCGACCCGTTGGACGGTGTGAAGGCCTTGCGGGCCATCCGGGAATCCGGGGGATGTGCCCTGACCATCAGCGATGGTGAGATCTTGGACGCCCAGCAGCAGCTGGCCCGGCTCGAATCGATCTTTGTCGAGCCCGCAGGGGCCCTCCCCGTGGCCGCCCTTCAGCCGCTGCTTGTCACCGGTCGGGTCCGATCCGACGAGGTGGTGGTCTGTCTCGCCACGGGCAACGGCCTCAAGGATCCCAAGTCGGCCCTGCGTGTGCTCCCGTCACCCGTGGCCATCGAGCCGACTATGCAAGAGGTAGACAAGTTTCTCAAGCTCAAACTCTACGAGATCCGGGCGGCCGGCGCGAAGAATGGTGAGCGGAATCTTTTTACCGAGGTGCCTTCGAAAGGAGTGCTGTCCGAGCTGGTGAACAAAGAATTCGGCATTCGCCTCACGCCGGAGTACGCGCAGCGCGTCCTGAGCTTGGTGGAGGATTTCGTTGACAAGGGGAAACGGGTCACCAAGGCGGACCTCCAGTACATCCTCGAGACAACCTTGAAACGTGCCTCGGGAGAGGGGGTGCTCAAGGTGGAGGATTTTCAGGTCACGACGGCCCTGCACGGTCATGCCCAGGCCAGGGTCTGGGTCAGCTTCGACGGGGAGCGGCTCGAGTCGAGCGGGGAAGGGGTGGGGCCGGTCGATGCGGTGATCAACGCCCTCAAGTCGGCAGCCAGCAGCCGGGGCCGGCTCACCTTCGAGTTGATCGATTACCAGGTCGAGATCAACTCCCCGGGAACCGATGCCTCGGTGGAGACCACGCTGGTCTTGAAAGATACCCAGGATAACCGGATCGTCGCGACCGGGACCTCTCCCGATATCATCGTCGCCTCGGTCCAGGCCTTTGTAGATGGCTATAACCTGCTCTGGTCCCGCCAGCAGTCATAATCCCACCCGCGTGTGAATCGCCATCCAGAACTCATCGTTTCATCAATAACGACTAATAGATCCTTGGTTGTTATTAATCTTTTTGTTTGACATATTTGGATAAATATTTAATTCTTAGCTGTCTGGAAGTTGTCTGCTGCGAACACATAGGGGGAGGAGTGTGGGCGAGTGCCGGCGTATCCTGATGGTGGATGATGACGCGCTGATCCTGGAAGCCGTCACTGACATGTTGACGGCGAGGGATTACCAGGTCACGAAGGCCATGGACGGCCTCGAAGGGTTGGAGCAGTTCCGGGGCAATGCATTTGACCTTGCCATCCTGGACGTCGTGCTCCCCAAGATCGACGGGCACGAGCTGTGTCGTTTGATCAGGCAAGACGAGCGCGGCCGCTTGCTGCCCATCATCGCCTTTACGGCACTCGGGCCGCAGGATGTGGCCAAGCTCCCCGGCTTGAGCGCCGACGCCTATGTCGCGAAAGGCCCGCTGACGGTGGTCTTCCCCAACATCCTGGATGCCATCAAATCGTTACAGAGCAGCAGCCGCCGCGGGCGCCAATCGCCCCAGCGGATTTTTGGCTTTGAAGGGTTCCGCTCGCGCCAGATCGTGAGCGAGCTGTTTGCCTTGAATCAGTATCGGCAGCGCCTCGTGCATTCCCTCGGCGAGGTGGTCATCGAGCTCGACCCCCATGCCAAGATCCTGTCGGCGAACCTCATGGCCTTGCGCCTGCTTGGCCGGACCGAGACAGAGGTGACAGGTCTGGTGTTTGCCGAGCTGGTAGACCCCGAGGACCGGCCTGGCTTTGATCGGTTTCTCGCAGAGCTGGCACAAGACCGGGACGAGACGGTGAAGACCGCCGAGGTCGCGCTCGCGGGGACAGAGCGTCGCCTGCTATGCCGGCCGGTCATCGGGAACGGGGAAGTTCTGGGCTTCCTGGTCACAACCGCTTCTTGAAGATCCGCACCACAAAGATTCCTTCCTTTGCAGTGCTCCAAGCAATCCCAGGAATGAGGTTGACGAGATCCTCACGCGTCAGGTCCCGGCGGGGCAAACCCCCGGCGGAGCGTATTCTCCGTGATGGTCCTGGGCTCTACGAATTGAAGGAGGTAATCAGGCCCGCCGGCCTTTGAGCCGATGCCGGACATCTTGAACCCGCCAAAAGGTTGGCGCCCCACCAAGGCGCCGGTGATCTTGCGGTTGATATAGAGGTTTCCCACCCGGAAGGTCTCCTTGGCCCGCTGGACGTGCGCCGGGCTTCGGGAGTACAGGCCCCCCGTCAGCGCATACTCGGTTTCGTTGGCGATCCTCAAGGCCTCCTCGAAATCCTTGGCCGGGATGACCGCCAGCACAGGACCGAAAATCTCTTCCTGGGCGATGCTGTCAAGGGGGTGGACGTCGGCAAAGATCGTCGGTCCCACGAAGTGGCCCGTTGTGAGGTGGGAGACATCCGTCTCCCACACCAGCTTGGCCTTGGCGCGACCCGCTTCGATGGAGCGGAGGACCCTCTGGTGCGCCTCCGCGTCGATCAACGGGCCGACGACCGTGCCCGGGTCGTCGGCGGGCCCGACCTTGAGACTGGCGACCGCTTCGACCAGGCGGCGCAAGAAAGTGTCGCGGGCCGATCCCA
>Ga0302046_10006579_pt1 | contig 10119 bp, 4 predicted proteins | sample RVTome_11_FD_200261 | JGI IMG/M metagenome (GOLD analysis project Ga0302046, IMG submission 200261) | Soil microbial communities from uranium-contaminated site in the Upper Colorado River Basin, Wyoming, United States - RVT147D111 (version 2) ... | reverse complement strand
GAACGTGAGAAATCCATCAACTATGCCATTTTAATCATCATCTTTAGTCTCCTGGCTTGTGACTCGGGCGATATGATCGCAGCCTTCTCCAGCACCATCTCGACGCCGACGTTTGAGGTGGCCCGGTTCAGGACGGCCACGCTGACCTCGACTCCAACCGAGACCGCGGAGGCCACACCGCCCGAACCGGCGACGCCAATCCCGGCCCCCACAGAGACCCCCCAGCCGGCCGCCGCCCCAGCCGAGACAGCGCCTGAGACAGATGATGCCGCCGGCGACGTAGAGCCTGCCGCGCCTGAGGTGACCCCGACCCCGGAGGCCACGGCGACCGCAACGACGCCACCGGAACCACCGCCGCCAACGGCAACGGATACGCCTGTACCTAGCCCGGCGCCTCTGGCCGGCCGCATTGCCTTCCCCATCGACGATGGAGCCGGGCATTATGATGTCTGGGTCTTTGAAGTGCCCGACGGCGAGCCGTTTATTGTGCAGCCTGGGGCGCGTCAGCCGGTGTTCTCAAAGGATGGCCAACTGTTGGTCAATCTACACGACAGCGACAGAGGGGAACATATCGCCTGGCTGGACGCTAACTTTACCTGGAAGGGCGAGGTGAGCGACTCACCCCACGACAGCCACCCCTTTTGGCAGCCGGACAGCAATGGCTACGTTTTTTCGAATCCCCAATTTCTGACAAACCCTCAGACCGGCGCTCCCTTGCCCTATGTTTTCATTCCTTGTTCGATGGAGCGCCCGTTCCAGGAGCAAGACAGCCGCTGCCGGGATATCGGCGCCGGCGGCAAAGTCGCTCCCGGCGAGTATCCGGTCTGGACCGATGACGACCGGATTGCCTTCTTTAGTTTTGAGGGGGATGATGGTATTTACGTGGTGAACGCGGCTTCGGGTTTGTGGGAAAGTGGTGGTGTTGGGGCGCCGCAGCTTTTGGTGGCGAGCAACGGTCTGCCTACCGACACCCAGGGCTTTCAAGTATTTTTCCACGCGGGCAATATCGACCAGAATTGGGAAGCCTACATGATCGATCTGGACGGAAGTAACCTGACCAATCTTTCGAACAGCCCGACCACATTCGATGGACTGCCCACAGTTTCACCCGATGGTAATTGGGTCGCCTTTGGGTCTGATCGCGATGGGAAGTGGGGGATTTGGGTTGTGCCTCGGACGGGCGGCGAGCCGGAGAAGCTGCTGGACTTCGCCAAAATCAATACCAATCCCAGTCCCTGGGGTACCGGCGACCGCGATTGGACGTTGGAGCGGATCAGTTGGGGGCCTTGAGGAAAACGTGGCTACCTGGTTAACGCTTGATCAGAAGTATCAACCATTCATTTCATTACCGATTTTTCGATGCATCCGACCACAGCATAGACCGGTTCGGCGGCGGAGCGTCCTTTGATCGTAACCGGGCCGAGACTTTCTACCTGTATCACATCCTTGACCGCATCGTACACGGCCTGGCTCAGCAGAATCTGGCCCCGCTCGGCTTTTTCCTGTAAGCGAGAGGCCAGGTTGACGGCATCGCCGATGGCGGTATAGTCCATCTGCTGCGGCGTCCCAACATTGCCGACAATGGCCTGGCCCACATGGATGCCGATGCCATAGGCCAGGTTATCTTCAGGTGTCTGTTGGTTATACCTGGCGATGGCTTCCTGGATCGCCTGAGCCGTCCGAACAGCGCGTAGGGTGTGATCGGGTTGGGGCAGGGGGGCGTTGAAAACGGCCATGACCGCATCGCCAATGAATTTGTCGAGCATTCCTTCCCGGGCCAAGATGGCATCAACCGCCAGCGCCAGGTATTGGTTCAAGACCTCGACCAGACGTTCCGGGGCCATGTTTTCGCTAAAGGTGGTAAATCCCCGCAGGTCGGCAAAGAGCACGGTGATCTCCTGCCGTTTGCCGCCCAGGGCCAGGTTTTCGCGACCATCGACCAGGCGATCAACCACAGCGGAGCTGACGTAACGCTTGAACAGTTGGCGGATGGCTTGTTTTTCACGCTCTGTGGCCTGTTCTCTCTCCTTAATAAAGCGGGCCTGATTGATGGCAACCGCGGCCTGGTTGGCCAGGATCGAGAGGATGTGCTGGTGGCCGTCCTTAAAAACATTGGTTTTGCGGCTGTAAACACTCAGGGCGCCCAAAGGTCGCTGGCCGTCTACCAGGGCCGTAACCAACAGCTCTCGCATCTCCGGGATTTGCAGTTCGGCCTGATCAGGCATTGTGGTGAGATCGGGGATGTGAACGGCTTGGCGAGTCTCGATCGTTTGTCTGACGATGTCCTCGATACCGATGCTTGGGTAGACCATCTTTGAATTATTAGCGGATGAGAAGATAACGGGCAGCAATTCTTGATCCTCTTCCGACAAGAAATGGACCACGCAGCCGCTGGCCTCCGGGATGAGATCGAGCACGGTGTGAGAGATCAGGCTGAGGACCGAGTCGGTATCGAGCTGGCTCATCATGTGAATACCGGTATTATGCAGGATTTCTAAGGCTTCGAGGTGCTGAGCAAAAACCTCCGAGAACCGCTCATTCAAACGGAGGGATGCTTCTAATTCGCGGCGTTGTTTTTCAAGCAGATCATATTGGGTTTTGCTGCGCAGCATCGAGCGCACCCGAGCCCGGAGTTCCATCCCATGAACGGGTTTCGACAGGAAATCGTCCGCGCCGGCATCCAAACCACGCACCAGGTCCTTTTTACCGTCGAGCGCCGTGACTAAAATAATGGGGATATGCTGCCACGTCTTTTCGGCCTTGATCTGGCGACAAATCTCAAACCCATCCATGCCCGGCATCATGACGTCGAGCAAGACCAGATCTGGCCGCAGTTTGGCGACCTTTTCTAAGGCTTCAGCGCCGTTGTTAGCAAAAACCAGGTTATAACTCTGGCCGTCCAATAAATCCACCAGTGTTTCACGCCCGGCCAACTCATCATCGACAATGAGAATTTTACTGTTCCGCTTCATCGTATGGTTCCTGCTAGTTCCAAATGGGTCTGAATCGCGTCGATCAACCCTTTTAGACTATATGGTTTGCTAATATAATCACTTGCGCCTGCCCTGAGACACCGCTCCCGGTCACCTGGCATAGCCAGAGCGGTCAAGGCGATGATGGGAATGCGAGCCAGATCAGGTTCATCTCGAAGCCGGCGGATTGCTTCGAGGCCATTCATGCCGGGCATTTGAATATCCATCAGAATCAGATCGGGCAATTCTTGTTGAGCCCGGGTCACGGCTTCTTGACCATTGTATACGATATCGAGCCGGTAGCCTCGAGCGGGTAAATAATCCAGCAGGGTATCGATGCTATCTTCGTTGTCCTCGGCGATCAGAATCAGGGGCGCATCTCTGGCCGGACGATGGCCTCCCTCACGAGCCTGCGGTGGTAGGTCGTCAGTTGGATTGTCCAGCGGGTCCGCTTTTTGTTCCGGGGTGTATTCTTCCGGCGGCCAGGGCAGCCAAACGATAAAACGGCTGCCCTGGGCGGAGTCACTCTCGACTGAAATTCCACCGTCATGCAGCTCGACCATCCGATAAACCAGTGACAGTCCTAAACCCGTACCGACATATTGGCGGGATAAGCGGCTGTCCAGTTGCATAAAGGGCTGAAATAATTTGGCCTGATCTTCGGTCGAGATCCCGATGCCGGTATCCCATACGGTAAAATAGATCCGTTCGTTCTCCGCATCGCTGACAACGTCTAACCCAACCTCGCCCTCCTCCGGCGTAAATTTAACGGCGTTGCTGAGTAAGTTCATCAGGATTTGTTTCAAGCGCCGCTCATCCGCCCGCAGCGTCATCACCTTACTGTCAAAGGTCGAACTGTAACTGACTTTTATTTTCTTCTTATGGGCTGCCTCTCTGACCATCCGCAGGCTGGATTGGCAGACCGCCTCGACCGAGACCGCCCGAATATCCAGTTCCAACTTGCCTACCCCAATTTTCGAAAGATCCAAAATGTCGTTAATGAGCGACAACAGATGCTCGGCGCTCTCTTCGACGCTGCGCAATGAGTCTAATTGCCTCTCATTGAGCGGGCCTCGAACCAAATCTTGCAGGGCTTCGGTCTTGCCGAGGATGGTGCTTAAGGGCGTCCGCAGTTCGTGGCTCATGCTGGCCAGGAATTCATCTTTGAGTTGGGCGGCCTTGGCAAGTTCCTCGTTGGCGGATTGCAAGGCGGCGGTTCGTGCCTCTACTCGTTGGGTCAGCAGGGCTCGTTCGGCGGCCAGAGCAGCTTCGGCGCGTTTGCGCTCGATGATCTCCTGTTGAGCGTGCTTGTACAAACGGGCATTTTCGATGGCAATCGCGGCCGGCGCGGCCAGCCAACTGAGCAGTTGCAAGTCATCGAGGTCAAAGCAGCCGTTCTTTTTGTTCATTACACTAATCGCGCCAATCGTCTGTTCTTTGACCTGTAGAGGCACGCAGAGCATGGCCTGGGTGTTGAAACCCGTGGCCTGGTCAAAGCTTTGCAGGAAACGCGGGTCTTGGGAGACATCCGCGGTCAGGATAGGCTGCCCATGTTGGATCACCCAGCCTCCAATGCCAGACCCCAACGCCAGCGATTTGCCGACGATATAGTCCGAGGCCTCGCCGGATGCGGCTGCGAAAAACAGATCATCTTGCTCTTCCATTCGCAGCAGGACGGATGTGGCCGCGGCATTCAGTAAGCGGGTGGCGATGTCGGTAATGAGGGTCAGCATCTCGTCCAAATCCAGGGTCGAATTGATGATTTGACTGACGGTGCTTAGCGCGGCCAGCTCGTTGATCCGGGAGTGAAGGGCCTGGTAAAGACGCTCATCCTGAGTTTGAGTCCGCTCGGTAATATCTTCCGAGATGCCAAGGATGCCCAGCACCTGGCCGGACCTGTCTCGAATTGGAAAGGTTCGAGACCAGACCCAACTGGTGGAACCATTCGACCGCATCAGGCGATATTGCTCGTCGAATTTTCCGGCAACCCGGTTTTCAAATGCGTTGACGACTCGTTCGCGGTCGGCCAGGTGGATATTGTCGAGCCAGACGCCGGCGTTTGTGTAAAGACTGTCCGGCGTACAGTCCCACACCTTGCTGCAGGCCGGGCTAATATAGATGATCTGATTCTGATCGAGCGTTGCCATCCAGAAAACCTCATCACTGGTTTCGGCCAATTGGCGCAGCAGCGATATATAGATGTCGATGGTTGGTTCGTTTATCTGGCAGTGTATTGTCATTTCGGTATTTTTCCCCATAGCTTAGCATACACGCTAGCGATGGTTCAATGTAAGGGCCTAAAGTCACCTGTTCATAGGGCCTAAGGTACTTTTAAGCTTTCCCTAAAGTCACTTTCCGTTAGGGCAAAAAGGGCAGTCTATCAAATAGAGCCTGAGAACTTCACATAAAGGTTGTTTTCGGTTATAATTTTTTAACACGAATAAATCCGGCCTGGATGTTACCTGCCAGGCAAATCTGGAACCCCTTGGCATGGGTCTGTCTAAAATTTTGGACGCACCCTTTGGCATCCATCAGCAAAAAACTAAAGGAGTCGGCAATGGATCTTCCTCAAGGCGAGAATCCTTATATTTATGGTATGCACGATCGGGGTGGCGAGCACTTGCTGCTCGTGAATGGGACGGCGAAGGGCTGGGTCCTGGTCACGGAGGAACTTGGGGCTGATCCCAACAATACCGGCGGCAGCAACTATACTGATTTAGCCAAGAAGGGTCTTGGTGTTATCGTCCGCTTGAATCATGCCTACGGCCCGAACGGTACGATCCCCCATTCTTCCCAATATAACAACTTCGCCCGGCGTGTGGCTAACTTTGTCAACAATTCACCCGGCGCTCATATCTGGTTGATCGGCAATGAGATGAATTTTGCGCGCGAACAACCCAGACAGCCTGGCAGCAACGAGCCCGAAGTGATCACCCCGCGCCGGTATGCGACCTGTTATCGCCTCTGCCGGGACGCCATCCGCCGCCTACCCGGCCACGCGAATGATCAGGTCATCATCGGCGCGCCGGCTCCCTGGAATGCGGAGACAACCTACGACGCTGACCCCGAGGGTAACTACACGGCCAACCGCCTCCCTGGCGGCCCGAACGGCTTAGGCGATTGGGTCAAATATCTGACCGATATCTGTTTAGCCATTGGCGCTGGAGATTGCGACGGCATCGCCATCCACGCCTACACTCACGGGGTTGATCCCAAGCTGGTTTTCAGCGATGGCAAAATGGACCCTCCCTTCAATAAATATCATTACCATTTTCGAACCTATCGGGATCAAATGAATGCGATTCCGGCGAACATGCGCCATTTGCCTGTTTATTTGACCGAGATGGATGAAGATGAAGCCTGGGAAGACTCAAACCGGGGCTGGGTCAAGAATGCCTATCAGGAGATCGACGCCTGGAACAAAGCCGGCAATCAGCAAATTCGAACGGCGATCCTCTACCGCTGGCCCCGGGCCGATAAGTGGAACATTGATGGCAAAGGACAGGTTCAGAAAGATTTTCAGGAGGCAATCGCCAAAAATTATCAGTGGAACACTGCCGTGACCGAAACCGAGGTCGATATTCGCAGCCGTGACGCCACCACCTCGGCCACCGAGATTCCATCTCGTCCCCCTTACCGCACCCGCTTCACCAATCACAACACGCCGGCGGCGGTCCCGGCCGGCCAAACGTTGACGATCAGCCTGACGCTCCAAAACGTGGGCGGGCGGACCTGGGTTCGAGACGGCTCAAATCCATTCCGCTTAGGTTTCCAGTGGTATACCATGGAAAGCCAGATGGTCAGTTTTCCTGAGCAGCTCGATTTTCATACGCCGCTCCCGGTCGATATTCCGCCCAATCAGACGGTCACCCTCCAGGCCCGGCTGCGGACGCCCGATACGCCAGGGACCTATCATCTGCGCTGGGACATGCTGCACGAGTTCGTCACCTGGTTCACAACGCAGGGCGACCAGGGCCTGCTGGTCAGCCCGGTTACCGTAACCCCGGCCGGCACTCAGACCCAAACGGGGGCGCCCCCGACCCAGACGACGGTGCAAATTCAGGACGTGAGCGCTGCCCTGGCTCACCATCCCACCAAACGATACCCGACCCGCTCGCGAGCCGTCATCCGGCGGATCATCATTCACCACACGGCGACTCCGCCTGATGTGACCATCATCCGGATTGCCAACTATCAAGTCAGCAATCGTGATTTGTCGGGAATTACCTATCACTATTGCATCACGGCGCAGGGGATACCTTTCGTGACCCAACCCCCTGAGGTGCAGACGACTCACGCCGGCAATCATAGTGGTGATAGCCTGGGCGTCTGTTTGATCGGCAACTTCACCGATGCATCGCCGCCCCCGGCGCAACTGGCGGCGACCGCGGCCGTTCTGGCCCAGGTGGCGACTCAATTTGGCATCAGTCTCGATCAGATCGTTGGCTACAGCGAGTTGGTAGTCACCGGCAGCCCCGGCGCAACCTGGCCAACCTGGAAAGGGCCCTTGCTGGCCCAGGTCGGCAATCTGGTCGCCGCCGGTCCGGCCCAACCAACTTCCACCCAACAGCCGGCTGAAACCGGCACGCCTGCTCAAACACCTACCCCGACCCGTGATAAACCGATTGCCCACTACTTGCTCTTGTGGCATTCTGGCCCCGGCAATTGGGCCAGGTGGGACTTTATGGGCTTGATCGAATACATCGATCAGTTTCCGGCCACGGTTGGTTTTTCCATCGAAGAGGCGAAGTTGGCCCGATTTGTCACGATCGTTGGGGGAACAAGTGGTGTTCCGGCGGCGGCAGAGCAAACATTGCGCGCCGCCGGCTGCCAGGTCGAGCGTCTGGCCGGACGCAATGAAACCGAAACCCGGCAGATGTTGCAGCAGTTAGCGGCCCAGGGCCGGCGCTTTGCGACGCTGTCAGGGTAGCAAGGTGGCAGCCTGTTCCGACCTTCTCTCGTTCCCAATCTCCAGATTGGGAACGCACTGGCGGAGCAAACTTTGTTTGCGGCTTGATCGAAACAGAGTTTCAGGATAATTGCGTCCCCAAACAGAGTTTGGGAACGAGGCCAACAGATGCTACTTTGCGACCTTGCTCCTTCGCGCTACCTGGGCTATACCCAGAATCGGGGCATCATCACCCAGGGGGCTGGCGATGACCTTGACCCGCGAGCCAATCGACTCGTAGGCCCGATAGCGGACCGCCTCACGGGTTGGGGCCAGCAACAGTTCGCCGGCCTGCACCACACTGCCCCCAATGATATAGGTCTCGATATCAAACATATGGGCCAGCGCCGCAATGCCAACCCCCAACGCCCGGCCGGCTTGTTGGAATACGGCCTGGGCCTGCGGATGGCCTCGAGCCGCTAGCTCAGCCAGGCCGGCGCCATCGAGCTCGTCGGGCAAATCCACTTGCTCGATGGCGGCGAGGTCTCGCAACCGGTCCACCAGGTCCGGTCCGGCCGTAAACACCTCCAGACAACCATTGGAGCCACACGAACAGGCGGGACCGTTCATATCGACCGTTATGTGGCCCAATTCACCGGCCGAATTGGTCGACCCGCGATATAGCTCGCCGTCGATGATGATAGCCGCACCCACCCCCGTACCGACCACAATATAGATCATATCATTCATATCTCGCCCGGCGCCGAAATAAAACTCGCCGAGCGCGGCTGCTTTAGCATCGTGTTCGATGGGGGCCGGCAGCTTGAGGCGCGTTTCCAACATGGCTTGCAGGGGCACATCGAGCCAGCCGGTCAGGTTTGGCGGGGATACGACCATGCCGGCGTTGTGGTCGATGGGACCGGGGCAGCAAACGCCAATCGCCGCGAGTTGGCCGCCGGCGGGCAGGGCAGTTTTGAGCCGGGCCACACAGCCGGCAATGCGCTCCACGACTGCCTGGGGACCCTCGCCGGCGTTGGTTGGCACATATACCTTCTCTACAATCTTATCTTCGGGACTCACCAGCCCGGCCGCAATCTTGGTCGCCCCTAAATCGACCCCAACCACCCAGAGCGAGTTGGCGTTCGAGCCAGATTGACCGGACTCGTTCAGGTTTTCACTGCGATGTGGTATTGGCGCGCCCATGATGTTTATGCCCTGTGCCACACGATGCCGGCCAAACCTATCAGTTTGGCTCCCCCCGGCATTCGTTATTGGGTGACAAACTATATCACAAGCCTGAGCCGGGGTCAAACACGGAGTCGGGTTGACTCGGTTTGAGATTCAATCTTGACAACCGTTAAAAATGGTGTTATGATACTGTGCAATTATACATATTAATGTGCATTTACACAATTCTCACTGATCCGATGATAGTTGACAGCCACCACGATCTACTGGCGCAGATCGCTTCGATGTACTACGAGCGGGAGCTGACCCAAAACGAAATTGCGACCGAGTTGGACCTGTCGCGGGTCAAGATTTACCGCTTGCTTAAACAGGCCCGGGCCGAGGGTGTGGTTCAAATCACCATCAATTGGCCCCTCAAACGCGATCCTGAGCTTGAACATGGTTTGGAGCAAACCTTTGGCCTCAAAGAGGCTCGGGTGCTGCAAACGATGGCTTCAGATCGCCCGCCGGCTCTGTCACAAGTTGGACGGTTATGTGCCAGCTATTTAGAGCGGATTCTGGTCGATGGTTCAACCATGGCCGTCTGCCTGGGGCGCACCTCCTATGAAACCATCAACCAGATCGATCCCAATTTCCAGGCCAGGGTTCGCGTAGCCCAGGCCGTCGGCAGCCTGCCATCCACCATGCAGTCGTTAGACAGCGCGACCCTGGCGCGCCAGCTTGCTCAAAAATTGGGTGGGGAGGTGCTGTATCTGACCTGCCCCTTGATGGGCGACAGCGCAGCCGCCAGCCAGGTGATTGGCAGCCAGCGGGATATCAATCAAACGCTGCAAGCCGCCGCGGACGCAGACGTGGCCCTGGTCGGCATCGGTAACCTCGAGCCGGCGATCTCCGGTTTTAGCCAGGCCGGTTTTATCAGCGCCGAAGCGTTAACCGCTTTGACCGCAGCCGGAGCCGCCGGTGATATGGCCGGCCGGATCTATACGCTCGATGGGGCGTTGTTTCCTTGTGAGTACAACGAGCGGGTCATTGGCATCACTCTGGAAGCCCTAAAACAAATCCCGCTCACCA
>Ga0302046_10006578_pt1 | contig 10119 bp, 8 predicted proteins | sample RVTome_11_FD_200261 | JGI IMG/M metagenome (GOLD analysis project Ga0302046, IMG submission 200261) | Soil microbial communities from uranium-contaminated site in the Upper Colorado River Basin, Wyoming, United States - RVT147D111 (version 2) ... | reverse complement strand
TACGAGTCAGCGCGGAAGGTGAGCGCCTCGCGGACCCGGAGGCCGTCCTGGCTCCCGAGTAGCACCAGCTCCTGCTGGGGCCGCTCGGGACCGATGCGGACCGCCTCCGTGGATGGCTGCATCGATACGACCTGGCCGGCGGGAGTCCCGGCTGGGGCAGTTACGAGACCGGTAGGACCAAGCTCGCCGACCGAGACCAGGGGCTTGTCCCCGCGGTACCGGAGCACGAACTCCTGCAGCTTGCCGCCTTCGCTGCTGATGGCCGCATCGTAAAGTGGCGTCACCACTCGCGTAATTCTCTGGGGCCCCTTCGGCTCGATCGCCGGCAGGGGAATCGCGGAGGTGCCAGGCGCGGCGGCACCCGGCGTGACGGCGGGCACGCTCCCGGGCGCCTTCGGCGCCTGCTCCTGGACTTTCTGTGGAGCGGGCGGGGGCAACTCCTGTGGCGGCACCAGAAAGCTCTGATAAATGAGCAGGACGGCCGCCATCAGAACGACCGCCAGAAATGCGCGTTGCTCCATCGTCACGTCGTCGAGTGCTCCTGGGCTGGCGGGGGATCATAGCCCCCCGGATGAAAGGGATGACACCGGGCGAGGCGGCGCAAGGCCAGCCACGTCCCTCGCGCCAGGCCGTGCTCGAGCAGCGCCAGCCGCGCATACTCTGAGCAGGTCGGCGCGAAACGGCAGGCCGGCGGTAGCAGCGGAGAAATCAGCCACTGGTACGCCACGACGACTGCCGCGGCCAGGCGAGACAGCCTCATCGCCCCGCACGCCCCCCGGGAATCGCGGCCAGTGCCCCGCGCAGCTGGGTCGCCAGCGCCGCGAAGGGCTCCCTCAGCACCGCCGGCCGGCCGACGATCACCAGGGCGGCGCGCGCCGGCGCGGCGTCGCGGCTGGCCCGATAGGCCTCACGCAGCCGCCGCCGCGCACGGTTGCGCTGCACGGCGCTCTTGAGTTGTCGACTCACGGCGAACCCCGCGCGCGTCGGCTCGGCCGTCTCGCGCCAGAGCACGATGAAGGCCGGCCGGTCGATACGTCTGCCCCGCTGGAAAAGCGCCTGGAATTCGGCGCTGGTGGTCAACCGCTGGCGACGAGGGAAGCGGCCCGCTAGACGGTCAGCCGTTTGCGACCCTTCGCGCGGCGCCGCTTGAGCACCTTCCGCCCACCCTGGGTCTTCATGCGCTCGCGGAAGCCGTGCGTCTTGGCGCGCCGGCGCCGGTTGGGCTGAAACGTACGCTTCATGAACGCGCTCCCCTTTCCGATCGTGCAACCGACATAGTGTAGACACCGCGTCAGGCACAGTCAACCGACGAAGGCCTTGCAACGCCTTCGAGGCGTGTGCTAGCTTTCCGCATTCCGTCGCTACGGTGAAGCGTGAGAGGTGGCGTGTCCCGATGTGCGGGCGGCCTGGCGCGGATCCTCCATCGACCTGGCGCTACAGAGTTATCCCCACTTGTGGATAACTCTGTGTGTAAGTGAGGTCTCGGCTAGTGCTGGATAGCCTTTGGGCTCGCCTCCTCGACGCAGCGTCCCACAAGCTCGCTCCCGCCGTCATCGATTCCTGGGTTCGCCCCTGCCGGCTGCTCGCCGTCGAGGGCGATCACCTTCGGATCGGGGCTCCGAACCGCTTCTCGCGTGACTGGCTCACGCAGCATCACCTCGACGCCCTCCAGCATGCGGCGGCCGACGTGATCGGTGGCAAGCCGCGCGTGACGATCGTGGTGGACGACTCGATCGCGCCCGCCGTAGACGACGGGCCCCCTCCCGGGCCCGCCACCCGCCCATCCGGTGGCCCGACCACGGAGGGGCTGAACCCCCGGTACACCTTCGACACCTTCGTGGTCGGGTCGTCGAACCAGTTCGCCCAGGCGGCGTGCCAGGCCGTGGCCGAGCTGCCGTCCAAGGCCTACAACCCGCTCTTCATCTATGGCGGCGTCGGCCTGGGCAAGACGCACCTGCTCCACGCCGTCGGCCACGAGACCGCCCGGCTCTTTCAGGGCATGACGGTCCTCTACCTCTCGTCGGAGCGCTTCACCAACGAGCTGATCAACGCGATCCGTTACGACCGCACCGCGGAGTTCCGCGCGCGCTATCGGACGATCGACCTCCTGCTGATCGACGACATCCAGTTCATCTCCGGCAAGGAGCGGACGCAGGAGGAATTCTTCCACACGTTCAACGACCTCTACGAATCGCGCAAGCAGATCATCGTCTCCAGCGACTGCTCGCCCAAGGACATCCCCGAGATCGAGGAGCGGCTGCGCTCGCGCTTCGAGTGGGGGCTCATCGCCGACATCCAGCCCCCCGACTTCGAGACGCGCGTGGCCATCCTCAAGAAGAAAGCCGCGGTCGAGCGCGTGCGCCTGGCCGACGACGTCGCCTACCTGATCGCGAGCCGGGTCAAGTCCAACATCCGGGAGCTGGAGGGCTCGCTCACGCGCATGATCGCCTTCTGCGCGCTCACCGGCCGGGAGATGAGCGTGGAGCTCGCCCAGGAGGTCCTCGCCGACCTGTGGGGCAACGAAGAGAAGATCATCACCATCGAGCAGATCCAGCGCAAGGTCGGTGATCTCTTCGGGGTCAAGCTCTCCGACCTCAAGGCCAAGAACCGGACCAAGGCCGTGGCGTTCCCGCGCCAGGTCGCCATGTACCTGGCCCGCCAGCTCACCCACGCCTCCCTCTCGGAGGTCGGCCGGGCCTTCGGCGGCAAGGACCACACCACCGTGCTCCACGCGGTGGACAAGATCCGGACGCTCCTGCAGGAAGACCCCAAACTACGCAAGACCGTCGATGGGCTTATCCAGGGCATCACGCTGTGATGCACCGTTGTCCCGGCGTCCTCCCCAGCGTTATCCCCGGCGCCCTCCCCGCTGCGCGCCAATGGCCATCGCGAGTTGCGCCGCGCTCACTCCGTCCACCATGCTCGACGACTACGCCTTCTACTAAGTTGTTTGTTCTTCTCTAAACAACAACGGAGATCTTCATGGATGTCATCCTGGATCGCGACGCGTTCCTCAAGGGCCTCCAGATGGTGCAGAACATCGTCGAGCCCCGGCAGACGCTGCCGATCCTCGCCAATGTCCTGCTCGAGACCGAAGAGGGAACCGTGCGCCTGACCGCGACGGACCTCGAGGTCGGGGCCCGCGTGTCGGTTCCGGCCCGCGTGGTGGGCAAGGGCGCGATCACCGTGTCGGCCCGCAAGCTGGCGGAGATCGTCAAGGAGTTGCCGGCCGCCGCGGTCGCGGTCAAGGTCGGCGACAACTCGGGGGTCAGCCTCAAGTGCGGCGGTGTCACCTACAAGCTCGTCGGCATGCCACCCGACGACTTTCCGCCCGTCGTTCCCGCCTCGCCGGCGACGTGGCTGACCCTCGAGGCCAGGGCCCTGCGCGACATGCTGACGCAGACGAGCTTCGCCGTCTCGCACGACGAGACGCGGTACGCGCTCAACGGCGTGCTGTTCTCGCTCTCCGGCAAGGAGCTGCGGCTGGTGGCGACCGACGGGCACCGTCTGGCGCTGTCCGTGCGACCGGTCGGCGAGGCCGGCCGGGCCGTGACCGGGATCGTGCCGCGCAAGGCGATCACGGAGATCATGCGCGTGCTGGGCGCCGGCGAGGAGGTGCAGCTGGGCATCACCGACAACCAGTTCGTCCTCCAGATGCCGAACTTCGTGATGACGGCCCGGCTCATCGAAGGCCAGTTTCCGAACTACGAGGCGGTCATCCCGAAGGGGCACCCGGGGAAGCTCCTCATCGGGCGGACGGCGGTGGCGGCCGCCCTGCGGCGCGTGTCGGTCATGGCCGAGGAGCGCAACAAGCCGGTCAAGCTGGTGCTGGCGCCGGCGGTGCTCCGGCTCAGCGCCTCCAGCCAGGACATGGGGGAGGCCGAGGAAAGCCTGGACGTGGACTATGCGGGGGAGGAGATCGCCATCGGCTTCAACTCGAAGTACTTGCTGGACGCCATCGGACCGGTCGAGCACGAGCAGATCGTGCTCGAGTTCAAGGACGGATTGAGCCCCGGAGTCGTGAAGAGCGCCGGGGAGGAGGGATACTGCTGTGTTATAATGCCCATGCGAATTTAGCGAGGATTTTCGCTCGAAAAATGGGAGTCTTAGAGGGTGCAGATCGGGTGCGTCCAGCTGCTGGATTTTCGCAACTACCGCCTCCTTTCGTATCGCCCCGAGGGTCGTCTCAACCTCCTCACCGGTCGTAACGCAAATGGTAAGACCAATTTGGTCGAGGCCATGGCATTCCTGCTGACCGGACGTTCATTCCGGACTGCCAGGCTTGGGGAGTTGCCCAGGTGGGAGGCCGAGGTGGCCGTGGTGAGTGGCGAGCTGTTGCGAGCCGAGGGCGCACGGACCGTGAGGCGGACGATCCACCGGCACGACAGTGGCGCCTGGCAGGCCAGCGGTGAGGGATGTCCGTGGGCCCGGGTCATCGTCTTCGGCTGGCAGGATCTGGCGATCCTGCACGGGGCACCGGCCGCCCGCCGGGCGTTCGTGGATGGGTTCGCGGCGCGGCTCTACGTCAGCCACCTGCCGGCCCTGCTGCGTTATCGGCGGCTCGTCGAGCAGCGTAATCGACTGCTGCAGGCCCGCGCCGCCCCCGACCGACTGGCGCCGTGGGACGAGCAGGTCGCGACCGTGGGCATGGAGCTGATCGATCGACGGCGCCGGGCCGTGGCCGCGCTCCAGACGGAGATCGCGCGCGTCTATCCGTCCCTGGCCGGCACGGGGCCGAAGGTCCAGCTCGGCTATCGCAGCGTCATCGGCGAGGCCACGGAACCGGCGGCGCTCGTGGCCGCCCTCGAGCGCGCGCGGCCGGTCGAGCTGCGGCGGGGGCAGACGCTGGTGGGCCCCCATCGTGACGACCTGGCGATCGAGCTCGACGGGGTGGACACGCGGGCGTTCAGCTCGCGGGGCCAGCAGCGGCTGCTGGCGCTCGCGCTGCGCGTCGCCGAAGTGCTGCCGGTCACCGAGGCGGCCGGCACGACGCCGGTGCTGCTGCTCGACGACGCCCTGTCGGAACTGGACCCCGGCGTCCGCGACAACGTGCTGCGAGAGATTCGGACGGCCGAGCAGGTGTTCCTGACCTCGCCCGAGCCGCTGGACGTGAGCGGCGCGGCGCGGTGGATCGTCGAGGGAGGAGGGATCGCCGCCGCATGAGCGCTGACACCTACACCGCGAGCGACATCAAGGTCCTCGAGGGCCTGGAGGCGGTCCGCAAGCGTCCCGCCATGTACATCGGCGACACGGGCGCCTACGGGCTGCACCACCTCGTCTACGAGGCCGTCGACAACGCGGTCGACGAGGCGCTCGCCGGCTACTGCGACTCGGTCAAGGTCATCCTGCACTCCGACGGCTCGGTGTCGATCGGCGACAACGGCCGCGGCATCCCGGTCGACATCCACAAGGAGACGGGCAAGGCGGCCGCCGAGGTCGTGCTGACCGTGCTGCACGCCGGCGGCAAGTTCGAGCACTCCGCCTACAAGGTCTCGGGCGGCCTCCACGGCGTCGGCATCTCGGTGGTCAACGCGCTCAGCGAGTGGCTGGAGGTCGAGATCCGGCGCGGCGGCCGGGTGTGGACCCAGCGCTTCGAGAAGGGCGGCGTGCCGACCGGCCCGCTGACCGCGGGTGAGGCGACCAAGAAGCACGGCACCATCATTCGCTTCAAGCCGGACGCGACGATCTTCGAGGAGACGACGTTCTCGTTCGACACGCTCTCGAACCGGCTGCGGGAGCTGGCGTTCCTGAACCGCGGGCTCAAGATCGTCATCGAGGACGAGCGCGACGTCCGCAGCCACACGTTCCTCTACAAGGGGGGGATCGTCGAGTTCGTGAAGCACCTGAACCAGAACAAGACGCCGATCCACCCCAAGGTCCTCTACTTCGAGGGCAAGAAGGGAGACATCGAGGTCGAGGTGGCGCTGCAGTACAACGACGGGTACCAGGAGAGCGTCTTCTCCTTCGCCAACAACATCAACACCCGCGAGGGCGGCACCCACCTGACCGGCTTCCGGGCGGCGCTGACCGGCACCCTGTCGAGCTACGCGCAGAACAACGGGTTCCTCAAGAACTTCAAGGGGGGCGTGACCGGCGACGACGTGCGCGAGGGGCTGTGCGCGGTGGTGTCGGTGCGCCTGCCCGATCCGCAGTTCGAGGGGCAGACCAAGGCCAAGCTCGGCAACACCGACCTCAGGGGCCTGGTCCAGCAGGTCGTCAACGAGAAGCTGGCCGAGTCCTTCGAGGAGGATCCGACCACCGCCCGCAAGATCGCCGACAAGTGCGTGCGGGCGGCCCAGGCCCGGGAGGCGGCGCGCAAGGCACGGGAGCTGACGCGCAAGGGCGGGCGCGACGACGAGGGGCTGGCCGCCAAGCTGGCCGACTGCTCGGAGCGCGACCCGCAGTACCGCGAGCTGTTCATCGTGGAGGGCGACTCGGCCGGGGGCTCGGCCAAGCAGGGGCGCGACCGCAAGACCCAGGCGGTGCTGCCGCTGCGGGGCAAGATCATCAACTCGGAGAAGGCCCGCTACGACAAGGTGCTCTCGCACAACGAGATCCGGCTGCTGATCTCGGCCATGGGCACCGGGATCGGCACCGAGGAGTTCGACCTCGGCAAGCTGCGCTACCACAAGATCATCCTGATGACGGACGCCGACGTCGACGGCGCCCACATCCGCACGCTGCTGCTGACGTTCTTCTTCCGCCACATGAACGCGGTCATCGAGGCCGGGCACCTCTACATCGCCCAGCCGCCGCTGTTCAAGGTCAAGAAGGGGAAGGTCGAGAAGTACCTCATGAACGAGCGCGAGTTCGAGGACTTCTTCCTCTCGGCGTGGGTGGCCGGCGCCCGCGTCAAGGTGCCCGGCAGCAGGACCCCGGTCACCGGCGACGCGCTCCTCGACCTGCTGCGCGGGGTGTCCGAGTACCGCGGCCTGTTCGCCAAGCTGACGAAGCGGGGCGTCCCGCCGGCCGTCCTCGGCGAGCTGCTGCGGCAGAAGTTCCGCGGCAACAAGCGGGGGGTGGGCCACGCCGAGGTCGCCGCCGCGATCGTGGCGGCGGCCGCCGCCGTCAACGGCCACGACATCGAGGTGCGCCCGGGCGACAACGGCGACGCGCAGACGATCGTCATCGCCGGGCCGCCGACGGTGGCCTTCAGCACCGAGCTGTTCAAGTCGCCCGATTACGTCACGCTCCTGGAGCGGTGGGACACGCTGGCGGCGGCCGCCAAGGGCCCCACGGCGATCCTCGACGAGCACGATCACGAGACGCCCGTGAAGAGCCTCGACGAGCTGTGGAAGGTCGCGCTCGACCGGTCCCGTCAGGGCGCCAGCTTCCAGCGGTACAAGGGGCTCGGCGAGATGAACCCCGAGCAGCTGTGGGAAACGACGATGAATCCGGAGACGCGGACGTTCCTGAAGGTCACCATGGAGGACGCCGTCGGCGCCGACCAGATGTTCACCGTGCTCATGGGCGACGCCGTCGAGCCGCGGCGGCTGTTCATCGAACAGCACGCCCTCGACGTGGCCAACCTGGACATCTAGGATGCCCGACCGCCAGATCAACGCCCCCATCGAAGAGGAGATGCGGAAGTCGTACCTCGACTACGCGATGTCCGTCATCGTCGGACGCGCGCTGCCCGACATCCGCGACGGCCTCAAGCCGGTCCACCGCCGGGTGCTGTACACGATGCAGCTCCTCGGCCTCGCCTGGAACCGGGGGTACAAGAAGTCGGCCCGCGTGGTCGGCGACTGCATGGGCAAGTTCCATCCCCACGGCGACTCGGCGATCTACGACACGCTCGTGCGGATGGTCCAGGAGTTCTCGCTGCGCTACCCGCTCGTCGACGGGCAGGGCAACTTCGGCTCCATCGACGGCGACCCGGCGGCGGCCATGCGGTACACGGAAGCGCGCATGGCGCGCATCGCCCACGAGATGCTGGCCGACATCGACAAGGACACCGTCGACTTCGCGCCGAACTACGACGACAACGAGACGGAGCCGATCGTCCTGCCGACCCGCATCCCCAACCTCCTCGTCAACGGCTCGGCCGGCATCGCCGTCGGCATGGCGACGAACATCCCGCCCCACAACCTGACCGAGGTGATCGACGGGCTGGTCCTGCTCATCGACCGTCCCGACACCACGGTCGAGCAGCTCGCCGGGGTCATCACCGGCCCCGACTTCCCCACCGCCGGCTACATCTACGGCACCGGCGGCATCCGGGAGGCCTACACGACCGGACGCGGCACCATCACGCTCCGGGCGAAGGCCCATTCCGAGAAGCTGCGGGGCGGCCGGGAGGCCATCATCATCACCGAGCTGCCGTACCAGGTGAACAAGGCCAGCCTCATCGAGAAGATCTCCGAGCTGAGCCGCGAGAAGCGGATCGAGGGCATCTCCGAGATCAGGGACGAGTCCAATCGCGAGGGCATCCGGGTCGTGATGGAGCTGGGCCGCGGGGAGATTCCCCAGATCCTCCTCAACCAGCTCTACAAGCACACCCAGATGCAGACGACGTTCGGGATCATCATGCTGGCGCTGGTCGACCGGCGGCCCCAGGTGGTGAACCTCAAGGAGATGCTGGAGGCGTTCGTCAAGTTTCGCCGGGAGGTCGTCACCCGGCGCACGCGCTTCGACCTGGCCCGCGCCGAGGAGCGCGCCCACATCCTGGCCGGCCTCCGCAAGGCGGTCGAGCAGCTCGACCTCGTCATCCGGATCATCCGCGAGGCGGCCAACGCCGACGCCGCCCGCGACACCCTCATGACCCGGCTGGACCTCTCCGAGGTCCAGGCCAAGGCCATCCTCGACATGCAGCTGCGCCGGCTGGCGGCGCTGGAGCGGCAGAAGATCGTCGAGGAGCACGAGGCGACGCTGAAGCTCATCGAGGAGCTGAGGGCGATCCTCGCCTCCGACGTCAAGCTCATGGGCATCATCAAGGAGGAGCTGGCGGCCGTCAAGGAGCAGTACGGCGACGCCCGCCGCACCGAGATCCTGACCGAGACCACCGACCTGACCATCGAGGACCTGCTGGCCGACGAGGAGATGGTGGTCACCATCACCCGCTCCGGCTACATCAAGCGCACCCACGTCGAGGCCTACCGCAGCCAGCGCCGCGGGGGCAAGGGCGTGACCGGCATGGAGACGAAGGAGGAGGACATCGTCGAGGACCTCTTCATCGCCTCGACCCACGCCTCCCTGATGTTCTTCACGAACCTCGGCAAGGTGCACTGGCTCAAGGTGCACGAGATCCCCGAGGGGGGCCGGGCGGCCAAGGGCAAGGCGATGGTCAACCTCCTGTCGCTCGGTGACGGCGAGCAGGTGGCCACCTGCGTGCCGGTGCGCGACTTCGCCGCCGGCGGGTACGTGCTCTTCGTCACCCGCCAGGGCAAGGTCAAGAAGACCGAGCTGGAGGCGTACTCGCACCCGCGGGCCGGCGGCATCCAGGCCATCGGGCTCGACGCCGGCGACGAGGTCATCACGGCCCGCCGCACCGACGGCCGGCGCGAGGTGATGATCGCCACCAGGCTCGGCATGGCCATCCGGTTCAGCGAGGAGGAAGTGCGGCCGATGGGGCGCGGCGCCGGCGGGGTGCGCGGCATCGACGTCGAGGAGGGCGATGCCGTCATCGCGGCCGACGTGGTGCAGGAGGGCGCCCAGATCCTCACCCTCACCGAGCGGGGGTTCGGCAAGCGGACGCCGCTCGAGGAGTACCGGCTGCAGGGCCGGGCCGGCAAGGGCATCATCGACATCAAGACGGGCGGCCGCAACGGCACCGTGGTCGGCATGCTGCAGGTGCGGGAGGGGGACGACATCCTGCTGGTGACCACCAAGGGCAAGGTCATCCGCATCCACGCCGGCGAGGTGTCCTCCCAGGGGCGCAACACCATGGGGGTCCGCATCATCGACCTCGACGCCGACGACCGCGTGGTCTCCATCGCGCGCGTCGAGGCCGAGAGCCCCGCGCCGGCCGAAACCGCGTAGCCTCCGTGCTGGACCTGCGGCTGATCCGCGAGCAGCCCGAGATGGTCGCGCGGGCGCTCGCCGACAAGGGCGGCGCCGCGTTGATCCAGGAGATCCTGGCCCGGGACGCCGACCGCCGGCGTCTCGTCAAGGAGGCCG
>Ga0302046_10006577_pt1 | contig 10120 bp, 8 predicted proteins | sample RVTome_11_FD_200261 | JGI IMG/M metagenome (GOLD analysis project Ga0302046, IMG submission 200261) | Soil microbial communities from uranium-contaminated site in the Upper Colorado River Basin, Wyoming, United States - RVT147D111 (version 2) ... | reverse complement strand
TCGGCCGGACAGCTCTCGTATGACGGCCGGGCCTGGGATGCGGCGGGCAATATGAATGCTACCTGGACGATGTACGTCAATGTCCAGGCAGTGCCGCACTGAGCCTGTCGTGTCCTCGACTGTGCGCTATGCAGAAGGGCAGAGGCGATGAAGAGTGATCCAGCTAACTTCGATCCAGGAGACAGCCACTCGTCGGTTGGGCAAGAGCAAGGTCGAGTCCGGTCGGATCGAGACTGGAACCGCCCGCAGAGTGGCGGGCCAGGCCGGAGGCCGGTCCCCGCCGCCATCATTTTGCCGGCGGCCGCCGCCTTAGGACTGGTCTTGATCGGCGTCGCCATCTGGGTGTTGCCCGTCATCCGCGCCCGATTACAGGCCTCCGGAACCCTGGTTGTACTCAGTCGTCCGATCCACGGCGATGTCGTGCCACTCCACAGCACGATTGCCGCCATTGGCGAAGCCCAAAGCCAGCGGGGAGTCCGGGGACTTCAATTGTGGGTCAACGGCCAGCTTTGGGCCGAGCGAACGTATGATCCGGCGCCGCCGTCTGCCTCCGTTAGTTGGAGTTGGACACCTTCCGGCGAGGGTGAGCACGAGCTGCAGGTCGTGGCTGTTGATGGGCAGGGCAGGACGGCGCGTTCGTCAGCCAGCCGGATCTTCGCCACCGCCCGTGCCGATGTCCGTTTCCCTTATGTCCACACGGTTCAGCCGGGTGAGAACTTGGATTTGATTGCGGAAGCATTTGACACGGACAGCTCGACTCTGCTGGAGGCCAATCCACATGCCGGCCAGGGAGTGGCGCCTGGCAGCCAGCTGACGATCCCGATTGCGGTGCCCAACCTGCCGCCGGCCGAACCACAGAGCGGGGAACCGGCGGCTCCTCCGGTCGAGCCAGCGCCGGACGCCGGACAGCCCCAAGTGCTGGCCTTCTTGGGGGAAATCTTCCTTTCCGCTGAAGACCGCAGCGCCGACGGGTTCTGGTTCATGGACGGTGCGGTGGTCCCGGGTACGCCCGTCGATCGTCTCTACCTGTACTACAAATTGGATGGTTCGGACTGGCGCAGGATCCCCGAGGGCCAGGATAACTTCCTGGCGCCGAACGCGGGCGTGTTCCATATCAGCGAGTATCTTGACGTCGAATTACTTGAAGCCTCCACCACGTCTGTTCATCTGGTCGCCGAAGCCTGGGGGTGGCAGGGCGGCACACTGGTATTCCTCGGTTCCTACGATGGTGTGCTCGGTGGTGGCAATCGAAGCTGGCCCCCGACTGAAACACAACTCAAGATTGAAACCTACACGGCGCTGGCGATTCCACACTATGCTGCCGAGCTTAATCTGACCGGCGAAGATCCGGGAAAGCAGGTTGTCTTCGAGTGGGAGACCCCCTTGCCTGCCGCGACCTTTGGCCGCTGGCAGGTGTCGACAACACCGTTCCCGATCGGGACCGGTCTAAATCCGCCGGGCCTCATCCACTTCGGCACCGCCTATGGGCAGGGGGGCCAATTCACCATCAATTTCAACCAGTACCTCGACACTGGCGGTGGAGGTAGTTCCCTCTGGGACCTCTCAAGCTTGATCAGCCAGGGGCAGAAACAGCTGGGTGAACTGCTTGGCGAGCCATCGCCCCAGGGGTCCTTCTCGCCTGATCTGCCGCAAACGTTTTATATCCGCGTCATCCCGATGGCCGGTGTCTCTGGGGTCTACGCCAATGCCGTCGGGCCAAGCTCAAACTCGACGATCGTTCGCTACCTGCCCAGCGGCCAGGCCCTGCCGCCAGGAACAGCCTCGGGGCCGATCTACCAGGCCAGGATTCTCGGCTTTACACCCTACCGGGCGGCCGACTCCGCCTTTGCCAATTGCAGTGTCCTGACGAAGGACATTGTGATGCCTCACCCAATTACCGGTGAGCCGTGGGTGCTCTCATCGGAGGGCGCACACAGCTGTGGTTGCCCCGGCGTGAGTTGTGATAGTGGAGGCTCAAGCTGTGGTGAATTCAGCCTCGATGGTTTAGGCGATTGCATCGAAGATGGGGCCAATGCCTTGGCGGGCGGACTCACCAGCTTGGTTGGCCTCGCCACTGACTTGTACAACGGAGCCAAGGAATTCGTGGTGGATCTCGTGGCGGATGCGGTCTGCGGCGACGACCCGATCTGTCGCGCCGGTGTCGAGATTGCCGTCAATGCCGGCATGGCCGCCCTCGGCTTGCCACCCGAAATCCCTGATTTCGACAAGTTGTTCAGCGAAGGATTGGACTATGCGCTGGCGGCGGCTGCCGAGCAGATTACCGGCTTTCACTGCGACGCAACCTGCCGCGACTTGCTCAAAGCCGGCTTCGAAGGTGTGAGCAACCCCGACAAGCTGTTCGAGGACGGATTGGCCTACGGCGCCAGCCTGGCGGCGGACGAATTGGATATCGAGTGTGACAGCCAATGCCAGCAACTGATTGAGAGCGCCGCCAAGGGCAACCTCAGTGGGGACGAAATCACCGAGGCGGCGCTCAACGCCGCCGCCGATCAGGCGGCCGCCGAGCTCAACAATCAGAACTACGAGTGTGACCCAGCTTGTCGCAATGAAATCAAGGAGTCGCTGGCCCAAGGCGCCAAACTGGGTCAACAAGCGGCCAATACGAGCGTCTCGCAACCACAGGAGCCCCAATGGCTCCCGCACGAATTGGCGTTGGAGCAGCCGGCGATCATCCGCATCGAGATCTTCCGCCGCTGGGAAACCGCCTCGCTGCGTGATGAGGATCTTGAAGTCTGCGGCCTGAGCGTGGACAACCTGGCGACAAATCAACTGGCCGGAGTGCCTGTGAGCGGTCGTCTGTTCGAGGCGAAGGGGATCGATTTGCCCGTCCTTGAGCCAGGTGAGTCGGTCGTGATACCACTGGTGCTCGAACGCGCGCCGTGGCAGGCGCCGACAGATGCGCTAGCGGCTCTGGCCGGCCAGGAGCTGCCAGCCGGCCTCGCACCCGAGGATGTGTCGATTTCGATTGACCTCCCTGGGCTGCCAGGCAAAATCGATGGCAACTCCAACCTGTGGCCGCTACTGTATTTTGGCTCGCAGATCGAGTTCAAGGCGTGGGGACCGTTCATCCTTGCCAAGGTCGGCGATGACGTCGAGTCGTTCCCGTGTGTTGCTGAAATCAGCGAGATTAGGTCGGCTCCCTGAGCGGGGGAGAGATCGTTGAGCATGAGAGGCAAGATGGCTACCTTCAAACCACGAGTGCTGACAATCCCTGGATTGGTCGGGTTGGGGGCACTGATCCTGCTGGCTTGTGCGGGACCCGCGCCCTCCAACGGGGCAGCGGAGGACCAACCGGCCGATCCTCCCCCCGAGGCGACCACGGCGCCTGAGGAGCCGCCGGTCTCGCAAGTCGGCCCTCCTGCATCGGGGGGTGTGCCCGACGTCGATCTGTGTCAATTGCTGACCGTCGAAGAGGTGGCCAGCTTCGCCGGTGGCACGCCGAAGAATCAGCCGACGACCAACCGCAACGGCGATATCGTCGATTGCTGGTACACCGTAGTTACGGCCGAGAACACCTTGGGCGACATCTACATCGCCTACCTTACACCGGCGGAATGGGCCGCCTTTGGAACGGGCGATCCTTCCGAGCCAGTGTCGGGCCTGGGCGACAGCGCCTTCCTTTCTTACTCAGAGAGCGAGCAGCAATACCGGCTGCTCGGTTGGCAGGGCGCCATCGGCTTCGAAACCATCGGCCCCGAGGAGGCGGTGGTCAGGGCGATGGCCGAAGCGCTGGTGCCGCGCTTGGCCGATCTTCCCCAGTGACCGCTATATCCTCGGCGAGTGTCTGCGCAAATTGAAACCCGTGGCTCCAACGCCGGCCTGTGAAAAGGACCGCTGGCAGTCCAAATAGCGACCAACCTGAGCCCCGAGACCAACTTCGATCATAGGGAACGGTGAGCGATCCATGCGACGTATTCGAACTGCCCTGTTGAGCCTTCCACTTGTATTCTCGCTAGGCTGTGGCCTGTTCGGCCGACCGCTGAGTGGGGATCCTGCCACCGAAGGAACTCCAATCGCCACCGTTTTAAGCGTGGACGAGGCGGGTAGCGGGCCGGACAGCCAGCCAGAGCCGGTACAGCCGCTCGAGCCACCAGATATCCCGGCCGATTTCATGGAACTGATTGAGCGCAATGTCGAGCTGAGTTTGTGGTCGGAAGGGGAGGGCCTGATCGCCGGCCTTGAGTACCTGGCCGGGCTGCAGACGGAGGGCGGGGCGGTCGATCCAGCCGGCATCCTAAGACTGGAGGCTTCGTCCTTGCTGTGGAATGCCAGGGCCTATTTACAATCGGGCTCGGATGCAGCCGCACGCCAGCGGATCGAAGAGCTCCTGCAAATCGTGTCACCGGACATTGAGACGCTTGAGGCCTACAGCCAGCCGGCGTCTTCGAGCCAGGGTGGGGGCATGCCGCTGGCCTCTCCTCACAGTCAGGAACAATGCGCCAAACTGGCCGCCGACGGCTTTCCCAAGGGCTCGGCTGAGGTCTGTTGGCTGCACGATAGCTTCAACCACGCGGATGGGACCGTGAGAATCTATTACCCGGCGAGTTGGGGTCCCAACGGCGGGGACAAGCAGCTGATGCTCCAGGCAACCAGGCTGGCCGCTGAACAGGCGATCACCACTTTTAGCCAATATGGGGCGTTGCCCTCGCTGAACTTTGTCTTTGGCTTGGTCACCAAGCCCCCCGAAGAAGGCATGGTCACGGCTGCTGATGCCATCATAGGCGGGACAGTACCTGAAGACGCGTGCATTGTCACGATCTATGCCGTATCGGAAGGGATCAACCTGGAGAACTTCAAACACCTCATGGCCCATGAGACCTTCCACTGTTTCCAATGGATGCACTATGGGGCGCTGATGCAGGAGCAGGCGCGCGATTGGTGGGTCGAAGGAACGGCTGAGTATTTCGCCGATTTGGCCTTTCCGCTGGTCGACCTCGAGCAGCAATGGTTGCCGTACTTCACTTCCCTATCTCGTTATGTGTCGATCGTGACCATGAAGTACCCGGCGTTTGTATTCTTTGAGTATCTCGGAGGGCGGTCTGACTACGGCCCAGCAGGAGTCCTGGCGTTGATGGGTGCCATGCCGCCCAGTGGGGGGGAGATCGCACAGGCGCAGGCGCTTGGCCAACAGCCCGGCATGGAGGCCGTCTGGGAGCAGTTCGCCCTCGACTTCCTCGACGGCAAGGTTCGGGAAGCGTCGGGCCAGGCTATGGAACCGCCGCTCATGTTCACCGATTCTTTTGCATTGTTCGTGGATGGAACGCATGAACTCAAAGTGACCGACTACAGCCTGCAGCGTTACCGGCTGGCCATTGGCACCGGTCAAGGCTTCCATCTCAAGGTCAGCCAGGCCGATGAGGGCGTGCTGGACTGGACAAAGCGCCCGCTAGAAATCGGAGGCTGGCAGGCCCTTGAATTGGATCTGCCCGAGGGCTGTGATCAGTTTATGGCCGTTGTCGTGCGGGGCCGGGGTCAGCTGTCTGGCGAACGCCAGGCGACGCTCGATGTCGTCATCGACACGCCATTAGTCGGCACGTGTGATGAGTGCATCGTCGGGACCTGGCACCTGAACAAACCAAGCTTTGCCGCGTACATGGAAAACTTGATCGGAACGAGCCTCGGCACGCTCTTCACGGTGACCGATCAGGTTGGCACGGCCGCCTACACCTTCGGCCCCCAGGGGGAGCTGACGATGGCCTTTTCTCCGTACACCTTCCATTGGCTCGGGGTGCAGTTCAATGAGCCCTTCGGGAATGACATCGTCACCAACAGCTCGCTGCAGTTTAGCGGCCAGGCAACCGGCAGCTATGTCGCCGATGGGATCAGCGCGCTCCATACCTCAACCGACCTGTCGGGGGTAGGAATGGAACTCACCATCCATCTGCAAGGCGAGGAAATCTACCAGGGCCCACCCTTCGAGGAGTCCTTCATCAGTGCCGGCGTGCCCCCGACGACCACTTACACGTGCCAGGGGGACGTGCTTTCAATCACAGCCATGTCGGGTGGAAAGCTTCTGGGAACCGTCAGCTACGATCGCGTCACGCAGCCCTAGCCAGCGACCAAGCCGGCAGCGGCGGCCGGGGGCGGAGTACAAACCCATTGCCGTTGGCATCCAGCCGGGTGGTCAACTTGATTCCGAATCGCCCTCATCCAGGGTGGGCACCTCAATGCCGCGCCGCTGGACCTCTTGCTCCAACTGTTCAAGTGAGAGCCGGTTCTTGGTCCGACAGCGGGGGCAGGGGGAGTCGTAATGGACTTCTCCCGCCTGCCGCAACGCGCTCACGGCGAAGCCCATCTCTTCCTTGCCCAGTGAGTAACTCATGCGGCATTTGTAGCAGCGAATCTGCATTGGATCCCTTCCTGCCCGGCATTCCTCGTCGGATGATACCAGTCCGAGGCGGCCCGCGCCGCGCCTTCCTTGACAAAGTCAAAGCCAGCCACCTAGAATGGTGAATACTGGTACAAGCGTCGGAGGCTGCGGCTGGGCGGCCGGGCCGCCGCCCACGGTAACAAACGACCCGAAACACATTCCATGAGAGAAGGAGTATCCAATGGCGTTCGAGCTTCCTGAGCTTCCGTATGCGTATGACGCACTGGAACCGCACATCGATGAACAAACCATGCGCGTTCATCATGACAAGCATCACGCGGGTTACACCAACAATCTGAACAAGGCCCTTGAGGGGCACGCCGATCTGCAGGGCAAGTCAATCGAGGAGCTGCTGGGAAACCTGAATGGCCTGCCAGAGGACATTCGGACAGCCGTGCGCAACAATGGCGGCGGCTATGCCAATCACTCCCTGTTTTGGTCCATCATGTCGCCCGATGGCGGCGGCTCACCCGACGGCGACCTGGGGGCGGCCATTGACACAGCCTTTGGTGACTTTGAGGCCTTCAGAGCCAAACTGACAGCGACGGCCGGGGGGCAATTCGGCTCCGGTTGGGGTTGGTTGGCACTTGATTCTGGGGGCGGATTGACGGTCTTGGCCACCCCCAACCAGGACAGCCCGATCTCCATGGGTATGACTCCGATTCTGGGGGTTGATGTCTGGGAGCATGCCTACTATCTTAAGTACCAGAACATGCGGCCTTCCTACCTGGAAGCCTGGTGGAACGTAGTCAATTGGCCCGAGGTCGCCCGGCGCTACAGCGACAACATGCGATAGAATATCTGCCGCGGCAGATTTCAAATCACTCCCCAACGGGGAGGTCATCTCGGAGGATCAAGCATGACCCACATCATCACCAGCCTCTGCCTGCGCGACTCGTCGTGTGTTGACGTTTGCCCCGTAGAATGCATCATCCCCGGCAAGCCGGTCGACGAGTGGCCCTGGTTTTACATCGATCCGGACACTTGCATCGATTGCGGAGCCTGCATTCCCGAGTGCCCGTATGAGGCGATCTTCACCGAAGAAGAAACCCCGCCCGACTATGCGGCCAAGGGCGGTGAGGTCTTGAGTATGCCGGTGGGCACGGCCGGCTTCGACCAGCCGTGGAGCGGGCAGGACGAGCACGGCGAGCCGGTTGAACTTAAGGCGACTCGCACGCTTGAGGCCGGTGAAGTGGTTGATCTGACGCCCGATATCAAGCCCAACTATGACTACTTCACTGAAGGCATGGGCTACGGCGCCCTCGACTAGGTGACCAAGTGAGCTGCACTGAGAGGGAGCCCGCCGGCTCCCTCTTTTCCTATTGACGGAAGCCAAACTGGCAGCAGGCCAAGAAGGAGCAGCACTCATGGCCAACCCTGGTGCTCACCGAATCGAGCGCGATTCCCTGGGCGAGGTCAGAGTTCCCCGGGGGGCGCTGTTCGGCGCCCAAACCCAGCGCGCCATCGACAACTTCCCCATCAGCGGCCTGCGGCCCTGGCCCGCCTTCGTGTGGGCCATGGCCGCCATCAAGCATGCGGCGGCTGAGGTCAACCGCGATCTTGTATTGCTGGACGACGACAAAGCCGGCGCCATCAAAAGGGCTGCGCAGGAGGTGATGGAAGGGCAGTGGGCTGAGGCTTTTGCCGTTGACCCCTTCCAGGCCGGCGCCGGCACCAGCCACAACATGAACGTGAACGAGGTGCTGGCCAATCGGGCCAGCCAAATCCTGGGCGGCGAGTTGGGCGACTACCTGGTACACCCCAACGACCACGTCAACATGGCGCAGTCGACCAATGACACCATCCCGACTGCCATCCGGCTCGGCTGCTTGTGGCGAATGGATGAGCTTGTGCAGACCACCGATGCGTTGGCGGCTGCCCTGCGCCAGCGTGCCGAGATCTTCGATCCGGTCGTTAAATCCGGCCGCACTCATTTGCAGGATGCCGTGCCGGTCCGCCTCGGCCAGGAATTCGGCGCCTACGCACGGGCCGTCGAGCGGGACGTCGAACGATTGGCTCGTGGTGCCGATGGCCTGCGCCGGCTCGGCATTGGCGGCACGGCGACCGGCACCGGTCTGAATGCCCATCCGGAATACCACACGCGCATGGTGACCAAGCTGGCGGAGATCACGGGTATCGAACTGCACACTTCGGACGATCTGTTTGAGTCGATGCAGTCGATGGCCGACATGACCGAGTTTTCGGCAGCCATGCGCACTTTGGCCATCAGCCTGACCCGAATTGCCAACGATTTTCGCTTGCTGGCTTCCGGGCCCAATACCGGGCTGGATGAACTGCGACTTCAGCCAGTCCAGCCGGGTTCGTCGATCATGCCGGGCAAAGTCAATCCTGTGATGGCCGAAATGTTGAACATGGCCATGTTTCACGTTCAGGGCTGTGATCTGACCGTCAGTCTGGCGGCGCAGGCGGGACAGCTCGAGCTGAACGTTATGATGCCGATCATTGCCCACAATCTGTTCGAGATGATGCAGGTGATGATCGGCTCGATCGGCGCCTTCACCGATCGGTGTGTTGCCACCGTCGAGGCCAACGCCGAGAAGGCGGAAGGCTGGCTGGAGAAGAATGCCATCGTGGTGACCGCGCTCAATCCGCTAATCGGTTACAGTGCCGGGGCCGAACTGGTGAAAGAGGCCTTACGCCGGGACGCCACCGTCCGTCAGGTGGCTATCGAGCGAGCCGAGGCCGGCCAGCTCAAACACAGTACTCAGGACCGCTTGGTGTCCGCCGACGAAGTCGCGGCCGCCTTGCAGGACTTGCGCAAGCTTACCGAAGGCGGCATCGCCCGCTAGTCCTGACCGCCCCCGCGGCGGCCACCGTTCGCCCTGCTTCCGAAGGAGGACCCGTTTCATGCAGCTGCTCCTGGTTGCGCTAGGTGCCTACCTGCTTGGATCGTTTCCGACCGGCTATCTGATTGTGCGCTGGACCACCGGGCAGGACGTGCGCGATCAGCACAGCGGGCGCAGCGGCGGGACCAATGCGTTGCGGGCGGCCGGATTCTGGGCCGGCCTGCTCACTGCCGTCACCGATATGGCCAAGGCAGTCCTGGCGGTCGGGCTGGCGCGCTGGCTGGTCGCCGACCAGCCGCTGGCCCACGTCGTGGCCGGGCTGCTCGCCATCCTGGGTCACAACTACTCGATCTTCTTGTTACGGCGCGAGGCGGCCCGCTGGCGCTTTTCCGGCGGGGCTGGCGGTGCGCCGACGGTGGGGGCTGCCGTCGGACTGTGGTGGCCGAGTCTCTTGATCCTTGTGCCGGCTGGCGCGGCCGTGCTGTGGGTGATCGGCTACGCCTCGCTGGCCACCCTGACTGTTGGGGTGGTTGCCATCGTGCTGTTCTTATGGCGGGGCCTGCTCGGTGCCGGCCCCCTCGAGTACACCCTGTTCGGCCTGGGGGCGGCGGGGCTGCTGGCATGGTCGTTGCGGCCAAACATCGGCAGGTTGCTGGCGGGCACTGAGCGTGTCGTCGGGCTGCGCGCCCGCCGGCGATCCCGGTCGGGGGCGGAAGACTAGGCCAAGAGCAAGATCAGGGCCACTCCGGCCGCACCGACCAGCAAATACTCCCGCCAGCGGCCGGCCGCCGGGCCTGCCTCCAGCAGGTCTCCGGCGGCGGATAGGCCCAGGTAGAAGCCCAAAACGAGCAGCAAGCTGCCCTGCAGCGGGGGAAGCGGCCAGTAGTGCAGCCCCCAGGCCAATTGCGCCACCCCCCAGCCG
>Ga0302046_10006576_pt1 | contig 10120 bp, 12 predicted proteins | sample RVTome_11_FD_200261 | JGI IMG/M metagenome (GOLD analysis project Ga0302046, IMG submission 200261) | Soil microbial communities from uranium-contaminated site in the Upper Colorado River Basin, Wyoming, United States - RVT147D111 (version 2) ... | reverse complement strand
ATCATGACCTTGGCCTTGGCGGCGTGAGCCAGGAGCGGAATGCAGCCGGCTGCTTCGATCTCGTCGACAATCCAGTACCAGTTGCCGACAGTCTCCAGAGCGACCGGGGTCCCTTCCGGGAACTGGGAAAGGAAGGCGCCAATCGCACCTGGGGCGTGACCAACACGCGTCCGCTGGACCAGCTCACCGCGCTCATCGAGGACAGTGAACAGCGAAAAATGCTTGTGGGCATCGCAGCCGACCGTATAATCGGAGTGAACCATCCTGCACCTCCTGTGGGCTGACGGGACCTTGACAGCCCCAGTCTACTGGGAGGTGCAGTGCTTTCATCTAATCATCTCGCTGGAGCGGACCCCGCAAAGAGCGCGGGACAATTGCCCCGCGGGCCGGGTTGTTGACTGATGGGTCCGGCCAGGCAGGGTGGGGATTTTGGGTGTAAGATGGAAGGTGGGCCGCTCAGCTCGAAAGCGTTAGGCCGAATGCGCGGAGGATCCGATGCGATCGACTCCTATGGAGTCCGATGTTCATAGCAACATGTTGAGCAAACATCGGGCCTTCATACTCTCAGCCTTCATCCTGGCGATCATAGCTCCCAACATTCTCGCACTAGCCTGCACTCCAGCGATTCCGAAGTGGGTCGTTAACTGTACGGTGGATGTCTCCCTGCTCTCAGGCGCAACTCGCTGCTTGGACGCGGATTGCTTGTATTTGGTGAGTCCCGATGTAGAGTTACGGTCGTCCACAATCACGTCCCAGACCAACGAGTGGCAATCAATCACTGCTACCAGTGAAGGAGTAGAAGCATACACATTCGCGCCGGACAGGGAACTGAATGAGATGATTAATCTCGCTTGTGTTGAAGATCTTGATTCTATCCTGTCCGATCTCCTCTCACCTACTTGGCAGGTCCAGTCAATTCCATTCCACACTGGCGGCCTTCTCATCCAACCATATTCAGAAGTAACGTATCGAGATCTAACTGCCGCAAACTGGCAGCTCCACAGGTGCCATTATCAGGCAGTACTTGTTCGCGATGGATGGATGGCGTCGCAGAAAGCGCTCCGTGATTACTGCCACCCCACCGCAGGTCTCATTCTCATCCTATTCTGTGGTGGAACGGATGCTGCCATCTCACCGTTCGGGTTTATCCAGTCCCTAATCACCCAACATAGTCCTGTCGCAATCGGATATCTTGCGTTTATCTCCCTTCTTGTTTGTCTGCTGCTAGTCGCTATCTGTCATCTTATTCGACGAAAACAACTTGCTCGAGCGTTGTTACCTAATCGATGGACAGTAGGCATCATGTTGGTGTTGCTGATCCTCCTCGCATGTCCGATCATGGCTACGTCGGTGGAGCTCATTGGTTATTGGGCACTCATGTATCTTCCGCTAAGCGTCATTGGCGGCCTCGTCGGAGCACGCCGGCCTCAACCCCGTAGCAATGGGGAGAATGTCTAGCTCTGCTTTCTCGTTTGCGGCCTAACAACTCGCTCGAGCGGACCCCGCAAAGAGCGCGGGACAATTGCCCCGCGGGCCGGGGCTGTTTCTCGCTTGTCGGTTTGGATCCAATTCGGGATAATGGGCAAGGGAGGGCCTGCGGGCCGCTCAGCTCGAAAGCGTTAGGCCACCGAGCACGTGCATACTAGGTAATAACTTGCACGTCATGCCGTTTACATTCCGAAGTACAATTCATTGTGACCAACGATCGAGGGACATCTTACGCAGGTGACCTATGCACAATCATGCCCATTCTTGAGACAAGAGGAGAAATCGCATAAAAACTCAACGAGAAGTGAGCAAGCGGATCTTTGAAGCCGGGAGCAATTTACTCATTCTGGCTTTTCTGCCCATACTGGCAGCCGGCTGTTCCGGAGCTACGCCGACAGCTCCAATGCCTGTGCCCGCCGCAACAGAAGTGGTCATGGCCATCTCTGATGAGCAGCTTGCATCGGCCGCCGCAATCGGAGACATAGCAGCGGGGGAGGAGCTCTTCAAACAGCCAGTCGATGGAGTGCAGCATTCGCTCTCGTGCAGCACGTGCCATTCGCTCGACGGCAAGGCCACCCAAGACGGCCCAACGCTTGCCGGGATATCTGCGGTTGCAGCGGTTCGGGTTGCCGGCATGTCTGACGTCGATTACTTGAGACAATCGATTGTGGATCCGGCTGCATTTAGGGTCGGCGGCGAATGGCGATTTCCAATGCCTCACCAATACGCGGATCTGTTGTCCGAGGACCAGATCAACAACCTGATCGCTTTCCTGTTAACCCGCTAGCTCAGCGCGACGGTGCGCCCGGTGGCCTAACAACTCGCTGGAGCGGACGCCGCCTGGGGTGGAGTGCGTGATGGGAGTAGACTGGCGGCGCCGCTCAGCTCGCAGCCGTTAGGCAGGAGTGATGCGGGGGGAGACTATGCCGAAGAGGGAGTCTGAGGATTTCCGGGCAGCATGGCCGCCACTGGGAGGCGGAGAACGTCACTACCTTGACAATCACTCTCTGTACCTCCGAGGCTGGCCAGGAAATCGAACAAGGCCCGGGCGATCCGGGCTTGATCCTCTGGACAACGAGTTCGAATTTGCCCATATGCAAGGAAGATTCATTCGCGCCCTCTTCAGTAGAACTCTACAAACCGATGAACCAGTCTACATTGCCCTTATGGTCATTGTGATCGCAATTTGCCTTCTCTTTGTGGCATTGCCAGTTCTTGAATTGGTTCTCGGAGGGCACCTGTCGCCATTTGTATGGTGCTATGCCGCGTTTCCGGGAGTACTTGGCACCTTTCTTGTTCCTAATCTCATCAAGATTGTCTCCCGTCGGTGACTGTCTACCAGCACCATGGGCACATCACTGAGCCGTTCCAAACGGCCCTATCGGAAGGTCGGGACGTCGCCACTTCGCATGTCACCCCCTCTCCATTTGGTCCTGCAGCACGTGGCATTCTCCTGCCTAACAACTCGCTCGAGCGGACGCCGCAAAGAGCGCGGGACAGGTGCCCCGCGGGCCTGGCTGTTGATTGCTGGGTCCGGCCAGGCAGGATGGTGGCTTTGGGTGTAAGATGGAAGGCGGGCCGCTCAGCTCGAAAGCGTTAGATGGCCCCCGGGTGAAGGCAGGATCTTCAGTCCGATCGAGGATGGCACCATGATTTGGCTTGGAGAGCAGCGTGGTTTCCTATCCGATTGGGCAACTCAACGTTGGGTTCAAATGACCGGCCACAGGTGTTCAATTGACGAGACACCGTGGCTAGTCGGCCCGACGGGTCTCACCAGTGGAATTGGAGCAAGCGCGATCGAGCGGGCGGCGAAATCTGAAGGACTTGTGCCACTCGATCAACAGTCCACCTCTGGCTTGATCCCGGACTTCTCTGAACTGCGAGCACAGACCTTTGATCCAGGACGGGTCTCCCCTAGCGTTCGCGCGTTCTACGAACAAACCTCGCGATATGAGATTGACGTGTGGTCGCAGTGGAGAGGCTTATTCCAGCCATTTGGCGGCCTCTTAGCCCGACTCTTCAGCCGGCGGCTCCAGCAACTCAATGTTCCGTTGGCTCCTCTGGATACTAGTATGGGCATTGCCAGCAGCGTCACTCAATACGTACGACCCCCTGACGACAGGACGGTTTATACCGCGTGGATAAGGAAGATCATTGGAAGCGGAGATGTCCTTTTTGCCGCGGCCTATTCAACCACTAGGATCCCTGGCCACGACGGACTGTGCGTGAGAGTGGTGTTCCCCCTACCTAATGGCAATGCCATTGTGCTCATGAAACCAGTAGTCCATGAGGATGGTTCAATGTCCTTGGTTTCCGAAGGCGCCCGATTTGGTGAGCCTGGCTTCTATTTCACGATAAGGGCAGAAGGTTCCGCACTTGTTGCGCGCTATCTTCGGTCGCTCCGAGATGTGATTACGGTTTTCGCCCTCAACGGCGAGGTTAGGGCAAATCACGTCCTCACACTCTGGGGAAGGGATGTCCTCCAGCTCCACTACAGTATGAGGAGGAACGAGTGATAGGCAAGGCTGCAAAATGGCTTCTCGCTGCAGCGGTTCCCGCGAGCCCGGTACATGATTGAACCTCGGCCGGGCAGGGAAGTGGGATTGTGTAGGATGGAAGGCGGGCCGCTCAGTTTGAAAGCGCTGGGTGGCGAACTCCCATGAAGGTATTTACCTTTCATTTTGCGAGGATCGATATTCGCACTGCGCTCAGGGTACTGCTTCGCCCTCCGACGGGGCAGCAGGTCCCTGGCCTCAACCATGCAGAGTGTATGACAAGGATGACGCTTGGTGCTCCTATCCTGTCGCCGGCACGGTTGCAGCTTCGCAATCTGACGATGTTCGCGGAGTGGGAGAATAGCGTCGCAATAGATGAATTCCTTGATGGTACGAAGCTTGGTCGCCAGCTTGCCGCCGGTTGGCATGTTCGGATGGAGTTCCAGCGCAGGTGGGGTTACGTTAGCCAATTCGATGACCTTCCCGAAAGTGTTGGAGAACAAGATCCCACATCGCCCGTGGTCGCGGTCACGCTCGCTCGGATGAAGCTTCCACAAGTTCCGCGCTTTATTCGTTGGGGTAAGCCAGTTGAAGAACTCGTAAGAGACCACCCAGCCGCGATCGTGGCGATAGCGGCAGTGAGGCTACCTCGCACGGTCTCTACCTTTTCGGTGTGGACCTCCCTACTGGAGATGGTCGACATGGTCCGTGGAGACAGTTCCGTGCCTCAACCTGAGCGCCACGCTGCTGCCATGGCCGAGCGTCGGCGTAAGGACTTCCACTCCGAGTTCACGACACTCCGCTTCAGGCCGATCGCCGAGTACGGGAACTGGGAAGGTCGCACCAATATCATTCCAAAGTGAGACTCAGGCTGAAACTGTGATTGGGTTCGCAATGTCCTTGAGTGGAGACGAACTAGTGAAGAGAACTTGAATCGGGCCATCTAACAACTCGCTGGAGCCGACCTGGCCAGCCCGGCTCCTTGGATTTCATGCGATACTAGCCCTGGGCTGGCCAGGCGGCTCAGCTCGAGGCCGTTAGCGGTCTCCCATAGCCATTCCCCTCTTCGCAATTCCAATGGTATGATTGCAGGTATTACCGGAGGTTGCCATGCCGACCAAGAAAGTCGCCATCACGCTCGAGCGAGAAACCCTGCAGCGTCTCGACAGCTTTGTTGATGAGCAGGGTTATCCCAGCCGCAGCAGTGCCATCCAGGAAGCGGTGCGGGAGAAGCTTGACCGCGTCAATCAAACGCGTCTGGCGGTCGAGAGCGCCAAGCTGGATCCAGCGTTTGAGCAGCGCCTGGCCGATGAGGGGCTGGCTGAGGAATTGGGTGAATGGCCAGAATACTGAGAGGCGAGACCATTTGGGCCGATCTCAACCCAACCATAGGTCATGAACAGGCAGGCCGCCGACCAGTTGTCATCATCAGTCACGACGTGTTCAATGAGCGGTCTGGGACCGTGATTGCCATGGCCATCACGAGCCAGCCCCAGCGAGCAGGGTTCCCGCTGACACATGAGCTCAAGAGTGGCGGGTTGCCGAAGAAGTCGTGGGTCAAGATCAGCCAGGTTCGAACGCTCTCCGTGAAGCGCCTGGAAGAGAAGATCGGCCGGGTGGAGGTGGAAGAGCTCGAGCGCCTGGTGGAGGGGTTGAACGAAATTGTCGCCCGCTAACAACTCGCTCGAGCGGACCCCGCAAAGAGCGCGGGACAGGTGCCCCGCGGGCCGGGCTGTTGATTGATGGGTCCGGCCAGGCAGGGTGGGGGTTTTGGGTGTAAGATGGAAGGCGGGCCGCTCAGCTCGAAAGCGTTAGGCAGGTCCCAAGCGCTGGGAGCAGTGGCATACTGGACGAGCTCTGGGGAGGCATCCATTGTCGCAATATGATTCGGATTGCTGGTCATGCCAGCATCTCCAAGGGTTGCGTGAGGTCTCACGCGCCCCCCGCATCTATGAAGGCAGCTACTGGAATGTCGAGCATGTCCCCGACACCAGCCTGCCTGGTTGGATTGTCATCGTCCTCCAGCGGCATGCTCCTGCATTGCACGATCTCTCGGCTGCTGAGTTCAACGAGTTGGGCAAGATGATGCCAGCATGTATCAACGCGGTCCACGACTGCCTGTCTTCGGCCAAAGAGTATGTGATGCAGTTCGCTGAATCTGACCATTTTCAGCACGTTCACTTTCATATTGTGCCCAGATCAGCTCATTGGCCCGACCAGCTCCAGGGTCCCAGGGTCTTCGGTGCGATTGGAGACGATGTCCCGAATCTAATTTCGGTTGAACAAATGAGTTCGGTTGCGGGTCAGCTCAAACAAGCTATTCACAAGCATCTGGACGGTTGAGCCTAAGGCTCATTGTTCCCAGCGGGTTGGTCCAGGGCCCTGCCTAACATCTCGCTGCCCCGCACAGAACGCGGGACCTTCGGCAGCGGACCCCGCGGGCCGGGATGTTGATTGCTGGGTCCGGCCAGGCAGATTGGTGAGTTTGGGTGTAAGATGGATGGCGGGCCGCTCAGCTCGAACGCGTTAGGCGGAGCGGCGCGGATTCTTTCGGCCAGGAGGGCCGGCACTTGAGCAATCTGCGTTTGCGCCACTTCGGCATCGCGCTACTCCTCTGCGCAATAGTCATCACTCTGGCAATCACCCCGTTGTGGTTCCCCTTCTGCCCAGAAACCCAACTCACAGCTTCCGAGAAGGTATACTTCCAGTCGCGGACATCCTTCCAGTACTCTGACACCTATCTCTCGCAGACCATTCCATGCGGCGCAGAAGCGTTCTCGCCTGCGGACAAGCTCTATGCTGCGCGGCACCGAGACCACATCCTAGATGAGGTGGATCACGTCTTGCTTTTTCCGGTTCTGCGCCTCGAGTTGCACCCAACGCCAGAACCGCGCAAGCCAGTAGGTCTCCTCCACTTCAGAGCATATACGTTCTTCAACATTCCCCTCTTCCAGGCGCGGGCCGGTGGAAGTGGCTACATGGAAATTGAACCAATCGGATCATCCTACCCTTGATCTGCCAATCATCCATGTCACTGCTCTCCGCTCCGCCTAACAAGTCGATGGAGCCGACCCGGCCAGCGGAGCGTTTGGCTTTAGCGCGATACTAGCCTTGGGTGGCCGGGCGGCTCATCTCGAGGCCGTTAGGCGCAGTGGGGGCTAAGCCAAAGAGAGCGTAAGAGCGCTTCGTCGAGAGTCCTAACAGGAACTGCTATGAAAGACACAAGTGCCGTTCGTAGACGTTGATTTTCTATACTTTGTACTGGCCATCCTGGCCGCTTTCGTGCTCTTCAGATTCTTGCTCGCTCAAATTGGTGGATTACACCCATTCTTCGCCTCACTTGCAAAGCACTTGCCAAGCAGCCTCTCGCTGCTCGTATCGGGACTACTCTTCGTGTTCCTGCTAATGCTCTTCATGTCCTTTCCGATCTACTTCAGCTATGTATATCCAAACTGCACCATGCTTGATGCAATGAGGAGCGAGTCTTCCTCGAATGTCCTGGCTGTCGCCTTTGGCTCGCTTCTCGGGGCATGGTTGCTTGCGAGGATTCAAGAGCGCCCTTGGGAGTATCAAGGATTCGGTACGAGAATATACATCGCTGAGGTTCCTCATGAAGAGCTCCAGCTGGGGACCACATGGCTCGTTGCATTGATGACCCCAATGATCCCGGTTCGTACCTACTCCATCGTAAGTGCTGAACATGGGCCGCTGGGCGACACTGACTACGAGATCAAGCAAACTGACACGATTCGTTGGGACCTGGTCAGTAAGATATACGCATCGAAGTGGTGGGCCTATGCATTGTTCCTCTTGGGGGCCTGTATTATCGTATTCACCTTGATCGCATCCTGTTCATAGTATGCTGAGCTGCGCCTAACAACTCGCTCGAGCGGCCCCCGCAAAGAGCGCGGGACAGGTGCCCCGCGGGCCGGGTTGTTGATTGATGGTTCGGTCCAGGCAGGTTGGTGGCTTTGGGTGTAAGATGGAAGGTGGGCCGCTCAGCTCGAAAGCGTTAGCTGGCGGTCTCTCTGTTCCGTGATAGCGATGCGATCCGTACGGTCATTGTCGAAAGACTCCGCCGACAAGGTACGATCGGGTAGAAATCCAGACTTCGAAGGAGGCAAGAGATGACGAACATCCAGAGAATCGGCGGTGTAGCTGCCCTGATCGAGGCGGCGACATTTACAGTTGGAATCATAATGGCGGTGACTGTGCTCTCCCCATTCGCCTTTGGGGAGCTTCGTGCGGGCCAGATAGTTCCCTTCCTTGCTGCGAACCAATTAACACTTCAAGTATGGAACGCAGTCATTTACCTGGTATTTGGCGTGTTTCTGGTGATTCTTGCTATGGCCCTGTACGAGCGGCTCAAACCCGGCTCCACGGCAATGGTGAAGACAGCGACGATTTTCGGGTTCATCTGGGCGACTCTGGTCATCGCCAGCGGAATGATCTTCAGCGTTGGCCTGGAAACGGTAGTCGATCTAGCCGGAACAGATCCGGGCCAAGCGGCGTCTGCCTGGGTCGCGATTGGTGCGGTCCAAGATGGCTTGGGCGGAGGTGTTGAGATCGTCGGGGCCATTTGGATTTTGCTCTTAAGTTGGGCGGCCTTGCGCGACGGAGGGCTGCCCAAGGCACTGAACTACCTGGGTGTCGTCATCAGCATGGCGGGCATCCTTACGGTCATACCTTCTCTTGGTGATCTTGGTGCGCTGTTCGGCCTTGGTTCAATCGTCTGGTTCACCTGGCTGGGCGTCGTCATGCTGCGAGAGAATCCGAGCTCAGTTCCCAGATCGTCCGAGACTTATCCTTGAGAGAATCTAAGACTTCGTCCACCCACTAAATCGCCGCCAGCTAACATCTCGCTGGAGCGGACCCCACGCACCGAGTTGTTGATTGATGGGTCCGGCCAGGCAGATTGGCGGCTTTGGGTGTAAGATGGAAGGTGGGCCGCTCAGCTCGAAAGCGTTAGGTGGCCAGAGTTCTTTCTGTCTCCGCCCAAGAGGACCACTCCGCACCTATGCTTATTCCCCGTGACCAGGAGCAGCTTGATCGTGCAGTAGCCCTTGTCAGGGAAGTTCTCGACAACGAGTTAGTGGGCGCATACCTGTTCGGCTCCGCAGTGCAAGGCGGGCTTCGACCGGACAGTGATCTTGATATTCATGTGGTCTCCAGGCGGCCCACCACCCTTGGTGAGAAGATGCGCCTCGCCGGCGGACTCATGCTCATCTCCGGCAGAAGCACTCATGAAGGGACGTGGCGGCGAGTCGAAGTTACGATTGCAGTCCAGTCCGAAATCAAGCCCTGGCGCTATCCGCCCAACCTTGATTTCCAGTACGGGGACTGGCTCCGGAGTGAGTTCGAGAAGGGCAACTACGAGCCGACGCCACCGCGACATAGGACCGATCTGGCGCTTCTTATAACCATGGTCCTGGCCGCCGATTCGACACTCGTTGGTCCCCCGCCTGCCGCTGTCTTCGATCCCGTGCCGCACGATGACGTGGTCAGGGCTATGGTTGGTGATCTGGACAGGCTCCGTGGCGAGCTCGACCGCGACGCACGTAACGTCATTCTGACGCTCGCCCGCATGTGGAGTACCTTTGCCACTGGGGCCATTTGTTCAAAGGGCGCAGCCGCGAATTGGGTAGTCGAGCAACTGCCCGCCGCACACCAGCCAATCGCTATTCATGCACGCGAAGTCTATCTCGGTAACGAGGCGGAGCGATGGGATCATCACGGCGGTGCTATCGCGCCCTGCGTTGACTACATGATCGTCGAGATCAAGCGCATGTCAGCTGCGCGCTCTATTCAACTGTGACAAGCTCAATGGCGTCTTCTAGCCACCTAACAACTCGCTCGAGCGGACCCCGCAAAGAGCGCGGGACAGGTGCCCCGCGGGCCGGTGTGTTGATTGGTGGGTCCGGCCAGGCAGGGTGGTGGCTTTGGGTGTAAGATGGAAGGCGGGCCGCTCAGCTCGAAGGCGTTATGCCGCACAACCTGAAACGTTTCGGTCATCCATCAAAGCGGCTAAGCGGCCGCGCGGATATGCCGCTCGAGAAGGAATTGATATGGCTAAGCTCGTGTTCGGAATGAACCAATCTCTGGACGGCTACGTCGACCACATGGCGTTTGCGCCAAGC
>Ga0302046_10006574_pt1 | contig 10121 bp, 11 predicted proteins | sample RVTome_11_FD_200261 | JGI IMG/M metagenome (GOLD analysis project Ga0302046, IMG submission 200261) | Soil microbial communities from uranium-contaminated site in the Upper Colorado River Basin, Wyoming, United States - RVT147D111 (version 2) ... | reverse complement strand
TACTCGTTCTACTTGTTGGTAGGGAAATTCAAGCCGGTCGGCCGAAGGCAGGGCCTCGTTGATGGTGTTGGTGTCCAACAAGGGACGGTCGTGCAAGATGCTCATGGCCCGTCCCAGCAGGCGGTGACTGCCCAAGAGGCGCGTCACGTTCGTGGTGGTATCTACATTGTCGTCGCTATCGCCGTAGTAGGCGGTCACCAGGTAGTGCAGCGTCAGGGCTAATGGCGGCTGGCCCGTTTCACCGGGCTTGGTCTGCCAGGGGGTGTCCATATTGCGCCAGGCCGCATTGGGCATCGTGTGATACAGAAAGAGGTTGACCTGATTGCCGGTGGCGTTTTCGTGCGCTCTGTCCAACGGCCGGGCGGTGATTGTCGTGCCAGAAAGGGCCGGGTCGGCGTTAATCCCCATGTCCAGCAGATTAAGCAGGGCTGTGGTGACAGCGCCAATGGCTAAAGCGTTGCTCATCGTTTATCTCCGCTGGCACGCCGCTTCAGATATTCATCCAGGGTTGTGCTGGTTGGTTCTGTCCGTGGGCGACGGGCCGGCGTGGGTGGTGGTGTAGCCCGTACCTCGATACGGCCGATGGTCACCTGGATAGTTGGGGCTGGGGGCTGAGACCTGGGGATTGGCGGTTGGTGATTGGTAATTGATAATCGGTCATTGGTTGTCGGAGGCTGGATGACGCCTGGTTGACGATCGGCCGACGGCCGCTGTTCCAGGGGTGAAGGAACAGGGAAAGATGGTGTCATTATATCCTGCCATGGCTGCCCCGTGGCCTCGCCCCTACTCAGGACATCACCGGCTGCTAATGGCTGCCTGAGTGAGGAAGCAAGTTGAGGCAGTTGTCTACTCCTTTCGGTTGTCTCACCTCTATCGGCTATCACTGGTTGAACCTCAATAGGTAACGGCCGCCCCGGGGGGATTTCGGAAGTTTTGGCAACTGGCCAGGTCTCGACCCTTTGTGGGGCAATTGTAATATCGTTAGGAGATAAGGCGACAGTTGGCCGTTTCAGGGATTCTGCTTCAGGCAGCCGGCCAGTGGAAGCCGCCTGTCTGGCTAGGGTTGCTTCGTCCGGGCCACGTTGCCTTCTCTCATGGACTATGGGGTCCATGTTCTGGCTACTCGTAGGTGGAGCAGTAGAAACTTCACTGGACTGCTCAAAGTCGCCTGGCAGAGCAACTTCGAGGGGAGCATGGCGCGTTAGGCCACTGACCATGGCTAGCGGTTCAAAGAGCGAGGGCAGGCGCGGCCGGACGGCGTCGCTGCTAGGCGTCAGACTTCTCGTTACCAGGTTGCTCAGAAAATCGGACATAGGAATTTTCACTTTTCACTCTTCAGCTATGACACTGAAAAGTGAGAGCTAATACCTGGCAACTAATTCCAGGTAGGCGCGCCGTCGCCAGGACGGCAGGGCCAGGATATCTGCTTCGCGCCAACCGTAGACTAAGGCTAGCGTGTGGACTTCAGCCAAAATGCGTGGGCCCCAGGCGTTTATTTCCTCCCAGAAAAACGAAACAATGTCAAAGTTGGCTGTCCATTGGTGACTACAGGTGGGGCAGGTCAAAGCCAGTTGGGTGTCGGCCAGAGGGTCAGCCGTTGCCATACGTTCGACAATGGCTTCTATAACTTGTTCTGGCAGGTCGGCAGTGGTGCAGGCTGAGCCATCGTGTGTTGTAGCCAGAAGACAACGCTCCAAGAGGAGGCGATGGTCAGGCAATTTTCCTGATTGCCCTACAATAGTCAGCAGGTCCAGGCTATTAGGTAAACGAAACTGCGCCTGGTAATCGGCCATAGTCAGAGAAAATAGCTCGCCCTCCTCTGTTGCTGGCTCCAAGGGAGTGGCTAAACTTTCGGGGTCTACCATTCGGCGAATGTCGGCCGTGTGCAAGGTCATTTCCAGACGTTCGCCGCAGCCAGGGCAGTTCGCCAGGCCGGCCAACTGCTGGCCGAAAGTCCACTCACGTAAGGTGAGCAGGCAGGCGTCGCGCCGGCCGATGGGCAGCCGGGCCAACTCCTCAAAGGATATTTCCGGACAGGCGGCCGCCAGCAGCACCAGAGCCTGATAGACCGGTGGTTGGCCCGTTCCTTGTTCCCAGGCAGCCAATAACTCCGTTGCTGAGAGAGAATGCATCATGTTCTAAGGCAGAATTAGGAGATTGGGGTTTTACCAAAAACGAATCCCCAATCCCGAATCCTCGCTTTATTCCGGTTCGGTGAAGGTGGGTTCGGCCGGCTCAGTCACTTCGTAATCCCGTTCCCAACCTTCGTTTTCCAGCTTGAGGGTCTGGATGGCCACGGCGTTGGCGTTAGCATCAAGGTCGGGTAGAGCCTGGAATTCGGAGACCCAGCAGCGGTAGACCTTGTAAGCCAATGCTAACTGGCCGGCCTCGTTGTAGACCTCGATAATTATGTCCTTGCGAAAGTCCTTCAGGGAGACCTCAGCCCCTAGCCCGGAGCCGTAGTTCCAGACCTTGTTAGCCCACTTTTCAAATTCGGTGTCGTGAGTTACGCCACGCTCCAGAGTAATGGCCTCATATTTGGTCCGGCCAGGCGACTTGCGGCTACTGCTGGGATCGCCACCTTCACGGTGTTCGACGACCTCAGTGCTGCGCTTCAGGGCACCGACCTTGCTGACGCCGGCCACGTAACGGCCGTCCCACTTAACGCGAAACTTAAAATTCTTATAGGCGTCGAAACGCTGTGGGTTGACGCTGAATTGAGCCATAGAAACCTCCTTTAGGTTTGGATCTGTCCGGCGATCTGCTGAATCTTAATGACCACGAACTCGGCCGGTTTGAGGGGGGCGAAGCCAACGACGATATTGACAATACCTCGGTCAACGTCGTTTTGAGTGGTGGTCTCCTTATCGCACTTGACGAAGTAAGCTTCGCGCGGCGACTTGCCGGCAAAAGCGCCTTGGCGGAACAGGTTTTGCATGAACGCGCCCACGTTCAAGCGAATCTGCGCCCACAGGGGTTCATCATTGGGTTCAAAGACTACCCACTTTAGTCCCTGGAAAAGACTTTCCTCGATGTACAGGGCCGTGCGGCGGACGGGGATGTATTTCCATTCGCTAGCCTGTTGATCAGCTCCATCCAGGGTACGGCCGCCCCAGCTCACGTGGCCAAAGATGGGAAAGGTACGTAGGGTGTTCACGCCCAACTGGTTGAGGTCGCCGTTTTGCCGGCCGGTGTGGCACCACGTAGAGTAGCCTCCGTGCCGGCCGGGGCTTTCCAGATACCTCGTGTGGCATCAGTGCGGGCATAAATGCCGGCCAACGTGCCACTGGGGGCGACGTTGCGCGGTCGGCTCTCGTTGAGCAAGTCGGGGATTTCTAGGCGGGGAAAATAAACAGCAGCATTGCGATGGCGAATGCCATCACCCACAGTCGTTAGCCAACCGGTTGAGCTATCGTACATTTCGGCCGGCGCATCAAAGTTGGCTGGTATATCCACGATCAGGAAAGCCCGCTTTTCCTCACAATAAGTATTGGCGGCCGAGTAGACAGCACGCACGGCAGCACCAGGGTCGGCGGCGGCGGGATCGAACAGGTTAGCTGCGTCAGGTAGGCACAAGATGTTAAAGATAAAGGGAGCGATGTTGTCCAGCGTGTTCATGCCGTTGATCAGCGCCGTGTTATCGGGTAATTCACCGTCGCTTACAGCCAAGGCCGGATCATCTGGATCATCGCCGAGAGCAAAAAAGATGGGGGCTGGATTCTCCTGGTTAGTGTTTGAGTTGCTCACGTCGTTGATAACCGAGACATTGGTCACGTTAGCTCCTGTCTCGGCCGGAATCCCTCCTAAGCCCACACTAGTTACCCGGATCAAGGAGGATTCCTCATTCACGACGTCTTGCACGAAACGTGAACTGGTCGTATTCATGCTCAGGTTGAGGAATATCTCAGAGTTGACAACCTGCTTGCGCCCCCCAACCGTGCCTAATTCGCGCACCACCAGGTTAAACACGTCGGGCTGTCCGCCAATATGGCCTACAGCTACCTCGACGTTCATGCCCCAAAGACCAGGGCTGGAGGCCGCAATTTCTAGAGCCGGGTCTGGGGGTGACCCACCATACCCTAATTCCAGCACGGCGGGCAGCGGCGGCGAAGCTTCGTCGGCTACTCGCACCACCCAGGCCACCTGGCCGCCATTCAGGTAGTATTGCTGGATAGCGTAGCTGGCCTCGCTGCGCGCATCCAGGCCACCAAATTGCCGTTCAAAGTCGCTAAAGCTGGCAATACGCACAGGATCGTTCATCGGCCCACGCGAGAAATAGCCCACGAAGGCCGTGTCCGACGTGCTGACCCCGGTGATGGTGCGCACACCACTGGGAATTTCCTCAATATAGACACCAGGATAAGTATACGTACCGGGCATAGTTATTCTCCTTCGTTTAAAATATTAACCGGTCAACGACTGCCAGAGCCTTTGGTGGCGTTCGGCGACGCGCGTCCAGCTATTTTCATGGCAATATTCGCGGGCAGCAGTGGTCAATCGTTCTTGTAGTGATACATCTTCCAGCAGGCGCCGCACGCCCTCAACCAGATTCTCCGGCTGGTAGGTCACGTCACGTAAATCGCGGAACCACCGGGTTGGTGAAGCCAGGACTGGCACACCGGTGGCCAGGCCAACGCGAACGGCGCCGCTGGCGGCGGTGCTAGGGACATCGCTATACCAGTAAACCAGGATATCAGCGGCCGCGGCCAGTTGGCGCGCCGCTTCACTCACGGGTAAGAATTGGCTGACCCGGTGTACCGGCAACCCAGCGCTGGCTTCCGTCCAACATGCCTCAGTTTCGGCCGATTTAGCATAACTGCACATCAGTAACTCCGTGCCGGGCACCTCTCGCAATACGTCCAATAGTTGCCAGAATCCTTTGTAGGGCTCCAGAAAACCAAACACACCGATGACTTTGCCAGGCGAATGTTTACGTGGGGGAAACCAGGTGGGACAACCATGAGGCATATACAGGATCTGCTTCCCTGGCCACTTCTGGCGCAGGATGTCCACGCCGGGATGGGTCATCGTCAAGAGCACGTCAGCCTCGCGTTCCCAGGCGTGCGCTTCGCGTCCGACGCTGTGTTCAGTGATGACCAACGGCACGCCGGAGCGACATGCCTGTTGCACATAGCGCACCAGTTCGGCATCGTTAAAGAAGCCATACTCATGCTGAATGTGGAGTAGCCGCACGCCGCGCATATCTGGCGGCTGGCCGGTGACCCGGACGGACGGTAGCTGCTTTGCCAGGTATGCCGTGTACTCGGCAATCCCACAGGCTGTGCCCCAGCTTGGCACCCACAGGGTCTGAGCATGGCATAGGAGTTGGGGCGGCTGACTGTGGCCCTCCATCACTTCCAGCACAGACAAGCCCTTTGACCAGACATTGCGCTGTTGCAGCGCCCAGTCGGAGGCGACGCGGCCCATCTGGCGCGCTTCTGTACGATGCGTGGCGACCCAACGCAAGCGTGCAGCTACGTCCTTCACATCGGGTACACCGTATAGGCCGCACCGGCCGAAGGGCGCTTCGTTATAAGTCTCCCAGCGGGCTGGTTCAACCGGTAACAGGTAATCCTTTGCCTCTTGGCAGACGTCGGCCTGGCCTTCTGAATTCAAAGCAATCACGGGTAAGCCAGTGGCCATACCTTCGACTAGGGGCAGGCCGAAACCTTCGTTACCCAATGCCAGGAGGACGTCGGCCTGCCGATACCAATGGGCAATCCCACGCGTTGGTTCGTTCGTATCAACAAATCGGATGCGTGGATCATCAGGGACATAATTGCCATAGTTAAAGCGCGACTTGATGATCAGCCGTGCGTCAGGGTCGTCGGCAAAGGCTAATTTCCAGGCGGCAATTCCTTCCTGGGTGTGCTTGCGCTTGATTACCGTGCCGACGATGAGCGTGGTGAAGCTGGGGCGTTCAGGCCGTTCTTCAAGGTGGTAAACGCTGGGATCAACCCCTTCTGGGACCACCACCAGGGGCGCGGTGACACCGCTCTCACGGCAAACCTGGGCGACAAACCGCGTGGGCACGATAACGGCGCGTGCCTGGTTTAACTGCTCTGCCCAACCGGCCGGTAGCCGGCTATTCTCCCACATGGTGTTGATGAACAGGTTGTTAGCCTGGCGGAAGCGTTGCAGCGCGGCGTGTGGCCAACTGAAGTAGAGGACTGGCGCCCCAGCGTCTGGCCGGGAGCGGCGCAGGATTTCCTGGAACTCGGCCGATATCCCTGCCAGGTCCAGGCCAAGGGGGACGACATTCACCGTTGTTCCGGCTCGTGACATACCCAGGACAAGGTATTCAGCCATACTGCCGTAGCCATCGTAGATGAGGAAAGGAGCCACCACATTAATAGATGATATTGATGGCGCACGCCGGACTCCCCGGAGAAGTGGGGCCGAATGACCGTTGCGCAGAGTCACGTAGAAATCCCGATCTAAGGCCAGCAATTGGCTCACTTCGTCCAACGGCCGTTGCTGCCACGATGTGCCCCCCAAACTCTTGGCGGCCGTATTGCCGGCGTGCTTGATGGCGATGTACAAAGAGATGTCCGGTACAACTTGTACGTGTTCTGGTGGAAACTGCCACACAAAGGCGCTATCTTCGCCCACGTTGCTTTCCGAGAAGGGATGAGCAGCCCAGGCCAAACGACGGTAGAGTAGTGTACCGCCGGCCAACCAAGGACGTTTGCCGGCCGGGTAGCGATAGAGCCAGGCTTCGCCGGCTTCCAAGTAGTAGTACAGCAGGTCGCTCAGCCCGCAAAGATCGGCCCCGGCCGCTAACAACTCCCTTACCTGGACACTAAGGCGCTGGGGAGCCATCCAATCGTCGTCATCCCAATGGGCGATGAACTCACCCTGGCTTAACTCACAGGCCAGGTTGCGTTTAGCTCCCAGTGTCATTTGCTGCTTGGGGCGCACATAATGAATCCGCTCGTCCTTAGGCACAAGGTCGGCAATAGCATCTTTGCCGTCGTCCACGATGATCAACTCACGTGATGGGTAGTCCTGGCGCAAGAAATACCAAATAGCCTGGCCGACAAAACGCCGCCGATTGCGCGTTGGCATAATACAACTGATAAGCGGAGTAGAAGTTATATCACGCATCACCTTTCACACCCATTGCTTCTAAATAAGGCATAACGAAAGCTTTGATTGCGTCTAGATCCTGAAAGTAATGCCGCTTGCTACTCGGTACGTGGGTAATGTGGCCACGCCAGGCAACCTGACCTGCTTCCTCAACCGTCTCTTCAATCCAGACTTTCACAATAAAGGAGTGAATTTTGCTTTCGGTTGGGTCCATCTTCCGCACCTTGAGGTCTTTAGTTGTTACTTTACATAATCCTTTTTGTATAAGTCTTTGCCAGAATCCAGGGTGCTGGGTAGCATAACAGGTGGGCGTCTGCCACTGTGTCTTTTCGGCGTCTGTTCAAGCGTCTTGGAAAGGATGAATGAAACCCTTACCATTCATCGTTTCGCCTTCATTATGAACTCGATAGCCTGGATGTCTTGCTGTAGTTGATGCTGGATGGTCGTCAATTCACTTTGGAGGCGATGGAGATGTTCCAGCACCTCCGATAGAGAGGCGGACGGAGCGTTCGTCTGGGGCAGTACCGTCGTCACTCCACTGAGCCGGTCGGCGCAAATCTGCTCATAAAGAGAAACAGTGCTTTTGCCCGGCTTCACACCTAGCTCCTCCTTGAGCGCACTCAGACAACGTCGATACTGGCGCAGGGCGGCCGTGCGATTACCGGTCAGGTAATGAAGGCGCATGAGCCGCCGATGGGTAGGCTCGTGTGCAAGGTCGCAGCGCAAAATGCGCGCACCATAAATCAGGCCAGCCTCGTACTCCTGAACTGCTTCGCAGGCATCCATGAGCTTACTCAGCATCTCCAGGTACATGTTTTGTAAGCGCTCTCGCTCAAAAAGGCACCATTCTTGGTACCAACCCTCTAACAAGTCTCCTTGGTAGAGCTGGATGGCCAGTTGTAGCGCCTGCTTTTGTTGGGCATCAAGGGCATAACCCGGAATGCCCTGAGTCATTGCAAAAGCCTGCTCAAATACAGCCACATCCAACCATAGAGTCGTTGCTGGGTTAAGTTGAATCCAATCAGCCTCAACCAACAGGAAGTGACTTTGACATGGCTCAACATGAGCATAGAGCGTGCTCTGAAGCTGCCAGAGAGTGTGGCGTAGATACTTTTTCGCCTGTGCGGTGGAGTTGCCATTCCACAGCAGGTCAGTCAGGGTTTCGCGAGGGTGAGGGCGGTCTCGATAGAGGAGAAGGTAACAAAATAGCTCTTGCACTTTGCGTGCCTCAAGGCTGGTCAGGACTTGCTCATCGTGGCAGACCCGCAACTTTCCAAAAAGAGAAACATGCAAAACGGTCATTGAACTACTCCTTGACTATCTACTCAAAGAACAAGCCATCGGCATCATGGATAAGTGCAATCTACTATCCCGTCAATGATGAATTCTTTAGCTTCAAGGGCGCTTTTCTGATATCTCATTTTTGCCCAAAATTAAGGTGATAGTGGACAAATACCTTAGGGTTTGCCCGCAAACAAGTTTGTAGTAACGACTTATGAAAGTTCAAAAAATAAATCGGCAATAGAGAAATTGTGTGTAAAATAGCTAATGGAGGTGAAAGAATGCCGAAAAGACGTTATTTCAAACCCACAGAAGAAGAAAAAGCAGAGTTAGAAATGATTCGAGACAAGCATCAGAAGCCCCACATGCGGGAAAAAGCGAGTGCGCTGCTGAAGATTGCCGTGGGCCAGTCGCCGCACCAAGTGGCTGTGGAGGGATTACTCAAAAGCTGAGACCCGGATACCATCTATGGCTGGCTGGACAGGTACGAAGCCGAAGGGGCAGAAGGATTGCTGGTGAAAGAAGGCCGGGGAAGAAAACCGGCTTTTTCCCCCTGAGTATGAGGAGGCGGCCGAAGCCAAGACGGCGATATTGCACATCATTGGCCGTGTCCCGGAGCAGTTTGGCTATGAAGGTAGCCGCTGGAAGTTGGCGATGATCTTAGAAACCTGCCCCTGGTTAACCCTCGGTAGCACGAGCGGGCTTTGGCAATTGCTCAAGCGATTGAGCCTTAGCTACAAACGAGGTCGGGACTATGTTCACAGCCCAGACCCCAACTATGAAGAGAAGTTGAGCTTGATTGCCTTGATGCGGATGCGTGCTTTCTACGACCCAGAGCGGTAGGCCTTCCTGTATCTGGATGAGTTAACCGATTATCGCCAGCCCACTTTGGCCCGGGCCTGGGAAGAAGTGGGCCAAACCCAGCCCCTAGCTCTACGCAGTTATGCAAGCAACACCCATTCCCGGGTCTTGGGTGGACTCAATGCCCTGACCGGTCGAGTCAGTTACCGGCAACGCAGCCGCACGGACATCTCTTGCTTGACTGGTTTTTGGTATCAACTGCGTGACGATTATCCTGATGTGGAGACCATCTACGCCGTGGTGGATAATTGGCCCGTTCATTTTCATCCCGATGTTTTGGCCCCGTTGCAAGACCAAAACCTGCCTTTTCCACCCACTTTGCCAGCCAATTGGCCGACCGAACACTCGGCTAAGGCCAAAGTGGATAACCTACCTATCCAATTACTCTGTTTACCCACCTATGCTTCCTGGTTAAATTCCATTGAAAAGCTCTGGCGTTGGCTTAAACAAGACATTTTGCACCTTCACCGGCTCAGTGATACCTGGCTCCAGCTCAAGCAGCGGGTTGACTATTTTTTGGCTGATTTTTCCCACGGCTCAACTGAGCTTCTCAGATATGTTGGTCTATTACCGATTTAATTTTTAAAGTTCATTAGTCGTCCAGACCGCTAAAGCGGTTACTCCAAACCAAACTCAAAAGTTAATAAGGAACGAACCCTTAGTGCTGTTCGGCCGTTCCTGATCCCAAGGTGTTCTCTGTTTATGCCTTTTTCACGATTTGCCTAATTTACTGTCTTGTTCCTCTTGTTGCTGCTCTACTTAACGACATTGACTGGTTAGTTGAAAATAGCGTGATTGACCGCTAAGTGAATATTCGCTGCAAACAGGCTCCCTGCATTATAACACAATTCCAGAAAAACGTAGCGGTAGGTGGGGAGAGCGCTAGGGCA
>Ga0302046_10006573_pt1 | contig 10121 bp, 10 predicted proteins | sample RVTome_11_FD_200261 | JGI IMG/M metagenome (GOLD analysis project Ga0302046, IMG submission 200261) | Soil microbial communities from uranium-contaminated site in the Upper Colorado River Basin, Wyoming, United States - RVT147D111 (version 2) ... | reverse complement strand
TCGGCCCGGACGGCCAGCCGCTCCTCGGCACTCAGGCCATTGATCTCCCGCTCGATGTCGAACAGCTCGTCGATCCGCTTCACGGCCTCGAAGGCCAGCGGTGAGATGATCGCTCCCTGCTTGCCCGTCTTCGCCCCCCTCTTCGCCGAGGCGGCAATGTCGGCCAGGACAAAGAACTTGCGTCGCGCATGTCCCCAACAGAGAGCCTCGGTGAGCGGCCGCGGGGAGCGGCCAGGCGCTTACAGCCTGTTGTACCCGGCATAGGCGTCGGCCTGGAGGATCCCGGTAAAGCCGGCCAGGTGCGTCTCAGGATGCTCGCCCGAGCGGTTGCGCGAGTAGTGGAACAACGCCGCCGGCGGATCGGTGCCGCCGAACGGCGCATCATCGCGCACATAGACCCAGGCCCGCGCCACCTCGGCCTTGCCCTTTGCCAGGACGGGCACTGTCGTGTCATCGCCGTGGATACGCTCGGCAGCCAGCACATGGGCCGCGATCAGGTCGTGTAGCGGTCGCAGCACGGTGGCGCAGGCGCCCACCTGGTCGGCCAGGGTGGACAGGCTGAGATCCACGCCCTCCCGGGCATAACGATCACTCTGCCGGTTCAGGGGCTGATGCTGGCCGTACTTCTCGAACAGGATCATGGCCAGCAAGCTCGGCCCCGCCCAGCCTCGCGGGGTCACGTGGAAGGGGGCGGGAGCCTGCGAGATCCTCTCGCAGTCTCGGCAGGTGAACTTCTCGCGCACCGTTTGGATCACCTTCCACTGCCGTGGGATCACCTCCAGCGTCTCGGTGACGTCTTCTCCCAGCTTGGACAGCCGGTCCGAGCCGCAGCAGGCGCAGACCTCGGGCGCCGGAATGACCACACGCTCGCGCTGCAGGTGCTCCGGGAAGGGTTTGCGCGACGGCCTCTTGCGGGTGAACGACTTGACCGTCGAGGTCCGCGTGGCCGCCCGCTCGGCGGCGAGCTCGTCCTCGCTCGCGCTCGCCTCCAGCTCCTCGAGCTCCAGCTCCAGCTGGTCGAGCAGACGCGCCTTGCGCTCCGAACGCTGGCCATAGAGCTCGCGCCGCAGCTTCTCGATCTGCAGCTTCAGGGCGGCGATGATCGCCTCGGCGTTCGAGACCTCCGCGGCCGCCCGCTTGGCTTTGGCGGTCGCCTCGAGAGCCTTGGCCTCTGCCTCATCTGCTCGCACTTCAGCCGCCGCGAGGGCGGCGCGCAGGGCTTCGATGTCGGACGGTGCGGCGCTCATCATGGCGCCGAGTGAATCATAGGCAGCGGATTTGGGTCACGCGATTTTTGCGCAGTCCCCTCACTTTTCTCACATTACCCCGCACGCGCGGGCCGCCAGCTGTGAAGGGGGGTTGCGCCAATCGATCCCTTCCAGCAAATAGCCGAGCTGGGCCGGAGAAACCGCAACCACCCCGTCCGCCGGTGACGGCCAGATGAACCGCCCACGCTCCAGCCGCTTGGCATAAATCGAGCATCCCAGCCCGTCATGCCACAGCACCTTGATCAGATTGCCGCGGCGCCCCCGGAACACAAATAAATCACCGGCATAGGGATCGCGCCCCATGGCCTCCTGTACCTGAAGCGTCAAGCCGTTCATGCCCCGACGCATGTCCGTCGCCCCGGTCGCCAGCCAGACCCGAACGCCCGAGGGAACCGGGATCATCGCCCCTCCAGCACCGCCACAACACGCGCCAGCGCAGGGGCATCGACATCGCTGCCAACGATGACCCGCCGACCCGTCGTGGTCACAATCTCCATGCGACCACCGCCCACAGCCTCGCCCGGCGACGCTTCCCCATCCGGGACAATCATCGCTGGGGCAAAGCCGATCACCTCGTCACGACGACAGTCGCCTCGAAACGCCTTGCGCCAGGAGTACAACAGTGAGGGCGAGATATCGTGACGCCGCGCCGTCGCCGAGACCTGTCGATGTCCCTGGAAACTCTCCGCCACGATCCGCAGCTTCTCATCCAGGCTCCAACGCCGGCGACGCCCGGTGTTCACCACCTCCAGACGCTGAACCTGAAGACCATCCTTATGACCAGTCATAAGGGCAGTCTGACAAACAGTCGCTATCTATCACAGGCGGCCGCCACCGGAGGGATACGCAGTTCGAGCATTTTCCAAATTGGAGCGAACAGCTCCGAAAGCACTCTCGTCAAATCCTCGATGACAAAGCTGTCAAGGTATTCAGTCTTGAGAATTGATCGGAAATTATGCCAGCGGCCATAGTGTCTGACGCTTGCTAGTGGTGAAAATCCAACGCTTGAGTCCGAGAAAAACTGCGGGCTTCAGCCAAAATCGAGCACTTTCGAGGGTTCGAAACGTCTGATTCTATCCACTAGGGCACTCCCGGGTCGGGGCCGTGTATGATTCCGTGTCGTCACGGATTTGACAATACGAACTGGTCCGATGTTCGGGGCGACTGGTCTGCCAAATCATTTCCGATCAGCGGGTTGCAGTGCTTTGACGGATCGGAGCGGTGATAGTCGGCTATGCCGCTTGCCGTAGGCGCTTGCCGCGGTGGTCGAGGCGTGCAATCCGGCCGAGGCGGCCGAGATCGGCAGCATGGACCAGCAGACCTTGCGTGACCGAGTGCACTGATTCGATGACGCAGGCCCTATCGATTGCACGGCAGGCGAACCACCGCTAAAATTAACGGGGGTTCAGAAGACGTGTCGCTGAGTAGGTTACGGCGGCCTTGAGAATCCCTGACTGCGCTCGGACCTAAGTCGCACTCCGCAGCTCGTCACACGCCCAGCCCCACATGGTCCTGGCAAAGACAAGCGTCAGACTCATACCCTCTCAATCGCGCAGGTCAAAGACGACAATGCGTTCGTTTTCGAGAAGACAAGGGTAATGGTCACGAAGGTGTTCCGCGAAACGCTGGTAGTGATCGAGCCACCAGAAGGCCGGCCAGCCCACCGCCAGGAACCTCGCACCCAGGCCGCGCAGCCGTTCCAGTTCGGCAACAGCGGTTGCGTCGTCTGAGGGCGAGCCCCAGTACTGGCCGTCTTTCTCGAGGAAGGGAAGCGTCGGTCGGGGGCCGGCGATATCTGGTGCGAGCCATTGGCCGTCGTCCACAAGGATCAACAAGTCCGTTTCCGGCACGACCTCTGCCAGCTCATGGGCGACGCGGACCTGGCGCTCGATGTCCTCGTGGAAACGTAGGAGCTGTTCGTCGGGATCGGCCACATCGAGGATCCGCCGCCTGCCTGCCACAAAGCCCATGGCGCTTGGGCACTCAACCAAATTCCAGCGGCTTTCGATCGTGCGGTGATTGGCAGCATTGCCGTCGATATCCCAATAGCGCAGGTAGTGCGCACGCTCTTCTGGATGAACGGGCGGTGGCGGCAGGAAGGTTACCCGACTCGAGGGCTCGAGTACCGTGCGAATCCCGGCCGCGTGCAGCGCTAGGCTGAGATCTACCTCCGCGCGCGATCCGCATTGTTCTTCATCAAAGGGCCTGATGCGTTGGAGGCTGTCGCAGCTAAAAAGGATGCAGTGCATCTCCACGAAATCCGTCTCACGCCGCGCCGCGCCGCGATCGCTTTCGAGCGGCGTCTCCCGCGGCAGGATCTCGAGCTTGCCGGTCTCTGATTGGCGCTTGATGCGTCCCAGCCGATCGTCGAAGTGCACCTTGTCCGCCGATCCTCGAGGCTCGAGCAGCAACGGCGCGGAGACATCGGCAGGGTGCTCCTCACAGGCAGCGATCAGTGCGTCAAGCCATCCCTCCGTCACTAGGACATCGTTCTCGATCAGGCACACATAGTCGGTCCGGCACTCCTGCAAAACTAGATTGCGGGCTCCGTTGGACGACATCAAGCAGTGGGTCCGCAGGATCGTTGTGTCGCCGTTCCCCTCCACAAGACTTTCGATCTGATCGCGAAATATCACCGGCATGTCGCTATCCACTATTATCAGCCGGTAGGGCGTTCGCGTATGCTCAAGGAGTTGCTCAAGCGCCCGGGAGGCAATGCAAAATCGGTCGCGTGGAACGAATCCTATTGTAACTTCAGAGGACTCAGACATGTCATGGATTCCGTTTTGATTCGAGATTAAAGGCCACCACGCGATCATTTGACAATATGCAGGGGTAATGACGATCCAGGTGTTCGCGAAAACCGCGATAGTGGTCGAGCCACCAAAAGGTGGACCAAACAAAGACAATCGAGCTCGCACCCATGGACCGCATACGCTCGAGTTCCGCGATTGCGGTGGCGTCGTCCGCGGGAGAGCCCCAGTAGAGGCCATCGTGTTCGAGGAAGGGTAGGCGATCCCGGCCGGCGAGGCGGCCTCCGCCCCAGGCGCCGTCGTCAACCAGCACAAGGGGGCCTTCCGCCGCCCGAAGTTTTTCGATGTCGCGCAGGGCATCTGCCTGCCGATGCCACCAGGAGTGCTGCAGCCAGGTCTGGCGGTTGACCTGAATCCCCTCAGCCTTCAAGTGCTGTTCAATGATGTCGCAATAGCAATTGTAGAAACGTAGTTCGCGTGCCAATCGCTCCTCGAAGTCGCTCGACATTTGTGAGCCTGCCGGGTGGCGGCGGTAGAGGCTCATCGGCTTCTCGCAACGTCGCAGCGTACCGAAGAAGGGAGCCAGTTCGAGCAAGTGCTTGTCGGCGCTTATTCGGTAAATGTCTTCCGGAATCGGCAGCACGCGCTCCAGGAATCCACGGGCCCAGGCATTGCCGCTCGTTGGTGGAGCCACCTCTGTGGTGGGTCCGGTGCGCAAGAGAATTTCACGGCGGTTGCCCTCCGGCAGCGGTGCAGCCGGTCGAAGCTCGCCGGTACGGCAACCGTTTTCATCAACTACCCACATAGGCCAGTGCGCCTTCACCACGTCCGGCGAATCGAAGCACGAAAACGCTCGTTCGGCCGCTCCAGGAAGCAACGCGTCGTCCGCGTCGAGAAAGATAATCACGTCTCCCCGAGCGCGCGCGAAACCTGCATTGAGCGCTGATGCCTGTCCCCTGTTCTCCTTCAGTACCGGCACAAGGGCGTCCTCGTACCGCGCTATCACGTCTCGGGATTGGTCGCGCGAGCCGTCGTCGACCACAATCACCTCATGCTTGGATCCGGTCTGTTCGAGCGCGCTGTCGATCGCCGTCGAAAGGAACTGACCTTGATCGTGGTTGTCGATCACAATACTCAACTCGATGCTCACCCGCAGTTCCTCATCCTTGCATAAACGTCCTCGTAAGCGTCCCCCATTCGAGTCACCGAAAAACGTCGCTTCGCGCGTTCCCGAACTGTCACTCGATCGAGCCCGGCGGCCGCCTCGACGTGACCCGCAAGCTCCCCGAGATCATCGGCGACGAAACCCGTGACTTCCGACTCGACCACTTCGGGCACCGAACCTCGAGGCGTAGCGAGCACTGGCACGCCACGAGCCAGCGCCTCGAGCATCACGAGCCCGAACGGCTCCTCCCATCGAATTGGAAACAGCAGCGCCGCCGCCCCCCGGAACAACTCGTCCTTTCCCGCATCGTCCACAGCTCCAAGCCAGACGACTTCCCGGCCGTCGATGAGGGGTTCTATCTCGCGATGGAACCAGACTTGATCCTCTGTGGTCACCGGCAGACCGGCCAGGCGGATTTGCCAGCCCGCCGCTCGCGCGATCTGGATCGCCGCGTCTGGAGCCTTGTGGGGTGCCATACGACCGAGGAATGCGAGGTGCCCGGACGGCCGGTCCGACGCGACGCAGATATTGAAGTTGAAGCCGTAGGGTACGACAGTGATGGGCTTGCGACGCTCCGGGGGCACGTCCGCGAGCTGACGGCCAGTGAGCGCTGTGAGCGGTGTCTCGGGAAACCGCTCTAGAATCCACAGGTCATCAGGAGTGATTCCGGTGTGGATGGTGTGAATCACCGGACAATGCGCAAGTTCGGCAAGCGGTATGGCGGCACAGCCCAGATGCAGGTGCAAAACGTCATAGGCGTCACTAGCCTTAAGGGCTTCGGCTAGGTTCGTGTTTTGGTAGTGTTCATAGAAGTATGCCTCACCACGGTCCATCCGGTCGGCCACTCCCGAAGCCACCACTGATCGCAGAAGCGCACTGGTGCGAGAGTCGCCGGTGGCAAATAACGTCACGGAATGGCCGCGTTGCGTCAGTTCTTCGATCAAAAGATAGAGGTGTCGCTCGATCCCGCCGTAGGTCACAGGCGGCACAGACGCCCACAGCGGTGCCACGATTGCGATGCGCAGTTCTTGACTCATGACAATTTCCCGGACGCAAGATCGATGATGCGTTGCACGAGCGCGGCTGCGTCGAAATAGGCCTCGGCGATGGCTCTCGCCGCCTTGGCGTGACGCTCCCAGTCGGCAGACACCTCGCGAATGCCGGCGGCAGCTTCGTCCAGAGTACGGAAGGCGAGGAGTCCCCGCCCGACGGGAAGAACTGCGCCGAAACCAGTATCCTGCACCACTACGGGTCGCCCGGCCGCCAGATAGCACGCCGTTCTTCCGCTGAACCAACCCGAGCGGCCCAGCACGTACCCGCCCTTCGCCACCGTCCACTCGCCGGCAGAGGACTCAATGTAGTTGCGGTAGCTCCAGAGATCAGGGCACACGTCCATCGGGTCGACGAGATACCAGCCCCCGTCCTCGAGCTGCCGGCGTGGTGTGCGGCGCGTCTTCCCGGCGCCGATTGCAAGTTCAAGCCGCGTCGGCGCGACACGCTCTGGCAGTCCGAGATAGGCCGGAAACTCATCGTCCTTCTGCCCATAGCAGCGCCCGCACCAAACAACATTTCCGTAGCTGGTCCAGTTCAAGACGGTGGTGAAAACGTCGCGCCGCGCCGCATCGGGATGCCACTCTTCGAGGGCGACCGGCTTTCGCATCGGCAGCCAGCGGTGCCCGGTTTCCGGCACGTCGGGCGATGGACACTGTCCATAGCTGAAATGCAGGTCGTGCTCGTCCAAGTGCTGCCGGAACTTGCGGTCCTGCACGGCCCGTATCTGCGTGAATACGGGATCGGTGTCGACATAAACCAGCCGCGAGATTCCACGGTAACGGCTGGGCTCACCAATGCCGCTCGACACGTTGATAATGAGATCGGCACTGTCGAGTACGTCGCGGCGTTGCGCGTCAGAAAGACCGAACCAGCGCTCAGGAAATACCTCACCCGACTGCAGCGAGCCACCAGGAAAACGGTAGGCCCATCGATCACCGATGCCGAAGTGACGCATCACCTCGGCCAGGTACGCAGCGTTGGTGTCGCCCGACCGGCCCAACCCACCTGCGCGAGCATCATAGGGCCACTGCTCCGAGTCCTCAATGTAATAGACGTCGTGACCGAGGCGCACCAAACCAAGGACGTATTGCAAATAATCCCATGTCACGCCACCCAGAGGGTATTGAGCCAGGAGACCTGAAACAATAATGCGAAGCTTAGAACTCACGTTATATCACCTTATGAGGAGATGGTCGGTGCGATTTAATGGGCTTAGCATCTCTTCTTCCCAAAGGGCGCATTCAAACATACGACGAACTAGCTCGCTCGCGTCAAAGTATTCTTCCGCAAGCGCACTAGCCAATTTGCAATGCCGCTCATGGTCCGCAGCAGCACTATTAAGGCAGTTCGCTGCCTCTTCAAAAGTGCGAAATCGAAAGAGCCCTGCATCATTCGGAAGAAATCGGCTCCGGCCCATATCCTGGACGATAGCTGGCTTGCCGCTCGCAAGGTAGCAGACGGTTCGGTCGCTGATCCACACGGTCTCGAGGTGTACGTAAGCGGGCTTTGCCCAGCCGAACTCTCCACGGGAGTTCTGAATGCACTGTTGATAGTCCAATGGTGTCGATGTGAATTCCTAGGCATAATTTACATGCCACCCATTTTCCCTCAGCAGCAACACGTCATTTCCGTCTGCCGGCCCGGGGCAGAGAAACAACGCAAGAGTTTCCGAGGTGGAGTGCAGAAGCTCGAGAACAGCGAAAAAGCCGTTTGCCTATCATTATGATAGCCGACCTTTGCGTCCCCGAACCGATCGCGCATGTACCAGTTAGACGACGTTGTGCGGGGTGCGCCTAATGGCGCTTGGCATGGAAGCCACCAATTCAGTAAAACACAAGGCGGTGTGCACTGCCGCTCCAGGCCAAAGGCCCAATTTAAATTGACCCAAAGACGCCCGGCGGCTTTGGGGTGGTTTAGCGTTCTCGTAACTAGCCAGACTGTTAGCCCCATTGTTCACCTAATGCAATTCAAGGGACTAGGACCCATCAAAACCTATAATCTCACTTGGGCACCCTTCTTCAGCGCCGACACAGCCCGTCTGGAGCGGCTCCTTGACCCAATGTCCTTAAGTGCCCTCTTGACCTCGGTCGTGACAGTGACAAGTCGTCCATTCTGAAGCACCATCAATACATCACAATCCCGCAGGGTGGAGAGACGATGCGCGATCATAATCGTCGTGCGACCCGCTATTAATTTCTCCAAAGCCTCAAGAATCTCAGCTTCCTTAGAAACATCGATCGAACTCGTCGGCTCATCGAAGATCAGGACCGAGGAATCCTTCAGAAACGCCCGTGCGAGACTAATGCGCTGACGCTCGCCGCCCGAAAGCATCATGCCGCGCTCTCCCACGAGCGTGTCATAGCCGTCCGGCAATTTGGTGACGAAGTCATGCGCATTCGCAGCCTTCGCGGCCGCCACGATTTCTTCGGAACTCGCATTCGGCCGCCCATAGCCAATGTTTTCTGCAATACTCGACGAAAAAAGAACGGGATCCTGTAAAACGTATGAAAATTGTTTACGTAAATCGTCGATCTTGTACTCGCGAATATCGACGCCATCTAAGCGGATCTCGCCTGCCGTCGGGTCGAAGAACCGGATCAGAAGACTCGTGAGAGTCGTCTTACCGGCGCCCGATGCACCCGCTATTCCGAGACAGGTTCCAGGCTCAATTTCGAAAGAGATATCCTGAAGGACTGGGTCCCGGCCGTCATAAGAAAACGATACATTGCGAAACGAAATGGCACCGGTCGCGCGCGAAATGCGGCGCGGGTTCGCTCGTTCGGGAACATCCGGCGGCTCATCAAACATACGGAAAGTGCGGTCGGCACTAGCCAGTGCGCTCTGCAGCTGCGCCACCTGCTGGCCCATGGATCTCAATGGGCCATAGACCTGAGCCAAATAGGACATCACTATGAGCATATCACCCAACGTTAGGACGCCTTGCTGGACATGCAATATGCCGATGTAGAGGACGACCGCCGTACCGATTGCCGTAGTAAGCCCCATCAGAAAATTGAAGCAGATCTCGCGCAGAGCCACGCCGATGTGCGCGTTCACCGTGTCCTGAGAGCGACGATTTAGGCGCTCCTGCTCCCGGTGCTCCTGGCCGAAAGCCTTCACGACTCGCAGCGACGTCAAAGCCTCCTGCACGACAGCGAGAGCGTTGCTCCGAAGGTTCCAGACCTCCTGCCAGTTCCGTCGAAGCGCTGGGCGGCAGTAGTGGGCCGTTAAATAGATGATGGGCGTGACGATTAGGGCAACCAGCGCCAAGTACAGGTCCATCGCCAACATGACGTAGACCATCGAGGTGAACGTTATGCTCAAGATGAATAACGGAAGCATGCAATCGATTGTTACCCACCGTATGGCGTTGGCGTCGTACGTGACGCGGTAAATGGCATCGTATGTCCCTTTAGAATCGTGTTCGGAGAGGGATAAACGCTGTGCATGCAGAAACATCTGCGAACGAAAATTCATGACCAATTTCTCACCGACATAGGTGCTGAGAAATTGCGTGCCGGCGGATTGAAGCTGCTGGATCACGGCGATGCCAACGACAAGCACGGCAGACAACAAAAGCACATTGACCGAAGACTGAGTGATACTCTCGGATACTAGGAAAGCCAAGAAACCCGGCAACGGATCGGATCCGATGACGCTATCCACTGCGATTTTCAAAGGTACGGGCATCATTAGAGCCAACGGCGTCGACAACAGGCTCAACAAGAACAGCATGCCCATGTGCGCCCAATACGCACGCGCCAGGTACATTAGGTGCCAGATGGTGGTAAGGTCAGATTTTCGTTCCTGCGGCATTAATCTATCGCTTCGACGGTAGTCGGAAAAGCCTAAACAACCATATATCGTTCATTCAAATAAAGC
>Ga0302046_10006572_pt1 | contig 10122 bp, 4 predicted proteins | sample RVTome_11_FD_200261 | JGI IMG/M metagenome (GOLD analysis project Ga0302046, IMG submission 200261) | Soil microbial communities from uranium-contaminated site in the Upper Colorado River Basin, Wyoming, United States - RVT147D111 (version 2) ... | reverse complement strand
TTTGTTGCTATTCACCGCGTCGTTCGGTACTTTGACTGACCACAGGATCTCAAAATCATGAACACCGACGCGATTGTCTCCCTGGCGGCGACATTCGTCAAGCTCTCGCTTGGCGTCACGGTGTTCCTCCTCAATCCCAAGGGCTCCGTCAACGGAATGTGGCTTGCGTTTGTCGCAAGTCTGGTCGTTTGTGGGTTCGGAGATTTTGGCGTCCGGCTTCATTCCGACTACTCAACGGCTGAAGCCTTTCACACCTTCGGAGTCCTGGGTTTCAGTCTGTTCCCGGGATTGTTCCTCCACTTCAGCCTCGTTTATGCAGGCCGGTGGGGTGGTCCTGCAAGAATCCCCTTCGCCATTCTTCTGCATACCGTTGGCCTCGCCTTCGCCGTCCTGGAGCTGCACGGATATGTCATCAGCCTTGTGCCATTCGGAGCGGCGTTCTCCACAGCGCACGCGGCAGGTTACGGGTATTTCCTGGCGTGGATGATCTCATGTTTTTCCGTCGGACTCGCCCTTTGCTACATCAAATTCCTCCGTACGCGCTCGAAACCGGAGCGGATCCAATCGATGTTCCTCGTGCTCGGACTGGGAATTCCTGCCGCCGCGGGGATTATCGCAGATACGATTACCTTGCCGGTTTGGCTGCGGCCATTCTATGTGACGGTGGGCGCGTCGGTAACAGGGGTGGCTCTTGTTTCGTTTGTCCTGGGACGCTTGCACTCCCTCACGCCAACCCAGGACGTGGTGGCCGGCCGGGTGTTGGGATCGATGGGAGATCTGGTATGTGTCATCAACCGGGAAGGGTTTCTGACCTTTGCCAGCGAGCTGTTTCGGAGAACCATCATGATCGCGGCGGATCGCCCGCTGGGAGCGGTGCATGTGAAGGATTTCGTCGTCGAATATGAGAGGATCTACGAGTTGTTTGACGGATTGCAGCAAGCGGAGCCGGCGGTGATGGAACTCCATTATTGTTCGCTCAACGGCGCGGAATTCCCTGTTTCCGCTTCTATAACGAGGATGCGGGGGAAAAAGACACTTTTGAGCCTTGTGTTGATTGGGCGGGATATCAGCGAGCGGCGTGAGCTTGCGAGAATGGTAGAGGAATCGAAGGAAAAATACCGCGATCTCGTCGAAAGCTCATTGGATGGCATCGTGGTTGTGCAGGAAGGCGGTTTGGTGTTTGTCAATGAATCCGCCGTCCGGATCTTCGATTTTCCGTCCCAGGCGGATATGCTCTCCGTACAGTTTGAGGAAACGGTCGCTCCCGGCAGCAAGCCATTCCTCGTTGGAAAACTCCAGCGTGGAACCGTCGGCGAGGACATCTTCCGGAATTATGAGATGAAGGGCCTGACAAAGGCCGGAAAGATCATCGACCTTGAGATCAACGCGAAGCTGATATCCTGGAACGGAAAGCCGGCCGTCCAGGCATCGCTGCGTGACATCACGGAACGCAAGTCTCTGGAACGGGAGCAGGCGCTGTGGTTTTGGGAGCAGGAATCCCTTCTCGCCATCGACCGTCAGCTCGTTTCCATGGTCGACCTGGAAAAGCTTCTGCACGCGGTGACGAGGCATGCGCGGGCATTTACGCGTGCGGGATTTTCGGGGATTATCATGATCGACGAAGACCGTCAGACCTATTGGTGGAGGGGAGTAATCGGGAATCTTCATCCGACTTCGTCCAATCCATTTCCCCTAAGGCAGATACACAAGAAACTCCTTCAGAAGAAAGGGCCGATTATCCTCCAGGATGTTCAATCCGATACAGACCTGACTTCCGAGCAGTTCCCAACGTTGATTACGGAGGATCTCGCCACGGTTGCCGGCTTTCCCTTCCGCATCAAACAAAACTTGGAAGGGATCCTCGTGGTCGGATACCGGAAATCTCACACCCTGAGCGATCGGGAAATCCGGTTGCTTTCTTCGCTGGCGGAGAAATCAGCGATTGCGATCGCCAATGCTGAATTGTATGAGGATCTGAGAGAGCGGGAAAAGGACCTGGAGAATCTTACCAACGCGCGCGTCGCAGCGCATGAGGATGAACGAAGAAGAATCGCCCGTGAAATTCATGACGGATTGGGACAGATACTGACCGCGATCAAGTTCAACGTCGAAGTACTTGAAGACACCATGGGTACGAGAGAAGAAGAGCGCAAGAAACTTGAGGATATCAAGAGGATGCTGGATAGTGTCATGACAGAGGCGCGGGAAATTTCGTACAACCTGATGCCGAGTATTCTTGTGGATTTCGGTTTGTCGCCCGCCCTCCAGAACTTCTGCGAGAGCTTTTCAACCCAAATGAACATTAAGACGTCCTACCGTTCACACGGCATCAACGGCCGGTTCGACCAGCGATTGGAAGTTAACCTGTACAGGATCGCCCAGGAAGCGCTGAACAATGTGGCCAAGCACGCGGAAGCATCCACGGTTGACGTACAATTGCTCCGGAGCGGTGATGGTATCCGCATGAGCGTGGAAGATGACGGAAAAGGCTTTTTGTATGCCGATTCTCCCAGACCGGCGGGTTCAGCGGGCGGAATGGGGATCGTGAGTATGCGCGAGAGGGCAATTTCCTTTGGCGGAACACTCAGGATTGAATCCACACCGGGAAAAGGCACCACGTTGTTTGTTGACATTCCTGAACCTGGACTACGGCGCCATGGCAACGATTAAGATACTTCTTGCAGACGATCACGAGCTCATCCGGACCGGGATCCGAAACCTGATCGGGAACAACAAGGACTTTTTGGTTGTCGGAGAATCCGGAGACGGAGAAGAGACCATCAGGAAAGTGCAGGAGCTGAAGCCGAATGTGGTCGTGATCGACATATCCATGCCGAAATTGTCCGGAATTGAGGCTACGAAACAAATCTGCAAGCAATTCCCCGAAGTCAAGGTTCTTGTTTTGACGATGCATGAAAATGCCGAATATGTTTATCAGATTTTCAAATCCGGCGCTGCCGGGTATTTGCTGAAGAACGCGGGGAGGGAGGAAATCACGTCTGCCATCTATGCGGTTGCCCGCGGCGAGAAGTTCTTCAGCCCGCGTGTTTCGGAGCTGATGATTTCCGGCTACATGGATCAGGCGGACAAGCGCGGTGTCGCTTCGGATGCTGAACTGCTCACAAAGCGCGAGAAGGAAATTCTCAAGTATATTGCCCAGGGCCAGAACAACCAGCAAATTGCCGAACGGCTGTTTATCAGCCCGCGGACCGTTGATACCCACAGGACGAACATCATGCAGAAGCTGAATATCCATGATGCCGCGAACCTTGTGAAATATGCGCTGGAGAATGGGTATGGTAGGGGGTGAGGGGGGAAATAGGAAGATGGAAGAGGGAAGATGGAAGATGGAAGATGGAAGCTTCCCCTGAGTCCGCCGTAGGCGAACGAAGGGATGGAAGATGTCTGTGCCAGGGGGATCCTCCTTTTCTGACCTCCCACCTTCGCCTCCGAGATTGGTCAAAGTGATGGCTCCGGCGGGTAAACTGACTTCTGACTTCTGACTTCTGATTAGGCCGCTCCCACGGAGCTACTACTGATCGGTTTGTGTTATATTTTCTACCAAAAGATCGCCCCTACGGGGCTTTCCTGATCTCTGAATTCTGACCTCCGACCTCCGACCTCCGACCTCTGACCTCCGACCTCTGACTTCTGACCTCCGACCTCTGACCTCTGACCTCCGCCCTCTTGATCCCCATCACATCGCTTCTGTTTCAAAAAGATATTTCCCCTCCTTTACGCTTCCATGATTTCCAACCCTCGTTGATTTCTCTGTTCTTTTGCCACCAATCCGAAATTTATAGAGCGACTTTCCTCTTCATTTCTGTCTCATTTCATCTACGGTGTTTACCGTAAAACGTCTACGGTAGCGGCCTGAGGACAAATTACGGTCTCAGGTCGATGTAGCTCGGGTCATTCCTCGCAATATTGAATTCGGTTTTTCCTGGCAAAAACCACACGCATTTTCATCCTCCCTTCATTATTCCTTTGAGGTGTTATGGAAGTCATTCGTGTCCTTCTGGCAGACGATCACGCGGAATTTCGTCGTGTTGTCTGTGAGTTCCTTCAAAAACTTCCTCATGTACAAGTCGTCGGTGAGGCCACAAACGGCAGAGAGGCAGTCGAGCAAGTTGCTCAACTCGGTCCCGATCTCGTGTTGATGGACATCAGCATGCCGGAGCAAAACGGCCTTGAGGCGACGAGAATCATCAAGCAGCAATGGCCCTCGACGCGTGTCCTGATCGCCACGACGCACGACAACCGGATTTATCGGCTTCAAGCCGAAGAAGCGAAGGCCGACGGGTATGTGATGAAGTCGGATCTCAAGCGGGTGCTGGAGTATGAATTAAACGCCTCGGGGAAAAATCCTCCGATTTCCCCGACACTGATTTCAAAGCGGTCAACCCCTTTATGAAACACCATTCATCCATCATCAAGGAGTACAAACCATGAATGCATTACGAATCCTCGTGGTCGATGACCATGCGGCATTCCGGCAATCGCTGTCGGAATTCCTTCGCTCCCAGGCGGGGATCGAAGTCGTTGGAGAGGCCGCGAACGGCGTCGAGGCCGTTGAGCAGGTCGACATGCTCCATCCCGATCTTGTTCTCATGGACGTTAGCATGCCGACCATGAGCGGCTATGATGCCACGCGTATCATCAAGGATCAGCATCCGGAAACCCGCGTGATCATCCTGTCATCGCATTTGGGTGAGGTATACCGGTCGGCAGCGCGGGAATCCCATGCAGACGGGTACATCGAAAAGAACGCGATGAAGATCGGGTTATCGTCGTTGCTCGGGGAAAATGGAACATCGGCCAAAACTGTGAGGATCGCAATCTAGTCCTCTTCGCATCACTGTGCCAGCTCTTCACTCCATAGTGCCCGGCCTCATCCGAAGAACAGGGATTGCGATGTTCCTTTGCCTGTGTGCGGCGGAGGCCTCTGCCCAGACGGTCAACCCCGCAACGGGTGGGAATGCGATCTCCGCGGATAATACCGGCGGGGCATACGTCATGCTTACGGGACCGGTGTATTCTGAAGGGGCAAGCGGGGACGCCGGGGTGGGCACGATCATCCTGGATGCCCCGACCGGATTCGAGTTCGACACCGGAGGAACAGCCCCTACTGTTCTGGTGACACGCACCGGAGGTGCCGGGGGGAATAACCGCAACATCAACGACGTGGCGAGCGGGACCTCGGTTGCCATAACGTCGGTTACGACAACACAGATCACTTTTACGGTGACCGCGGCTTCGAGTAATGGCGTAACGAATTCACTGACATGGCAGAATGTGAGGGTTCGTCCGACAGCCGGCACACCTCTCGCCTCGGGGAATATCACGAAGTCCGGAACATCAGCCATGAGCGGTGTGACCGGAACGACGAACTTCGGTACGTTGACGGAAGTAGCCGGTGTTGTGAATAAACTTGTTGTGACGTTGCCCGGTCAATCATTTGTCGCGGGCACGGGAAGCACCGGAAGCCCGACATCACAAACAGCTGATGTAGAGTTCACGATTTCGTCCATTCATGCCACGGACCAGTACTTCAATGTTGTCACAACCTACAGCGGGGCAAAAACTCTTTCCTACAGCGGACCCGGCGGAAATCCCACCTACACTACCAGTGTGTCGTTCTCTTCCGGAGTCTCCACAACGACACTCACGACGACGCTCCGGAAAGCCGAGATCACGACAATCACGGCCAATGACGGAACAGCAAGCGGTCCGGCCTCGTCCAGTCTGACAGTCAATCCCGGAGCGTTCGCGAAACTGCAACTGCTGGTCCCCGGAGAGACCGCTGATCCGGGAAGCATAACGGGAAAAACCGGAACGCCGGCCGCCCAGACTGCAGGAGGATCTTTCACGGCAACGGTGAACGCGGTTGATGCCAATTGGAATCCAGTGAGTGCAACGGACGAGATCGGAATCACTTCCAGTGACATCCATGCAACGATTCCGGGGAACAACAACCTTGTTGGGGGAACTCAGAATTTCAACGTTATTCTCAAAACGGCAGGGTCAACGACAATAACCGCGACAGATATTACGGACGGCGGCAAGCTCCCCTCGACCAGTCCGTCGATTACCGTGAACCCCGGCGCATTTGTGAAACTCCAGGTCCTGGTCCCCGGAGAAACGACAGATCCCGGGAGCTCAACGGGAAAAACAGGATCCCCGTCGAATCAAACGGCCGGATCGGCATTCTCCGTCACGGTCAATGCGGTGGATACTTACTGGAATCTGGTCAGTTCCACAAACACTGTCAACATCTCTTCGTCAGACGCGAATGCGGTCCTTCCTGGCAATGCGGCTCTCGTTGGTGGCACACAGAATTTCTCTATCACGCTCAAGACGGCGGGAACGGCGACGGTGACTACAACAAACGTCACCGATCCCACAAAAACCGCCGGCACCAGCCCTTCCATTGCCGTCAATCCCGGTGCATTCACCAAACTTCAGATCCTCGTGCCGGGTGAGACGGCGAATCCTGGATCGGCAACAGGGAAGACAGGCACACCCGATCCTCAGACCGCCGGAATCGCTTTTGTGGTCACCGTTCATTCCGCGGATGCCGACTGGAACATCGTCAATTCGAATCATACGGTGGGAATCACGTCAAGCGATCCGCTGGCCGGCCTTCCGTCCAATGCGGCCCTGGCAAACGGCACGCAGACGTTCAATGTCGCGTTCAATACGGCCGGAACCGCCACCGTCACCGCTTCGGACATCACCGATCCTTCGAAGACCGCGGATACAAGTCCCTCCATCACTGTGAACCCGGCCGGAAACGGAACACTCACCGCAGCGACCGGCGGCGGTGCCATTCCGGCTGATGATGCCGGTGGAAGTTATACGACTCTCACCGGGCCCCTCTATGAGGAAGGTGGAAGCGGCAATATTTCAACGGGGACGATCACGCTCAACGTTCCGTCAGGATTTGAATTTGATGCGGGAGGATTGGCTCCCACACTGCTGATTCAGCGCATCGGCGGCAGTGGCCCGGATTCCGACAATATCAATGATGTCTCAAGCGGGACGGCCATCGGTGCAACTTCGGTGACGAGTTCGGCGGTCACCTTTACGATAACAAGCCCGAGTACAAATGGAGTGAAGAACTCCGCGACCTGGCAGGACATCCGCGTGCGGCCGACGGCAGGAACCCCGCTTGCGCCAGGGAACATTACGATGACAGGGACGGCGACGATCGCGGGTGTGACGGGAACAACGAACTTCGGAACCCTGACCGAAGTTCCCGGGGCATTTGCCAGGCTCTACGTGACCTTGCCCGGAGAGACATTCAATGAGGGTTCGGGGAATTCCGGCACGGTGTCATCACAAACCGCGGGAACGGCGTTCAATCTTGTTTCGCTTACCGCGACGGACCAGTTCGTCAACATTGTCACATCCTATGCCGGCGTGAAGACGATTTCCTACTCCGGTCCCGGAGGCGAGACGAACTTTACCACCGCGGTGAGTTTCACAAGCGGCGTTTCGACGACCACGCTCCCGACAACGCTCAGAAGAGCAGAAACAACGACGATCACAGCGAGTGAAGGAGCCGTCACGGGGCCCGCAAGTTCCGGTCTCACGGTGGATGCTGCAGCATTCACTTCGCTTCAACTGCTCGTGCCGGGTGAGTCCGCGGATCCGGGAACGACGACCGGAAAAACAGGGACTCCCAGTTCGCAAACAGCCGGTACATCGTTCCCGGTGACGGTGAATGCAGTCGATGACTATCACAACCTGGTGAATTCCGGTCACACGATTCGCATCACTTCAAGCGATGTGTACGCCGTGCTTCCCGCGGATGCGGCTCTTTCTGCAGGTACGCAGAACTTCAGTATTGCGTTCCGCACCGCGGGCACCGTGACCATCACTGCGGAAAACCTGACCGATCCGACCAAGACTCAGGAGACGAGTCCCTCGATCACGGTAAATCCGGGTGCGTTTGTGAAAATGCAGATTCTGGTGCCCGGAGAAACCGCGGATCCCGGATCGCCGACCGGAAAGACGGGAACGCCGGTTGCGCAGGCGATTGGATCTCCGTTTACGGTCACCGTCAATGCCGTTGATGCGGACTGGAATCTCGTGAATTCGACGCACACGGTGCGCATCACATCTTCGGACGGTGCAGCAACGCTCCCCGCTGACGCGGCTCTTGTGGGAGGAACAAAGGAATTCTCGGTCACCTTCAATACGGCGGGCACGCAGACGGTCACGGCCTCCAATCTGACCGATCCCACAAAGACGGCATCGACGAGTCCCGGGATCAACGTTGCAGCAGTGGTGATCACTTCGGCAACGGGAGGGTCCGCCATTTCTGCGGACGATGTCGGCGGAGCGTACACGTCGCTGACCGGCCCTGCTTATGATGAGGCGGCAAGCGGAGATGCGGGTGTCGGAACGATCATTCTGGATGTGCCTTCCGGATTCGAGTTCGATACCGGCGGCGCTGCGCCCACGGTACTCATAACAAGAATCAGCGGCGGGGGAGGGAATAACCGGAATATCAATTCGGTGGCAAGCGGAACTTCGGTCGCCGTTTCTTCTGTGAGCTCAACCCAGGTCGTCTTCACGATCACCAGTGCGAGCAACAGCGGTGTCACGAACCGGCTGACGTGGCAGAACATACGGGTGCGACCGACAGCCGGAACGCCTCTTGCCTCCGGTGGAATTACGAAGTCCGGGACATCTACAGTCACCGGGCTTATAAACGGAGTGACGAATCTGGGAACGCTGACAGAGGTTCCTGGCGCCGTAACGAACCTGATTATCACTCTTCCGGGCGAAACCTTCACGGGGGGCAGCGGGAACTCCGGATCTCCGATTGATCAAACGGCGGGGACGCCTTTTGACATAACGAGTATCACGGCAACGGATCAATTTTTGAATATTGCAGCGTCGTACGGGGGGGTCCAGACGCTTTCCTACTCGGGTCCATCCGGATCGCCGTCGTATACGACCAGCGTGAGTTTCACGGGCGGGCAATCGACCACAACGCTTACCACGACACTGAACGCGGTTGAAACTACGACCATCACGGTCGACGATGGATCCGTTTTCGGCCCTGCAAGCTCGCTCCTGACGGTCAATGCGCCGACAAAAACATGGGATGGCGGAGCTGCCACGCCAAATTGGGGAGATGCGGCAAACTGGAATCCGGACGGTGTTCCCAGCTCGCTCAATGAAGTGGATCTTTCCACCTCCAACACTATTGTTGTTGATATTGCCGCCGATACGAAAAATCTCACGTTGAACAGCGGCGGACTTACGCTGACGATTCAGGCGGGCTTCTCAATCACGGTAGCCGGCAATTATTCACATCAGGCCGGGACACTGAACACCGAGGCCTCCTTCCCTGCGGTCAGTGGGTCGGTTATTCTTACGGGGGGCACCGTGGGATACACAGCGTCCAGCGGAAGCCAGACCGTTTCCGCCCGTGCGTACCAGAATCTTGTCATCAGCGGAGGCGGGACGAAGACGCTCGGGGGAAATTCCACCATCGCGGGCGATCTGACGATCAGCGGCGGCATACTTGTTCTTGGCACTGGTTCTTTGAACAGACTTGTTCCCGGAGGGACGTTAACTCTTTCCTCAGGGGCATCACTCCATGTGGGCGGAAGTTCCGGCGGCGTCAGCGGCAGTAACTTCCCTGAGAACTTCACGACAAGGGTACTGGATGGTACAGTGGACTTCGGTCGCGCGGGGAATCAGACACTTCCGCCCTATGCGTTTACCGATCTCACCTTGAGCAACGCAGGCACAAAGTTCTTCGGATCAGGCACGACAACGATCGCAGGGACATTCAGCATCGAAGGCACAGCCGTCGCAGATTACACGACCAATGCGACGACCGTGGGATATGTCGGTACCGGCGCACAGTCTTTGCAACCCGGTACCTACAACCATCTGAATCTGAGTGCGGGGGACAAAACCTTCACGGGCGGCATTTCCGTCAACGGCAATTTTATGAACGGATCGATCACTTCTGCGGGAGTGCATACGTTGACGATTTCCGGAACGAAGACAAATACCGGAACGATGTTGTTTGCCGGTGCGACGAACGGTGTGGTTTTCACGGGCGGTACGGTGGAGTATAACAGCTCGGTCGCCCAG
>Ga0302046_10006571_pt1 | contig 10124 bp, 4 predicted proteins | sample RVTome_11_FD_200261 | JGI IMG/M metagenome (GOLD analysis project Ga0302046, IMG submission 200261) | Soil microbial communities from uranium-contaminated site in the Upper Colorado River Basin, Wyoming, United States - RVT147D111 (version 2) ... | reverse complement strand
GACGGCGACGGTCGCGTGGACCTGGTGGCGACCGACATGGCGCCGACGACGCACTACCGCTCGAAGATCATGATGGGCGACATGGCGGACTCGCGCTGGTTCCTCGAGAGCGCGGAGCCGCCGCAGGTCATGCGCAACGCCGTGTACCGCAACACCGGCACGCCGCGCTTCCTGGAGGTCGCGTTCCTGGCCGGCCTGGCGAAGACCGACTGGACCTGGTCGGTGAAGCTCGCCGACCTCGACTGCGACGGCGACGTCGACGCCTACTTCACGAACGGGAGCGCGAACAACTCCTTCGACCCGGACCTGGCGCGCGAGGTGGAGGCGCTCGTCGCGCGCTTGCGCGGCGAGGGACGCCCGGAGAGCGAGGTGCGCGCGGCGGAGTGGCAGCTCTACCGCTCGCGCGCGCCGCGCAGGGAGCGGAACCTCGCCTTCCGGAACGCCGGCGAGCTCCGCTTCGAGGACGCGAGCGCGGCATGGGCTGTCGGCGACGCGGAGATCAGCTACGGCGCCGCGCTCTCCGACCTCGACCGCGACGGCGACCTCGACCTCGTCGTGAACCACCTCGGCGCGCCGGCGGCCGTCTACCGCAACGACCTCGGCGGCGGGAAGGCGATGCTGCTGCGCCTGCGCGGCCGCGGCGGCAACTCCTTCGGCATCGGCGCGAGCGTGCGCGCGACGACGGCGACGCGCTCGCTCGTGCGGCAGGTGTTCGCGGAGACGGGCTACCTCTCCGGCGACGAGCCGCTGGTGCACCTCGGGCTCGGCGCGGAGGAGCTCGAGACGCTGACGATCGAGTGGCCGAGCGGACACGTGCAGCGCCTCGAGCAGCTCGCCCCGAACCGCTTCCACACCGTCGACGAGCCCGAGGGGCCCGCGCCGCCGGCCGCGATCGAGGAACCCCGGCCGACGCGCTTCGAGCGCCGACTCGATGCGCTGCTCGCTCTCGATCCCGAGCTTCCCTTCGACGACTTCGCGCGCGAGCCGCTGCTCCCCTACCGCCTCTCGCGCCAGGGACCGGGGCTCGCCTGGGGCGACGTGGACGGCGACGGGCGCGACGACCTGTTCGTGAGCGGCTCGGCCGGGCACGCTTCGTCGATCCTGGTGGCCGGCGAGCACGGCTTCGTCTCGCGGATCGTGCTCGGGAACGAGGAGAGCGAGGACGTCGCCGGCCTGTTCCTCGACGTCGACCGCGATGGCGACCTCGACCTCGTGGTCGGCGCCGGCGGCGTGGAGTGCGAGGCGGGCGACGAGCGGCTGCAGGACCGGCTGTACCTGAACAAAGGCGGCCGCCTCGTCCTCTCGGAGCGCCTCCCCGACGCGCGCGAGAGCACCGGCGCCGCCTGCGCCGCCGACGTCGACGCGGACGGCGACCTCGACCTCTTCCTCGGCGCGCGCTCGATCCCCGGCGCCTATCCGACCACGCCGCGCAGCCGGCTGCTGCGCAACGACGACGGCCGCTACGTCGACGTCACCGCGGAGGACGCGCCCGCGCTAGAGCGCGTCGGCCTCGTGACCGCGGCGGTCTTCTCCGACGTGGACGCGGACGGCGACCCGGACCTCTTGGTCGCCTGCGAGTGGGGGCCGGTGTCGCTCTTCCTCAACGCGAGCGGGACGTTCGCGGACGCGACCGCCCGCGCCGGCCTTGCCGACCGACTGGGCTGGTGGAACGGGATCGCGAGCGGCGACCTCGACGCCGACGGCGACGTCGACTTCCTGGTGACGAACGCGGGGTGGAACACGAAGTACCACGCGAGCGCCGAGCACCCCACGCTGCTCTTCCACGGCGACCTCGGCGGCGACGGCGGCTCGCAGCTCGTCGAGGCCGCCGCCGAGGACGAGCTGCTCCCGATCCGCGGCCTCTCCTGCAGCTCCGCCGCGATGCCGGGCCTGCGCGAACGCCTCCCGACCTACGACGCCTTCGCGCGCGCGACGCTGGAGGAGATCTACACGCCGGAGCGCCTGGGCGCGGCCGGCCGGCTGGAAGCGAACGAGCTCGCGAGCGGCGTGCTGCGGAACGAGACCACCGCGGGCGGCCCGCGCTTCTCCTGGCATCCGCTGCCGCGTCTCGCCCAGACCGCGCCGTCCTTCGGCGCCGTGCTCGCGGACCTCGACGCCGACGGCGACCTCGACGCGTTCCTGGCGCAGAACTTCTTCTGGCGCGAGCCCGAGACCGGCCGCTGGGACGGCGGCCTCGGCGCGCTGCTCGACGGCGACGGCATGGGCGGCTTCCGCTGGGTCGAGCCGGCGGACAGCGGGATCGTCGTCCCCGGCGAGGGCCGCGCCGTCACGCTGTGCGACGCGAACCGGGACGGTCGCGCGGAGCTCGTGGTCGGCTGCAACGGCGGCCCGCTGCTCCTCTTCGAGCGGACCGGCGGCGCGAGCACCGTCGCCGTGCGCCTCGCCGGCCCGCCGGGCAATCCGCTGGCCGCCGGCGGCCGGATCACCGCCGAGAACGGCCCAAGCTCCGGCCGCGTGCACGAGATCACGGCCGGCTCGGCCTATCTCTCCCAGTCCACGCCGGACGCATTCTTCTCACGTCCGCCGAGAGAGCCGCTTCGAGTACGAGTTCGCTGGCCGGACGGAGTCTCCTCCTCCCACGAGATCGACTCCACCGTGCGAAGCGTGGCGCTTCGTCACCCTTGACGCGCGTCGATCGCCGGATCGTTGACCGAGGCGGGGATCGGTCTATTCGTGGCCCGCGGGAGATTCTCGTCGACCTCGAACCTCACCGCGATCTACGCCAAGAGAGGAACGTGTCTCTCGCGTGCCAGCTCGGCGGTCGCCGACCTCAAGGCCGCCCGGCCGCCGGGCCCTCGTAGGTCAGCCCGAAGACCGTGTCGGTCATCCAGCGCCGGAACGACTCGTTGTCCATGAACTGCTTGAAGAGCTCCGTGTCGTCCCTCAGCACGGCCGTCATCACCCGCGCCAGCGCCTTGTCGTGCTCGATGCGCGCGTTCTGCTTGTCCGAGTTCTGCCGCGCGTTCTGGTAGGCCTGGTCGGCCGCGACGCGCTGCGGGATGTCCTCGGTGATCAGCTTGTGCACGCGGTCGGCGTCGCCCCACGGGATGTTGCCGAACTGGTCGTTGAAGGCCTCGAGGATGTTGGAGAGCCGGTCGAGCTCGGGCTCTGGCCTGTGACCGCCGCCGGTGGTCGGGACCGGCTCGATCTCGGCGTCGGCGTCCGGGAGCAGGATCTTCACGGCCGCCTGCTTCTCCACCCGGTAGCTGTCCATGTCGATCGCCTCGAGGATGCCCTTCGACAGGTCCTCCTCGACCGGCGCCGGCAGCTTGGGCACGAGGAAGGTCAGGAAGATCGAGAGCTTCTCCCACTCGGCGTTCGTGTACGGCAGGATCGACGACAGGAACCCGTAGGCGCGCAGGAAGGCCTTGGCCTTGCCCTTGAAGTCCACTTGAGCGTCCTCGTCGAGGCGCTCGCGGTAATCGGCCACGCAGGCGTCGAGGATGGGGTCGAGCCGGTCGCGGTCGGCCCCGCCCAGGTAGAGCGCCACGAGCTCGTCCACCTGCGCGGCTGAATGGACCTGGTATCCGTCCAGCGCTGCCCCGAGATCGTGCAGCTTGTTCGGGTCGGTCTCCTCGGCGAGAACCGTCGTGCGGTAGTAGTCGGCGAACGCTTCCTGGATCGTGTCGACGTCGTTCGTGAAGTCGAGCACGAACACGTCGTGCTTCTTCGGGTGCGCGCGGTTGAGGCGCGAGAGCGTCTGCACCGCCTTGATGCCCGTGAGGATCTTGTCCACGTACATCGTGTGCAGCAGCGGCTCGTCGTAGCCGGTCTGGAACTTGTCGGCGCAGACGAGGAAGCGGTACGGGTCCTGCTGGATCTTGTCGGCGATCTGGCTCGACGGAAAGCCGTTGAGCGACGCCTCGGTCATCTTCGCGCCGCCGTACTCGTGCTCGCCCGAGAAGGCCACGATTGCCCGGTAGCGGCTCTTGCGCTCGTCGAGGTACTTGCGGATGGCGTGGTAGTACTGGATGGCGCGCTCGATGCCGCTCGTCACCACCATCGCGCGCGCGGCGTCGCCGATCTTGTTCAGCGCCAGCACGTGCTCGTGGAAGTGGTCGACCATGATCTCGGCCTTGAGCCCGATGGCGTGGTCGTGGCTCTCGACGTAGCGGCGCAGCTTCTTCCTCGCGCGCTTGGTGTCGAACTCGGGGTCGCCCTCGACCTTCTTGACCAGCTTGTAGTAGCTCTCGACCGGCGTGTAGTGCTTCAGCACGTCCAGGATGAAGCCCTCCTGGATGGCCTGCTTCATCGTGTAGCTGTGGAAGGGCCGGTGCTTCTTCTTCCCGTCGGGCTGCGGCTCGGGCACGCCGAAGATCTCGAGCGTCTTGTTCTTGGGCGTGGCGGTGAAGGCGAAGTAGCTGGCGTTGGGCAAGAGCTTCTTCGCCTCCATCAGCCGGTTGATCTTGTCCTCGAAGGTCTCGTCGTCCTCCTCGACGCCGGCCGTCGAGAGCGCCATGGAGAGCGACGCCGAGGTCCGCCCGCCCTGGCTCGAGTGCGCCTCGTCGATGACGATCGCGAAGCGTCGCCCGCGGTGCCCCTGGTCATCGTCGGCGCCGATCTCGTCGAGGATGAACGGGAACTTCTGCACCGTGGAGATGATGATCTTCTTCCCCTCGGCGAGGAACCTGCGCAGGTCGCCCGAGCGCTCGGCGTGTCCGACCGTCGCGCCCACCTGCGCGAACTGCTTGATGGTGCCCTGGATCTGCTGGTCGAGGATCTTGCGGTCGGTTACGACGAGGATCGAGTCGAAGACCGTCGCCTCGTCCTTCTCGAGCCCGATGAGCTGGTGCGCGAGCCAGGCGATGGAGTTCGACTTGCCGCTCCCGGCCGAGTGCTGGATCAGGTAGCGCCGGCCCGCGCCGTGCGCCCGCGCGTCGGCGAGCAGCCGGCGCACCACGTCGAGCTGGTGGAAGCGCGGCCAGATCTGCACCGCCTTCTTCTTGCCGGTCCGCTCGTCCTTGGTCTCGACGACCTGCGCGTAGTTCTCGAGGAGGTCGGTCAGGCCGTCGCGCGTGAGGATGCGCTTCCACAGGTAGTCGGTCTTCAGCCCGCCGCCATCAGGACCAGTGTTGGGCGGGTTGCCCGCGCCGTCGTTCCAGCCCTGGTTGAAGGGCAGGAACCAGGAGCCCTTGCCCTTCAGGTGCGTGCAGAAGCGCACCTCGTGGTCGTCCACCGCGAAGTGCGCCACGCAGCGCCCGAACTCGAACAGCCTCTCGCGTGGGTCGCGGTCGCGCTGGTATTGCTCGACGGCGTCCTGGACCGTCTGCTTGGTCAGGCTGTTCTTCAGCTCGAAGGTGGCGACCGGCAGCCCGTTGAGGAAGAGGCCGAGGTCGAGCGCGCGCTGCGTCTCGTCGCGGCTGTAGCGAAGCTGCCGGGTGACGCTAAAGCGGTTGGCCGCGTAGCGTTCGGCGGCCTTGGCGTTGCCCGGCGAGGGCGTGCCGTAGAAGAGGTCGAGGCGGTGAGGCCCGTGCTTGAGCCCGTGGCGCAGCACGTCGATCGTGCCGCGCTTCGTGATCTCGCCCTGCAGCCGCGCCAGGAACTTGCGTCGCGTGGGGCCGTCCTGGCCGAGGTCGAGCGCGTCGCGGACCTCCGGCTGGGTCGCGCGCAGGAAGGCCGAGAGCTGCGCGAGGTCGACGCAGTACTCGCGCTCGTAGTCCCTCGGATCGCCGCAGATCCAGCCCGCGCCGTAGGTGGCCGGCCGCTCGCGGACGGCGTCGGCCGCGGCTGCGCCGGGATCGCAGGCCGAGCCGGTCAGCGCCGTGCAGATCAGCCGCTCGAGGCCGCGTTCGGAGGTGTCGGTGGTCACTCTCGCGATCCGGCGGGCCTGGTCATGGCGGTCTGCTCCCCCGAACCATCGGATTCGGAGAGACGCGTCTCGGAGACCGAGTAGCGCGCATCCTTCTTGCTCTTCTCCAGCACACCCTCTTCAGCGAGACGCTTCAGCCACTCCTGTGCCTGCGGCGCGGTCACTCCCAGTCCGCGTGCGACCTCGGCTGCCTTCATCCGCTTCCGTACGAGCCGAAGTACGAGCGCGCGTACAGTCGTGAACAGCTCATCGGCAGCCGAGAGCTCGGGTTGATCCCGCGAGGGAGGGACACTCGCATTCGATCCGAAAGCCGGACTCTCCGCGTCTCGGACCTCGTCCGCGCCCTCCTGGCGTGACGCGAAGTAGAGCTGAGTCTGGCCCAGCGAGGGCACGCGTTCGGGGACCGGCGTCGCGAGCACGGCATTCAGGCCATCGGCCCCGACCGGCTCCGGCCAGGCCAGCGCCCCCTTCTTCGCGAGCCCATCCAGGCCGGGGGAGCCTCCCTCTACCCTTCGCACGAAGACGGGCACCAGGTGGAGCTTCTCCAGCTGTTCGCTCGCACCGGCCCATGTACCGCCCCTCCTCAGGTCGGCGCTCACGACCAGCGCGGCATCGGCGAGGGCGTAGATCAGCTTGTTGCGCTGCATCGCTTGGCCGACGTTGAAGCCCGCGCTCGGGTCGTAGGGCGAGATCAGGACGAGCTGATCCTCCAGCAACATGTTGCGGTGCTCGCGCTGCATGGCAGACCGCTCGAGGCTGTCCGCCAGCACGCCCGTCACCTTGCCGCCCGCTTCCAGAGCACCGCGCATCGCCGCCTGGTCGATGCCCCGGGCACCACCCGACACCAGGGTGTGCCCGGCCGACGCCGCGAGCCGGCCGATCTTCTGCGTGTACTCGATCAGTGCGTTGTCGACGTTGCGCGAACCCACCACCGCCAGGCCGCCACCATCCAGGATCTTCCTGTCTCCGCAGCCATAGAGGACGGCCGGAGAATCCTCGCGCAGGCGCTTCTTCAGCCTCTGCGGGTACGCGCCGTCGGCCCGGCTCACCACCCAGATCGCCCGGGCGTGCCAGCGCTCGACGGCCTGGCTCAAGAGGAAGCCCCGAGCCAGCAGGCGCTCGAGCCTTGCCTTGTCGATCACGCGATGGCAATCGCCGAAGAGCTGATCGGCGGCTGAGGTCAGAAGATCGGCAGGCTTCGCTCCCAGCCCGACCAGGTGCTTCGCGAGCTTCTTGTACTCGCCCGGGGTGAGGAGATCGCCGGACTTCTTGCCGCGACCCGTGATCAGCGGTGCCGTCAGCAGCAGGATGGCCTTCGTGTTCGGCGAGAGCGGCTCAGTCATCGGATCCAGCTCCCGCCTGGGCCAGGGCAAGCGGCCACACCTCGCCGCTCCCGTGCGAACGGAGCTGCCAGGCGGCGACGGTGAGCGTCCAGCGCGAGTCCACCATGTCGTCCACCAGGAGTGCGGGCTCAGCGCGCACGTGCTCCTGGGTGACCGCCAGGGAACCATCCACGTTTCGCGCCTGCTGGGTACTGTTGGCCATGGTCTTCTGCTCCGGGCGGTCATCCCTCCTCACCAGGGCCGGCTCGAACGGAAGCCCGAGCGCTCCCGCGAGCCGCCGTGCGAAATCAGGCACGAGGTCAGGGTGGCGCCGTGATGGCACGCAAGTCACCCACGCCGGGGCCGGGCCTGGACCCCATTGCTCCATGAGCTGACGACAAGCTTCCACGAGATCATCCGAGAAACGGCCGTCATGATACTTCCCGAGCCGGACCGAGACCCCCCAACCGGCATCGCCCCACACGCAGAGCGCCTTGCCCGGCTGGGCCTGGAGCTCCGGCGGGATTCGCCCGGAGACGCCGCAGTGCGGCAGACCTCCTGCCGGCCACTGCTTCCGCGGCTCGATGGGCAGGCTCGTGCGGCGCAGGAACTCGATCGCAGCGCGGACGAGCTCCGGATCGACCGCGGCCGGCAGGGGCGGCAGGTCCGGCTGTGCGCTCTCGCCAGGCGTTCCGTCCAGAGCCCGGATCAGGAACTCCATGTGCCCGGCACCCAGACCCACGTACTCCTGCATCTGTGCCCGCTCCGCACGTCGCAGTGCCGTCAGCCGCTCGGCGCGCTCCCAGAAGGCGCCGCTCAGCTTTGCGGCGGTGAGCTGCCACTTCGTCCCCTGCTTGGCGATCGGGGCGGGCGACTCCAGCGAGAGCAGGGCGATGGTCTTGTCAATCCGCCCCTTGTTCGCGTTCACCTCCCCCAGCAGCTTCGGAACCGAGAGGCCAGCCGGCGCAGCCTCGAGCGCCTCGAGCACCGCGCTCACTTCCTCGGGCGTGGGGAACGCGCTCTCGATGAAGTAGTCGGTGATGTCGGTATCTTCCTCGCCGGAGAGCAGCACTCCGTAGGCGGCATCGAGTGCGCGACCGGCACGGCCCACCTGCTGGTAGTACGCCACCACCGAGCCGGGCGTCTGGTAGTGGATGACGAACGCCAAGTCGGGCTTGTCGAAGCCCATGCCGAGCGCGGTCGTCGCCACCAGCGCCTTCACGCGGTTGTCGAGCAGCGCCTGCTCCAGCTCGGCTCGCCGATCTCCCGTCTCGCCCGTGTATGCCTCGACGTCGACTCCGCGCGACCGGAGCCATGCCGCCACCTGCTCCGCATCGCGGACCGTCAGCGTGTAGATGATCCCGTGCCCCGGGAGCACCGGCACGTGCTGCGCGAGCCACGCCAGCCGCTCGGCCTGGCTCGGCAATCGGATCGCCTGGAGCGCGAGCGAGGGGCGGTTGAGATCGCCGCGAGAGACCGCCAGTTCGGGCCCGAGCACGGTCGCCAGATCCTCCATCACCCGGTCGTTCGCGGTGGCGGTCGTCGCCAGCAGCCGCAGGTTCGGCGGCAGGCTGGCGACGATGCGCTCGAGCAGCCGGTAGTGCGGGCGAAAGTCGTGCCCCCAATCGGAGATGCAGTGGGCCTCGTCGATCACGAGCAGCGCGATCCGGTCCGCGATCTCCGCCAGGATCGCGTCGCGGAAACGCTCGTTGGCGAGCCGCTCGGGCGAGACGAGCAGGATGTCCACCTCGTCGCGCCGGAACACGACCTCGACCTCCTCCCACTCCTCCAGGTTGCCAGAGTGGATGGTCCTCGCGCGCACGCCCATGCGCTCGGCGGCGAGGATCTGGTTGCGCATCAGGGCCAGCAGCGGCGAGATGAGCAACGCCGGGCCCAGCCCCCCTTCGCGCAGCAGCTTCGTCGCGATGAAGTAGACGAAGCTCTTCCCCCAGCCCGTCTTCTGCACCACGAGCAGACGCCCGGCACCCTCGCTGATGTGCCGGATCGCCTCCTCCTGCCCCGTGCGGAACACGGCATCGGGCCGGCCAGAGCCGAGGCGCAGCAGCTCCAGGGCGCGCTCCGCGTCGTAGCTCACGCCTCGGCCTCGTCGGGGATGGAGTCGAGCGCGCTCGCCGCATCCGGTTGCGTCGCACTCAGGAAGCTCGAGAGCTGGGCCGGGTTCACGCAGTACTCGTAGTCGTAGTCCTCGGGATGGCAGCAGATCCACCCCGCGCCGTGGGCCGCCGGCCGGTCCCACACCTCGCCCGCTGCTCCAGCGCCCGGACAGCCCGGATCGCAGGGCGCGCCGGTCAGCGCCGTGCAGATCAGCCGCTCGAGGCCGCGTTCGCTGGTGTCGGTGGTCATCGGGCGCCTCGCCTCCCGATCAAGCAACCGTCAAGCAATCTCATGCGCTCCAAGTGGTTGGTGCAGCAGCGCTTTGCGCCACATCGCCACCCTCCGGTGGTCCAGCGGATCAAGTACCCATCAAGCAACGCGCTCTCCGAAGCTCCACGACCCACGACCGGTCGCCAGGCGGCCTTTGCTAATCCCTTTGCTAAGCGAGGCGACCTCGCCGAGACATAGCAAAGAGGGCAGGGCACGGGAAGGCAGGGACTTGCGCCCTCTCCGGACCTCCCACTCCCTCTCCGCCGACTCTCCGCCGGCAGGGCGCGCAGGCGGTCGATGAGTGCGATGTGCTCGCGCTCTCTCACGCCTCGGTCTCCTCGGGGATGGCGTCGAGGTCGTCAGCTTGCGATTCCTCGCCGTCGAGCGGGGCCTCGGTCTCGTCGGCCGGCTCCGGCTCCTCGGGTTCGTCCGGCAATCGCGCCGCCGCTTCGCGCACGTCGAGCTTGCCAGTGACGACGTCGGCGATGAGGCGGGTGCGGTACTCGCGGAGGAGGAAAATCTCGCGGCGGGCTCGGTCTACGGCCGCTGCAATGTCGGCAGTCTCGTGCTCTATTTGCTCCGCGATG
>Ga0302046_10006570_pt1 | contig 10125 bp, 8 predicted proteins | sample RVTome_11_FD_200261 | JGI IMG/M metagenome (GOLD analysis project Ga0302046, IMG submission 200261) | Soil microbial communities from uranium-contaminated site in the Upper Colorado River Basin, Wyoming, United States - RVT147D111 (version 2) ... | reverse complement strand
CGAGGAACGGTACAAACGCATGGTCCACGACTGCCTGAAGAGTGACCGGTACCTTGGGATCTTCCTGCTGCGCCAGGGCTGGGAGCAGGCGCCGGAGCCGATCCCATACGATGTCGGGGGGTTCGGCCAGATCGCCCGCGCGGTCAAGCTGCCGGCTGGCAATTATGAGATCGTGGTCCGCGGCCTGGGAAAGGCGCGGGTCCTCTCCTATACGCAGGAGTTTCCATACAGAAGGGCGCTGGTGGAGCTTCAGGAGGATGAGGGGGAAGATTCAGCGGAATTGAGGGGCCAGGCTGCCGCCATGGTGGAACGACTCAAGAAGATCCTGGCCCTCCGACCAAGCCAGGGGGCGGAACTCCAGACCCACTTGAAGCTTCTTGCAAGCCCAAGGGACCTTGCCTACGCCGTCGCCGCTCACTACCCCGATCTGGCGATCTACGAGCGGCAATCGGTTCTGGAGCTTGGAACTGCTGAAGCACAACTGGCGAAGATCAATCGTTTACTGAACCGCGATCTCGCCCGACTGAACTAGAAATCCATGGAGCGGCTTGGCCGATCATCGCCAGCGGGAGTCGGGGCGCCTGGAGCCCCCATGCTCGACGGATGCGTGTTGGCTGCCGCCTCCTGCGCCAGGCGCGCCATGGTCACCGAGGCCGGGGTTTTCGACAGGGTCGGCCGCAGCTTTCGTATCGACCAGAGCCCTTCTTCCGTGATGACCCCGGTGATCATGCTGAGGGGGGTGACCTCGAAATACCGATTATAGACCTTCAGCTTCTCAAGCTTCCCCTCCCAGATCTCGCCCGGCGGGCGATCCGGGATTCGTAGGAGCGGCTCGAGGGCCGGCGGAAGCAGTTTGTTTAGCGAGGCGGCGATGTAGAATGGTCGCCTCATCGCCTTGGCCGCGAGGGCCAGCGGGTAGGTCCCGATCTTATTGATCGCCCCGGCCTCGACCACCGCATCCGCGCCAACCAACACGAGATCAGCCTCCCCTATAAGGCCGGGGAGTGCGGCATCGGCGCAAAGCTGGACTGGCGCAGCGGCTGCGGCGAGGGCCTCGGCCAAGCGAACTCCCTCCAGAGCCGGCCTTCCCTCAGAGCAGAGAATACGAATCCCCTTTCCCGCCTCATGCGCGGCCAGGAGCGCTCGAAGCACGGTCGAGCTATACGAATGGGCGAGGATCGCGCTGCCTTCGGGGAGCCGATCCGAACAGACCTCTGCAAGCCGATCCAGACGCAGCTCGGTCTCAAGGCTCATCTGCTCCAGCTCTGCCGCAATGGCCGAGCGTGCCGCACCGAGACCACCAATCTGCTCCAGCTTCAACCAGAGATGATTCAGGAGGGTAATGATCGGCGCCATGGCCGGCTGGGCATCAAGGATGCGCTTGGTGAGCGAGCGCAGGCGCTCGTCGCCTCCCTCCCCGGTTGTGTCCCCGCGAAGGTACCGTGACAGGAGCAAGGAGACGAGGCGGGTCAGCTCCTGTGCCCCTGACGTTCTATCACTGGCCAACTCGTCAAGCAGCGGTTCCCACGTCATTGAACCCCCTCCGACAACTCCTTCGGGCGGCGCCATCATATGGAGGGGTGATCGGAAGAGCAAGCGAATTCTCAGGCGTGGGGGAAGTGCGGCTTTCTCAGGGAGCGACGCGATCCCTGGGCCGTGGGTAGACCGCCGCGCCGAACCTCTCCGATGCGTCAGCGGCGCAATGTTTGCCCCCGCCGGGATTGACGTTCTGGCATATGCTGGCCGAGGACCCTCACAGATTTCTAGTTGCAATCAAGCTGAAAAGGAGTTAATGTTAGGCCGCATGCGCATGCGGGGTCCTTGTCGGACCTCGTGTGCTGTTGTCCGCAAAGAAGCACAAAGAGGGAGGTCAACCAGGGCTGGCACGCCATGATCCAGTTGTACCATGTCTACAAGACATATGGGAAAGATCTGGAAGCCCTGGTCGATGTTAGTCTCCATGTACAGAAAGGGGAGTTTGTTTTCCTGGCCGGTTCGAGCGGGGCCGGCAAAAGCACGCTGCTCCGCCTGATCTTCCGCGACGAGCTTCCTACCTCGGGTCAAATCCTGGTCAATGGCCGAAATCTCATCCGCATGAAACCAAGAGCGGTCCCGCATCTGAGGCGAATGCTGGGGATCGTGTTTCAGGATTTCAAGCTCCTTCGCGACCGGACCGTTGAGGACAACCTGGCGTTGGTTACCCGCGTCGTTGGCATGCCGGGTCCGGAGGGCAGACGCAGGGTCGCTCAACTGTTGAAGCTGGTGGGGCTCTCTCACAAGGCAAAGATGCCACCCTACAAGCTGTCGGGCGGCGAGCAGCAACGGGTGGCGATCGCCAGGGGGCTGATGAACGACCCGCTCATCCTGCTGGCCGATGAGCCGACAGGGAACCTGGATCCCGAACTGGCAGTGGACGTCACCCGGCTCCTTCTGGAGATCAACTCGCGAGGGACCACTGTCCTGGTGGCCACCCACGATCTCAAGTTGGCGGAGGAGGCGGGCCGCCGAACCGTCTTCCTCAAGAAGGGTCGGATCGTCGAGGAATGGCCGTAAATGGGGAGGGAGACGGGTCCCGCTGGTCATGCGTGAAAAACTGAAGCATATCTTCGCGCAGGCCCTGATGAACCTTGTCCGCGCCGGCTGGGGCGGCCTGGCCTCGATCGCCACCATCGGGATGTCATTCCTCATCATCGGCATCTTTCTCCTCCTGGTCCTGCAGTTGAACGCCCTCGTCGCCAAGTGGAGGGAAGAGTTCCGCATGTCGGTCTTCCTGGAGGACAGGATTACTCAGACGCAGTTGGAGATTCTCGAGAAACGGATCCAGAATGAGGCCGCCGTGATGTCCATCGCCTTCACTTCAAAAGAAGAAGCCCTGGCGAGCTTCCGACGGGAACTGAAGGGCCAGGAGAGCCTGTTGGAAGGGCTAGGCGAAAACCCGCTCCCCGCGTCGTTCCAGCTCAAGATCCGCGAAGGCCATCAAAGCCCCGATGCCGTGAGAAGACTCAGCGCCTTCCTCAGCCGTCTCGAGGGGGTGGAAGACATTCAGTACGGGCAGGAGTGGATCGAGCGCATCTCCAGCGCCGCGCAGCTCATGAGGGTGCTCGGCATCATCATCGGTTCAATCCTTACGCTAGGCTCGGCCCTGATCGTTTCGAACACCATCCGGCTTGCTGTCTATGCCAGGGCGGGGGAGATCGAGATCATGAGGCTCGTCGGCGCCACCAAGGCGTACATCCGCGCCCCCTTCCTGGTTGAAGGGATGTTGCAGGGTAGTCTTGGCGCCCTGCTGGCCCTGGGTGTGCTGTTTGCAGCCTATCGCTACGTCGCAGCGACCTTTAACGTGGCGTCCCCGCTGTTCTCAACCGCGGCGGACCGGGGGTTTTTGGAGCCCTCGATGATGGCGACCCTGGTGGGTGGGGGAGCGCTGATCGGCGCGATCGGGAGCTCTCTATCAGTCAGCCGCTTCCTCAAGGCGTAGTCATGAGCCAATGAACGAAACGATCGCACGTGTGCCTGGCACCATCCTGATAACGATGGCCTTCACGGCAGGCCTGCTTCTTGGTCAGTCGTCGGACCTGGCAGCCGAAAAGGTGCCAAGGGCCTCGTGGCGCCTGCGCGAAAAGCGGGAGCAACTCAATGAGCTCAGGCAAGAGCTGGACCGGGAGCGTCAGGAGGCGAAGCAGGTGGCGCGTAAGGAGCAGTCCCTTTTCGAAGCGCTGGATCGAACCGATCAACAGCTTAAGCAGAAGGGACGGGAGTTGAAGGGGCTTCAGGCCAGGCTCCGAAGCAGCACGGAACGACTTCAGAGTCTCCAGAAAGAGATCGGGCTGACGCAGAAGCAGCTCGATCAGACGCGGGGGCTTTTTCGGAGGCGCGTGCGCGCCATCTACAAGCAGGGGCGGTTGGGCTACGTCCGCGCCCTGTTTTCATCGGACGACCTGTCAGCGGCAGGCCGTCGCATGAAGTACCTCGCCGTCATCGCCAATCAGGATCAACGGATAGTGGCCACTTACTCAGCGGCACTCGAGACCCTTCAGGCGCAGCAGGTCGAACTCGAACGTTCGAAGACGGAACTTGTGAGCACCCAGAAGGCCGTCACGGCGAAGCGCGAGGAGATCCTGCGGGAGCAGCGTACCAGACGAGTGGTCCTGGCCAAGGTTCAGGACCAGAAGAAAGCGCACCTGGCAGCCATCCGTCAACTGGAGTCCGCTGCCCGAGAGCTCCAGGGGCTCATCGGTCGATTGCAGTCCGAAGTGCGGCAGAAGCTCGCACGGAGATCCGTACCCAAGCCGGGGCAGGCATCCGCAGCGCCGGAAGGAAAGGGGGTGTTCGCCACCCTGAAGGGCCGTCTGCCATGGCCCACTCCCGGCACTTTGAGTTCCTCTTTCGGGCGCCAGGAGCACCCGCGTCACCGGACCGTAACGTTCAACCGCGGCATCGAGATCAACGCGCCCAGTGGGCAGAAGATCGTCGCGGTCTCCGGTGGAACAGTGCTGTACGCCGACTGGTTCAAGGGGTACGGGCAACTGATCGTGCTTGACCACGGAGAAGGGTACTACACCGTCTATGCGCACGCCGCCGAGATCCTCGTTAAGTTGGGGGATCGCGTCGTGAAGGGGCAGTCGATCGGGTTGGTTGGTGACACCGGCTCGGTGACCGGCTCACAGCTCTATTTCGAGGTGCGACATCGGGGCAGGCCCCAGGACCCCCTGGCCTGGCTCGCCCCCAGTTGAGCAAAAAGGCAGGGTATAGGGTTGAGGGTCTAGGGTTCAGAATGGATGGAGGGCCCTACACCCTAAACGCTACACCGTAATACCCTATACCCTTTGCTATGGAGGGATCGAGGATGTCTCTAGGTCATTTCCGGAAAGGGTGGAAGGCCATGGTTGCGGGCTTCACCATGGCTTTGCTCATCATCAGTGGCGGCGGCCGTCATGAGGTCACGGCTGTCGAGGACAGCTACGAGCGCCTGAAGGTCTTCACCGAGGTCCTTTCGCTGATTCAGGCCAATTATGTAGACGAGACGAAGCCCCGCGACCTGATCTACGGTGGAATCAAAGGGATGCTGGAGACCCTCGATCCCCACAGCTCGTTCCTGCCGCCTGATATCTTCAAGGAGATGCAGGTCGAGACCCAGGGCTCTTTCGGCGGCCTGGGGATCGAGATCACGGTCAAGGACCGGCAGCTCACGGTGGTTGCGCCGATCGAGGGGACTCCCGCCGACCGGGCCGGACTTCATCCCGGCGACCGAATCGTGAAGATCGACGGGGACCCGACGAAAGACATGACCCTCATAGAGGCGGTGAAAAAGCTCAGGGGGCCGAAGGGCACCAGTGTCACCCTGACCATCCTTCGGGAGGAATCCCCGGGCCCCTTCGATCTGACCCTGGTTCGCGAGGTCATCGACGTGAAGAGCGTGAGGGCGAAGGACCTTGGTGACGGGATCGCCTACATCCGGATCAGCTCGTTCCAAGAGCGGACCGGGAAAGACCTTCTGAAGGCGATCGAGCAATTTCAGAAGAATGGCATATCAGCACTGGTCTTGGACCTTCGGAATGACCCGGGCGGCCTCCTCAACCAGGCTGTGCAGGTGAGCGATCTGTTCCTGGACAAGGGGCAGCTCATCGTCTACACCGAGGGGCGGATCAAGAACCAGGATCTCCGTTTCTCGGCCGAACACGGGGCTCAGGTCCCCAAGGTCCCGATGGTGGTCCTGGTCAATGGCGGCTCGGCCAGCGCCTCTGAGATCGTAGCGGGCGCGCTGCAGGACTGGAAGCGGGCGCTCGTGCTGGGGACAAAGACCTTTGGAAAAGGTTCGGTGCAGACGGTGATCCCTCTCAGCGACGGCTCCGGCCTGCGGCTCACCACGGCGAAGTACTACACACCGAAGGGACGCTCGATTCACGGCACCGGGATCGTCCCCGATATCGTCGTCGAGGCGCCGCGGCCCAGCGTGGCGAAGGGTCAGGGCGGCCAGATGGAGAAAGAGAAAGAGGGTGAGGCAGGGAAGGACCGGCCGGAGGGACGGCAAGAGCGGAAGATCTCCGAAGAGGAGGGGGACCCCAACCTTCAGATCGGGAAGCGAGACGGGCCCGACCCGAGCACCGATGTCCAGTTGAAACGGGCGATGGAGATCCTCAAGGCGAGTCGGATCCTGGAGAAGAGTGTCGTCAAAGGGAACGCTGGCTAAACCAAGCACTCAGCTATCAGCCGTCAGCCTTCAGCTAATTGCTGAGTGCTGATAGCTGACTGCTCGTCACTGCGATGGCGCACCTGACCCTGGGAATCGAAACCTCGTGCGATGAGACCGCGGCCGCAGTCCTGGAGGATGGGCGGTGGATCCGTTCCTCTATCATCGCCTCCCAGGAGGCCCTCCACGCCCCCTTCGGCGGGATCGTTCCGGAGCTCGCCTCCCGCCGCCATGTGGAGGCTGTCTGGCCGGTGGTCCAGGAGGCGCTCACCAGGGCGGGGACGACCCTCGGCGACCTCGACGGGATCGCGGTCACTGCGGGCCCGGGACTGGTCGGCTCGCTCCTGGTCGGCCTCTCCTTCGGCAAGGCGCTCGCCTTCGCGATTGACCTCCCCCTGGTCGGCGTGAACCACCTGGAAGGCCACCTCTATGCCGCCCTGTTGGAGCACGAGGATCTGATCTTCCCTTTCACGGGGCTTATTGCCTCCGGAGGCCACACCCACCTGTATTTGGCTGATGCGCCAGGAAAGTATCGCCTGCTCGGTCGCACCAGGGACGATGCCGCGGGCGAGGCCTTTGACAAGGTGGCGAAGTTCCTCGGCCTCGGCTATCCGGGCGGGCCACTGATTGAGGATCGGGCGCGCAAGGGAAACCCTGATACGATCCGTTTCCCGAGGCCATTGCCACAGGGGGGGGCGTATGATTTCAGCTTTAGCGGGCTGAAAACCGCTGTTCTCAACTACGTCAAGGGTTTAGGGTATAGGATTGAGGGTGGAGGGGGACCTTCCCTAGACCCTAGACCCTTTACCCTAGACCCTGCTCTTATCGCGGACATTTGCGCCGGATTTCAGGAGGCCCTGGTGGATGCGCTCGTTCGGGTCACCTTGGCGGCGGCGAAGGCCTCTGCCTCGAGCCGCATCGTTGTCGCTGGAGGCGTGGCGTGCAATGGGAGGCTTCGGTCGAAACTCACGCAGCGGGCGGCGGATGAGTGCATAGAGGTCTACTATCCCACCCCATCACTATGTACCGACAACGCCGCCATGATCGCGGCTGCGGGTTACCCTCGCCTGTTGCGGGGCGAGCGTGCCCCACTCTCGTTGAACGCGGATGCCGATCTGGCTCTTGGCCTGATGTAAAGGGCCTCTTCATGGCAAAGCTGCCGATCTTGATCTTTCCATCGCTGATCATCCGGAAGAAGTCACTGCCTATCACCTCGCTAAACGGCGATCTCCAGCGCTTCATTGACGACATGGTGGAGACGATGTACGCTGCGCCCGGCGTGGGGTTGGCCGCCCCTCAGGTCGGGGCGCTCAAGCAGATCATCGTGCTTGACCTCCACGACGACCGCAAACCGACCCGGCCCCTGACGCTTATCAACCCCGAGCTCGTTGCCGCCGAGGGGCAATACGTGGATGAGGAAGGCTGTCTGTGCATCCCCAACCTCAAGGCAGAGGTGCCGCGGTTCAAGCGGGTCGTAGTGAAGGCGTATGATCGGAACGAGAAGGAGATCGTTGTGGAAGGGTCTGGGCTGCTGGCCCGGATCCTCCAGCATGAGATCGACCACTTGAACGGCGTCCTCTTCATCGACCGCCTGAGCACGGCCAAGCGAGAGGTGGTCAAGCGACGCCTGAAGAAGGCCGCCAAAGGGCAGGGTTCAGGGTAAGTGGTCTCGGGTGTAGGGTGAAGGCGTAGGGGCGCTGCTTGCTGCGCCCGCCTTGGGCTCGCTCGTTGCACCCCGCACCCTCCCCATTACATCTTCATTTCAACGCTCGCCTTGGCCTTGAGGCCCTGGATCCACTCCTTGAATTTCGCCTCGGCTTTCTGGTTAAAGAGGACATTGCGAACCTCTTCTTTGACCTGATCGAATGGGAGGATCTGGCCCGCCACCCGCTCCTCCACCTGGATCAGGTGCAAGCCAGCCGGTGTTGTGATGATCCCGCTGACCTGCCCTATCGGTAGGGTGAGCGCGATCCGCTCGATGTCTGGCGCGAGTTCCCCGTGTTTCATCGTCCAGCTCTCGCCGCTTGACGACGCAAGCCGGTCTTCGGAATACTGTTTGGCCACCGTGGAGAACCTGGCCCCAAGTTTGATGAGCGCTTGCGCCTCTTCAATCTGGCTCTTGGCTCGCAGAATCTCCTCCCGCGTCGGCTGCTGTGAAACAGTCACGAGGAGATGGCGGATCCTGAACTTCGGGATCTCCCTGAACTGCTCCCGATGTTGATCGTAATACCGCCCCATCTCCTCGTCGAGGACGGCGATCTTCGAGCGCACCTGCCTGGCCACCAGCTTTGTCAGCGTCACCTGCTCGGCAATCCCCTTTCGAAACTGCTCCTCGTTGAGCAGTTCGCCGGCCATGGCGGCCCGCAGCTCCTCATCGCTCGTGAGGCCACTGCGCCTCTTCAACTCTTCAATGGCCGACCGGACGTCCGAAGAGGTCGCCTCGATCTTCTCCCTCTTCGCCTCCTGTAGCTGCAGCCTCCTGAGAATCAGGTCATCCAGGATCTGGCGCTCGGTGCTCCGAAGTCGCCGCTCTCGCTCCTCTCCTAGCGTCTCCTGCACGATCCTTCGGATGGTCTGCAGCCCTTCCTCCTGTACCTCTGTCAGCGTGATCACGTCGTCGTTGACAACGGCGACGACGCGATCGACGATCACCCCCTCTGAGGGGGAACCTGTTAAGGCCCCGCAGAGAATGGCCAACCCCGCCATGGCGCTTCGCACCCTGAAGACGTTCCACGTTCCACGTTCCACGTTCCAGGTGAAAGAACTGAGGACCCTGAACCTGGAACGTGGAACCTGGAACCTGGGACTCGGCACGTTCATCGGCACTCCAGAAGCTGCGCAAGAAGGCTCTGGACGAGGGCGATCCTGTCTCCACCGTTCACCCGGTACTCCAGGGTGCCCGGCGGGACGTAGCGCAGGCGGCCGGCCTCTGCGCTGAATAGGGCCGCCACCTTTGCCGAGGCAAGGGGTGGCGAGTCATTGAAGATGAGGCGGATCGTCTCGCTCCTGGCATCAACCTCACGAATGGCCAGCGACCGCGCCAGGACCCGCAAGGCCACTGCGGTCAGCAGCCGCTCCGCCTGTGGCGGGAGCTCGCCGAATCGATCGATCAATTCCTCCCGGAATGCGGGGACCTCTTCCGGCCCCGAGAGGGCGTTCAGCCGCTTGTACAAATGCAGCCGGACGTTGGGGTCTTCGACGTAGGCCTCTGGCAGATACCCCTCCGCCTCCAGCTTCATGGAAGGCTCGACCGACTCTGGAGCCACCTCGCCCTTCAACTCCCTGATGGTTGACTCGATCAGCCGGCAATAGAGATCGAATCCAACAGCGGCAATCTGGCCGTGCTGCTCCGGACCCAGGAGGTTGCCGGCCCCCCGGATTTCCAGATCCCTGGCCGCCACCTTGAATCCGGAGCCAAGTTCGGTCAGCTCCGCGATCACCTGGAGCCGTTTCTTCGCCACCTCCGTGAGCGCGGCATTCTCCGGCACCAGGAAGTAGGCAAACGCTCGGCGCCGTTCGCGACCGACCCGCCCGCGGAGCTGGTAGAGCTGCGCCAAGCCGAGGGCATCGGCCCGGTCGATGATGATGGTGTTGGCGCTGCCGACATCGAGGCCGGATTCGATGATGGTGGTGCACAACAGGACGTTGAACGTGCCGGCGTAGAAATCGCACATGATCCGTTCAAGGCGCGCTTCCGGCAGTTCCCCGTGGGCGACGGCCAGCCTGGCCTGGGGGACCAGTCGCTTGATCAGGCGGGCGATGGTGTGGATGCTCTCCACGCGATTGTGAACGAAGAAGGCCTGACCCCCGCGGTCCAACTCCTGCTGGATCGCCTCCTGGATGAGGGCCGGATCAAACCGGGCGACGGTCGTCTTGATCGAGAGGCGGTCTTCCGGTGGCGTCTCGATGGTGCTGATATCCCGGACCCCCAACAT